>ERZ1292633.118-Hain-H41-02um-R1-118-length-107870-cov-9_pt1 | contig 107870 bp, 126 predicted proteins | sample MGYA00564406_ERZ1292633 | MGnify/ENA primary metagenome ERZ1292633 (study PRJEB36523, sample SAMEA6512639) | groundwater metagenome | collected 2019-01-08 | study: AquaDiva: Metagenomics assemblies of 32 groundwater samples
CCGCCCCAGAACCACACCATGTGCGCCATCGGCAGGTAGGAGAAGGTGAACCACAGCACCGAGAACACCAGCAGCGCGGAGAACTTGATGCGCTCTGCGAAGCCGCCCACGATCAGCGCCACCGTGATGGCAGCGAAGGTAAGTTGGAAGATCATGAAGGCCATGTCCGGAATCACCACCCCTTTGCTGAAGGTCTCAGTCGTCGTGTCCGGCGTCATGCCCGACAAGAAAAACTTGGACGTCCCACCGATGAAGCTATTCAGATCCCCGCCGGGCGTAAACGCCAAGCTATAGCCGTAAATAACCCACAAGATAGAGATCAGCGCGAAGATCACGAATACCTGCATCAGTACCGACAATGCATTTTTACCGCGCACCAGGCCCCCATAGAACAAGGCCAAGCCGGGGATGGTCATCATGATCACCAGCGCGGTGGCGATCATCATCCAGGTGGTATCGCCTTTGTTCGGCACCGGGGCCGGCGCCGCGGCAGTAGCAGCGGCCGCAGGTGCGGTCGCCGCCGCTGCGGTTGCAGCCGGCGCTTCAGTGGGTTTGTCCTCAGCTAATACAGGACTTGCCAAGCCAAATGTCCCTAATAGGGCGAGCAGGGTAATCCATCGTTTCATGCTGTTCTCCTTATAGCGCTTCCGGACCGGACTCACCGGTGCGGATGCGGATAACTTGCTCTAGATTCGACACGAAGATCTTGCCGTCGCCGATTTTGCCGGTGTTAGCGGACTTGGTGATCGCTTCGATCACCTGGTCCAGCATCTCCGCTTTGATTGCGACTTCGATCTTGACCTTGGGCAGAAAATCCACCACATACTCCGCGCCCCGGTACAACTCCGTGTGCCCCTTTTGCCGGCCAAAGCCTTTGACTTCGGTCACGGTTACGCCCTGCACGCCGATGGCGGAAAGCGCTTCACGCACCTCGTCAAGCTTGAACGGCTTGATAATTGCGGTAACGAATTTCACTATGATTCTCCTTGAGTGGTTAAACGTGGCTGCGCAAATCGCGCAGCCACTTGCCGCCAGTTTTAGAAGGTTTTGGAAATCCAGACCGTGGTTTTGCCATCAGCGACATCTTTCGGGAATACGCCGTTGCACGATGCGCCATTGGCGGTGGCGGTTTGGCTAAACCTGCCATAACCGCAGACGTGGGCGCTGCTGGTGTCGGTGTAAGCAATGCCGACGGTCATGCCGTCAAAGGTCTTGCCTATTTTCCCCATGTCGTAGGCCGCGCTGATTTTCCAGTCATCGTAGGAATACAAATTGTCGTTGGTGTCGGAATTAGTGTTGCGCGTATCACGGCCATCATATTTCTGAATGCCATAATGCGCGCCGAGGGTCAGGCCAGTTTCGCCGACGGGAACACTGGCGGAAAGATCCAGATAGGAAGTGCCGCGCGCATCTTTCACACCGAACACGTCGCTGCTCAGAGCATGAGAATATTTGACGCTGAACCACTTCCAGCTACCTGCGACATAAGCTTCCAGCGTGTTGGCCTTGATGTTGGTGCCGGTTACATCGCCGGGATAGTAATACTGCAGCAAGCCCACATCGTAGCCAAAATCGCCCACACTGCCTTTATATCCGCCGTAAAAATCAAGTTCCAGGGTGCCGCCGGAGGCATAAGTGCCGCCAACGGTTCCCGTGCTGCTGGTCGCATTTTCTTTCAACCAACTTACATTCGACCCCCACACACCCAGATAGAAACCGCTGGCGTGCGCATAGTCAAACCCGCCTTGCAGCGCAGCTTCTTCATTGGTTTGAGCAAGCCCGCGGAACACATACTGGCTATACAAGCCAACGTTGGCGGTGAGGGTGTGGGGCGAGGCCGGCGCGTCGGCGGCGAGGGCGCTAGCGCTGGCGAAGCCGATGCTGGCAATGCTGGTTGCGAGGGCAATATTTTTAAATTTAATCATGGTCTCTTCCTTCGGTAGTGGACTAAATAAGGTGACGCATTGCTTACATAGCATAGGCTGTGCCAGAAACATAAGACCATACTTTCAGCTAGTTACGACGAGCATCAAAGTGCGCGAAACGGGCCTTGCCCAGCCTTGGTGCAAGACGTTGTCCGTCCGCACCATTTAAGTGCCCAGTTTTTTAGGGTGTTATGCTTGATGCATTTTAAGGCGTGGCAGAGCGACAGCATTTGTTAAACTGCGCACCTAAGGAGAACAAGCATGCTCAATCAAAAAGTCATTGAAGAAGTCACGGCCAAGCTAAAAGAGGTATTTGGCCAATCACCCGCCGGTGATATTGAAAAAAACCTGCGCGCCGTCCTGCAAAGCGTATTTGCCAAGCTGGATCTCGTCACGCGCGAAGAATTCGACGTGCAGCAGGCGGTGTTGCTGCGCACGCGTGAGAAGCTGGAGGCGCTGGAAGCCAAAGTCGCTGCGCTTGAGGCGTCAGGCGACGGGCGACAGGCGTCAGAAAAACCCGCTCAGCCGTCGCCTGACGCCTGACGCCTGCTTAATGTCTCTCGCCGTTCTTTACAGCCGTGCGCTATCCGGCATGGATGCACCGTTGGTCACCGTGGAAACGCATCTCGCCAACGGCTTGCCTTGCTTCACCATCGTCGGTTTGCCGGATACGGAAGTAAAAGAATCGCGCGACCGGGTGCGCGCGGCCCTGCTCAATGCGCGCTTTGAGTTTCCGGCACGGCGCATCACCGTCAATCTCGCCCCAGCCGATTTACCTAAAGAGAGCGGACGCTTCGATCTGGCGATCGCGCTCGGCATTTTGGCCGCTTCGGGCCAGATTCCCAACGCGGGTTTAGATAAGTACGAATTCGCCGGCGAGTTGGCGCTGACCGGTCAGTTACGCCGGGTGCGCGGCGCACTCGCCATGACCTATAAAGCCGCGAGTGACGGCCGCGCGTTTATCCTGCCGATGGAAAATGCGGCCGAAGCCGCGCTGGTACGCGATGCGGAAATTTATCCGGCACTTAGCTTGCTCGATGTCTGTGCGCATTTTTCCGGCGGCGAAAAGCTCCAACGCTACATCGCACAGCCTGAAACCGCAGCGGTGGATTACCTGGATTTCACCGAGGTAAAAGGCCAAACCCACGCCAAGCGCGCGCTGGAAGTCGCCGCCGCCGGTGGCCACTCGGTATTGATGAGTGGGCCGCCCGGCACCGGCAAAAGCATGCTCGCGGCACGCATGCCCGGCATCTTGCCGGCGATGACCGAGTCCGAGGCGCTGGAATCGGCCGCGATTCAGTCGCTCGGCTCCGGTGGATTCAAACTGGAACTTTGGCAACGCCGGCCGTTTCGCGCACCGCACCATACGGCGTCAGCGGTGGCCTTGGTAGGAGGCGGCAGCCAAGCCAAGCCGGGTGAGATTTCGCTCGCGCACCAGGGTATTTTATTTCTCGATGAATTGCCGGAGTTCGACCGCAAAGTGCTGGAAGTGCTGCGCGAACCGTTGGAATCCGGCCGCATCCACATCTCGCGCGCAGCCACCCAAGCCGAGTATCCGGCGCGCTTCCAATTGGTCGCGGCGATGAACCCCTGCCCCTGCGGTTATCTCGGCGCGCCTTCCGGTAAATGCCGCTGCACGCCGGATCAAGTGGCGCGCTATCGTTCGAAAATTTCCGGGCCGCTGTTGGATCGCATCGATTTGCAAATCGACGTGCCCGCGCTGCCGCAACACGATCTGATGCAAGCCGCGGCGGGTGAGCCGTCGAGCGCGATTCAGGTCCGCGTGCAAGCCGCACGTGATCGACAATTGGCACGCCAAGGCAAACCCAACAACCTGTTGGGCACGAAGGAAATCGACCGATACTGCACTGCCGACACGGCGGGTGAGAATCTGCTCAAGCAAGCCATTAGCCGCTTCAATCTTTCCGCGCGCGCCTATCATCGCATTCTCAAAGTGGCGCGCACCATCGCCGATCTGGCGGGTGCTGCGGCGGTGCAAAGCGCACATATCGCCGAGGCGATTCAGTACCGGCGTATGGATAGAAAAATGCTTTAGCCGCGAATCAACGCGAATTTACGCCAATTAATGCAAATGCAGTGCTGGGCCATGGTTTTCATTCGCGAAAATCCGCGTTAATTCGCGGCTGATCTTATCTATATTTTTTGTATCTTTACTATGCCCCACGAACTCGAAAGCTGGCTGGAAGAAAAACAATCCAGCTACCTCTATCGCCTCGTATCCGATGCCGAATCGGGTACGCCGCGCCAGCTATTGTTTTTGGAATTGGCGCGCTCCGCCGACAAGCAAGCCGATTTGTGGGTAGCGGAAATGAAGAAAGCTGGCATCGCGCTGCCTGGCCCTTACTCCCCTGATCGGCGCACCCGCGTCGTGGGTCGCTTAGTCAAATGGTTCGGCCCGCGTCGCATGCGGCCGGTGCTGGCGGCGATGAAAGTGCGCGGCATGTCGCTCTACACCAAAGCGGCGGTGGGGCATGCCATCCCCACAAAATTATCCGAGGTCGGACGACGACATCAGAATGTCGGTGCGAGCGGTACGCTGCGTGCCGCCGTGTTCGGCGTGAATGACGGCTTGGTGTCGAACGCGAGTCTGATTCTGGGCGTGGCGGGGGCCACAAGCGAGCCCAGCATGATTTTGCTCACCGGTGTGGCAGGCTTACTCGCCGGCGCATTTTCCATGGCGGCCGGCGAATACATTTCCATGCGTTCGCAACGCGAGATGTTTGAATACCAGATCGGCATGGAGCGCGCGGAGCTGGATCAATATCCAGAAGAAGAAGCCGCCGAATTGGCGCTGATCTTCGCCGCAAAAGGGATGGGAAAAGAGGAAGCACGCCAGCTCGCGGACAAACTCATCGCCGACCCCGACCATGCACTAGATACCTTGGCGCGCGAAGAGTTGGGGCTGAACCCGGACGAACTCGGCTCGCCCTGGGGCGCCGCGCTGTCGTCGTTCGGCGCATTCGCAGCCGGCGCGATTATTCCCTTACTCCCCTATTTGTTTATGTCCGGAAAAAATGCGCTGTTCGCCTGCATCGGTATGACGGCCACCGCCCTATTTGCAGTGGGCGCAGCGCTTTCGCTGTTCACTGGACGCAACGCCTGGCTGGGTGCGCTGCGCATGCTCGCCATCGGCAGCGCGGCGGGGGCGGGAACGTTTATTATCGGTAAAGCGTTGGGGGTGGCGTTGGGGTAAGAAAAGGATCGCGTAGGGTTCAATCCCCTCTTCACCAATTCAGAATTTCATGCGCCCCTTCGCATTTCGTCGGCAAGCCCCGGGATCTCCGTCGCCGGCCACGCCATCACCCGGCGCTCCAGCGGATATTCGTCCTTGCCCGGGTAGATGACAAAGGCGCGCTCAATGCCGAGATCATCAAGCGCGTGCCAGAAACCCTTACTGGGTTTTGGCGCAGCGCTGTATTTCACTTCAAATCCAATCGGTTTTTTATGTCCACGCAGCTTCATCACCAGATCGATTTCGGCGCCGGCTGCGGTCCGGTAGAACCCCACCTCGACGGGGTCGAGAACGGCAATGATCTGTTCGATCACAAAGCCTTCCCAAGAAGCGCCGAGCGCAGGGTGGCCCGAAAGCTCGTCGAGCGTGCGCAAATTGAGCAAGCTATGCAGCAGCCCGCTGTCACGCAAGTACACGCGCGGCGCCTTCACCAGGCGTTTGCCGACATTGGCGTGCCAGGGCATCAGCCGGCGGGCGACAAATGCATCGCACAGCAGATCGAGATAGCGGTTGGTGGTCTGAGGCGACGAGCCCAGACTCTGCGCCAGCGTGCTGGCATTCCATAACTGGCCGTGCCAGTGCGCCAGCATCTGCCAGAAACGGCGTAGACTTTGCGCCGGCAGACGGAAACCGAGCGCGGGCAGATCGCGCTCCAGGAAGGTGCGCACGAAGGACTCGCGCCATTCGAAAGAAGCCAGATCATCGGCGGCAAGATAACTATCTGGAAAACCGCCGCGTACCCAGAGCCGCGCCAACGCATCCTTTTTGCCGCCGGCCTCCTTGATGAGCAAAGGGCGCATCTCAAGATAACGAATCCGCCCGGCCAGCGACTCGGCGGAACGGTTGATCAGTTCCGGCGAGGCCGAACCCAGCAGCAAAAAACGCCCCGGCACGCGATGCTCATCCACCAGCGCGCGCAACACCGGGAACAGCCCCGGCAGCTGCTGCACCTCATCCAGAATGACCAGCCTATCCTTGCGCCCGGCGAGATAGAGCTCCGGGTCGGATAAGCGCGCCAGATCGGAGGGCCGCTCCAGATCCAGGTACTCTGTATTCCCACGCGGCTTCTGCAGTGACCGCGCCAGCGTTGTCTTGCCCACCTGACGCGGGCCGATCAACGCCACGACCGGGAATCGGGTCAGTGCATCCAGAAGCTCAGCGGTAAGTACGCGTTTCAACATCCTCGCAATTTATCCATATCATAGATGATTTGCAAGGATGTTTTTAGCGGGCTGATGTGGCGTCGGTAGCGCGGCGGAGGCGGGGAACTTTTATTATTGGGAAGGCGTTGGGATGACATTGGGGTAGGGGGATTTATGTATTTCGATCTACATAAATCACGACAAATATACGAAGCATTGATGCTGCACTGGTGTTGACTTGGTTTTCGGGGCCCCTGTGCACCGCCGAGTAGCACAGCCATGCCCGGGGTAGTCGGCGAGGACTGTCTGAGCGCGAAGCACGAGTTTCCCGCAAGGGGACTCCGACTTTCTGTGCCCATGCGGGCACGAAAGATCGTATACCTCAGCCGCCCGGCATGGCGAGCAACGCAGGGAACCCCCAGCGCTTTTTGCTGGGGGCGGTAAGCGGGGTGTCTGTCTTTTTGGTTCCTTTTGCTTGGACAAGCAAGACAACGAAGTTTCGGCGAAGGGTAACCTTTAGGTGGGCCGTAGCCAAAAAGGAACTGCCCCGCCGGGGCATAACCGGCCCTAAATCAAAATGCGCGTAGCGCACAATCCCACTTCAACACTGCTCCCACGGCAACCCATCAAAGCGCCAGCCGCTCACCGTGCCGCGCTTGTGCTCATCGTCCAATTCGCCTTCGAAGCCGTGCAGCACATTGCAAACGTGGGTGACGCCGGCCTCCTCCAGCGCCTTGCCAGCCTCGCGCGAGCGGTTGCCGCTGCGGCAGATCAAGATCACCGGCCGATCATGCGAAGCGGCCATGCGCACCTGGCCGACGAAATGCGGATTCAAATCCCAGTCGACGCCGTCGTACCAAGGGATGATGATCGCGCCGACCGGGTGGCCGACGAATAGAAACTCGAACTCGGAGCGGCAATCGACCAGCACCGCGTCTTTGTGCGTATTGAGAAAGTCGTAAGCTTCTATGGGCGTGAGGTGTTTCATACGTCCCAGTATAGGCTCGGGCATGCGGGATGCAAAGGGCGCTGTGTTATCATAAACGCCCATTTTCACTCGATTTTTCCCGATTTTCCATGCGTCGCGACTGCACCGAACAGCTAAACCATTTGCTCCAGCAACGCATCCTGATTCTGGATGGCGCGATGGGCACCATGATCCAACGCTATAAGCTGTCGGAGGCGGATTATCGCGGCGAGCGTTTCAAGGATTGGGCCTCCGACCTCAAGGGTAACAATGACCTGTTGACCCTGACCCAGCCGAAAATCATTCGCGACATCCACGCGGCCTATCTCGATGCGGGCGCAGATATTTTGGAGACCAACACCTTCAACGCCACTTCCATCGCCATGGCGGATTACCAGATGGAAGCGCTGGTGTATGAGTTGAACTTGGAAGCAGCCAAACTCGCGCGCGGGGTGGCGGATGAATTCGAGGCGAAAATACCGAACAAGCCGCGCTTTGTCGCGGGTGTGCTTGGACCGACCAATCGCACCGCCAGCATTTCGCCGCAGGTCAACGACCCCAGTTACCGCAACACCAGTTTCGATCAGTTGGTGACGGCTTACACCGAGGCAATCAACGGCCTGGTGGATGGCGGCGCGGATATCCTCATGGTCGAAACTATCTTCGACACCTTGAACGCCAAGGCTGCGCTATTCGCCATCGAACGCTATTTCGATACCCACGGCTTCCGCTTGCCGATCATGATTTCCGGCACCATTACCGACGCATCGGGCCGCACGCTCTCGGGCCAAACCGCCGAGGCGTTTTGGAATGCGCTGTCGCATGTGCGCCCCCTGTCCTTCGGCCTGAACTGCGCGCTGGGCGCGAAGGAGTTGCGCCAATATGTAGAGGAGCTATCGAACAAGGCCGATGTGTTCATCTCCGCCCACCCCAACGCCGGGCTGCCGAATCAATTCGGCGAATACGACGAAACGCCCGAAGCCATGGCAATAGAAATCGGCAGTTGGGCCGCCGCGGGTTATCTGAATATTATCGGCGGCTGCTGCGGCACCAGCCCGGCGCACATCCAGGCGATTGCCGAGGCGGTGCAGCCTTACCCGCCGCGTCAAATTCCGCAAATCGAACCGCAGATGCGGCTGTCGGGTCTGGAGCCGTTCAATATCGGTAAAGACTCGCTGTTCGTGAACGTCGGCGAGCGCACCAATGTCACCGGCTCCAAGCTCTTCGCACGCCTGATTTTGAACGAGGAATACGACCAGGCCCTGGCGGTGGCACGCACCCAAGTGGAAGCCGGCGCGCAGATCATCGACATCAATATGGACGAGGCGATGTTGGATTCGGAAGCGGCGATGGTGAAGTTTCTGAACCTGATCGCTTCCGAACCGGATATCTCCAAAGTGCCGGTGATGATCGATTCGAGTAAATGGAGTGTGATCGAAGCGGGCCTGAAGTGCATCCAAGGCAAGGGCATCGTCAATTCGATTTCGATGAAGGAAGGCGAAGCCGAGTTTATCGAGCGCGCCAAACTGTGCCGCCGCTACGGCGCGGCAGCGGTGGTGATGGCTTTCGACGAAACCGGTCAGGCCGACACCTACCAGCGCAAGATCGATATTTGCGCACGCTCGTACAAGTTGCTGACTGAGCAGGTCGGCTTCCCGCCCGAAGATATTATTTTCGATCCGAATATTTTCGCGGTCGCCACCGGCATCGAAGAGCACAACAACTACGCGGTGGATTTCATCGAGGCCACGCGCTGGATCAAACAAAACCTGCCCTATGCCAAGGTGAGCGGCGGCGTGTCCAACGTCTCATTCTCGTTCCGCGGCAATGATCCGGTGCGCGAGGCGATCCATACGGCGTTCTTGTATCACGCGATCAACGCCGGCATGGACATGGGCATCGTCAACGCCGGGCAGTTGGGCGTGTACGCGGAAATCCCCAAAGATTTGCTGGAGCGGGTTGAGGATGTGTTGCTGAATCGCCGCCCCGATTCCACCGAACGCTTGGTGGAATTCGCTGGGCGCTTCAAAGGCCAGACCAAAGAGCAGGTCGAGGATTTATCCTGGCGTGATGCCCCGGTCGCCGAGCGCCTGAGCCACGCGCTGGTGAAAGGTATTACCACTTACATCATCGAAGACACGGAAGCAGCGCGGCTATCGGTTGCGCGCCCGATACTCGTGATCGAAGGCCCGCTGATGGACGGCATGAACGTGGTGGGCGATTTGTTCGGCGCGGGCAAAATGTTCCTGCCGCAAGTGGTGAAATCGGCGCGCGTGATGAAGCAAGCCGTGGCGCATCTGGTGCCTTATATCGAAGAAGAAAAAGCGCGCAGTGGCGAAGTCGCACAAGCCAAGGGCAAGATCATCATGGCCACGGTCAAAGGCGATGTGCACGACATCGGCAAAAACATCGTCGGCGTAGTGTTGCAGTGCAACAACTACGACGTGGTCGATCTCGGCGTGATGGTGCCGGCCGCCAAGATTTTACAAGCCGCGATCGACGAGAAGGCCGACATTATCGGCCTCTCCGGCTTGATCACACCCTCGCTGGAAGAAATGGCGCATGTAGCGAAAGAGATGGAGCGCTTGGGCTTCAAGATTCCGCTCTTGATCGGCGGCGCCACCACCTCGCTCGCCCATACTTCAGTCAAAATCGAGCCCAACTACAGCGGCGTCACGGTGCATGTGAAAGATGCATCGCGCGCAGTCGGCGTGTGCACCAGTCTGCTCTCGCCCGAATTACGCGACGAATATGCGCGCAAGGTACGCGAGGACTACGCGCAAGTGCGCGAGCGCCACAAAAACAAACAATCCAACATCAAGCAACTGACGCTGGCGCAAGCGCGCGCCAATGCGCTGAAAACGGACTGGGCCGCCTACACCCCGACCAAGCCCAATTTCTTGGGCGTGAAAGCGTTGCGGGAATACCCCTTGGAAGAAATTGCCAAGCGTATCGACTGGACGCCCTTCTTCGCGGCCTGGGAGTTGCACGGCAAGTTTCCGAAAATTCTGGAAGATGAAGTAGTCGGCGTCGAAGCCAGCAAGCTCTACCAGGATGCCCAAGGCATGCTGGCCGGCATCATCGCGCAGAAGTGGCTCACGGCCAACGGCGTAATCGGCCTGTTCCCCGCGAACAGCGTGGGCGACGATATCGAAATCTACACCGACGAATCGCGCAGCCAAATTGCGATGACCTATCACAGCCTGCGCCAACAAGCGGAAAAGCCACCCGGCCGCCCCAATCTTGCGCTGGCCGATTTCATTTCGCCCAAAGGCGTCAAAGACTACATCGGCGGCTTCGCCGTCACCGCCGGCATCAACATCGACGCGCGCGTGGCAGCGTATGAAAAAAATCACGATGACTACAACGCCATCATGCTGAAGGCGCTGGCCGACCGCTTAGCCGAAGCCTTTGCCGAACTGCTGCACGAGCGCGTGCGGCGCGAATTCTGGGGCTACGCTGCGGATGAGACGCTGAGCAATGAAGATATGATCAATGAAAAATATCGCGGCATCCGCCCCGCGCCCGGCTACCCTGCCTGCCCCGAGCACAGCGAAAAAGCGCCGCTGTTCGAGTTGCTGCAAGCGCCAGAGAATGCGGGCATCACCCTAACCGACAGCTACGCCATGCTGCCCACTGCGGCGGTATCAGGGTTCTATTTTTCGCATCCGGAATCCAGCTATTTTGCCGTGGGCAAAATCGGACGTGATCAGTTGGAAGATTATGCGCAGCGCAAAGGCTGGGATATTGAAACGGCGGAACGCTGGCTGGCGCCGAATCTAACCTGACGCTTTACCCGCCAAACCGTCGGCAAGCGCGCCCGCCTTTGCCTGCGATCACCCCATTGATATCGGGATGTTTTTGCAGCTTGCTCAACAGTTCGCTATACAGCGCGTCTGGCATATTGCTGGCGAAGGAAATATCGGCCAAGCCGTCGGAGCGAATGAGATAACTCGCGAATTCCTCGGCGCCGTCATACTCAAAAAGAAGGTTGGCGACCGCACGATCTGCCTTGGATTGCGCGTCTTCCTCTTCTGACCAAGCGGGTAAGGCACTAAAGGCGCTCAACAGGGTAAGCGTGATAATGAAACGGACTATTTGTTTCATGCGGAAAGCCTCCTTGTCTAAATTCTAACCCATCTTAACTTGGAGCCGACGTAAAGCATGCCCCTGCCCGCTGCACTTTTATTCGCCGCGCTTGCGCGCTCGCCACGACGTACGTACAATGTGCTCACATCTTGCCTGAGGAAGCCATCATGGGCGTCACATCGAAAGCAGAGCGCATCGCGTTACGGATTGTGAACGACGATAAAAAACGTCTGGAACAAGCTGCGACACTGCAACATCAGAGCCTAACGGAATTTGTACTAAACGCATCGCGGGTGGCGGCAGACCTTGTGCTGGGCGACCAGACACGATTTGTATTACCGAAGAAGCAAATGGCGGCGCTGAATGCTGCACTGGATGCACCACCGCGCGAGATACCGCAACTCAAAGCTTTGTTTGCCCGTTCCAGCGTATTCAAAAAATGAGCCGGCGTTCGGCGCCGACTGGGCCGGAACCCTTGACCGCAGCCCATCGAACGGAACACTTCGATTGTGGCAAAGCCGCACTGGATACCTTCCTAAAACGGTTCGCTTTGATTAACCAGCAGAATGGCACCGCCCGCACCTATGTGGCGCATCGCAGCGGGGAGGTAGTCGGCTATTACAGCCTATCCGCCGCTTCGATCGAAATTGGCCATGCTCCCGCGCGTGTCGCCAAGGGCTTGCCCAAGCATCCCATCCCCATGACATTATTGGCGCGGCTTGCGGTCGACTCGCGCGAACAAGGCCACGGGCTAGGTGCTGGCTTGCTGCAAGATGCCTTGTTGCGGCATCTGCAAGCGGAAGCCGTGATCGGCAGCCGAGCCCTGATCGTGCATGCCAAGGACGAAGCGGCCATTATGTTCTATCTGAAATTTGGCTTCGAGCCTTCTCCGCTTGATCCGAACCATCTGTTTCTGCTGACCAAGGACATCAAAAAGACCTTGGGTCTTTAAGCTGCGCTTTCGGCCATGAGTCCACCCCTGCCCTTTGCGCTGCTTTTTACTACTCCCGACTGTCCACATTGCCCTGGCGTCAAAGCCGGGCTAAGCACCTTGCTGCAAGAAGGGGGGATTGCAGCGTTGGAAGTGCTGGATATCTCCAGTGCGACCGAACGCACGCAGGCATTAGGCGTGAAAAGCGTGCCCTGGTTTCGCATCGGTGAGCTGGAATTTGAAGGCGCGATGTCCTTAGGCGAATTGCGCACCTGGGCGACGCGTGCGGCATCTGCATCGGGGCTGAAGGATTATTTTTTTGAGATGCTGAAGTCGGGCCGACGGCGCAAGGTCGAAGACATGATTCGCGCCGACCCGCAGCGCTCAATTGCCTTGGTGGATTTGATGCGCGACCCCGAAGCGAGCATGGCGATACGGCTGGGCATCGGCGCGGTGCTGGAGGAGTTTCAGGGCAGCGCAATCGCGGCGTCGATGGTGCCAAAGTTAGCCGAGATGCTGCACGATCCGGAACCGCGCAACCGCGCCGATGCCGCGCACTTTCTGAGCCTGATCGGCGATGCACAAGCACGTGAGTTACTGCGCGGCTGTCTCAGTGCACCTGATCCAGAAGTACGTGAAATCGCGTACGATGCATTGTCTAACCCCACTGCCTGAGCGCCCTTATGTCGAACAGCGTTTTACTCCAGCCAAGCCAGCACACCTTCTTAGTTAATGGTGGCGATAGCTTATTGGAGGCAGGCTTGCGTGCGGGCCTAGCGATGAATTACGGTTGCAGCAGCGGTAACTGCGGCCTATGCAAGGCGCGCATTGTGTCAGGCGAGGTAGATAAAATTCGCCACCAAGACTATGTCGTATCCGAAGCCGAAAAGAATCAAGGCTATGTGCTGCTGTGTTCGCATACTGCGGCGAGCGATCTGGTAATCGAAGTGCAAGAAGCAAGCCATGTCAATGAGATCCAACTGCAGGAGATCGACGCGCGGGTAAAGGAAATCAAACCGCTCACCGATAAGGTGATGCTTTTGCATCTGCAAACGCCGCGCACCAACCGGCTGCGCTTCATGGCGGGGCAAAGCGTGGCGCTGAGCATTGGTGACGACGCGAGTGATTACGCCATTGCCAGCTGCCCTTGCGATGACCGCAATTTGCAATTCAATATCCGCAATATTCCAGGCAACGCTTTCGCAGCGCACGTCTTCGGTGACCTACGCTGTAACGACACAGTGAATGTGTATGGCCCCGTGGGTGAATTCGTCTTGAAAGCGGAATCGGCGCGACCGCTACTACTGCTGGCATGCAATAGCGGCTTTGCGCCGATCAAGAGCTTGATCGAGCATGCGATGTCGCTAGAACGTGCAGAGTCACTGCATTTATATTGGCTGGCCACCGTGCAAGAAGGCCACTACATGGCCAACTGGTGCCGCGCCTGGAACGATGCGCTGGATAACTATCATTATCACGAGTTACTTGCTGATTCTTTGCAGGCACCTAATCTTGATCAGATGATGGCGCAAGTAATAACGGAGCAGCCCAATCTATCGCAATTCGATGTGTATGTGGCGGGGCCAAGCCGTTTCATCACTAACGCGCGTACAGCCTTGCTGCAAAACGGCGTACCGTCTGCGCAGTTGGCCAGCGCAGTGATTTGATCCGTATGTTTGGTACGAAACGATTTTTTTAATTGAGACCCTATGACCCATTCCCTACTTTTGTATTGCCGCGCCGGTTTTGAAGGCGAATGTGCGGCCGAGACGGTGAACCACTGCACCGAGCTTGGCGTCTCTGGTTTTGCCAAGGCCAAGCCTGACTCCGGCTATGTCTTGTTCACGCCGCACGATGCCGACTTGGCGAAGCAGCTGGTTAAATTCTTACACTTCGAGGATTTGGTGTTCGCGCGCCAACTGATCTTCAATGTGCGGCTGGTCGATCAACTACCCGCAACGGATCGGGTGACGCCGTTGATTGCGGCGATTCGTGAGTTGGGCGATTTATTCTCCGCTGTGTGGTTGGAAACCGCCGACACCAACGACGCCAAGGAGATGTCCACATTCTGCCGCAAGTTCGCGCCGCCGTTGACCTACGGCTTGAAACAAGCAGGTTTGCTCGATGAAGCGGCGCACAAGCCGCGCTTGCATTTGTTTTGGTTGAGTTCCAGCGCGGTATATCTCGGGGTGTCTTATCCTAACAATGCGTCGCCGTGGCCGATGGGCATTCCGCGCTTGAAGCTCGCACGGGATGCGCCGAGCCGTTCCACGCTCAAACTGGCCGAAGCGTTCATGGCGTTTTTAAGCGAGGAAGAAGAGCAAGAGTTGCTGCACCCCGGAATAAGCGCAGTGGACCTGGGTGCCGCGCCCGGTGGCTGGACCTGGCAATTGGTGCAGCGCGGCGTGAATGTCGCCGCAGTGGATAATGCGGTGATCGATCCCAAGCTACTGGATTCCAACTTGGTCGAGCATGTGCGCGCGGATGGCTTTCATTATTGGCCGAAGCGCTCGGTGGAATGGCTGGTATGCGATATGGTGGAAAAACCCGCGCGTATCACGCAATTGGTCACGCGCTGGATATATGAGGGCAAGTGTCAGCACGCGATTTTCAATTTAAAACTGCCGATGAAAAAACGCTCAGAGGAATTGGCCCGCTGCCGCGAGCTGATCGACGCCGGGCTGCAGGGCAAAAAATACCAACTCCAGTTCAAGCAGCTTTACCATGATCGCGAGGAAGTCACCGGGTATCTCACGCTGAAACGACGCTGACATTGTCATTTTTGTCATCGCCCGCGCTATACTTTTTACTCCCCCACCCCCAAGGAAAAAACCATGAAGCGTACAACCCTATATTTTTCTCTGGTGTTTGCCCTTGCCGCGCTGCTGCCGCTGCACGCCGCGCTGGCTGCCACCACCTTGACCGGTGTGAGCGTCAGCCCTGCCAACCCCAAAGTGGGCGAGGAAGTAAAAATCACCGTCAATGGCGCCTTGGAATCAGCGAACTGCGGCATCCGCATGGAGTATGGCAACCCCGATATGCCACGTGAGGAATTCGTGCTGAGCGAAAAAGGCGGGCAATTACCGTTCACGATCACCAAGACTTTCAGCAAGCCCGGCACCTACAAAATCGAGGCGCTCGGACGTAAAGTCGGCAAGCTCACCTTCGGCTGTGAAGGCAATGCATCGACCATGGTCACCGTGGCGGCGGCTAAATCCGCAGTAACGAGCAGTGCAGCGGCAGCGCCGATGCCCATGGCAGCCGCGTGTCCGGATGGCTGGCACATGATTGCTGGGCAGACAGACCCGTCGAAGGGATTCACCTGCGCGCCCATGAAGCCGGCGGTCAAAATGGATTGCGGAAAAGGAATGGCTTACTTTGAAAAAGACGGCTTGATCGGTTGCAAGAAGAAGAAATAAACCGCTCTCCGGCGCGGCGCTCGATGGCGCCGCGCCCCTTCCGGGTTTCCGCTTTTATTATTCCAAGCGCATGCTATCCTTAGCAAAGGATGCCTTGAACAAATAATAATGCGGTGGGGGGTCGACCATGAGCCAAGAATCCAACAAGGCGGTTCCGGAAATCAAGGATCCGTTCGACACGAAATCACTCCTGCAGGAAGTCGTCAAAAAACTCTCCAGCCAGGCGCTGCTGTTCAGCTTGGCGGTGATTGTCATTCTGGTGGTGGCGTGGATGCTGTTCGACGCGAAGGGCATTCCGATCGTGATCGCGATCCTGTTCGTGTTTCTGGTCGCGACCGCCGCCTATCTGTTTTCCGAGGAAAAAAATAAGCGCCTTGAAGCGCTCGCCACGCCGGCGCTTCAAGCCGTGCCGAAATCGCAGGCAACCGCCGCCGTTTCCCCTGTCGCAACGGAAATGGCTGCTGCCGGCGGATTCGATTTATCGGTTTGGGTAGAAGGCACCGGCCCGCATGCGGCCAGTCGCGACATCGCCGTTTTGCCCGGCGGTGGCGCATTCCGCCTCGGCGACAAGATTCATGTCTGCTTCAAATCCAGCCGCCGCTGCTATCTCACGCTGCTCAATATCGGCACCAGCGGCAAGCTCACCGTGCTTTATCCGAATGGGTTGCATCAAGACAATTTGATCCAACCGAATCGGCTCTACCGCATTCCGGGCGATGAGTACGGCTTCGAATATGTGCTGCAAGGCCCGGCCGGCAGCGAGAAGCTGATCGCCATCGCGACTGAGGAAAAAGTGCCGGTGCTGGATGAAGCGCTGGCGCAAAACGGCGGCCTGTTCCGTACGGTGGAGGGGGCGGCCGTTGCGCGCGATATCGCGATTGCCGAAAAACGTGTCGCGTCGGTTCCGTCCAGTCATCGCGCGCAAGCCAGTTACGATTTCCAAGTCCTATCTTAGGAGAATAAAAAATGAAATGTTCAAGCTGCGGGTTCGAGAACGAGGGCGAAGCCAAATTTTGCGGGCGTTGCGGCGCGGCTTTGGCCGCACCGCCCACCCCACCCACCCCGCCCGGCGGCGCGCAGATAGTACCCGATGGCTTGAATCTCGGCATCATCCTCGGTAGCCTGTTTGTGCCCCTGCTCGGCATCATCATGGGCGCCATATACATGAACGACCCCAATCCGGAGAAGAAAAAAGCCGGCAAGCGTTGGCTGCTCACCGGCATCGGTGTAGTCGTGGCGTATTGCGTGCTGGGTTTTTTCTGCGGTTTGCTAGGCAACCTGCAGTAAAGGGACGGAAGATGGAATGGCTGCTTCCCTTTCTGTGCCACCAGCTTCCGGAACGCACGCCGCACTTGGCGGGCGCGGCCTTTCCCTTGTGCTTCCGTTGCAGCGGAACTTATCTCGGCCTGTTTGCGGCCTACCTCTATTTGGCGTGCAGCGGCGGCTTCAAGCGCAGCCTGCCGTGCATTCCCGCCCTGATCGCCGGCAGTGTGCTGATGCTGCCGTTTCTCATCGACGGCTGGGCCAATACCCTGCATTGGTGGGATACGCCGGGCTGGGTGCGTCTTTTGACCGGCCTCGGGCAGGGCATCATGCTGCCCTTGCTGTTGGTTCCGATCGCGAGCGGCAATGTATTTCCCGACGATTGGGCGCGCTTCAAGCCTGCCTTGCCGAGCATCGGTTCGCTGGTTTGGCCGCTAGCCCTGGCACTGGGCCTGGGCGGTGCGTTGATCTTCACTGCTTCGGAGGCGGCGTTTCATGCGCTGAGTATCGCGGTGCAGTTTGCAGCCTTGCTGTTTTTCGCTAATTTTGCGCTGACGCTCCTTCGGCTCGGCCGTTGGGTGCAGTCGCGGCAGCACGCAGCATGAAAAGCAACAGCCAGCGGCAAGCCAAGTCCTGTTATGGCTTGGTGGTCGGCATCGGCGGCTATGGCGACAAACGCATTTCTCCGCTCAGCTTTACCAGCAACGACGCCCGCTCGTTTTACGACTTGCTCGTCGATCCGAAGCGCGCCGCTTTCCCGAAAGAGAATGTGAAGCTGCTGCTAGACGATGAAGCGACGCGCTTTCATATCGAAGATGCCATCAGCGGTTGGCTGTTCGAGCATTCCAGCCCGGATTCGACTGTCGTGATTTTCTTCGCCGGCCATGGCGGCACCGAGCCCGACAAGACGCAGCAGGAAGTGGATGGCGTCGCGAAATACCTGCTGCCGTGGGACACCAACAAGGACAACCTGTTCGCCTCGGCCATTTCCACCAACAAGTTCAGCGAACTGCTCAAGACCGTCGCGGCGAAGCGACAGGTGATTTTTCTGGATGCCTGCCATTCTGGCGGCGTGGTGAGCAAAGGGGCGCGCGATATCGGGGTCGATCCCTACGCGCATTTGGCGCAGGGAGAAGGCCGGCTCATGATCGCGGCGGCGAAGGCGAACCAGCTTTCCTATGAAGTGCCGGAGCTCGGCCACGGCATTTTCACCCATCACCTGCTCGAAGCGCTGCAAGGCGCCGCGGATTTCAACGGCGACGGCCAAGTCACGGCGCTGGAAGTTTTTCGCTATTTGCAGGAGAAGGTGCCGCAGACCGCGCGCGAAATGGCCCGAAGCCACCAGGAGCCGCTGCTCCAGGGCGATGCAATTTCGCAGGACATCACCTTGACCGTCGATGCGGCTGCGCTCGCCAGACGGGATGCGGAGCGCGCGCGCGCGGAAGAGGCGCGCCGCATGCAGCTCAGCACCCGCAGCGTCAAATTGACCGAGCTTACCCATGCCGGAGAAATGCCGCTCGCCGTGGCGCAGGAGGGCTTGGCGCTGCTGACATCGGAGCCGGGAAAGCTGAGCGAAGACGAGCAGACGCTGCGCGATTTGCTGCTGTCGGTGTTGGACGGGCATGTCTCCAGCGCGTCATACCTCAAGGCGCGGGAGCGCATCAGAATCGAGCCGGTGCCAGTACCGCCGGCGCTGCAGTTTTGCATCAATTGCGGCGCAAAACTCAAACCAGGATTGTCATTTTGTATGAATTGCGGGGTAAAGCTGACACGCTGAGAATCACGGGCTGCGCACGTGGTCAATGGTTACAGCTGTCCTAGGCGATCTGCTTCGCTTCCCCGGATTGGCCGGAAATGGCATAGAACATGGCCTCTTCCAGCGCATCTTTCGCTTCTTTGTACCACGGCTCGAATTCCAATGCCTTGGTGAACGCGCGCGCGGCGTCGGAAAAGCGCGTCAGCGCCATGTAGGCGAGACCGAGCTGAAAGTAGAGTTCGGCATTGCCGGGAGAAAGGCCGATCGCCTCGTTGTAGCAATGCACCGCCACTTCCGAACTGCCAATTTGGTAACAGATCAAACCCAGATTGACCCACGAAGCGAAAAAATCCGGCTTCAGGGTAATGGCTTTCTGGTAGCAAATCGCCGCCGTGGTGTTGTCGCCCAGGTTTTGATAAGCCACGCCGAGACCATAGTGCGCGGAGGCGAACAAAGGCTCGGCCCCGATCACAATTTTGAAATGCTCGATTGCCTGCTCGAATTGGCCCAGATCGTTGCGCAGCATGCCCAAATTATTCAGCGCCTCGGGAAAGCGCGGACGAATCAAAATCGCAGCTTCGTAATATCCTGTCGCCATTTCCAAATTTTCCAGCGCGGCATTCGCACGCGCCAAATTGTAGTAAGCAATGGCGGTGCGTTTATCCTGGGTATTTTTGCCGGCTATCAATAAATCGAGCGCGGATTGAAAGCATTCCAGCGCCTGCTTGAATTCGCCTTGGCCCATCAAGCGGTTGCCGGTCTCGGTGAGCACGACGACGGAATGGGCATTCTGCTGGTTGACCCGCAGCACAGACTGCGCGGATCGAGATTTAGTCTTCATTTTGATGTTTACGGCACGAATCCGCTGAAGTTGAGCGGGGCTTGAAATCGGCTGGTTCGGACCCATTAATTTAATTAACTGAGCGCGATGCGCGCCCTACCGATAAGAGGTTCCTGCAATGTCAATGAATGTGGTGTTTAACAGCGCGTATTACCAAGTGCTGGAATATCCGGAACTCAATGCATTCGAGTTGGTGAACCACACGCGCTCGACCGGAGCGCTGATTCAAGGCGATATGGCCCATGTTTTACGCGCCAACCTGCAAAACTTGTTCGCGGTTGATCCGACCGAGGAAGACGTGGACGAGATGATTGGCGGCTATGAAGCCTTGATGAATCAACCCGTTCGCTATCACTAATCCCCACCGCCCGGCTGGTCCGGGCTGTGCTATTCCGTAGTTCAGTACGCACTTCTTCTTGACGCCTATAGGCCGGCCAGTGCTATGATTCTCCTAACATTTAGGCCGGGTGAACGGCTTGTCACGTTTGGGGATCTATGAAGCTGGAATACAACTACCGTATCGGGCAGCAAGGCATTGAGTTTTCAATGGTGGATGGCCTTGATGATGAAATGGAATTCGACGGTACCGCCGAACAAAAATCAACCGTGCAGCGTTACATCATGCAAGCCTGGCAGGATGCGATTAACAAGTCCTCCAGCGGCCCGGATGAAATCCGCAGTTTGCTGGCGACCCCTGAAGGCCAAGTCCTCTTGCAAACCCGCGCACGGGACTATCTCGCGGAAATTCTGGCGGATTTCCCGCCCGAACTGGATCGGCGCGAAACAGACGACCGGCGCGACCTTCGTGCCCGCCCGCGCGATAAATCCGGTGACCGGCGTTATTCCAAACAGCGGAATCATCCTTCTTAACGTAATCCATGGCGACAGAAGCCGTAGCGAGCGGCGTGAGCTTGGGTCGAGAAGCGCAAGCACACGAATAGTGTGGTGAGCATCGCAGAGCCAAGATCGCGACGCGCAGTAGGCTTATGTCGTCATGGCTAGCTGTAAAACCCGATCTTGGCACGGCGCTTGGCCAAGCGATCCAGATCCAAATCCTTTAGCGTGAGATAGTCACGGCCATTAAGCTTGGCATTACCGAAGGCGTCCAGCAGTAGTTTGCGGATATCACGCGGCGGTATGTTCACGAGCGTTTCCAACACTTCCTCTTCCAATAGTTCAGGCTCGAATCCCCAGCTATGCTCGGATACGATTTCCGCGTACAAACTGCGCGCGATGCGCATCGCACCTTCGCGGTCCGGACGATCGATGGAATACACATTCATGCGGTTGAGAATCGGCTCCGGTATTGCGCCCTCATCATTCGCGGTTGCAATCCACAGGATGTGGCTGGCATTGATCGGCACTTCTAAGAACTCATCTTTAAAATGCCGCGCGGTATCCTTCTCCAGCAGCGTATAAAGCGCGCCCATCGGGTCGTAGCGCGCATCGCCGCCGGCTTTATCCACTTCGTCCAGCGCGATTAAGGGATTGGCGTATTCGCCGTCCACCAACGATTGCGCGACCTTGCCGGGCTTGGAATTCATCCATTGCGAGGAGGCGCCGGAGAGAATCCAGCCCGCCGTTAATGAACTCATGGACACAAATTCAAACCCGGTGCCCAGTACTTGCGCCAAACATTTGGCGAAATGTGTTTTACCCAAACCCGGCTCACCCAGCAGCAAGATCGGCATGAAATATACCGGCTCCTGGCCCGAAATGGCGAGCGTGGTGTGCTTCTTGATATCGTCGATGACGGGCTTGAAATTGGGGCAAGCGTCGTACAAGGCATCGATGCCGTCGGTTGAGGACGGCCGCACCAGATAGCGATCACCGCCGCGCTCGCGCATCTTTTCATACAGCGCCTTGAGTGGTTCGTTCTTGCTGGGCGATGCCGCCTCCATGGCGCGGTCGATTTCGGCCAGGCTATACACGGACTTGATATCCGCCAACGGGATGTGACAGGGCGTATTCATGTTTATCTCCTGCAAGATGCTACTGAGTTGATTAGCGGCGCGCGGGGCGGATTCCTTGAGTGTGAATGCGGATATAATGCGGCCTAATAAGCCCGATTGATAAACAGCCGTGCATTCCCCCGACCTCACTTCCGTTGGTATCGTCACGCCGCAGACCGCGCGCTTCGATACGCCCATCAAGCTGCGCAGCGGCGCCGTGCTTGATCGCTACGAATTGGTTTTTGAGACCTACGGGCAACTCAACGCCGACAAAAACAACGCCGTGCTGATTTGCCATGCGCTCTCCGGCAATCACCATGTCGCGGGTTTTCATTCGGAGCACGACAAGCGCCCCGGCTGGTGGGACACCATGATCGGCCCCGGCAAGCCGATCGACACCAATCGGTTTTTTGTCATCGGCCTGAACAATCTCGGCGGCTGTCATGGCTCGAGCGGGCCTTCCAGCCTCGACCCTGCGACCGGCCAACCCTATGGCGCGCGCTTCCCCTTAGTCACGGTGGATGATTGGGTCGAAACCCAAGCGCGCCTCGCCGATCAATTGGGCATCCAACAATTCGCGGCGGTGGTCGGCGGCAGCCTCGGTGGCATGCAGGCGCTGCAATGGAGCATCACCTACCCGGAGCGGATACGGCATGCCTTGGTGATCGCCGCCGCACCCAAGCTCACCGCGCAAAACATCGCGTTCAATGATGTCGCAAGGCAAGCGATTCTGACCGATCCGGATTTTCATGGTGGCGATTATTACGCGCATAAAGTTGTGCCCAAACGCGGCTTGCGCCTCGCGCGCATGCTCGGCCACATTACTTATCTATCTGATGATGTGATGGGCAGTAAATTCGGCCGCATGCTGCGTGGCGGCGCGTTCCAATACGGCTATGACGTCGAGTTCGAGATCGAATCCTACCTGCGCTATCAAGGTGACAAATTCGCCGAGAGCTTCGATGCGAATACCTATCTGCTCATGACCAAGGCGCTGGATTATTTCGACCCGACCCACCATCACAACGAGGGTTTGTTGGCGCAGGCCTTACAACCGGTTAAGGCAGGTTTTCTGATCATCTCCTTCACCACCGACTGGCGCTTTGCGCCGGAACGCTCGCGCGAGATTGTCAAGGCACTGCTGGATAACGAGCGCGATGTGACCTATGCCGAAATCACATCCAGCCATGGTCACGATGCCTTCTTGATGGTGGATCCGTACTACCACGATCTGGTGCGCGCCTACATGCAACGCATCGATCTGGGAGATGCTGCATGAATGCGCAAATGATAGAGCACGCCCGCCAGCGTGCAGATTTTGAGACGATCGCCGCGTGGGTACAAAGCGGCGCGAAGGTACTCGACCTCGGCTGCGGTGATGGTACTTTGCTCCGCTATTTGAAAGAGACGCGCAAGGTCTGGGGCTATGGCGTTGAGATCGCCGACGAAAAAATTCTGGCTTGTGCGAAAAACGGCGTGAATGTGATTCAGACCGATTTGGAATCCGGGCTCGAAGGCTTCGAGTCCGGCTCATTCGATTACGTGATCCTGTCGCAAACGCTGCAATCCATGAAGCACACCGAACGTATCATGCAAGAAATGCTGCGCGTGGCGAAGCAAGCGATCGTGACCTTCCCCAATTTCGGCTACTGGCAACACCGGCTGCAAGTCATCAATGGCCACATGCCCGTGTCGCGCGACTTGCCTTACCAATGGTATGACACGCCGAATATCCACCTGTGCACGCTCAAGGATTTTGAAGCCTTCTGCGCCCAACTGAACGTGCGCATTCTGGAACGCAGCGTAATCCATCGCGGGCATCAAATTTCCGTGTTGCCGAACCTGTTTGGCAGCCTCGCTGTGTATCGCGTCGAACGGCTCAGCTAAATACCCGAAATAAACCCAAGCCACCCAGCGCGACAATCACCAATCCGGCCCCGAGCTTTACCCCGCGCCGCGTAAGCAGCTTTTGCAACTGGCTGGCGAAGAGCCCCATCAACAACAAATTCGGCAGCGTGCCCAGGCCAAATGCGAGCATGGTCAAGCCGCCTTGCAGCGCACTGCCGCTCGCCAAAGCCGCGATCAACACGCTATACACCAGCCCACACGGCAGCCAGCCCCACACCATGCCCGCTGCGAATGCTTGCGGCACGCTGGAAATCGGCACCAGTTTTTTGAATAGCGGCTGCAACCGTTTCCACACCCCGCCGCCCGCCGCTTCCAAGACCAGCACGCCGGACCAGATGCCCGCCAAGTGCAGGCCCAAGGCGATCAACACCAGATTGGCGAGCACATAGAGAATTTTTTCCGCTGGGAATAGCTGCGATAGGAACGCGCTGGCAGAACCCAAGGCACCGGCAATCAGCCCGGCGACGACATAGCTCGCCAGCCGCCCGAGATTCGCGGCGAGATGATGTGAGAGACGCGGACCGCTACCCGGCAATTGCAGCGAAAACGCGCCGACGATGCCGCCGCACATACCCACGCAATGCACCCCGCCGAGGAGGCCGGTGAGAAAGATCGCGAGCAGACTGATTTCGGGCATGGCGGTTTACTTCAGCTTATCGTGCGACCGCGCCACCAGCCACACCAGCACCAACACAGGCGCACCGATCAACGCGGTGCCGGTAAAGAAATTGGCCCAGCCATAGGCATCGACAAACTCGCCCGAAAACCCGGCGATGAATTTTGGCAGCAGCAGCATCACCGAGGTGAACAACGCATATTGAGTCGCGGAGTAGGCCTGATTGGTGAGGCCGGAAAGGTAGGCGACAAACGCGCTGGAAGCGATTCCGGCGGAGAGGTTGTCCGCCGATACGGTAAACACCAACGCGCCGACATCGTGGCCGCGCCCGACCAGCCACACGAAGAGCAGATTGGTAACAGCGGATAAGACTGCACCTAAAAATAGCGTACGCATGACGCCCATGCGCAGGGTTAGCAAGCCCCCCAAGCCCGCGCCAACGATGGTCATGATCACGCCGTAGACTTTGGATACGGTGGCGACTTCGTCCTTGGTGAAGCCCATCTCCTGATAAAACGGATTGCTCATCACGCCCATCACCACGTCGGAAATGCGGTACACGGCGATCAGGGCGAGAATCAGCGCGGCCTGCCATTTGAAGCGCTGGATGAAATCGATGAAGGGCGACAGCACCGCACTGTAAAACCAGGCCGTGGCGTTCAGCAAGCTGCCCGACAAGCCGGCTGCAGCAAAGCGTTCGCGCGCGTGGGCTTCGCGCGCGTTGGTGGCCGTAGAGATTTTTTTCTCCGGCTCGCAGATAATTAACGTGGTGAATATGCCAACCAGCATCAGCCCCGCCATCACGGTGTACGCCACTTGCCAGGGGCGAAAATCATACGTCGCTTCCGACGGATCGATGCTCGCCGCGATCCATAGCGCGCCCGCGCCCGCTGTGATCATCGCGATGCGGTAGCCCGCCTGATATGTCGCCGCCATCGCGCCCTGCTTCTCGGTTTCTACCGCTTCGATGCGATAAGCGTCGAGCGCGATATCTTGCGTCGCCGAGGCAAACGCCACTGCCAGTGCAAACCACACCGTGTGCGCCAGATTCAACACCGGGTCGGTATTCGCCATACCGAACAAAGCGGCTGCGATACAGATTTGCGATAGCAACAGCCATGATCGCCGCTGCCCCAAGCGCGCCGTCAGGATCGGCAGTCTCAGCCGATCCACCAGCGGCGACCACAGAAACTTGAAGCCATACGCCAAACCTACCCAGCTCAAATGGCCGATCGTCGCGCGCGCAATCCCCGCCTCGGACAGCCAGAACGACAGCGTGCCCAACACCAGCAACAGCGGCAGCCCGGCGGAGAAGCCGAGGAACAACATACCGACGACGCGGGGGTGAGCGTAGACCTTGAAGGCGTCGCCCCAGCGCTGAGTTGTCACCGATGCTTTTACGGGTTCACCATTCATAGGCGTAATCAATGATCAGCGGCGCATGGTCCGAGAAGCGCTCTTCCTTGTACACGGCCGCGCTCTGCGCCGTCGCTACGACGCCGGGCGTGGCAATCTGATAGTCGATGCGCCACCCCACATTCTTGGCGTAGGCTTGGCCACGGTTGGACCACCAGGTATAGGCTTCCCCGGTCGCGTCGGGGCACAGCCGGCGATGGACATCGACGAAGCCGACTTGATCGAAAATCTCCGTCATCCAGGCGCGCTCCTCCGGCAGAAAGCCGGAGTTTTTCATGTTGCCTTTCCAGTTCTTGAGGTCGATCTCTTGGTGCGCAATGTTCCAATCGCCGCAGATCACGACTTCGCGCCCGCTGGCTTTAAGTGCTTTCAGATGCGGCATGAAGTTCGCCATAAAACTGAATTTGGCTTGCTGGCGTTCTTCGGATGATGAGCCGGAAGGGGCGTAGAGTGAGACGACACTTAAGTTGCCGAAATCGGCTTGCAGGTAACGGCCTTCGGCGTCGATGTCGGCGAACCCTAAGCCTTCGATGATCTTGTCCGGCTGCCTTTTCGCGTACAGGCCGACGCCGCTATAACCTTTTTTTTCCGCATAGTGAAAATAGCCGAAGAATTTGTCCGGCTGCAGCATTTCGCGCGTGAGGTCGGTGGCGTGGGCTTTGAGTTCCTGCACGCACACCACGTCGGCGTGCTGTTTGTGCAGCCACTCGAAAAAGCCCTTGTTGCTGGCGGAGCGGATGCCGTTGAGGTTCGCGGTTATAATTCGCAAAATATTTCTCTTGTGATCGCCATGGAAACTTTTCGGCAGGAATTCATCGAATACGCTATCGCCCAGCAGGTGTTGATGTTTGGCGAATTCAAGACCAAGGCCGGGCGGCTGTCGCCGTATTTTTTCAATACCGGTTTATTCAACGATGGCGCGTCGCTGGCCAAGCTGTCGCAATTCTACGCGAAAGCCATTGAGGCAGCGCGCATCGACTACGACATGCTGTTCGGGCCGGCCTATAAGGGCATCCCGCTGGTGGCGGCGATCAGCGTGGCGCTCGCGAATGCGGGGCGCAATGTGCCGTTTTGCTTCAACCGCAAGGAAGCCAAAGACCACGGCGAGGGCGGTGCGACGGTGGGTGCGCCCCTAAAGGGAAAGGTATTAATTGTCGATGATGTCATCTCGGCCGGCACCTCGGTGCGCGAATCGGTGAACCTGATCCGCGCCCAGGGTGCGATGCCATGTGGCGTGGCGATTGCGCTGGATCGGCAGGAGCGCGGCCAGGGCGAGTTGTCGGCAGTGCAGGAGGTGACGCGCGACTACGGTCTGCCCGTGATTGCGATCGCCACCCTGGAAAACTTAGTCGACTATTTACGTGTCCAACCTACGCTTGCCACACATCTGGAAAAAGTGTTGGAATATAAGCGTCAATACGGCGCAAGGAGTGCAGCATGAATCGTTTGTTAATGATTATTTCGATGGGCTTGGCCTTCAGCCTGCCCGCTCAGGCCGCCATGTATAAATGGGTGGACGATAAGGGCAAGGTGCACTACGGCGACACCATTCCGCCGGAGTATGCGAAGCAGGGCAATGCCCAACTCGATAAAAGCGGAGTGGTGGTGAAAAAAACCAATGCCGCGCTCACACCGGAGCAAATCAAGGCGCGCGACGAGGCGGAGGCCAAGGAAAAAGCGGACAAAGCGGCTGCGGCCGAACAGCAGCGGCGCGATAAAGCCTTGCTCGCGACTTACACCGATTTCAAGGAAATCGACTTGGCCTTGCAGCGCAACCTGGGGCAGGTGGACGTACAGATTAAAAGTAACGAACTCAGGATTAAATCCATACAAGGCCGATTAGATGGGCTAAAAAAACTAAAAGCCGGCTTTGTACAAAGGGAAAAAACCGTGCCGCCCGATATCAACATCGATCTCAAGAAAACCGAAGAAGAGATGGGGCGTTTTCGCGGGAATATAGCGAATTTAGAGAAGGAAAAAGAGAGTATGCGCAGCCGCTTTGGCGCGGATAAGGTCCGTTTCCGCGAGTTGAAAGGGTTGCCGTCCGAAGCGGTAGCCACGCCGGCACCCGCCCCGATCGCGACCCCTACCCCGCCGGTCGCGCCGGTTAAACCCGTCGTGCCGGCGCCCACACCAGTAGCGAGCCCCGCGAAAAAATAAGCGGTTGTCCAATAAAAAGCCATTAACCACGGGGGGCACGGAGAACACGGGGAAAGACTTCGAGCACAAAGGGTGTTTGGTTTCCCCGTGAACCTCGTGCCCCCCGTGGTTCAAAATCCGTTTCTAAGTAAAAAACCTAGCCCGCCAGCTTTTTCTTCAGCAGATCGTTCAATTGCTGCGGATTGGCCTTGCCCTGGGTGGCTTTCATCGCCTGGCCGATGAAGAAGCTGAACAGCTTGTCTTTGCCCGAACGGTATTGCGCCAGTTGATCTGGGTTAGCGGCGATGATGTCGTCGATGATTTTTTCGATTGCGCCGCTATCGGTGATTTGCTTTAAGCCCTTGGCGGCGATAATCGCGTCCGCATCGCCTTCGCCTTGCCACATGGCTTCAAATATTTCCTTGGCGATCTTGCTCGAAATGGTGTTGTCGACGATGCGCTTAACCAGGCTGGCGAGCCGCTCCGAGGAAACCGGGCTGTGCGCAATTTCCAAGCTATCGCGTTTCAATGCACCGGCGAGATCGCCCATCACCCAGTTAGCGGCGGCTTTGGCTTGCGCCGCACCGACTTGACTCACCACTTGCTCGAAATACGCCGCGATGGATTTGCTAGCGGTCAGCACGCTCGCGTCATAGCTGGATAAGCCAAACTCGCGCATGAAGCGCGCGTGCTTGGCTTGCGGCAGCTCCGGCAAAGTTTTTTTAATCTCATCGATCATGGCTTCGCTGATTTTCATCGGCAGCAAATCCGGATCGGGGAAATAGCGGTAATCGAAGGCTTCTTCTTTCGAGCGCATGGAGCGCGTCTCGTCTTTATCCGAATCGTAGAGCCGGGTTTCTTGCGCGATTTTGCCGCCGGCTTCGATGATCTCGATTTGGCGCGCGACTTCGTACTCGACGGCGCGTTCCAAAAAGCGGAATGAGTTCAGGTTTTTGATCTCGCAGCGGGTGCCGAGCTTATCCGTGCCCATGGGGCGCACCGACACGTTGGCGTCGCAGCGGAACGAGCCTTCCTGCATATTGCCGTCGCAGATATCAAGGTACTGCACCAGCGAATGCAAAGTCTTGGCGTAGGCCACTGCTTCGGCGCTGCCGCGCAAATCCGGTTCGGACACGATTTCCAGCAACGGCGTGCTGGCGCGGTTTAGGTCGATGCCGGTCATGCCGTGAAAATCTTCGTGCAGCGATTTACCGGCGTCTTCTTCCAAGTGCGCGCGGGTGATGCGAATGGTTTTTTCTACGTCGCCGACCTGGATGGCGATGCTGCCTCCCTCCACGACCGGCAATTCAAACTGGCTGATCTGATAACCCTTGGGCAGGTCGGGATAGAAATAATTTTTGCGTGCAAACACCGAGGTGCGATTGATCTTGGCGCCGACCGCCAGCCCGAATTTAATCGCCCGCTCCGTCGCGCCCTTATTCATCACCGGCAGCACGCCGGGCAGCGCGAGATCCACCGCACAAGCTTGGGTGTTGGGGGCCGCGCCATAGGCGGTGGCGGCGCCACTAAAAATTTTCGATTGCGTAGAGAGCTGAGCATGCACTTCCAGCCCGATGACGACTTCCCATTCCATGACTAAATCCCCTCCGGCATGCGCTGATGCCAATCGGTCGCTTGCTGATACTGATGCGCGACATTCAACATTTTCGCCTCGGCAAAATAGTTGCCGATGATCTGCAAGCCCACCGGGCGTTTATTCGCACCGAAACCGACCGGGATCGACATGCCCGGCAAACCAGCAAGGTTGACGGCGATGGTGTAGATGTCCGACAGATACATCGACACTGGATCATCGCTCTTCTCGCCCAAATTGAATGCGGTGGTCGGCGTGGTCGGCCCCATGATCACGTCGCAAAGCTTAAAGGCATCGGTGAAATCCTGCGCGATCAAGCGGCGCAGTTTTTGCGCCTTCAGGTAATAGGCGTCGTAATAGCCGGCGGACAAGACGTAAGTGCCGATCAGGATGCGACGTTTCACTTCCGCGCCGAATCCTTGGGCGCGGGTTTTTTTGTACATATCCGTCAGGTCTTTGTATTCGGGCGCGCGGTAGCCGTAGCGCACGCCGTCGTAGCGCGCCAGATTGCTCGATGCTTCGGCCGGGGCCAGCACGTAATACACTGGGATGGAGAGTTGGGTGTTGGGCAGGCTGATTTCCACCACCTGCGCGCCGAGTTTTTTGTATTCGGCAATCGCCGCTTCGATCGTCTGGGCCACGTCAGACGCGAGACCTTCTGCGAAATATTCCTTGGGCAGGCCGATTTTCAAGCCAGCCAGCGGCTGTGCCAAATCGCGTGCGTAGTCCTCGACCGGGCGATCCAGGCTGGTGGAATCGCGGCTGTCAAAACCGGCCATAGTGTTGAGCAGCAGGGCGCAATCTTCCGCGCTCTTGGCCATCGGCCCGCCTTGGTCGAGGCTGGAGGCGAAGGCGATCATGCCGTAACGCGACACCACGCCATAGGTCGGCTTGATGCCGGTGATGCCGGTAAGCGCCGCCGGCTGGCGAATCGAGCCGCCGGTGTCGGTGCCGGTCGCGGCCGGGCATAAGCGCGCGGCCACAGCGGCGGCAGAACCGCCGGAGCTGCCGCCCGGCACCGCCAGCTTGTCCCAGGGGTTTTTAACCTGACCGAAATACGAGGTCTCGTTCGACGAGCCCATGGCGAATTCGTCCATATTGGTCTTGCCCAGATTTACCGCACCGGCGGCGTTAAAGCGTTCAATCACGCTTGCATCATAGGGCGCGATGAAATTGCCGAGCATCTTCGAACCGCAGGTGGTGCGCCAGCCTTGGGCACAGAAAATATCCTTCTGCGCCACCGGGATGCCGGTCAATGCCCCGCCCTGACCCGCCGCCAGCAGCTTGTCGGCCGCGTCGGCCTGCATCAAGCTTTTCTCGGCATCGACCGTGATGAAAGCATTCAGATCGGGGTTAAGCTGCTCGATGCGCGAAAGATAGGATTGCGTCAGTTCGCGGCTAGAGATTTTCTTGGCGGCGAGCTGGGCCGCGAGTTGTTTAAGGCTGAAATTGATCATTTTGGTCCAAAAATATGAACCACGGAGCACACAGAGTACACGGAGAAAAAGCCAATAGCCTTACTCCGCGTACTCCGCGTACTCCGTGGTGAAAAAATTATTCCATCACCTTAGGAACGAGGTACAACCCCGCTTCGACCTGCGGCGCGACCGCTTGAAAGGCTTCGTGCTGATCGCTTTCGGTCACCCGGTCTTCGCGCAAACGCAAGGAAACATCTTGCGCATGGGCCATGGGCGCGATGCCATCGGTATTGACTGCCTGCATCTGCTCTACCAGGCCGAGAATATTGGAAAGCTGGCCGAGCACCGGCGCCACTTCTTTGTCCTCGATTTCGATCCGGGCGAGGTGGGCCATGCGCTTCACATCGGCTTCGGTCAATGACATGGATTTCACCTGGAAACGTTAACTAAATAAGCCCAATAGGGTATCATAAACCCCTTATTTAACGCACCCCTACACGGTATTGAACATGTTTGGATTTCTCCGCGGCTACTTCTCCACTGATCTCGCAATTGACTTAGGCACCGCCAACACGCTGATCTATGTGCGCGGCAAGGGCATCGTGCTCGACGAACCTTCCGTGGTGGCGATTCGCCAGGAAGGCGGCCCCAGCGGCAAAAAAACCATCCAGGCGGTCGGGATCGAGGCCAAACAGATGTTGGGCCGCACCCCTGGCTCCATTACCGCCATCCGCCCCATGAAAGACGGCGTGATCGCCGATTTCACCATCACCGAGCAGATGCTCAAGTATTTCATCAAAAAAATCCACGGCTCGCATATGTTCGGCCCCAGCCCGCGCATCATTATCTGCGTACCGTGCGGCTCGACCCAGGTGGAACGGCGCGCGATTCGCGAATCGGCGATCGGCGCGGGCGCGCGTCATGTGTACTTGATCGAAGAGCCGATGGCGGCAGCGATCGGCGCCGACTTGCCGGTGGCCGAAGCAACCGGCTCGATGGTGGTGGATATCGGCGGCGGCACCACCGAAGTCGGTGTGATCTCATTGGGCGGCATCGTGTACGCGGCCTCGGTGCGCGTGGGCGGCGACAAATTCGACGAAGCCATCATCAACTACATTCGCCGCAACTACGGCATGTTGATCGGCGAATCGACCGCGGAAAACATCAAAAAGAACATCGGCTCCGCTTTCCCCGGCTCGGAAGTGCGCGAGATGGAAGTCAAAGGCCGTAACCTGGCGGAAGGCATTCCGCGCAGCTTCACCATCTCCAGCAACGAAATTCTTGAAGCCTTGACCGACCCGCTCAACAGCATCGTGTCGGCGGTGAAATCCGCCCTGGAGCAAACCCCGCCCGAGTTGGGCGCGGACATCGCCGATAAAGGCATGGTGCTGACCGGCGGCGGCGCGCTGTTGCGCGATATCGACCGCCTGCTGATGGAAGAAACCGGTTTGCCCGTGATCGTTGCCGAAGATCCCCTGACTTGCGTGGTGCGCGGTTCCGGTCGCGCGTTGGAGGAAATGGAACGGCTTTCTACTGTGTTCACCAACGATTGATGTTTGGACCAGCGCGCAGCCTACCCTCCGGGGTACGGGGGACACGGAGCGCACTGTGGTTAGATAGTCTTTTCGCATGATCGACACATCGCCCCCCCCTTTTTTTAAACGCGGCCTGGCGCCGCCGCTACGTCTCGCGATTTTTTCCAGTCTTGCCTTTCTGCTGATGGTGATGGATGGGCATTATCAGTACCTCCACACCCTGCGTAATGCCTTCGCGGTGATCATCAACCCCTTGCAGCACGGCATGAATGCGCCGGTGCAACTGGTTGCCAAGGTCAGCGGATTTTTCGTGGCCCAGGGACGACTCAAGGGCGAGAATGCTGACCTGAAAGAAAAACAACTTTTGCTGGGCGGGCAACTGCTCCAGTTTCAGGCGCTGCAAGCGGAGAATGCCCATCTACGCAGTTTGCTCGACGCGAAAAAGCGCTATTCCCAAAAAAACGTTTTTGCCGAAATTCTCTACTCCGGACGCGACCCGTTCTCGCGCAAGATCATCATCGACAAAGGCAGTTTGCAGGACGTCAAGCCCGGCCAGGTCGTCGCCGACCAAATCGGCGTAGTAGGTCAAGTGACGCGCGTGTATCCGGTAGTGAGCGAAGTGACGCTAATTACCGATAAAGATCAAGCGGTGCCGGTGCAAAACGTGCGCAACGGTCTGCGCGCCGTGGTATTCGGTAATGGTCAAGACGGTACGCTGGATGTGCCGTTCATGCCGGTGAATGCCGATTTGCAAAACGGCGATCAACTCGTGACGTCGGGCATCGACGGCATCTATCCGCCCGGCTTGCCGGTCGCGGTGGTGAGTAAAATCGAGCGCAACGCGGCTTTTCCCTTCGCTAAAATTTCTTGCCAGCCTTCCGCTGGCATTGACCGCCAGCGCCAGGTGTTGATCCTGAATGCTGAATTGACCACCCCGAACCCACCCCGCCCGATTGAGCCGGAACCCGCGAAGCATGGCAAACCTAAGCGCTAAAAGCGTCCTCAGCAAGCCCGCTTCAGGGCGCTTTATCGTGCTCTCGCTGCTCATCGGCTTGGCCGCGAATTTGCTGCCGTGGAGCGGCCTGACGAAGCTGCTGTGGCCGGATTTCATCGCCCTGATGCTGATCTATTGGATCACCTATCAACCGCGGCAAGTCGGCTTGGGCACGGCCTGGTTCCTCGGCCTGCTGATGGATATCGCGGATGGTGTGCTGTTCGGCCAACATGCGCTGGCCTATACCTTGATGGTGTATCTGGCCCAAATTTTACATCGGCGCATTCAGACGCTCAGTCCGTGGCAGCAGTCGCTGTATGTGTTCGGTTTACTGTTGATCTCGCTGGTCATCATGCTGGTGATCCGGCTTGCCTTCGGCGCGCCGTTTCCGGGGCCATTGTATTTTGCCAGCTGCGTGATCGGCGCCGTGATGTGGCCGAGCTTTTCGCTGCTCCTGCGCCTGCCGCAGCATCGCAAACCCAACCTCGACGACACCTACTCGAAAATCTCCAAGTGACGCGCGGCACCGAACTTCGCAACCATCAGCGCGAGCTGTACTACTTTCGGGTGCGGCTCACGGTTGCCGGCAGCGTGGCGCTGTTTTTGTTTCTGCTGTTGTTGGCGCGCTTCGTGTATGTGCAAGTCGTTCAGCACGAGCACTATATGACGCTAGCGGAGCAGAATCGCATTTCGATCGTGCCGATCGTGCCCAACCGGGGCTTGATTCTCGACCGCAATGGCGCGGTGCTGGCGCATAACTACACGGCGTTCACGCTGGAAATGACGCCGAGCAAAATCGGCAATCTGGAACAGACCATCAACGATCTCACCGCCTTGATCGAGATTACGCCCAAGGATCGCAAGCGCTTCAAAAAGCTGCTCGACGAAAGCCATAACTTTGAAAGCCTGCCGATTCGCACCCGCCTGAACGATGTGGAGATCGCGCGCTTTGCCGCCAACCGCTACCGTTTTCCCGGTGTGGAAATAAAAGCCCGTCTGTTCCGGCATTACCCGCTGGGGCAAGTTGCTTCGCATATGGTGGGTTATATTGGCCGCATCAACGATGCTGATCTCGATCGGCTGGAGGCGTCCGACGACCTGGCCAATTACCGTGGCTCGGATCACATCGGTAAAGCCGGCCTGGAACAAAGCTATGAGAAGGAGTTGCATGGCACGACCGGTTTCGAGGAAGTAGAAACCGATGCCGGTGGGCGGGCGGTGCGTACGCTGTCACGCACCCCGCCGACCTCGGGCAATAATCTCACCTTGCACGCAGATTTAAAATTACAGCAAGTGGCTGAACAGGCATTTGGTAATTTTCGCGGCGCGCTGGTGGCGATTGAACCCAAGACCGGGGGCGTGCTGGCTTACCTCTCTAAACCCGGTTTCGACACCAACTTGTTCGTCGATGGCATTGACTCGCAAAACTGGGATCTGCTCAACAACTCACCCGACAAGCCGATGGTCAACCGCGCCATGCATGGCCAATATCCACCCGGCTCCACCTTCAAGCCGTTCATGGCGCTGGCCGGACTGGAGTTGAACAAGCGCACCCCGAGTTATGGCATCAACGACCCGGGGTTTTATAGCTTGCCCGGCACGAGCCATCGCTACCGAGACTGGAAAGCCGGCGGCCACGGCTATGTCGATTTACACAAGTCTTTGGTGATTTCGTGCGACACGTATTATTACGGGTTGGCGGTGGATTTGGGCATCGACAATATTTTCAATTTCATCAGCCATTTTGGCTTCGGCAAAAAAACCGGCATCGACATTGAAGGTGAGCGCACTGGCTTGCTGCCCTCTACCGAGTGGAAGATGAAACGATTCAAGCAAAAGTGGTATGTCGGCGACACGGTGAGCGTCGGCATCGGGCAAGGCTATAACTTGGCCACGCCCCTGCAACTGGCGGTGGCGACCGCCACCATCGCCAACAGCGGCACGCAGATGCGGCCGCAGCTGGTGCGCCAGATTGAAAATTCGAAGACGAATGTCATTACCCCGCGCCCGGCCGAGACCATTTCGGTCTTGCCGATCAAGCCGGAAAATATGGCCTTGGTGCGCAATGCCTTGGTCGACGTCACCCGCCCCGGGGGCACCGCCGCCCGCGCCAGCGCGGGCGCGCCGTATGCCATGGCCGGCAAGACCGGCACCGCGCAAGTGGTCGGCATGAAGCAAGGCGAAAAATATGTCGAGAGCCGCGTGGCCGAGCGCCATCGCGACCACGCCTTATTCATCGCCTACGCGCCGGCAGACGACCCAAAGATCGCGATCGCGGTGCTGGTGGAAAACGGCGGTCATGGCGGCTCCACCGCCGCGCCGATCGCGCGCGCTGTTTTCGATTATTATTTATTGGGTAAGCTGCCTGTACGTCCGGTAACAGATGCAGCAGACGAGAGCGAACATGATTAGACGCATTGGCTTATTCTTGATTCGGCACCTCGACATTTTTTTACTCGCCGTGTTGTGCGCGACCATGCTGCTGGGCTTGTTCGTGCTCTACAGCGCATCCGCGCAAAATTTTGATCGCGTGATCAGTCAGTTCATCAGCATGTTGGTTGCCCTTAGCCTTATGTGGGCAGTGGCGAATTTGCCGCCACAACATTTGATGCGCTTCGCCTGGCCGACTTATGTGGCGGGTTTGCTGCTGTTGGTCGGCGTGGCGCTGTTCGGCGAGGTGAGCCACGGCGCACGGCGCTGGTTGCATATTGGCGTCACGCGCATTCAACCCTCCGAGTTGATGAAGATCGCGGTGCCGCTGATGCTCGCCTGGTATTTTGAAAAGCGCGAACGCAGCATGAAACTTTCCGATTTCGCGGTGGCCGCGGTGCTGTTGCTGGTGCCGGTCGCATTGATTGCGAAGCAGCCGGATTTAGGCACCGCGCTCTTGATCGCGGCATCGGGGTTTTATGTACTGTTCCTCGCGGGCATCGGTTGGAAAATGATTATCGGGTTAACGGCTGTGGCCGCGGCCTTAGCACCGGTGGCCTGGTCGCTCCTGCACGATTATCAGCAGCAACGCATTTTGACCCTGCTCGATCCGAGCCAGGATCCGCTTGGCGCCGGCTATCACACGATTCAATCCACCATCGCACTCGGCTCCGGCGGCCTCATCGGCAAGGGTTGGCTGCAAGGCACGCAGGCACATTTGGATTTTCTGCCGGAGCGCCACACGGATTTCATCTTCGCGGTGTATGGCGAAGAGTTCGGCTTGTTCGGCATCTTAGTACTGCTCTTGCTTTATTTGCTGATCGTCGCACGCGGCTTGTACATCGCGGCAAACGCCCCGTCCATGTTCGGACGCTTAGTGGCCGGTAGCATCACACTGACGTTTGGCACCTATGCCTTCGTAAATATGGGAATGGTGTCGGGCATCTTGCCGGTGGTAGGCGTGCCGCTGCCCTTGATCAGTTTTGGCGGCACCTCCATGGTGACGCTACTGTTGGGCTTTGGGGTATTGATGAGCGTAGCGACGCATCGGCGATTGGTGAAGCAATGATTAGGCGTCAGGGGTCAGACGTCAGGCGTCAGGGGATGGTCGCTGTCGCGATTGTTCTGCTTGGGTTGGCGGGATGTTCCAGTACGCCCAGACCGAGTGTGCGGGTTGAAGCACCAGGGATCAAAACCGAGAAACCGGCTGCGGCCAGCACACGCCCCGGTGGCTATTACCAGGACGATGGGCCGGGCGAAAACGCGCCGCCGAACCTGGAGGCGATCCCCGATGCCGAGCCCAAGCCTGAGCCGCTGCACAAATTCGCCAATCGGCCCTATACCGTTCTGGGTCAGACCTACACACCCGATGTGAGCGGCAAGCCGTACCAGGCGCGCGGCGTCGCATCCTGGTATGGCAAAAAATTTCACGGCCAACGCACCTCCAGCGGCGAGACCTACAACATGTATGCGATGACAGCGGCGCACCCCACGCTACCCATCCCCAGTTATGTGCGCGTGACCAATCCCAAAACAGGCAGAGCGGTGATCGTGCGCGTCAACGATCGCGGGCCGTTTCACGCTGATCGACTAATCGATTTGTCCTACACCGCGGCCCATAAACTCGGCATCATCGGCGTGGGCAGCGGACTGGTAGAAGTGGAAAGCATCGACCCCGCCAATTGGACATCGGCGCCCACCCTCACCGCGCCGTCCGAGGAAAAACCGCAGCGCGTAGCGAGCGCAGAAGGCGCCGGCTATTGGCTGCAACTCGGCGCATTCAGCGTGCAAGCCAATGCCGAGCAATTGCTGGCGAAATTGAAAGTGGAGCTTGGGGGGCTAGCGGATGCGCTGCGGATTCAAACGGTGGATGGCTTATACCGGCTGCGCGCGGGGCCGTTCCAAACGAGCATAGAGGCCAATGATGCAGCGATGCAGTTGAAGCGGGTGACGGATATTCAGCCAGTGTTGTTGCGATAAATAGCGCGTTTGCTAAATCACACGGACTAATTCGGAATACTGGCTCAATAAGGAATCAGCCGTAAGCAAATGTGCAGGCTCCGTCAACGCTTGAGCGACCAACATGCGGTCAAATGGGTCTCGATGATGTGGCGGCAAGGCGGCAGCCATGACGCCGTGGCCAGCACGAATCGGCATCTCAGTGAAGCCGCTTGCCTGAATACCCTCTACTAATTTCGCCGGATCGACGTCCAACTTGCCTAGCGCCGCTTTGATAGAGGCCTCCCAAATGGAGGCCGCACTGACGAACACATCGTCTGCGTGCTGGATTTCCTGCTTTGCCATTTTCGAGAGCCGAGTAGAATCCGCAAGAAACCACTGAAAAATCTGGGTATCCACCAGCAATCTCATGTTTTGCCCTCGAAAGCGTCGAGCAGATCACCCGGCAAGGGAGCATCGAAGTCCTTCGAGATCCGTATCTTGCCTTTTAAAAATCCAGGCTTCCGCACCCGCTTCGCCGGCTTGATCGGCACCAGGCGCGCCATCGGTTTGCCGGCCTTGACGATGGTTAATTCTTCCCCAGCACTGACCTCTTCAACCAAACGCGAAAGATGGGTCTTGGCTTCGTGGATGTTGATGGTGCGCATGGGTTTACGCCTAACTAATTAACTGGACTAAGTTTGGTTTAATAGAGACAAGGTCGCAAATTGTTTCTTTGGGGGCGGTATAACTCTGTGCACTGGGTCGATTAAATTCAGAGGCGAAGCGAGCAGCCGCAGAATCATGCTGCCCGCGCCATTGGCGTGATGTCCTGTTCGATACGCGCCCCTATCTCAGTCAGGGTAATTTTCATCTCGAAATCAGACTGCAAGCCTAGTCAGAACTCCGCGCTGGTGCCGAAATAGCGCGCTAATCGCAAGGCCGTATCAGCCGTCACCGCCCGGCGCTCACGCGCAAGGCGCGTTGGCGGAAAGTCCCAGCGGAATCATGAACTCCTCCCGCAATACCTCACCCGGGTGAATCGGGCGCATTCCATTTACGATAGTCATCATTGTCTCCGTTCAGTGGTAATCGACAATTTCAACATCAAAAGCATTGCCATCCTCGAAGTGAAAGCACATCCGCCATTGGTCGTTGATGCGGATGCTCCACGCGCCTTTCCGATTGCCTTTCAACTTTTCCAGCCGGTTCTGTGTGTGGCACTAAGGCGTGAATGATATGACATCGTTGAATGTAGTACTAACCGGGCTGCGTTCAAAAATATCATCCGCCGGAGTGGCGTTTTGATTTTCCAAATAGTTGGCGATACTACCTTTGTTGGCGTTAGAGGTGCGTGGCTGGCCTCCCGCGACGCCCGGGAGCCGACGCCCCGCCACAAACACTGTCACCTGCTTGCTTGCTGTTGCAGAGGGTGGATTGACGGTAAGACATGTGCCGGTTACACCACACCCAGGCGATGGAACAGGTGAGCTCAAATCGACGGGTTTGTAAGCGTCCGCCACGGCGTAGAACACCGTTTCTTTCCAGTTGAGCCACCAACCTAAAGTAGCGTTGATGTTGCAATTACCTGTCCAACTGTCATCCATGACGTTCCCGCTATCAAGCTTGGTGTTGACGAACGGTGTGTCGGGTATTCTTCCGAAGCGCACGCCCGATGCATCGGAGTAGCTGGGCGCTGCCGCCGGGTTTAGTGGTGCCGCCCAAGGATAGCGCGCTTGATTGCTCAATTTCGCAACGTACTCGGTGAGACACATGCGCACTTCGCCAGCCACACGGTTTTCAAGCACTGGTATCAAATCCCCCGGCGTGATCGTGATCAAGCTGTCGTTCAAAATCGTCGCGCCCGCAGCACTGATATTTGGGCCCGATATAAATCCATCGGGGTCGCTATCACGAAAGCTGCTGTTGTCTTCACCAACTGCAATGTCCAAATAGTTTATGGGATTACAACGAGGCGTATTGGTGAATGGGACGCCGGTGCATACCTCTTGGGCGTTGCACGGCACGCATACACGGTTCTGCACGTAGCCCCCCTGACGAATAAGGGACGATCCTGGAGAAAAGATCACTGCGATTGCGCCTGTCGTGCCGGTTGCATCGAAAATAACGTTGCCATTGGAGTTTCGCACAGTGATGGTTCCTAAAGTTTCGCTGTTAAGAACCAGGGTGCGTGTGTTGTTTTTAAAATTATTAGAAACGGCGTACCACAGCCTTTCGCCATAGCCATCACGTAAGTCAGGCAACCCCAAGGTCTTCCACGGCAGGCGGCCGAGACGCCGATCTTGCCCAGTGCTGCCGGATGCGTTGCCACAACTCGCTTCAGCATCACCGTCGTTGTCGATGTCCGGGCAGGGAAGATCGCCCGGTCGTGGCCCGTTGGTGGATAGGTCCGCGCTTGCCGCATACCCGATCAACGCCTCCTTCGCCTGCGCCAACGCCATCGCTGTTTTCCGCTCGGCCTCCAACTCCGGCCCCTTACGATCCATGCGGAAGGTGAAAAGCGTGATCAGGCCCAGCATCAAGATCAAGACCAGGATGAGGATGGCCGCACCGCTTTGGCGCTGACTATTGTGTGGCGGGTTGATCTGGCTCGGCGTTGTCATCGCGTGCGGCCGGGGTGGGCGGTTTCATGGGGGCTTTGGGGGGTGCAGGTTTAGTGGCCACCGGCTCGGGTGGCGGCGCGCGGCGATAGCCTTCGGCCACTTGGCCGGTAGCCGGATCGAGGCTTTGGCCGACTTTGAGTTTGACTTCGCCGCCGGGGAGTTTGACCCACACTTGGGTGCGGTCTTGTTTGTTCGTAATAGCAGTGTCGTGTTCCAGGCGGCCATTGACCCAAGTGCTGCGCTTGCCATCGCTACGGGTGACGATGCCGCTGACGGATAGGCCTTGGCCGCTGGCCGTATCCGGTTCGCCGCTCGCACTCAAAGGCGTGGATTTGCGTGCAAGATCGAGCTGGGCGCGCTGTTCCGGGGTGTGAAACAAGCGACCGAGAATTTCGGCTTGCGCCGAGAGCGGGAACACGCAAGCAATTATCATCACTAAGCGTTTCATTTCTTCGTCGCCTCCGCCGTGCCGGTTTCGACTAGGGATAGCCAGAGCAACTCACATTCCGCTGCTAATTTCGGCTCATAGCGCACGCTGAAGGCGCCACCTGGGCCACGCGTCAAATTACAATTCTGTAGTAAATATAGCCCAGGTCGTTCTGCATCCAAGGCGCTTAAAAAACTCGCCAAATCGCCTTCGTGCAGCAACTTGATACGCAGCTTCATAGTCGATTGATGAAGTTTGTATGCGCCAGTATCCAGCTTGATGGGCGAAGCCGTTTGCTGGCTGAGTTGATAGTCAACTCCTAGCGTCCGCGCGGCTTGGCTCGCGCTGCGCAGGGCATCAAGCCAATTGACGCGCTGCTCCGGCCCGACCGTGCCGCTTTTTTGTAAATCTTCGTAGGCGTCGCGGTAGCGTTGGATGAGCAGTTTTTCCTGATCCGCTTGGGTGGATTTTTGGCGTATCTCGTTGAGTACGACGCGTTCGCGTTCGAGCGCTTGCCGCGAGCTGTCTGTCCATTGGCTGGAGAAATAAACCCAAGCGGAAGAGGCGGCTAGGCTGCCCAACAGCACCAACAAGGGAGTGCGCAGGATGCGCCAGTTAAATTCTTTGAGCTTCATGATTCGCGCCTGATCACGACGCCGAGCTTGAATTGCGCCGCACCCGGTTTTGCGTCCGAGCTATCTTGGGTGCTGCCGCTGAGCGTGCTGGCCGGGTCTAGGTTGAGCGGCAGCTTGACGATGCTGACGCCCGCCACATTGGGCTGCGCGCGCAAACTTGCCGCGAAGCGTTCGATTAACTGCAAAGCGGCGCGGTAATCGCCGTTGAAGGGGCGAATCTCCGCCTCAATCTCGCCCTGCTGTTGCCACGCACTCGGGCTGACGTTAGCAGATTGTTGCGTCGTGGCGGTGGTCGAGGCATAGCGCCAGTCGAGGCGATTGAGTTCGATTTGCGGGAACTCGCTTAGCACGGCCGATAGCAACTGCATGAAAGGTTCGGGCGTGCGCCGAAATTTTTTGATCTGATCCGCGACTTCTACCGCTTGGCGCAAATGTTCGGCGGCCACCGGCGTCGCTGGAAACTGTTTAGCCGCTTCTGCATATTGGCTGCGGAAGCGTGCGGTGTCGGCGATAGCGCTTTGTGTGGCGGCTTGATTGGCATAGCCGCGATATAAGTTGTACCCGCTCCAAATCAGCGCCGAGACGGCGATGGCCGCGCTAGCGGCATACAAACCGGCGCGCAGCTGGTGCGAGGTGAAATCGCCGGTGAGACGCGGTTCGGCCAGACTCGCTTGCGGCGGATATTTGCCCAGTAAAAATAAATGCAGCGCTTCCGGGTCACGCGGCAGATCGGTCGGCCCCAAAGTCAAAGCAGCGCGCAATTGCTCAAACCCGAGGCGTTGGCAGTGAAATGAGACGTCTTGGCTCAACAAGCTCGGCACTTGCGCCAAACCGTCGTCGATGTCGAGGATGAGCACAGTTAAACGCGCTTCACGCGGCAGCAGCCGGCTGTTGTAGAGAAATAGCCGGCTTTTTTCTACTTCCGCCGCATAGGATTCGGCCGTGGCCGGCTCGCCCAGCGGGTCAAGCGGAGTCAAACGGCTGATGCGCAGGCGGTCCTGCAAAAAGAAACTTTGGCGCAGCCCGCCCTGTTGGCGCGACACCAGCAGCACGCCAGCAGTGTCGCATTTCAGCCGCGATGCTAATGCCTGCGTTACTTGCGGCAAGAGATAAATGCCGGCCAGCGGTGCACGCCGCGCGTGGATGTATTCGAGATAGGGCCGCAGCAAGTCGCCGGAATTCAGCGCGAGAAATAAATACACATCATCGCGCCGCTTGCCCGCAGCGCTGTCGCGGCCTTGCAGCCAGGCCGCGCGATAGGGCACGGTGCGAAACAATTGCGCGAGTTTGCGCTTGGACATCTCACGCCGCGCGCCGCCCCATACATGCGGCATGTGCTCGGTGCGGTATTCCTCCTCCACCGTATCCACCATCAGATACACGGGCGCATCGAGGTGGCGTGCGATCAACTCACCGAAGGCGCGCAAGGCGTGGTCGTCGTTGTCGTAAGTAGTGAAACCGGTCAGCCCGCCACGCTCAAACAACGCAAAGCAGGTTTTGCGCGCGGATAGACTGACAAGGATTTTGGTGGACATAGTGCGCAGGCTAAAAAGACAATTTGCCGAAAATATCATAGATCGGCGACAGCACGGCATACATGATGAACGCCAGGATCAAACCCAAAAACATCGTCAGCCCCACCTGCAGCAACTTGAGCGCGCGCTCGACCCAATTTTCCACACTGCGCTGGTAAAAGGCACCGACATTCATCAGCGCTTCATCCAGCGCCCCGGTCGTCTCGCCGATGCGGATCATGCGTATCACCAGCGGTGGAAACAAGCCAAGGTTGCGCAGGCTTTCAGTCAAGCTATCACCTGCGTTAATCTGCTGCCCAGCACGACGCAGACCGTCGGCCACGTAGCGATTGGCCACCACCCCTTCGCACGCGGTCAGGGCATCGAGAATCGTAATGCCGGAACGATAGAGCAGCGCGAAATAATTAGCGAAACGGGCCAGCAATATCTGCTGCAATATCGGCCCCACCAATGGCAGGTTGAGTTTCGCGTAATCCCACAGCAGGTGTGCATTGGCGTTAGCACGCACCGCCGTGACGCCGATCACAAATAGCGTGAGCGGCAAGCCCAACAACAACGCCCAGTAGTTGCCAAAGACTTCGGAGAGCCAGATCAATAGGCGCGTCTGTAAGGGCAAGGTCTGTTGCATAGTGGTAAGAAAAGTCACCAGCTTCGGCACCAAATACAGCATGAGGAAAAACACCACCGCCGTTACCACGATGAATACGATGGTGGGATAGAGCAGCAGCAGTTTGGTTTTGGATACCAAGGCGTCTTGCCAATTGAGGGTCGCGGCCAAATCGTTTAACACTTCCGGCATATTGCCGGTTTGCTCCCCGGTGCGGATCAAGCTCACGAACAAGCGGTCGAATACCGCCGGGTGCCGCGCCATCGCCTCGGACAATAGTTTGCCGCCCTGCATATCCTCGTGCATGGCCGCGATCACGTCGCGAAAGCGCCGATTATCCGTGCTCATCCCGAGATCGGCCAAGCCATCCAGCAGGGGAATGCCGCTCTTGGAAATTTGCTCCAGGTGAAAGCAAAAGTTGATCAGGTCTTGACGCGAGATTGGTTTTTTGAAAGCCAATGACACCATCGGCGATTTGAGGCGGCTGGTGACCAAGTCCAAGCCCATGCGGCGCAAGCGTTGCTCCAGATCGCTCTCATTCGCGGCATCCATGCGGCCGCGCACGTGGCGCCCGGTGCGATCGACAGCGAAATATTGGAAGGCGGCCATGGCGATTAACGCAGGCGGCCGGTCAGATCCACAACGCGCGATATTTCCGCCAGACTGGTGCGCCCTTCCATCACACGCCGGATGCCGTCTTCTGCCAAAGGCTTGAACCCTTTGGTGAGCGCGGCTTCACGCAATTCGCGCAGCGTGGCATGGCGCGCGACCAGATCATCTAAATCGCCATCCATGAACAACAACTCCATCAAGGCCATGCGGCCACGGTAGCCCTTGTGGTGACAAAGCTTGCAACCCACGGCGCGGTAGATGGTCGTGACACATTGCGTCCCCATGCCCAATAACTGGCACTCCTCCATACTCGGGGCATACGCTTCCTTGCAATGCGGACACAGCTCCCGCACCAAGCGTTGTGCGATGACGCCGATGATATTGCCGGCCATGATCTCGGTCGAGATGCCGATATCCAGCAGGCGCGGAAAGGTGCCAAGCGCGGAGTTGGTATGCAAGGTGGTGAACACTTGATGCCCAGTCATCGCGGCGCGGAACGCCATCTCCGCCGTATCTTTGTCGCGCACCTCACCCACCAGAATCACATCCGGATCTTGGCGCATGATAGAGCGGATGCCATTCACGAAATCCATTTTCACCGTCTCGTTGACCGAGGTCTGGCGCATCATGGTCACCGGATATTCCACTGGGTCTTCCAGCGTCATGATGTTGATGGTTTCGTTGTTGAGGTGAGTGAGCAAGGAATACAGCGTGGTGGTTTTGCCGGAGCCAGTCGGGCCGGTCACGATCAGAATGCCTTCCGGCCGCGCCATCATCAAACGCAAGGTGGCGAGCGTTTCGGCCGTCAGGTCCATACGTTCGAGCGGGATGATCGAGCGCTCGCGATCCAAAATCCGCAGCACGATATTCTCGCCGTACACCGTCGGCTGGGTGGAGACGCGAAAGTCGATTGGCCGCCCGGAAAGATTGAGTGAGAAGCGCCCATCCTGCGCGGCGCGGGTTTCCGCGATGTTGATGCCGCTCATCACCTTGAGCCGCACCGCGATGCTCGGCCAATAGGTTTTGTGCAGACTGCGCACTTGCTCCAACACGCCGTCGATGCGATATCGGATGCGCAAAAATGCGAACTCCGGCTCGAAGTGAATATCGGACGAACCGTGCTTCACCGCATCTACCAGCAAGGAATTGACCAGCCGCACCACTGGCTGCGTGTACTCCATCTCGCCGCCGGGCGTTTGCAGGCTCTGGTAGTCGATCTCGCCGGTCTCGATTTCACGCAGAATGCCATCCACCGAAAGCTCATAACCGTAGAAGCGGTCGATGTATTCTTGTAGCTGCGCCAAGCCGGCGAGCATCGTCTTGATTTCGATGGGCGCATTGATCATTGCACGCAACTGGTCGAGCGCGACCACATTGAACATGTCTGACATGGCGACCACGAGCGTTTGCTTGTCGGCGTCGAAGGCGATCGGCAGCAACGTGTGGCGACGCGCGAAATCCTCCGGCACCAGTTTCATCGCCTCGCCATCGGCTGCGACGGCGGCCAGGTCCACGCTCTCCTGGCCGATGGTATGGGCCACGATGTCGCGAATCATTGCTTCGGTGATGAAGCCCAGCAGCACTAATTGTCGGCCGAGCGGCAACTGGCTCTGCTCCTGCTCGATCAGGGCGATGCGTAGTTGATCTTGGGTGATCAGACCCTGCTGCACGAGCATGTCGCCCAAGCGCTGTTTTTTTCGCTGTTCAGCCATAAGTCGGAGAAGGTTGGACAGCGCTCATTCTAACCCAGCCGGCACGCGCTTTGCGGATTTGCAACCGGCAGAAAAGACGGCCGCACTAACTCAAGACAGCGCGATTTTGGCCGATATAATTAAAAATATTGCCCAGATTGACAAGGAATCGGCGTGTTGGAAAACAAAACAGCGGCGCCCCTGCCCACCCAAGTCGTGCAAGGAAAAACCACCCGCTTGCTGCGTACCGGCTTCGGCGCGGTTATCGTGCTCATCATTTTCCTGTCCGGAGTAGGCGTATACCGGATCGATGGGGCTTACCGCACGCTGGACAATATCGTCGGAAACGAGCAAGTCGCCGTGGAAACGCTGTACCGCATGCAACTGGCAGCGCGCGACCGCACGTCCGCCTTGTTCACGATTGTGCACACGGATGACGCCTTGGAGCGCGATGCAGCGATGCTACGTTTCAATGAGCAGGGCCGGCGCTTTGGCGAGGCGCGCGCCAAGCTGCTCAGCTTGAGGCTGAATGAAACCGAGATGGCGCTGATGGAACAACAGCGGCAGCAAACCGCAGTGGGGATGCCTCTGCAGGAACAAGTCATCGAACTGACGATGGCAGGCCGGCGCGACGAAGCGGAGGCGTTGCTGATACGCGAAGCCATGCCGGCGCAGGAACGGATGATCGAAACCCTGACCGCCTTTCTGGAGCACGAGACCGAGGAAACGCGCATGCTCGCGCAGAAAATGCGCGACAGCCACACCGAAACCGACGTACTGATGGCGACGGGCGGCGTGCTGGGCGTGCTGCTCGCCACCCTCATCGCGGTATCGGTGATCCGCAAAACAAATGGGCTGGTGGCTGATCTGTCCAGCACCAGCCAACAACTGCATGAGTCGATGCAGGACTTGCAGTTCCAGAAATTTGCGATGGACGAGCACAACATTGTCAGTATCGCCGATGTGTACGGCAAGATCATTTACGCCAACGAAAAATTTTCCCAAGTCAGCCAGTACACGCTCGCGGAACTGCTGGGTAAAAATCACCGCATTCTGAAATCTGGTGCGCACCCCGATGCCTTGTATGCCCATATGTGGGAGACCATTGCATCGGGAAAGGTATGGCAAGGCGAAGTCTGCAACCGGCGCAAGGATGGCGCCCTGTACTGGGTGGCGACAACCATCGTGCCGTGTCTCGGTGACGATGGCCTACCCTATCAATATATTTCGGTCAGAACGGACATCACACAGATCAAGGAAGCGCAGCGGGTGTTAGAGCGCAATCAGGATACCCTGGAGCGCGCCGTGCAGGACCGGACGCGCGAGCTGAGCGAACGCGAGGAGGTGTTGCGCAGCATCACCAATGCCGCGCAGGACGCGGTCATCATGATCGACCATGCAGGGTTAGTGACCTACTGGAACCCGGCAGCGGAGCAACTATTCGGCTTTTCCGCTGCGGAGATCATGGGCCACAATTTGCACGACTTGATCATGCCCGAGCGTTATCTGGCACGTCATCAGGAGGGATTCGCACAGTTCGGCGGAACCGGGCAAGGCGCCCTGCTCGGGCGCACCACCGAGGTGGGGGCAAAGCGCAAGGACGGCACCGAGTTTCCGGTGGAAATCGCCTTGTCGGCGGTCAAGCTGCACGGCCAATGGAGCGCGGTCGGCATCGTGCGCGATATCAGCGTGCGCAAGCAGACCGAAGAACGGCTCACACAATTGGCCACCACCGACACCTTGACCGGCATTTGCAATCGCCGTCGCTTCGACGAGGTATTGTCGGCCGAGATCGATCGCGCCACACGTTTTGCCACACCCTTATCACTCATTATTTTCGACATCGATCATTTCAAGCGCGTGAACGACAGCTTCGGGCACCAAGCGGGTGACCGGGTGCTGATCCAGTTGGCGCTGACTATTTCCAGCGCCATACGGACCACTGATCTGTTCGCACGCTGGGGCGGCGAAGAGTTTACGATCCTGGCGCCCAATTGCGATATCAACAGCAGCCGCCTGCTGGCGGAAAAACTGCGCATGACCATCGAAAAACAACATTTTGCCGACGTGGGGCAGGTGACGTGCAGCTTTGGCGTAGCGGATTTCGCTCCTGGGGACAACGCCGATAGCCTGATGAAAAAGGTGGATCGCTGCCTCTACCGCGCCAAGGAGATGGGGCGCAACCGGGTAGAAACCTGCATCACCGGGCCGGTCACCTAACCAGCTCCGGTTGTCGCGCCAGATTAGCGGCTGAGTTGCCGAAGACGCGCGGTGGCCAAGTTCGGGTCGAAGCCGGCGCCGCCCTTAGCCTGCGCCAGTTTGAGTGCGCGTTGATAGTAATCCAGCGCGGCGCGCGGCTGGTTGATGTGCTCCAAGCTCACTGCGAGGTTGAAGGCGTAGTCGGGCGACTCAGGTTCCAGCCGCTGCGCTTCGAAATAAGCGCTTTGCGCTTCATTCCAACGGCCAAGCGCCGCATACACATTACCCAAACCGAAATACAAATACGCGGCAGGCTGTTGCGCGATGAGCGATTTAAACTTTGTCTCCGCCGCTAGCGGGTCGGCGCGTGCAACCATGCCGGTCAGGCTGGCTTGTGCGAAAGCGTTCTTGGGGTCGACTTCCAGCGCCTTAAGATAGTGCTGTACCGCTTCGTCGTTACGTCCATGGCGCTGCGCGATCAGCGCCAGGCCAAGCAGCACATCCGGATTGCGCGGCTCCAAAGCGCGCAGCTTTTCATACGCACGCCGCGCCTCCTCCAAGCGGCCGTCCTGCAACAACTGATAGGCGCTCGAAATGCCGCCGCTGGATTGCGCGCTGCCGCCGACTACCGTGACGCCGGTATCGGGCGCTGTCGGCGTCACGCTGACCCCCTCTTTGCTCTGCTTACTATTGGCGCGCGGCTTTGGTGTATCCACAGCAAGCTCTTGCGCAGCGGATCGCGTCGGCTCAAGCGGCTTTGTAATAGGCGGCGGCGCAGGAACCACTTGCGTGAGCGGTGGCAGCGTTTCAATCGGGCGGGGGGTCGTAACCACCGGCTGAGTGGCAGCTGCTGGCGGCGCGGGTGGTTTAGGCAAAAACAGCCCAGGCATGAAGATCGCGAGATAAAAATACACCCCCATACCCACCACCACCGCACCCAAAGAGCCAAGCAGAATCAGCAAGCGGCGTTTTTCTGACGCAGCATGTTTCTCAAACATCAATTCCGCTGCTGCTTGAGCGGTCGGGGGTGGCGTGTGCGCATCGGATGCGCGAGCGACCATCGGCTCCAGCGTCAACGCCGAGCCGCGATCCGCATTCTTGAGCGCCTTTAACAACAGGCTCATGGCTGGGTTGTGGACTGCGCTTGAGGAGGAAGATAACGCTTGTAGAACGACAATTCGTCGCTCGACAAACTGGGATTGGTGATGACGGTGGGGCGGAGGAAAATAACCAACTCCGTTTGCGTGACCTTACGATCGCGCGTGCCAAACAAAACATTGGTCACGGGATTGTCAGTCAAACCAGGCAAGCCATCGCGGTTTTTGGCAACGTCATCCTGCATTAATCCGCCGAGCACAATGGTCTCGCCACTGGGAACTTGCAACACCGATTCCATTTCGCGCACTTGGATAACAGGTACTTTGTTGGGCACGGCGGATTTAAGGTCAGGGTTCGGGTCGGTTACTTCCCCGTTTTGGCGCGAAATGGTAGGCCGTACGACCAGCGTCACACGACCGCTCTCGTTGATCTGTGGCGTCACCGCCATGATGACCCCGACCGGAACGGTATTTGCTGTCGTAGAGTATGTGGCTGGCGTGACAGCCCCGCTGGTACTGGTGGAACCGGGTGTCACCTGTACCGAAAAATACACCAAGTTGTCCACCACTTTTAGCATGGATGTTTGATTGTTCAACACCAGCAACTTCGGGCTTGATAGCACGCGTGCCTCACCGAAAGAATCGAGCAACTTGATGGCGGCGTTGAAATTACTGTTGGCGTTTTGATAGGTCAGAGTCTGAAATCCAGTGAGCGCACCAGCCAGATTCGAAGCCGATTTGAAATCGAAACCCGTGGTCGTACCCAGAAGCGCGACACGCGTCCAATCGATACCGGCACGGAATTGATCCTTGAGCGTGACTTCGACAATGGTCGCTTCGATCAGCACTTGCCGGTTAGCCGAAAGCATTACGCTATCAATATACTGGTTGATGATTTTGTGCTGCACTTCAGTCGCCATCACCAGCACCGTGCCAGTGCTGGGGTTGACGATCACTTCGTCTTTCGCTTCGGCGAAGGACTCCCCCTGCTTGCCGAAGATGGAGCTATACAACTGCGGCGCAGCTTGGCCCGCGCGGGCGACAGCACTGGCTTGTTGCAAACGCTCTTCGCGCGAGGCACGCACGGCTTCGACGCGAGCGTTTTTGTCCTCGGCCGACTGGCTGGCAGAACGCGTGGATTTCAATATATCCCGAATATTTGCGGTTAATACTTCCCAAAACTCGTTGTTAGAGGTGCTGGCAACCGTGGTGCTGGAGCTGTTATTACCGCCACCGGAACCGCCACCGCCTGCGGTCGCTATGCCCGTGGTAGCAACTTGGGTCGCGACGCCGATACTGGAGGTGGTTTTGCGTGACAGGTTCACGTAGTTCACCTGATACGACTTCAAGAAAGGCGAATCCGGCGTCACGATCAGTGTGTTGCCTTCCAGCTTGTAGCGGATGTTCACTTGGTAGGCGATGCGATCAAGAATCGCGGGCAGGGTTTCGTTGATCGCATTCAAAGTTACTACGCCTTGAATGTTGGGATGCACGTCAATGTTGAGCTTGGTGTCGCGCGCGAGGGAAAACAGCAGTTCTTTTGCGGGTACTTCAGTTACCACCACGTTATAGGTGATCGGCTTGGCTTGGATTTTCGGCGGTGGCAATTGCGTGGGCACTTGCACCGGGGCGGGAATAGCGCTCGCCACTTGGGCGGGAGGCGGTAGGGAAATATGGCCTTGCGATTGCGCGATGCGCGGCTCTTGTGCACAACCGCTAAGCGCGACCAGGGCGCTGAGAAGCGCGTATCGAAACCAAATAAAAGAAGCTGCTTTCAACATTATCCTTTGCGCTTAGGGCGCCGCACCGATCTCGGCGCGCATGCCTTGCACGGTGCGCAAGTAGGGGCGCTGCGCTTGCAACTTGGCCGGCAGTTGCGCGAGCGCGGCATTGGCCGCAGTGCGATTCGGGTAACTACCATAAATCACGCTATACGCAGGCTTGCCACCAGCCTTGGTACGGTACACAAAAACCTGCGCGATATCAACGCTTTTGCCCAATTCGGCGAGGTAGTTTTCGAGCCGCTTCCGATCCCCCGCGCCCAGGAGTTGGACATGGATGCCGACCGACTCCGGCGGGGTGTTGGCCAGCCATTGTTCGGTCGCGGCCAGCCGCGTATCGACGATATCTTTAGCTTGTTCTGCGATAGCAGTGGGTTGCAGCGCAGGCGTAGCCGGCATTGCGGCGGCTGGGGCCGGTGCGGGTGGCGGCACCGTAGAGGATTTAAACAGCGGCGGCAACGCTATGCCGATGCCGATACCGAGCAAAAGCAGCCCGATAGCTGCCAGGCCGAGGCCCCAGAGCTTGCGCGGCACGATGTCGGTAAACTCAGAATCCTGCGCCGCCGCGAATACATGCCGCGCCGAGATGTCGTGCTTTTGCTCGGTGTAGGCGGCGAGCAGCGCTTTGTCGGCGATGATGTTGACGCGGCGGGTGAGTCCGATGGAGGCGCGTGCAATTTCGCGCACCGCGCCCACGCTGAACACATCCGGACCTTTGTAGCCGGCTTGACGCATGCGGAAATCGAGGTAGGCGCGGATGTCGGTGGTGTTGAACGGATCGAGGCGAAAGCTATGGGTGATGCGTTCTTTTAATTGCCGGATCGCAGGTTCGGCAAGGATTTCATCCAACTCCGGCTGGCCAAATAACACGATCTGCAACAACTTGTGGTGCTGCGTTTCCAGATTGGAGAGCAAGCGAATTTCTTCCAGCGTTGCTATCGGCGTGGCCTGCGCTTCCTCGACGAAGATCACGACTTGTTTGCCTTCAGCGTGGCGCTGCACCAGATATGCTTGCAACAACTGCATCACTTGCTGGCGGCTGGCGTCTTTCGGTATATCCAGATGCATATCGAAGGCGATGGCGTGCAAAATCTCGCCCGGCTCCACGCTGGGGTTGGCGAGGTAGATCGTCTCCACCGTATCCGGCAGGCTCGCCTCCAACATGCGGCACAGCATGGTCTTGCCGCTGCCGACTTCGCCCGTGACTTTGATGATGCCTTCGCCTTGGGTGATAGCGTAGACCAGGGCATCGAGGATGGGGCCGCGATTACCGCCGGGAAAAAAGAACGCGGTATTGGGCGTGATTTTGAACGGGGGTTGGCTAAGACCGAAGTGCTCGTAATACACGGGGCGTTATCCTAAGCGGTGCGCGCAAAAACCAATTGATGACGAACGAAACCTATTCATCAGTGGTGATTTGATAGGCCTGCATACGGCTATACAAGGTGGTGCGATTTACGCCCAAGAGCTTAGCCGCCTGACTCAGATTGCCATGGGTAATTTTAAGCGCCGCCTCGACATAGCCTTGTTCCCATTGCTTGAGCGTTTGATCCAGATTGAAATTGGTCTGACTTTGCAGATGCTTCTTGGCCATTTCCTCCAGCGATTTTTGATCGGTGGGGATGTCGAATCCAGACGGCGTGTAGATATCGGTATCAAGCTCGTCTTCCAATTGCGCGGTCGTGACGGTCTGCCCGGCGTATTTAGTGGTGAGGCGAATCACGATGTTGCGCAGCTCGCGCACATTGCCGGGGAAGTGATAACCCATCCAGCGCGCCAGGGCGTTCTTGTCTAGCTCGAACGGCTTCACATTGGCTTGCTTGGCGTAGAACGCGCGGAAGTGTTGCAACAGCCCGCTCTTGTCGTCGTTCAACTCGCGCAGCGGCGGCACGCTTACGGTAAACACGCTCAAGCGGTGATACAGATCAGCGCGGAAACGACCGGCGCGAATCTCCGCACGCAAATCGCGATTGGTCGCGGCGACGATACGCGCATTGCTGTGGCGGGTTTGGGTTTCGCCCACGCGCTGAAATTCGCCGTTCTCCAACACGCGCAACAGTTTCGCTTGCAGCTCGAACGGCAACTCGCCGATCTCATCCAAAAACAGCGTGCCGTCGTTTGCATCTTCAAAATAACCGGAGCGCGCGGTATTGGCGCCGGTGAACGCACCCTTGCTGTAACCGAACAGCGTCGGCTCAACCAAGGTAGGTGAAATCGCGGCACAGTTGAGCGCGAGAAACGGTTTCTTGGCGCGGCTGCCCATGCGGTGAAAACAGCTCGCAACCAATTCCTTGCCGCTGCCTGATTCGCCCTCGATCAATACCGGGAACGGCGAATCGGCAAATTGCGCAATCTGCTGGCGCAGCTTTAACACCGCCGGACTATCGCCGACGATGCCACAGCTCGTATCGGCTGCGGCTTCGGTCGAGGCCGCCACCTCCGCGTTGCGCGCTTGCAGTGCACTGGTCAGATGTTTGCGCAGTGTCTCCGGATCGCACGGCTTGGCGATGAAATCAATCGCGCCCAAGGTGCGCGCATGGCGCGCATTGGTTTCATCGTTCTGGCCCGACAGCACCAAAATTTTGATGGTCGCGGAATAAGCCAGCAACTCGGAAATGAGGCGAAAACCTTCGTCCGGCAGATGTTGCAAGGGCGGCAAGCCCAGATCGACCAGGGCGAGTTGCGGCGGGGTGTCGAGGCTGGCAAGTACGGTTTGCGCTTTGGCGCGAGAGTCGGCGACATGCACTTCAAAGAACTTATCGAGCACGAAACTCAGGGTGTCGGTGATCAGCGGATCGTCATCGACGATCAACAGGCTGGGCTTGTCTACGGATATCGCCATATCTTTAGTTTTCCCTGAACGTGAGCCGGTGTCGAAGAATCGACATTGTGCCAGAGATTAGGGCTGGCAGGCTATCGGATTAGGCGATGGCGGCGAGATAAGCTGCTTCGAGTGAATCGGCCTGATACTGCGCCCGGCATTCGGCCGGCGTGCCGATAAAGCGCAACTGGCCTGCGTGCAAAATCGCCATGCGGTCGCAAATTTCCTCCACGTCGGCTAGTACGTGCGAGCTGAAAAACAGGGTCTTGCCGGTTTGCTTGAGTGCGGCGAATTGGCGCTTCAGCATCGCGCGCGCTTTAGGGTCGAGGCCGCTCATCGGCTCATCCAAGATGAAGAGTTCGGCCTGGCTGAGAAAACCCGCCGCCAAGCCGAGCTTCTGCGTCATGCCTTTGGAGTAAGCGCGCGCTTGGCGATCCAAGGCTTGCGCATCCAAATCCAGCGCGGCGCACATCGCGCGCGCGGCTGATTCGTCATATGGCTGCTCGCGCAGCGCCAGCATGTATTTCACGAAATCGCGGCCGGTGAGCGAGTGCGGCGGCAAAAAACTCTCCGGCAAATACGCCAGCGGCTTGCGTGCACGAGTTTCGCGATGGGGTACGCCGAAGATGCGAATCTCGCCACCATCAATATCGCAGAAATCGAGCAAGCATTTAATGAGCGTGGTTTTGCCCGCGCCATTCATGCCGACCAGCCCAAAGCATTCGCCACGCTGCACGGTCAGGGTGAGGGATTCCAGCACGGGCAGTTTGCCGTAGCGTTTGGCGAGGTGATCGATTTCGAGGGCGGGGGTATTCATGTGCTATCCATTGCTGCCATGCATCATATCAGCAGGTATCACTTCACCACAGCCAAGGCTGCTTCGGCGGTATATTTCGGCTGCCAACCCAATTCACTTCGCGCCCGCGCGCAATCCAGCGTAAGTGTGTGGCGCATGCCATCGAGCCAAGCCGGTTCGCCGCCATAGCCGGTCAGGCGCCAGGCAAGATCCAGCGCAGTTTTTACCAGGCCGAAGGGCAATGCAATGGGGTGCCGATAGCGTGCGGCGATCACCTGTTTGAAACTGTATTCACCGGACACCGCCAGATTGAGCGGGCCGCTGGCTGGGCTGAATAAGCCCGCGCTGATCGCATCCGCCACGTCGTTTTCATGCACGCATTGCAAGCGCGGCTGCGGGTTCGGCCGGCGGGGATAGCATGGTTGATGTAGCAGTTGTTTAAGCAAGGGTTGGCAATGCGGGCCGAGGATGATGTGCGGGCGCAGGCGCAGCGCTTCGGGGAATTCGTGCGCTAAGCAGTTTTCTACTTCGGCTTTGTGTTGCGCGTACAAAAAATTGGGTAACGGTTGCAGCGGTGCGGCTTCGCTCAGGTTTTCACCACTGCCATAGACGGAGGCGCTGGAGAGGTGAATCAAGCGCGTGATGCCTGCTGCGCGCGCCGCTTCGAATACCAGTTGTGTACCGCGCACATTAATATCGTGCATGGTCTCCGCCTTCATTTTGCCACGCAGCACCACCCAGGCCAGATGCACCAGCGCATCGCAGCCTGACATGAGTGCGCCAAGGTCTGGGCTGCGAATATCGAGCAGTTGATGGGTGAATTTTGCATGGGTGAAAATCGCCGGCGCTAAATCGATGCCGATGACGCGCTCGATGCGCTGATCGGCGCATAGCTTTGATAGCCAGGCCTGAGCGAGATGCGAGGCTGCGCCGGTAACGAAGATACGCATACGCCCGTTACGATGCCTGATGCCCGACGCCTGACGCCTGAAACATGGGCATCACGTCCTGCGCAATACATTGCATGGATTCGCGCACCACTTCGGTCGGCAGCGCACCGGCACCGACTGCGAGCAGCAGATGGGTAACACCCGCCGCGCGATATTTCGATAGTGCCGCGATGCATTGCTCGGGGGAACCCGCCACCGCCATGCCGAAAGTTTGCAACAGCTTGGCGTTGATCCCCAGCGCCAGCAGTTGGCGAAATTTACCTAGCTCACCGAATGCCTCGTAGCTGGGATAGAGCTTTTCCAGTACCGGCAACGTGCTTTGATAGAGCGCGCGATAAAACCACTCGAACGCCGGCTTGGCCAATGCCTGGGCGCGCTTGGCGTCGGGCAGGCACAGCATGCCCAGCGTCATGCCGATGCGCGGCGGCGCGGTATCCGTCCAGCTTGCTTGGTAACGCCGGATATCGGCCTGGGTCATGAACCACGGCTTGAACGGCCCGGCCAACACGCCCAAACCATTGCGCGCGCTCCACTCGAATCCCGCCGGGCTGACCGCTGCACTCCACAAGGGCGGATGCGGTTGCTGCACCACGTGCGGCAATATTTCAATGTTCTCGCCGCGATAGCTCACTGGGCTGCGCGTAAAGGAAAGGCGCAGCACATCGAGCGCCTCTTGGGTCAGTGCGCGGCTATGCGCCATATCGGCACCGAATACTTGATATTCCTTGGGTGAAAAGCCGCGCCCTACTCCCACTTCCAGCCGGCCATTGGACACCACATCCAGCATCGCCACCTTTTCCGCGATATGCACCGGGTGGTGATAAGGCGCGGGAATCACCCCCAGGCCGAGCCTTAAACGCTGCGTGCGCGCAGCCGCTGCAGCGAGCAGGATTTCCGGCTTGGAGGAATGCGAGTAGCCACGCATGAAGTGGTGTTCCACCAACCAGCCGCAGCCAAAGCCAAGCCGGTCGGCCAGCGCCATCTCCTCCAGCCAATCGGCGACCGCCTGCGACTCGGTGCGTGCGAGCTGCGGTGGCATGGAAAGCTCATGGAATAGATCGAAGCGCATACATCCTTGTTAACCGCGAATTAACGCGAATTTACGCAAATTAACTACCACCCCCAGCATGCGAACTTTGGTTTTAAATTCGCGCTATTCCGCGTTAATTCGCGGCTAAAAGGATTTAGCTTTTCACCCAGCTATAATGCCAGCCCATGCACACCCCGCCAACCTACCGTTGCAACCTGGGCGCGATCGGCTGGGACCACGACGCCTGGTCCGGCGCGTTCTACCCGGAAGACCTACCGCCGGAGTGGCGGCTGACTTTCTATAACACCGAATTCGAATGCGTCTATCTGCCTTATGCCGTGTGGAGTAGTGAGTCGCCGGAGACTTTAGCGCAATGGCGCGAGGATACGCTGGAACGCTTTCGTTTCCTGCTGGAACCGGCGCACGGCCCGGCATCAATCGAGGACGCGGCACGTCTAGCGGCGTTGGGCGAAAAGGCCATTCTCGCCGTAGCGCACGACGGCCCCGCCATCATATGGCTGGAACCGGGCGCGGATTTGAAGCAACTAGCGAAAACCATTCAAGAACAAGCGCTTACATCGCCACTCTATCTAATATCGGTAAGCGGTGATTACCCTCAACTGGAACAGACCCGGACGCTGCTGGAAGTACTTGGGTACTAGGTGGGCAAGGTTTTAAAGGCGCCCACTTCAGGTTAGAATGCCCCGTTCTCAAATAATATAAACACGCCATGCCCTCCGAAAACCTGGTCGAAATCCAGGAACTCAACTTCACCTATGACGTGCGCCCGGTGCTGCAAGGCATCAATATGAATTTTCCGCGCGGCAAGGTGGTGGCGATTATGGGGCTATCCGGCTGCGGCAAGACCACACTGCTGCGCCTGATTGGCGGCCAGCTCAAGCCGAGCAGCGGGCAGGTGCAGGTCGCCGGCCAAACGATTCATGAGCTGGACCGCGAGGGTTTATTCCGCATGCGGCGGCGCATGGGCATGTTGTTTCAATTTGGCGCGCTGTATACCGATATGTCGGTATTCGAAAACGTGGCGTTTCAAATGCGCGAGCACACCGATTTGCCGGAGTCCTTGATCCGCGATCTGGTGCTGTTGAAACTCGAAGCGGTGGGCTTACGTGGCGCGCACAATTTGATGCCGGCCGAGTTATCTGGCGGCATGGCGCGGCGCGTGGCCTTGGCGCGCGCGATCGCGCTGGACCCGATGTTGATGTTGTATGACGAGCCTTTCGCCGGCTTGGATACGATTTCGCTGGGCGTGATCGGCAACTTGATCCGGCACTTGAATGATGCGCTGGGCGCAACCTCGATTGTGGTGACGCACGATGTGCAGGAGTCCTTAAAGATCGTGGATTATATTTATTTCATGTCCGAGGGGCGCGTGATCGCCGAAGGCACGCCGGACGAATTGCGCGCGGCGGATACCGGTTTCGTGCATCAATTCGTGCACGGCGAGATCGATGGCCCGATGCCCTTCCACTATCCCGGCGCCAGCTACGCCGAAGACCTCGCGCTGGATGCCGCACATGCTTGAGCGCGCTATTGAGGGCATTCGCGGGACCGGACACCGTGTGGTGAACGGCGTGTGGCGTTTAGGCTTCGCCAGCCGCTTCTTTTTGGCGACGCTGCTGCATTCCGGCATGAGCTTTCGCCGCTTTCAGCTGACGATCAAAGAGATCTATTTCAGCGGTGTGCTGTCGCTGATTATTATTTTGGTATCGGGCCTGTTCGTGGGCATGGTGTTGGGCTTGCAAGGCTATGAGACGCTGCAAAAATACGGTTCCGAGTCCGCCTTGGGCACGTTGGTCGCGTTATCCTTGGTGCGCGAGTTGGGGCCGGTGCTGGCGGCGCTGTTGTTCGCCAGCCGCGCCGGTTCGGCCATCACCGCCGAGATCGGATTGATGAAAGCCACCGAGCAGATCAGCGCAATGGAAATGATGGCGGTGGACCCGATCGCGCGCGTGGTCGCGCCGCGCTTCTGGGCCGGGGTGATATCGATGCCGCTGCTGGCGGCCATGTTCTCCGCCACCGGCGTATTTGGCGGCTACTTGATCGGCGTGGTGCTGATCGGCGTGGACGAGGGCCAATTCTGGTCGCAGATGCAAGCGGCGGTGGATTTTCGCCAGGATGTAATGAATGGCGTGATCAAGAGCTGCGTGTTTGGCGTCGCGATCACCGCCATCGCTTTGTTCGAAGGCTATGACGCGCCGCCCACGGCAGAGGGTGTGTCGCACGCAACCACGCGCACGGTGGTAACCTCCGCGCTGGCGGTGTTGGCCTTGGATTTTATTTTGACCGCTTTCATGTTTAGGGGGCTGTAAACCTTATGGAACGTAAGACGCTTGATTTATGGGTGGGATTATTCGTGGTGGCAGGCCTCGCGGCCGTGCTGGTACTGGCAATGAAGGTGGGGAATTTAAGCACCTTCAATATGTCGGAATCTTATGCGTTGCAGGCAGACTTCGATAATATCGGCGGCCTCAAGGCACGCGCGCCGGTGAAAAGCGCTGGCGTAGTCGTGGGCCGGGTCACTGGCATCACTTTTGACAACGCCAGTTATCGCGCGCGAGTGTCGATGGTGGTGGATAAGCGCTACCAGTTTCCGAAAGACACTTTCGCCAAGATTCTCACGGCCGGCTTGCTCGGCGAGCAATATATCGGTCTCGATCCGGGCGGCGATGAAGTGAACCTCAAGTCCGGCGACAAAATCGCCAAGACCCAGCCGGCAGTGGTGCTGGAAAGCTTGATCAGCAGCTTTATGTTCGACAAGGCCGCCGACGGCGAAGCCAAGAAATAGCACTCAACACTTAACAAGAGAGCCCAATATGATGCGCACAAAACGAATTTGGATTGCCCTGGTGATGTTGCTGGTGAGCCCGCTGCTGTTGGCGGCCGAAAGCGACCCGGATGAATTGATCAAGAAAACCGCGAACGAAGTATTGACGATCATTAAGCAAGACAAGGAAATTCAAGCCGGCAGCCATAAAAAGATCAAAGAAGTGATCGAGGTCAAAGTGCTGCCGCATTTCGACTTCACGCGCATGACGCGCCTGGCCGTGGGCCGGTTTTGGAAGCAGGCAACACCGGAGCAACAGCAATCATTGGTGAGCGAATTTAAAACGCTGCTCGTGCGTACCTACTCGACCTCGCTCATCTCTTACAAAGACCAAAAAATGGAGTACAAGCCGCTCAAACTGATGCCGGCCGATACCGATGTCGTGGTGAAAACCCTGATCATTCAACCCGGCGCACAGTCGATTCCGCTCGACTACAGCATGATCAAAACCCCCACCGGCTGGAAAGCCTATGACATCTCTGTAGATGGCGTGAGCCTAGTAGTAAATTACCGCTCCTCGTTTGCGCAAGAAATTCAGCAGGGCGGCATGGATCAACTGATTAAAACCCTGCACACGAAAAACAACTCTACCGTCCCAGACACCAAAAAGAACTAAGCAAGATGCTGACCCGCGAAGGCGATACGCTCAAAGTCGCCGGCCCCATGAACATCGACAGCGTGTCCGCCCTGCTCGCGCAGAGCACCGGCATGCTGGAAGGGGTGACTTTGGTCGATCTAGCCGGCGTAACCGAAGCCGATTCTTCCGCCGTGAGCTTGCTGCTGGAATGGCGGCGTCAGGCGAAGGACACCGCGTTGCGCTTCGCCAATCTGCCCCCCGCGCTCAAAAGTCTCGCCGATCTTTACGGCGTGGCGGATTTGATTCCTCAATAAATCTTTGAACCACGGGGGACACGGGGAGAACCTAAAGTCTCTTGTGCTTGTGTTTTCGTCCAATCGCCGATCAAGAAAGATCATCAACCAATTTTTAATATTTTTCCCCGTGCCCCCCGTGTTCCCCGTGGTTAACAGGTTTTTTTCTCATGACTCCAGCCATTGAATTTTGCGGCGTGCACAAGCAATTCGGCACGCTGGAAGCATTGAAAGGCGTGGACCTGCGCGTCGAGCCGGGCGAATTTTTCGGTTTGCTCGGCCCCAACGGTGCGGGCAAATCCACGTTGATCCACGTGCTCGCCGGTTTGGTGCGTGCGTCCAGCGGCACCGCAAAAGTGATGGGGCATGATGTGCGCAGCGATTACCGCGCGGCGCGGCGCAGCCTCGGCATGGTGCCGCAAGAACTGGTGTACGACCCTTTTTTTACCGTTCGCGAAACGCTTCAAATTCAATCCGGCTACTACGGCGTGCGCGGCAACGCAGCGTGGATCGATGAATTGCTGGTGGGATTGGATCTGGTCTCCAAGGCCGATACCTATACGCGCATGTTGTCCGGCGGCATGAAGCGGCGCGTGCTGGTGGCGCAAGCACTGGTGCACAAGCCGCCGGTAATCGTGCTGGATGAACCAACCGCAGGCGTGGATGTGGAGTTGCGGCAGAACCTGTGGCAATTCATCCGTCGGCTTAACGCCGAGGGGCATACCATTATGCTCACCACGCATTACCTGGAGGAAGCGGAAATGCTGTGCAGCCGCATCGCCATGTTGAAGCAAGGCCGCATCGTCGCGCTCGACACCAAACAAAACTTGCTAAATCTGATCACCGATAAATACGTGCGGCTAAAATTATCAGCGGGTGCATTACCGCCCAGCTTGGTCGCCCGTGCGCGCCCGATGGAGGGAGACTGCTTTGTGCTGCCGCTGACCGACTACACTGAACTGGAAGGGATGCTGCGCGAGTTGCGCGAAAGTGGCGCAGTGATCGAAGAAGTCGAACTGATAAAACCAGATTTGGAAGAAGTGTTCGTCCAAGTCATGCACCGGCATTAAATCATGACCAGCTTAGCTACCCTATTCTACAAAGAAGTGCTGCGCTTCTATAAGGTCATCCTGCAAACCGTGATGGCGCCGATTATTACGGCGCTGTTGTATCTGCTGATCTTCTCCCATGTGTTGTCCGAGCATGTGCAGGTCTACCCCGGCGTGTCCTACACCGCATTCTTGATTCCCGGCCTGGTGATGATGTCGGTGCTGCAAAACGCCTTTGCCAACAGCTCGTCCAGCCTGATTCAGTCCAAAGTGACGGACAACATTGTGTTTGTGCTACTGCCCCCGATTGCGTACTGGGAATTTTTTCTGGCTTATGTGGCGGCGGCGATGGTGCGCGGCATGGTGGTGGGCGCAGGCGTGTTTCTGGTGGCGATGTGGTTTACCGAGGTGCCGCTGCAGCATCCCCTGTGGGCTTTCGCGTTTGCATTTTTCGGCAGCGCCATTCTCGGCATCCTGGGCGTGATCGCCGGTATTTGGGCCAACCAATTCGATCAGTTGGCTGGATTTCAGAATTTCATTATCGTGCCGCTGACTTTTTTGTCTGGTGTGTTCTACTCTATTCACTCGCTGCCCGAATTCTGGCAAACGGTCTCGCACTTCAACCCCTTCTTTTACATGATCGATGGCTTCCGCTACGGATTTTTCGGTGTATCCGATGTTTCGCCCAGCGTTAGCCTCGGCGTTGTCCTGGCTTGCGGTTTGGTCTTATCATTGGCCACGCTGCAACTTCTTAAATCTGGCTACAAACTACGTTATTGAGGCACCCCATGGTTACCCCCGAGCAAGTTCAGCACTACATCACCGCCGGCCTGAAATGCGACCACATCGAAGTGAATGGCGATGGCCGCCATTTCGACGCGATTATCGTCAGCCCCGAATTTAGCGGCAAAAACATGGTGCAGCAGCATCAGCGCGTGTATCAGATCCTGGGCGATCGGATGCGCGAGGAAATCCATGCGCTGTCGATGAAAACATTTTCGCCTGAAGATTGGGCCAAGCGCTAATCCTTAGCCGCTAATTCATCATGGACAAACTCGTCATTCAAGGCGGCGTGCCGCTCAACGGTGAGATTCGCATCTCCGGCGCCAAGAACGCGGCTCTGCCGATTCTGTGCGCCGGCCTGCTCACCGCCGACACGCTCACACTCACCAATGTGCCGCATCTGAAAGACGTCACCACTACCCTCACCTTGCTGAGCCAGATGGGCGTGCAAGTCACGCTCGACGAAAAAATGGGCGTGGCGCTGGATGGCTCAGTGGTGAATAACCCGGTCGCGCCCTATGAAATGGTGAAAACCATGCGCGCGTCCATCCTCGTTTTGGGCCCGCTCGTGGCGCGTTTTGGCGTGGCGGTCGTCTCCCTGCCCGGCGGCTGCGCCATTGGCTCGCGCCCGGTTGATCTGCACATCAAGGGCCTGCAAGCCATGGGCGCGGATATCAACATCGAGCACGGCAATATCATCGCCCGCGCCAAACGGCTCAAAGGCGCGCGTATCTTCATGGATTTGGTATCCGTCACCGGCACCGAAAATCTGATGATGGCGGCGACGCTGGCCGACGGCGTCACCGTGATCGAAAATGCCGCGCGCGAGCCGGAAGTCGTGGACCTCGCGCATTGTCTAAATTCGATGGGGGCGCGCGTGGAAGGCGCGGGGGGCGACATCATCACCATCCACGGCGTGGAACGCCTGCACGGCGCAACCCACCCTATCATTCCCGATCGCATCGAAACCGGCACCTATCTGGTCGCCGCCGCCGCTTGCGGCGGACGCGTCAAGCTCAAAAATACCCGCCCCGACACGCTGGACGCGGTGCTGGAAAAGCTGCGCGAAGCGGGCGCCCACATTACGCTCGGCGACGACTGGATCGAAATCGAGCGCAGCGGCGCGCTCAAATCGGTGAACGTGCGCACCGCGCCCCACCCGGCCTTTCCTACCGACATGCAGGCGCAATTCATGGCGCTGAACAGCATCGCCCAAGGCAGTGCGACCGTGATCGAAACCATTTTCGAAAACCGCTTCATGCATGTGCAAGAGCTCACCCGTCTCGGCGCCGATATCGAAACCCAAGGCAACACCGCCGTGGTGCGCGGCGTGCCTCGCCTCGACGGCGCGATCGTGATGGCTACCGACCTGCGCGCCTCCGCCAGTCTGGTCATCGCCGGCTTGGTGGCGCAAGGCGAAACTACCGTCGAGCGTATCTATCACATCGATCGCGGCTACGAATGCATCGAAGAAAAGCTGTCGCAACTCGGCGCGCGGATTAAGCGGGTGCATTAAACCGCAGCACCCCTCAGAGGATTAACCGGCTTGGATTCCCGACAACTCACCCAGCACATCGCCGCCGCTTGGCGCGATAGTGTCATCCCCCGCCTCGTCGATTACATCGCCATCCCCGCCAAATCGCCGCTGTTCGACCCGGATTGGGCGGCGCATGGTTATATCGACCGCGCGGTGGAACTGGCAGTGGATTGGGCACGCAGACAGCTGATTATGGGCATGGCGCTGGAAGTCGTACGGCTATCCAATCTGACGCCGACGATCTTGATCGACATCCCCGCGTTTGCGGGCGCCCCTGTGGCGCAGCCGCTGCTGGAGCGCGATATCAAAAACCCCGCGCCGAAAACCGTGCTGATTTATGGCCACTTGGATAAACAACCGGAAATGACTGGTTGGCGCGAGGGCTTGGGTCCATGGCAAGCGGTGATCGAGGACGGCAAGCTGTATGGGCGCGGCGGAGCGGATGACGGCTATGCGATTTTTTCCGCACTCTCAGCCATTGCCGCGCTGCAAGCACAGCATGTGGCGCACCCACGCTGCGTGGTGCTGATCGAAACCAGCGAGGAATCGGGTAGCCCGGATTTACCCGCGTATATGCAAGCCTTGTCCCCGCGCATCGGCACGCCAGATTTGGTGATCGCGCTCGATTCCGGCTGCGGCGATTATGCGCGGCTGTGGAGCACCGCCTCGCTGCGCGGCATGGTGGGCGGCGCGCTGCGTGTGCAAGTACTCACCGAGGGCGTGCACTCAGGCGATGCAAGCGGAGTCGTGCCTTCTTCGTTCCGTATCGCGCGCCAATTGTTGTCGCGCATCGAGGACGAAGCCAGCGGGCGCATTTTGCCGCCGGAATTCCATACGGCCATTCCCGAAGAACGTGAGCGCCAGGCGGCGCAAGCGGCGCAAATTCTCGGTCGCATGCTGCACGAGAAATTCCCCTTTCACGGTTCAACCCAGCCGATCGAGAGCGACCTTACCCAACTAGTGTTGAATCGCGCCTGGCGCCCGACGCTATCGGTCACCGGCGCCGACGGCCTGCCGCCCTTGAAGAGCGCGGGTAACGTGCTGCGGCCGCATACCGACTTGAAGCTTTCGCTGCGCCTGCCGCCGACGGTAGATGCGTCTGCCGCAGCCGCCACGCTCAAGCAAATCTTGGAACGCGACCCGCCACATGGCGCGACAGTTAAATTTGAAATCGAGCAAGCCGCCACCGGTTGGAGCGCGCCGACACTCGCACCGTGGCTAGAAAAAGCCCTCAACCAATCCTCGCAACATCATTACGACAAAGCCGCTGGTTTTTTAGGCGAGGGCGTGACCATTCCCTTTATGAGCATGTTGGGCCAGCAATATCCGCAAGCGCAATTCGTCATCACCGGCGTGCTGGGGCCGCATTCCAATGCACATGGGCCGAATGAATTTTTGCACCTCGATTACGCGCAAAAGCTGACCTGCTGCGTGGCGGAGATTCTCGCGGCGCTGAAATGAAAAATGGCGGCCCCAAATGTAGATGGGGCCGCCATTCGATGAGTAAATCAGCGTTACTCAGGGGCGAATATAGGCATAGCCTTGTTGTTGTTTCTGCATTAATTCCACCACGCCGGCTTTGACATAGCCAATATTGGCCAGCATATCGTCTTTGGTGAGCTTCTGACTCTTCATCGTATTCTCGCAAGCCACGACTTTGACTCCCGTGCCAGCCGCTTCCGTTACACGGTTGCCCACCTCGGATTCCAGTTTCAGCATGCCAATCCCCGGGCCATAGGCAACGATTTCAATTTCCACATTTTCCTTGCCTAAGTCGGTCTGCACATTTTTAGCATTATTCAGGGCGAGATTCCATTTTTTTGGGTCCGCATCGCTGACCTGGAAGATGACTTTCTGTTTTGCTTCCTTGGTGGGCTGCTGGGCACAGCCAGTCATGAATAAAGCGGATGCCGCTACCGCGCTGAGAACCATCAATCGTAAGTATTTCATTTTGTCTCCTAATATCGAATCGTGATGATGAAAAAACCCTACTGTTTTGCCCTTGAAAAAGGTGCTATCGAGATATTACGGTCAGATTTCTAAAATCTAAAGGCATATTTCCCATATAAATCCTGCGATATTTCACCCCGTATAACCCCGCGCTTCGCCCAATAAGCCGTTTACAACTCCTTATGCGTGCCGTCGCAAAACGGCAAGGTCTCGCTCATGCGGCAGCCGCACAGCCAGGCGCTGCCTGTCTTTTCCGCCACAAACGAAATCGGCTCGACGCCACTGCCTTCGTGCGAGCCATCGCACCAGGGTTGATTTTTACTCTTGCCGCAAGCGCAATACCAATATTCTTTGCCGGCTTCTACTTGAACTTCATACGGGGTGTTTTGCACGATCGAACTCTCCATTGAATGTATATGACGCGTCGCCTAAGCCCTTTCTAAAACAGGGGTTTGTGCCGGGGCGGGCGGGCCGGTACAATATGCCACAAATGGCGGCGCGATGGAGAATGTAAACCTCACGAATCAGTTTCTGATTGCCATGCCCAACATGGCGGACCCCTATTTTTCCAAGTCACTCACTTATATCTGTGAGCATAACGAGCAAGGGGCGCTCGGCATTGTAGTCAACCGTCCGATCGACCTCACCCTGTCCACCCTGCTCGACCAACTCGACATCTCGCTCAGCCTCCCCGAGATCGGCAATATGCCCATCCACTTTGGCGGTCCAGTGCAAATGGATCGCGGCTTCGTGCTGCACCGGCCCCTGGGGGAATGGCAATCGACGATGCAAGTAACTGACGAGATCGGCCTCACCACCTCGAAAGACATCCTGCAAGCCGTGGCGGAAGGCACCGGGCCGAATCAATTTTTCTTGACCCTGGGTTACGCCGGCTGGGCGCCGGGGCAGTTGGAGCATGAGATCTCGCTCAATGCCTGGCTCACCGTGGCGGCCGACACCAGCCTGATTTTTGATGTCCCGGTCGAGGCGCGCTTCGAAGCGGCGCTGCACCTACTTGGCATCGACACCATGAACCTGTCGGAGGATGTGGGGCATGCATAATCCAGCCCAGACGCCCCGCTCTCCCCGCACCTCGCCCCACACGCTTCACGGCACTATTCTCGCCTTCGATTTTGGTAAAAAGCGCATCGGCGTCGCGATGGGCGAGCTGGAATTGAAAATGGCGCACCCGCTCACCACGATTAGCGAGAAAACCGACGCCCGGTTCCAAGCCATCGCAAAGCTGATTCAGGAATGGCAGCCGGTGCGCCTGATCGTGGGCTTGCCCCTGCACATGGACGGCGCCGAACATGAAATGACCGAGCAATGCCGCCGCTTCGCGCGTCAACTGCAAGGCCGCTTTAATCTCGAAACCGAATTGGTAGACGAGCGCCTCACGTCAGCGGAAGCAGAATCGATGCTGGCCGACATGGGCCGCGGTGGGCAAGATGATAAACACTTGATCGATCAACTCGCGGCGCAGCGCATTCTGCAAGCTTACTTTGACCAATATGAAACTCCCTGACCCCGAACAACTGACGCAACAACTAGCCCTTGCGATCAAGCCACGACTGCGCGCGAATACCGTCTTGGTGGGCATCCACACCGGCGGCGCCTGGATCGCGGAAAAAGTGCAACAGCAACTCGGCGGTAAATTGCCGCTGGGCACGCTCGATATTTCATTTTACCGCGACGATTTCAGCCGCATTGGCCTGCACCCGCAAGTTACCCCCTCGGCAATCTCCTTCGAAGTGGAAGACGCGCACGTCATTCTGATCGACGATGTGCTGCACACCGGGCGCACCATCCGCGCCGCGATGAACGAGCTGTATGACTATGGCCGCCCGGCGTCGATCGAACTCGCGGTGCTGATCGATCGCGGCGGGCGCGAGCTGCCGATCGCGGCGGACATGGTCGGCGCGCGCCTCGATCTGACCGAGAACCAGAATATCCAGGTCACCCTGGACCCGAACAATAAACTAACCTTGAGCCTACACGAACGTTGATGACCCCGAACCCTCAACTCACCGACACCGGCGCACTGCGCCACCTGCTCACCATCGAAGGCTTATCCGCCAAGCTCATTCATTCCATTCTCGATACCGCCGAATCCTTTGTTAGCGTGGGCGAGCGCGAAGTGAAAAAAGTCCCGCTGCTGCGCGGCAAGTCGATTTTCAACTTGTTTTTCGAAGCCTCGACCCGCACCCGCACCACGTTCGAGATCGCCGCCAAGCGCCTCTCGGCCGACGTGGTGAATCTCAACGTCAGCGCCTCGTCCCAATCCAAAGGCGAGACCTTGCTCGACACGGTGGACAACCTCTCGGCGATGGGCGCCGACATGTTCGTGGTGCGCCACGCGCAATCGGGTGCGGCGCATTTCATCGCGCGCCATGTCGCGCCGCACATCCATGTGGTCAACGCCGGCGATGGACGCCACGCGCACCCGACACAAGGCTTGTTGGATATGTTCACCATCCGCCGCTTCAAGAAAGATTTCACCCAACTGCGCGTGGCGGTGGTCGGCGACGTAATGCACTCGCGCGTCGCCCGCTCCGAAATCCACGCACTGACCACGCTCGGCGTGCCGGAAGTACGCGTTATCGCACCGCGCACCCTGCTGCCAAAAGGCGTCGAATCGCTCGGCGTGCACGTGTTTAACGATATGCAGGCGGGGCTGAAAGACGTGGACGTGGTGATGATGCTGCGCCTGCAAAACGAGCGCATGAGCGGGACTTTCCTGCCGAGCGCGCAAGAATATTTCAAATACTACGGGCTGACCGCCGACAAGCTCAAACTCGCCAAGCCCGACGCCATCGTGATGCACCCCGGCCCGATGAACCGGGGAGTGGAGATCGATTCATCCGTGGCGGATGGCGGTCAAGCCGTGATCCTGCCCCAAGTCACCTTCGGCATCGCGGTGCGCATGGCGGTGATGAGCATGTTGGCGGGGGCATGAGCATGAAAATACACATCAAAAATGGCCGACTGATCGACCCGAAAAACAAAATCGACCGCGTCGCCGATCTCTACATCGCCGCCGGCAAAGTGGTGAGTATCGGTAAAGCGCCGGAGGCCTTTCACGCCAACCGCGAAATCGACGCGAGCAATCTCATCGTCTGCCCCGGCTTGATCGATCTCGCTGCGCGGCTGCGCGAGCCGGGCTTTGAGTATCGCGCCACGCTCGAATCGGAAATGGACGCAGCGGTCGCGGGCGGCGTCACCTGCCTCGTCTGCCCGCCCGATACCGACCCGGTGCTGGACGAACCGGGTTTGGTGGAAATGCTCAAGCACCGCGCCAAGAGTTTGAACCAAGCCCATGTCTATCCGCTCGGCGCACTCACCCAAGGGCTGGCCGGCAAAGTGCTCACCGAAATGGCTGAGCTGCACGACGCGGGCTGCATCGGCTTCTCGCACGCCGATGCGCCGCTGATCGATACCACGCTCTTGATGCGCGCCATGGAATACGCCGCCACCTTCGGCTTCACCGTGTGGCTGCGGCCGCAAGATTTCTTCTTGGCCCAAGACGGCGTCGCGCACGACGGCGAAGTCGCCACACGCTTGGGGCTGGCTGCGATTCCCGCCTGTGCCGAGACCATCGCGCTCTCCACCATTTTGTTTCTCATGCGCGAAACCGGCGCGCGCGTGCATATCTGCCGCCTCTCCAGTCGCGATGGCGTAGAACTCATCCGCCAGGCCAAAGCGGAAGGCCTGCCGGTCACCTGCGACATCTCGATCAACCACGCACATTTGTGCGACCGGGATATCGGCTACTTCGACGCCAATGCCAACCTGATGCCGCCGCTGCGCGACCAGCGCGACCGCGATGCCCTGCGTGCGGCCCTAGCTGACGGCGCCATTGACGCCCTGTGCTCCGATCACACCCCGGTGGATGAAGATGCGAAACAAGTCCCCTTCGCCGAAGCGGAAACCGGCGCGACCGGATTGGAACTCTTGCTGCCACTCACCCTGAAATGGGCCACCGAACAAAAAGTGCCGCTGCTCGACGCCCTCGCCAAAATCACCAGCGAACCGGCGCGCATCTTAGGCTTGAACAACGGCCACTTAGGCTTAGGCCAAACCGCCGATGTGTGTATCTTCGATCCTGCCGCCCCCTGGCGCGTCGAAGCCCGCGCGCTGAAAAGCCAAGGCAAGAACACACCATTCTTGGGTTATGAAATGCTAGGCAAAGTGCGCTACACTTTGATGGCGGGGCATGGGGTGTATGAAGGCTAAGGTAGGGCGTAATAACCGAAGGGCATTACGCCAAACTGACACACAGGCAATGCCTTGCATCCAATGGAGCGGTATCTATGACGACTACTGACAAAGCAATTGCAGCCGCGAACCGGCGTGGTGTGGAGAATAAAGCGGCATTCCCGGTCGCGGTTTCGGTTCGTTACGACCGGCGCGTATCGCGCGTCGTCATCACCCTGGCTACCGGCCTTGAGCTCGCTTTCTCGCCGAAGCACGCACAGGGGCTGGAACACGCGCATCCCGCCGATCTCGCGGATGCTGAAATTAGCCCTTCTGGCTTGGGCATCCATTTTCCGCGCCTCGATGCAGACATCTACATCCCGGCCTTACTCGAAGGGTTCCTCGGATCTAAGCGCTGGATCGCCGCGCAGATCGGAAAGATCGGCGGCGCAACCAAGAGCGAAGCCAAGACGGCCGCAGCTCGCGAGAACGGCAAGCTCGGCGGCCGACCGAAAAAGAAAAAAGAATTGGCTGCTGCTTAATGCTGTCGCTTTCACCCTGCCCATCTTCGACAAAATTGGCAAATTGCGGGTGGTGCCACGGAATAGCACAACAACCAAAGCCTGCGTGACGCCTGCGGATACCCCGTGGGCATCAGCCCTTATTCAGCTTCACTTGTCATTTCATTGCTCTCGCGAGCAGGGTTATCGCTTTTAATGATGAAGGAGTTCATTAACGTACCGAGATTCCGCTGCATTTCTTTCCAGTTAGGGAGATTCGCAGGCGTGTGGTGAAATGTATACGTGTAACCATTGTGGTAGAACGTATGCATGCAGTAACCACGCTGGCTGTCAGGGCACCTTATCAAGGTTGTGATTTGTCCATCCGCTGATTGGAAGAAGTATTGAAAATGTTCATTTGGAGTGCGTGAGGACAAACCACCATGCCACCCCACCCTATCTCTATTAAGCCCGAACGCACTGCCTGCCTCTTGCACATTGTTTGAGCTATCAGTTTTTTGCAGCCATGTGTGGAGCCTGTCCGAACGACGAAATTCGACCTCAATGTGATGATTGATATCCTCCATAGACACCGGTTGCCCATATGCTGGCAGCTTGCCCAAAGCAGAAAAAGACGGAGCGGCTGCAAAAAATGTCATGCCCGGATCACCTCCGCCGCGCACAACCGGTCGATATGAATATGGAACAGAGAATTTCCTTCCAGCAACCCGGAAATCAAAATGAGAGGGCTCTATGCCTGGTGTCATCTTTAAATTTTCAGCAAAGTGCAGACGCGGCGTACAAACCAATGGCGGAGCACTGCGCGTGCCGTCAATGAAGGTTTTCTTACCGAATGACCAGTAAAGCACCTTCGGGTTATCACCACTACCTTCAACCAAAAACGCCTGGTAATCCAATTCCCAGGAGTTATCAGGTGCAGAAAAAGCCAAGTCTGAGTGCAGGCTGGCCTCCTTATAATTACCATTCCCCCAGACCTGGATGCAATATGGCTTATCCCCGGCAATCGCTTCTGCTCGGCGTTTGACTGCCTCAGGACTTTCTTTTGACCGTACGCCCATCGGGCACCCAACGACGCCTAGTCCGCAAACGAACACCAATGCTACAAGCAACAAACGCCGCATCTGAAACCCCTTCATTCAATACCCCCCATACCCCGCCACCCAGATTGATTCTCGGTGCTAGGCCTTTTCATTGCTCTCAACAGGCTTAGCATGGACATGGCCAGATATATACCTACTGCTAAAAAAACCAGATACGCATTTAGTGAATCACACTGCAGGCTATCTATCTATGCTGATCGAAATGTAGAGCGCATTCGGCACGCTTCGATCGCAAATACATCATTCCCGCACTAGTCACGATCAAAATTTCTAGCATAAACGTCCAATGCAACACGAAACTCATAACCCACCAAGACTGCCCCGCATGAACGTGCGCTAAGCGAAAATATTCCATCGATAGTGGGTAGAGCCAGCGAATTCCCCCGGCGGTTGAATCCAACACCATATGCCCGAACGCGGACAGACCGAAGACGATACCAAGCCACGCCCACCTTCGGCTTCGCCGCCAAAACAGCGCAATCCAAACCAGAAGAGCGATTACCCAAAACACAGGTAGGTGTGTCCAATAGCTGTGATGGCCATACTGTCGATGGTCGATGAGATAGAAATACAGCAAGTCGATGTCCGGGAATATCGCGCCGATCATGCCTGCCACGACCAATTTGCTCTTGGCTTGCTGATTCAAGTGGCGCAGTTGATTCATTGCCACCATCCCTTTCGATAACAAATAACCCGCAGGCAAATGCGCGATAAACATGGCGGCTCCCTAATGACTTTTAACCACCGGCACCCACGCTTCCGCCCCGAGCATCCAGGTCTCATCCTCATCACGCTTCTTGGCAAAATAGCGTGGTATCGTAAACCGATAAATCAAATAGCCTAGCAACATGAATTTCTCCTCAAAAATGCGCCCAGGCCCCATTGCCTGGGCGGTCAATCGCTATTGATTAAGAGGACTAGCCGCAGGAACACAGGAGAAAGCTACGGTCCGGTTGATTGATGGATGAGCCAGGTTCATTGTGTTGTGTATCGGTTAATTACTGCGGATTACTGCGGCCAGACCAAAAACAAAGGATATGAAATATACGAATGGAAAAGCGCAAGCGACCAAGATATGACGGATCGGGTAGCGAATCCCCCACAGAAACAGAGCAGACACGGCCCAAGGAAACAGCACCAGAAGAACTGACATGGTCAGAATTTCATAGAGCTGCAAATCGGGCGGCAATCGAGAAAAACCCAAGATCGTGAGCTCGGCCACGGAAACTGTCGCGATAACTTGAAGCCAACTCCTAACGGATACACGTGGCGACGTCGCCAGGGCAAGGGCGAAGAGAAGTGGCGCGCCGGCGGAGAAGAGAAAAAGAATTTCAAGAGCGTATGCCATTTATGGGTTACCTCGCGTTTACGCGCTTCTGTTCAAACACTTGCTTCCTCTACATTCATCATCACGCCAGGCAGCGCGGCCCAAGTGGTGCGAATGCGCTTACCGCCTTCACTCGTCGTCACAGCTGCTTCATCGGCCGATGCTGGCTTTGGGGTCGACAGCAAAATCACCGCCGAACTCAGCAGCATGGCGGCAACCATGCCGGTGGCCAGGCTCGCCAACATGAAGCGTAAAAAATCGGTGTAAACGGTGCGGGTGAAAACGGTGGCGGGTTTTGCGTTCATGGCGGCGCTCCTTGGGTGTGGATGACGCTGCTCATTTAAGCCCCCAAATCGGGCGTGAGCAGGGGGCAATCCAGGCATGCCGGGGATGAATTGTGGCGGAATCGTGGCAGCGGATTCGGCCCGCTTCACACGCGTACGAGATCGGGTATAGTCGCCGCCATGGGAAGAACGATTGCGATTGTGGAAGACGAACCCGCGATTCGGGCCAACTATGCCGACGCGCTGCGCCGCCAGGGCTATGAGGTCGCCGCCTATGCCAACCGGCGCGAGGCGATGGCCGGCATGCAAACACGGCTGCCGGATCTGGCGATCATCGACATCGGCTTGGAAGATGAGATCGACGGCGGCTTTACCTTGTGCCGCGATTTGCGCGCCAAGTCGGAAAAATTGGCGATCATTTTTCTGACGGCACGCGATAGCGATTTCGACACCGTGGCCGGCTTGCGCATGGGGGCCGACGATTATCTGACCAAGGATGTGAGTCTGCCGCATTTGCTGGCGCGCATCAGCGCGCTATTCCGGCGCATGGATGCCGTGGCGTCGCACGCCGATGCGGACGAAATTCTGACGCGCGGCAAATTGACGTTGGATTTAAAGCGCATGGAGGCGACCTGGAATGGCGATGCCGTGCCGCTCACGCTCACCGAATTTTGGATGGTGCATGCGCTGGCGAAATTTCCCGGCCACTTGAAAGACCGCGACCACCTGATGAGCGAAGCCAAGCTCACGGTGGACGATGCCACGATCACCTCTCACATCAAGCGCATCCGCAAAAAATTTGCCTCGCTGGATAGTACTTTCGATGCGATCGAAACCTTGTATGGCATGGGCTATCGGTGGAAGGAATGATCAAGCCCCGCTTCAGCATCCGCGCCAAACTACTGCTCGTCTCGCTCACCCTGCTCGCCGTACCCTGGGTCGGCCTCTCCTTTGTGAAAGAAGTAGAACGCGCGCTGCGCCAAGGCCATGAGCAATCCGTCGCGGCGACGGCGCAGGCGGTGGCCACGGCCTTACATGACCGGCCGCGCTTATTTGAGCCGCAACCGGGCCACGAATCGCCCTGGCACGAGCCGGGGGACTTGTATCTGTTTGCCTTGCCTGCGGCCATGGAGGTGGATGGCGCTGCATCCGATTGGCCGGCCACCTTGGCCGCGCGCACTTACACGCTAGCCCCTACTTCTGATTCCACGCCGGCTAGCAATGCCGCTTTCAAGCTTCGCCTCGGTCAGCATGGCGCGTATGTGTATGCGCTGATCGAAGTAACCGATGCGCAAGTGCATTACCGCGCAGCACAAAATATGTTGCTCGAGACAGCCGACCATATCGAATTCGCGCTCACCACGCCCGAGGGTGAATTCAAGCGTTTTGCCGTGAGCCCCATGCGGCCCGGCACTGGCGTGGCGCATGCGGTGCAGTTTCAAGACGGCAAGCTTGCACTGGCACAACCCGAGCCACGCATCACAACGGTGTGGCGCGAAACGCCCATTGGCTACAACGTGGAGTTGTCCTTGCCGCAATCGCTGCTGGGAGAAAAGCTGGCTTTCGCCAGCGCGGATGTAAGCGCGCCAGAGTCGGGGATCAGTACCTGGGTCACCACCTCGACTGTGGCGCAGCGCGAAGGCATGGGGCGCTTGATCGTGCCCTCGCCGGAGATTCAGCAAGTGGTGCAGGGCTTGGGGCGCGCGACGAGTCGGATACGGGTGGTGGATAAAAGCCAGCGCGTGATCGCGGAGATGGGCAGCTTGAAGCAGGCGCAGCAAGCCTTGGCGCCAACAGAGCAGTCGCTGCTGGAACGCATCAAAGCGCACACGCTGCGGCCGATCTATGCGCGCCTGCTGCAACAACCGACCGATGCATTTACGGATGACAGCGCGAAAGCGCTTCGGCTTGAGACCCGAGAAATCGAGAGCGCGCTGCGCGGCGTGGCGCAAACCGGACGGCGTGCCACAGCGGATGGGCAAGCGGTGATTGTCTCCAGTGCGCATCCGATTTGGGTGCAGGATCAAATCATCGGCGTTGCCGTGTCGGAGGAAACCACCAATAGCGTGCTCACCCTGCGCAATCAGGTGCTGGAAAAACTTTTCACCAGCGTGTTGGCGGTGTTCTTGATTGTCGCGCTGGGCATGCTGCTATTTGCTTCGCGCTTGTCTTATCGCATCCGCAAACTGAGCAATGAAGCTGAAGCGGCGATCGACGCCAAGGGGCGCGTGGTGGGCGGATTAAAGCAAAGCGCACACGCCACGGATGAGATCGGCGATTTGTCACGCGGCTTTTCCAGCGTGTTGGCGCGGCTCGGGCAGTACAACCACTATCTGGAGAATATGGCTTCGCGCCTGTCGCACGAGCTGCGCACACCGATCGCGGTAGTGCGTTCTTCGCTCGACAACCTGGCGCAACAGTCGGTACCGGACGAGGCGCGCGTCTATATGGAACGCGCGCAGGATGGCATCCGCCGTCTGAACACGCTGCTCACCCGCATGACCGAGGCGCGGCAACTGGAGCAGGCGCTGCAAAGTGCGGAGCGCGAATCATTTGATCTGATCCCGGTGGTCGCGGGTTGCGTGGAAGGCTATCGCGGCGCTTATCCCGGCGTGGATTTCAATTTGCGCATTCCGTCGCAGCCGATTTTTTTGTCCGGTGGCCCCGACTTAATCGCGCAGATGTTGGACAAGCTGATTTCGAATGCGGTGGATTTTCACTCCGGGGGAACCTCGATCGATTTAGCACTCGCGCGCGACAAGCAACAGGCGGTGCTCACGCTCTCGAACGAAGGCCCACCTCTGCCGGCGGAGATGGAGGGGCAACTATTCCAATCCATGGTCTCGGTGCGGCCGCGCCAGACAGACGACGAGCCGCATTTGGGATTCGGCCTCTACATCGTGCGTCTGATCGCCGAGTATCACGGCGGCAGCGTGCGCGCTGAGAACCGCAAGGATGGCGCGGGGGTCGTGGTGACGGTAACGTTGCCTACGAACTAATACTTAACCACGGGGGACACGGGGAAATCATGTTTTTTGTCTTCCCCATGCTCCCCGTGTGCCCCGTGGTAAACAGGCTTTTAACCATAAAGTCAGCCCGTTATCCGCCGTTAATCTAGCCACAAGCCATGATTACGCGCCCACTCAAAGATGTCGCCGCTTGGGTCGAGTATTTCGACCATGCGGATATTCCGGTGCTCACCCGCACCCAGAGGGAGCTCGTCCATTTCAAAGACAACGAAGATAATCTGAATGGGCGCGAATTAGCGGATGCGATCATGCACGATCCGCTGATGACGCTGAAGGTGCTGCGCTATCTGCACACCCACCACAGCAAGCGTCAGTCGATGGAAATTACTACCATTGCACACGCGTTGATGATGCTCGGCACCACGCCCTTCTTCCGCCATTTCGCGCGGCTACCCACCGTCGAGTCCACGCTGAAGAATCACCCGGACGCGTTGCTCGGGGTGATGCGCAGCATGAGCCGCGCGCGCCATGCCGCCTTGTATGCGCAGGATTGGGCGATGTTGCGCCATGACATGGAATCGGATGAAGTCGTCATTGCCGCGCTGTTGCGCGATCTGGCCGAAATATTGATGTGGTGTTTTGCGCCGGAGCCCATGCTTAAAATCCGCGCCTTGATGCAGGCCAATTCACGATTGCGCAGCGCCGATGTACAAAAACATGTGCTTGGATTTCGCGGCCAGGAGCTGCAACTCGCCCTGGCCGAACGCTGGCATTTGCCGAAACTGTTGCAATTACTGATGAACGAAGAACAGGCTAACCAAGCACGCTCGAAAAACGTGTCGCTTGCCTGCCGTCTGGCGCGCCATTCCGCAAGCAATTGGTTCGATGCTGCGCTACCGGATGACTACACAGAGATTGGCCAACTTTTAAATCTGCGCGAAGCAGAGGTCCATGAGCGCATTCAACGCATCACCCTGCAAGCGGCTAAGAGTTGGACCTGGTATGGCGTTGCGCCCGCAGCGGCGTGGCTGCCTTTGTTGCCCGCTTGCAAATGAACCCAGGTATTAATCAGGGATTATCTTAGTCTTTTGTCATTTTCATGTAATATTGCTGCTCCACACTTTTATTCACTTTATTTGGAGGCACCATACACATGAATCGTTTCGCATCTACCACTCTTATCACACTACTGGGTCTCGCCTTTTCTGCCGCCACCTTCGCTGCCAAGCCAGAAGAAGCCATTAAATATCGCCAGGGTGTGATGGCTGCGCAAGGCTGGAATATGAACGCGATGGGCGCAATGGTAAAAGGCGAAAAGCCTTACGATAAAGCCGAATTCGCGAAACGCGCCGTGAACCTCGCCGCACTGAACAAAATGGCTTTAGAAGGTTTCACGATCGAGGGTTCCGATAAAGGCGAGACCAAAGCCAAGCCGGAAATCTGGACTTCGATGGACAAATTTAAAGGTGGCGTCGATAAGCTTAACGCGGAATCGGCAAAACTAGCGCAAGCCGCACAAGGTGACGACCTGAACGCCATCAAGGCGCAGTTCGGTGAAGTCGGCAAAGTGTGCAAAGGTTGCCACGACAACTTCCGCAATAAATAATCTTTCGCATTCAACAATAAAAAACCGCGCTTTCGGGCGCGGTTTTTTATTTAGCCAAGCGCAAACGCTACAACATGGACACTACCCCATAAACCAGCCCCGCTACGACCATCGCTAATACGAGGGCCCTCCACCCGCTCGATTGTCTGGGTTCGGGCACGTTCTCATTCACCTCTTTCTCACCCGTCAGCATGGGCTTCACCAGATTCTCACCATGCTTCACGCGATACAAAACAATAGCAACAATATGCAAGGCCACCAAGGTCAGCAGCACATTAAATGTGCCTTCATGCACCCTGCTAATTGAATCGCTGGTGGCCTTGCTCACCAAATGATAGAGCGGGCCCTCGTTCGCAATGTCGTCGTTGGAAAATAAGCCTGTTAGCGTTTGCACAGCCAGTGCAAACAATAGTGCAGCCACACTCCAGCCGCCCAGCGGGTTATGCCCAAGCGCGGCACGGTAGTCGGGTTTGAACCAGGCGCGCGCGTAGGCCAGCACCGCACCGGGACCCCGTATGAAATGCGTAAAACGCGCCGTCTCGCTGCCCACCCAGCCCCATAAGACACGAAACAGCACCAAGCCCAAAACCGAATAACCAGACCATAAGTGGTATTGCATCGCATTGCCGCCAATTTCGGCGCTGATCCAGCTGATGAAGAATAGCGCTGCCACCGACCAATGGAATATACGAATAGGCCAATCCCAGACACGGATTATTTTTGTGCCTAGGCTGGTTTGGGTATCCATCGTTAAACTTTCACATCCAGTTCAATCATTACCGGCGCGTGATCCGAAGGCCGCTCTGCTTTGCGCGCTTCTTTGTCAATACGCGCCGCCTTGCAAGCGGGTGCCAGCGGTGCGGAAACCAGGATATGGTCGATGCGCAATCCCATATTGCGGCGAAAGGCGTTCATGCGGTAATCCCACCATGAGAACGACTTCTCCGCTTGCTCGAATAAGCGGAAGCTGTCTTGTAAGCCGAGTTTAATTAACGCTTGAAATGCCGCGCGTTCCGGCTCAGAGCACAGCACTTGGCCGGCCCAGGCTTGCGGGTCATGCACATCGCGATCTTCCGGCGCGATGTTGTAATCGCCCAGCAGCGCGAGTTGGGGGTGGGCTTTCAACTCAGTTTCCAGCCAAGCCGTCAGCGCCTTGAGCCAAGCGAGCTTGTATTGATATTTATCCGAATCGACGCTTTGGCCATTGGGGATATAGACATTCACGATGCGTACGCTGCCCACAGTGGCGGCCAGAACGCGTTTCTGTTCGTCCGCCAATCCGGGAATACCTAGCTGCACATTCTGCTGCGGCGCACGGCTCAAGATTGCAACACCGTTGTAGGTTTTTTGCCCGGAGAAGCTAGCCTGATAGCCGGCAGCGTTCAATTCCGCAAGCGGGAAATTTTTATCTTCTTGCTTGGTCTCTTGCAGGCACAACACGTCGGGCTGATTCTGCGTCAGCCATTCCAATACCTGTGGCAAACGCACCTTGAGCGAGTTGACGTTCCAAGTCGCGATCATCATTGCATTGATACTTTCTTTTGGGGATATTAGCGATTCGCGCCAGCACGGTGCGGCTGACGCGAAGTGAAGACGATGAACCTAAACCGGTTCAGTAGCTTTTGCGTTCGCCGCCATTTTCAGGCTTCGGGCTGGCTGGCGCGTTGGCGGCGGGCGCTGTTTCAGCTTTGCCTGGCTCGGTCGGCTTCGGCTGCTGCCCCGGAGCAAAAGGATTGCTCTTGGGATAGCCGGCTTGATCAAGCGCGGCAGCCCACGCCGATTCGTCAAAGCCCTTTAGCTGCGTGCTGCTGCCGACCTGCAAAAAGGGAATAAAATTTTCCTTAGTTATCTTTTTGAACAACTCTGCGTCGGCCGGGTTCTTACTGGGCAAACGCTCGCTATACGGAATGCCGCGCTTGGCCAAATACGTTTTGGCCTGGTTGCATGCCTCACCGCAATCACCCGTATAGAGCGTCACGGGGAAATTGTTGGCGGCTTGCTGCGTCGCATAGGGCAGGTTCCCGCCTTGAATCAGGTTGCCACCGAATTTTTTCTCTTCCACTTTCTTGGCTTCATTGGGCGGTGGCGGTTGGTCGGTGTAATGCACTTTGCCGGCTTTATCCACCCAGCGATACATTTCTGCTTGCGCAGTCGCGCCAAGCAAAAAAGCAAACCCTAGCAAGGTAACAATGAGCGTTTTCATCTTAAATCCTTAAACCGTTTAGCTTCTTTCGATAGTAAGCCTGCAAGCCACCCATGCCAAGCAAAATGCCCAGCACCAATCCACCGAGGCCAACGCCAATCAACATCCAGACTGAAGCAGCATATCCCGGATTGCGGCTTTGCTTGAGCTCGGCTTGGGCTTGGGCTATTTCCGTTTTTAGCGCTTCGAGCGAGGGGGCCGGCAGCGGCGGCGTGGGTGGCGTAACGTTAATCTTCACAAAGCGCAACGGGAGCCACCCCACATCGCCTTCACGGGTTTTAACCTGGACATAGGCTTGTTCCTGGCGTAGCACCTCGATTTCAACACCGGGCTCCAAAGCTCTGACCACGCGGTAGGTATCGGTCTTGCCACTGCGCAGATTGACGCGCGCGCCCTCCACCACGGTGGCGGTGTCAGCCAACCCCGGCAAGGCCCATATCAGCAATGCAATAAGCGAAAAAACCCTCATTAGCTCAGCTCGTTACGTGAATTTCTTCATGTAATATCACACACGCTGGGTCAAATCAAGGGCTTTATGCCTCCACCATACCCGAATGGCGCAGCAGGGCATCGATGGTCGGCTCGCGCCCGCGAAACGCGACGAACGATTCCAAGGCCGGACGACTACCACCCTGCCCCAGAATCTCGCTCCAAAAACGATGCCCCACCTCGGCGCTCAACACACCATTTTCTTCGAACAGACTGTAGGCATCGGCCGACAGCACCTCGGCCCACTTGTAGCTGTAATAACCTGCGGCATAGCCGCCAGCGAAGATGTGGGAGAAGTTGTTGGGAAAGCGATTGAAAGCCGGTGGCCGGATCACCGCCACCTGCTCGCGCACCTCTTCCAGTAATTGCAATACGCTACGCTCTCCCTGAGGATCGAAGTCATCATGTAGCCGCATATCGAAGAGCGCGAACTCGATTTGGCGCATGGTGAATAAGCCGCTTTGGAAATTTTTCGCCAGCAGCATTTTGTCGTACAGCGCGCGCGGTAACGACTCACCCGTCTCCACATGGCGCGTCATGTGGCACACCACATCCCATTCCCAGCAAAAATTTTCCATGAACTGCGAGGGCAGCTCGACCGCGTCCCACTCCACGCCGTTGATGCCGGATACGCCCAGGTCTTCAATCTTGGTGAGCAAGTGATGCAAGCCGTGGCCGAATTCGTGGAACAAGGTGATCACTTCGTCATGCGTAAACAAGGCCGGACGGCCGCCGACCGGAGCAGAAAAATTGCAGGTGAGATAAGCCACCGGCGTTTGAATTTTCTCCGCTTTGCGTCGACGCGTGATCGCATCGTCCATCCAAGCCCCGCCACGCTTGTTCTTGCGCGCATACAGGTCGAGATAAAACTGCCCGACCAGCTGTCCGGTGTGATCAGTGATGGAGAAGAAACGCACATCCGCATGCCAAGTGGGCGCGTGGGTTGCGTGAATTTTCAGCCCGTAGATCGTCTCCACCAGCTTGAACATGCCGGGCAGCACCGTGCTCTCGGGGAAATATTGCTTCACCTCTTCATCGGAGAAACCATAACGTGCCTCGCGCAATTTCTCCGAGTAATAGCCGATGTCCCAGGCCTCTAACTCAGACATACCAAATTTTTCCGCCGCGAAGGCGCGCACTTCAGCCAGGTCTTTTTGCGCGAAGGGTTTAGCGCGCTGCCCCAAGGAATTTAAGAAATCCATTACCTCAGCCGGGGTCGCCGCCATTTTGGTGGCGAGCGACACCTCGGCATAGCTCTTATAGCCGATCAGATGCGCCGCTTCCCGACGCAGCGCGAGAATCTGCCCAATCAAGGGCGTGTTGTCCCATTCGGCTTTGCCGAATTCGGAGGCGCGCGTCACATACGCGTGGTACAACGCCTCGCGCAGGGCGCGATGCTCGGCGTATTGCATCACCGGCATATAAGATGGCGCGTGTAGCGTGAATTTCCAGCCCGGCTTGCCATCGGCGGTGGCCGCTTCTTGCGCCGCTTGCAACACGTCGGCGGGAAGACCGGCGACTTCGACTGCGTGCTCGACATACTTTGCATAAGCGTTGGTAGTATCGAGCAAGTTTTCCTCGAAGCGAGCGGAGAGCGTGGCGAGTTCTTCCTGAATCGCCTTAAAACGTTCTTTTTGATTCTCCGGCAACTCTGCGCCACCGAGCCGGAAATCGCGCAGCTCGTTTTCGATGATTTTTTTCTGCGCCGCGTTCAGTTGCGCGAATTCGGAGGAGGCTTTGATCGCTTTGAATTTATCAAACAGCTTAAGATTCTGCGACAGCTCGGCATAGTACTCGGTGATCTTCGACAGATTGGCGTTATAGACCTCGCGCAACTCGGGGCTATTCACCACCGAGTTCATGTGCGACACCTGCGACCAAGCGCGCGATAGATGCTCGTTCGAATCTTCCAAGGGCAACACGAAGCTTTTCCAAGTCGGCGTGCTCGCATCAGCGGTCAGGGTCGACACCAGCGCACGATTACTTGCCAGCAATTGCTCAATCGCCGGATTGACGTGCTCCGGTTTAATCTCGGCAAAGCGCGGCAGGCCGGAAAAATCCAATAAAGGGTTCATGGTTATCTTTCGAGGAAATCAATGCGCCATTATACTAGCCGCAAAGACTCGCTACTCGAAACCATGAACATCATCCCCCACCACAACATCCACCCGCAAATTCACGCCAGCGTTTACGTCCACCCCAGCGCGCAAATCATCGGTGAAGTGAGCCTAGGTGCGAATGTCTCGGTGTGGTGCAACGCGGTGATTCGCGGCGACGTGAATCACATCACCATCGGCGCCGGCAGCAATATCCAAGACCTCTCCATGCTGCACGTCTCGCACAAGAGCGCATGGGACCCAAACGGCGCGCCGCTCATCATCGGTGAGCGCGTCACCGTCGGCCACAGCGTGATCCTGCACGGCTGCACCATCGGCGACGAATGCTTGATTGGCATGGGCTCGATCATTATGGATAAAGCCGTGCTCGAACCGCGCGTGTTACTCGGCGCGGGTTCGCTGGTGCCGGAAGGCAAGACGCTGCAAACCGGCTACTTGTATCTCGGCCGCCCCGCCAAGCAATTGCGGCGGCTGACCGAGGAGGAACTGGCTTACTTCAATTATTCCTCAACGCATTACATCGAGTTGGCACACAGCCACAAGTAGTTTGCGCCTAAAACCGTAGGTAGCTACGGTCTCTCCCCCTCAATCTTCCCCATATTCATGCCGTTATAGCATTTATCGCAGGGCCGCGATGGTCGCGCGTTGCAGATCATTTCAGATACGGATTATGGATATTAATTTCGAAGAAAAACGGGTTCTCATCATCGACGATGTCCCAGGTATGCGCTCGTCGATGCGCACCATTCTCAGCACCTTCGGTGTGGTGTATTCGGAAATGGCGGGCACGGCTAACGATGCGATTCGACGTCTCCAGACCAAACCTTACGACATTATTATTTGCGACTATTTTTTGGGCGATGGCTCGGATGGCCAACAACTCTTAGAGCAGCTTCGCCACAACAATTTAATTACCTTATCCACTATCTTCATCATGGTCACGGCCGAGCGCGTGTACGAAAAAGTGGTGTCGGCCGTGGAGTTGGCGCCCGACGATTATCTGGTCAAGCCATTCACTGCCGATGTGCTGAAAACCCGCTTGGAGCGCGTCATGCTGAAAAAAATGGCATTCGCGCCTATCCATCGTTTGATCGAAGGTGGCAAGCTGGCCGAAGCCACGCAAGCGTGTACCGAGCTCTCCAAGCTAAACAACAAATACACCATCGACGTGCTGCGCCTGCTGGCTGAGTTACATGTCTCGCAAGGCAACTTCGAGGAGGCGCAAAAAATCTACCAACAGGTGGTCAACCTGCGCGCGGTACCTTGGGCGCGCATGGGACTGGCGACCATGTTCCATTGCCGGGGCAAGCACAGCGAGGCAGAAGAATTATTGGAAGAAGTCATTGAAGAAGCACCTGAGTACATGGCGGCGTACGATTTGCTGTCCAAGGTATGCGAAGCGCAGACCAAAACCGAGCGCGCACAGGAAGTGCTAACACGCGCCGTGGCCGCGTCGCCTTACACCATGCACCGGCAAAAGGAGATGGGGCACCTAGCCATGCGCAACGGCGACATGGCGGCTGCCGAACAAGCTTTTTCAAATGTAGTGGAACGAGGTAAAACTTCCTTTTTTCGAGTGTCGGATGATTTTGCCAATCTCTCGCGCGTGCAAATGGGACTTGGCAAATTAAATGAGGCGCTGAGCACACTGCGCGATGCACGCACATCATTCAACAACTCACCCGAAGTAACTTTCGCCGCCTCGGTGATGGAAAGCCTGGTTCATACACAAGCTGGCAACGAGAAGGCATCGGCTGCAGCACTAGACACCGCTATGCATGCCAAACAAGCAGGTAACCTCAAGGCCAGCGAGAGTCTCACCCTTGATCTCGCCAAGGCTTGCTTTGCCCATGGCAAGGATGAAGAAGCCAAGGGATTGATCGAAGTCCTAGTCCGCAACAATCACGACAGCCTGGCATTGATCGAGAAAGCGAAAAAGGTATTTGAAGATGCAGGCAAAGGCGCGGAAGGAATCGCGCTGGTGGACAACAACGTAAAGACCATTATTCAACTCAACAACCAAGGCGTGCTCAAAGCACAACAGGGCGATTTAGCGGGCTCGGTCCAACTGCTCACCGAAGCCGCAGAGAAAATGCCGGAGAATCTACAAATCGTGCTCAACGCGGCGCAAGCCCTGTTGGTCCATATCGATAAACTGGGTTGGAATGACGACTATATGATGTCTGCCCAGCGCTATCTCGACGTGGCGCGCGCCAAAAATGCGACCCACCCCAAACTGCTCTCAATCAGCAAGCTGGCGCAGGACATGGCGAAGAAATATGGGGTCGCGGCTTGAAAACCGTGCCGCTTGATTTAAACACGCTCGCCGCCGCCAGCATTCATGAGGTAAAGAATCTGCTCGGCCAATTGACGCTTTCACTCGATAGCATCGCAGAAATAGGCTGCCCGGGTGCAGAAGAGCAGATTTCCGGTGCGCGCTTTGCTTGTCGCCGCATCGTAGATCGTCTCTGTGAAATGCTCACGCTGTACAAACTGGAAGGTGGCCACCTCGCACCGAACATTGATGCACACTCGCCGGTCGATTTTTTAGAAGATCTGATGCTTGAGGCACGAACCCTGACGGCGGGCCGCTTCACGATTGATGTGCAACCAGACAACGCCCCGCCGTTTTGGTTTTTTGACCGCGAATTGGCGCAGAGTGCGCTCATGAATGCGCTGCACAATGCCCTAGGCTTTGCCCGTACGCGCATTACGCTGAGCGCAGCACAGGATGGGGATTATTTAGTATTGCGCGTAAGCGACGATGGGCCGGGTTTCCCGCAAGCCTTGCTCAATGACAACTTTGACGCGCCGCGCGCCTCACAGCAAGGCACCGGCCTCGGTTTGTATTTCGCCAACAGCGTGGCGAAGGTACACCAAAACAAAGGACAGGTCGGCCAAGTCGTGCTTGCAAATAATGACGGCGCGGTTTTTAGCTTGTATCTACCTTAAACCCGCTTCATAGCTCGAACGTAGCCGCCTGCATCGGCACTTCCACCGTCCAACCTAGTTGCCGATGAATCAATTCGCCGAACCCCTGCGCGGTTTCTTGCTCGCCGTGAACGATAAAGGTTTTGCGCGGCGGCTTCTTGAAATGCTTAAGCCAATCCATGAGCGCGCGCTGATCGGCATGGGCGGATAAGCCGCCGATCGTATAAATATCTGCACGCACCGGGATCGTTTCGCCGAAAATTCGCACCGCATCAGCACCATCCACCAACTTACGTCCCGTCGTGCCAAACGCCTGGAAACCAACGATGAGCACGCTGCACTCCGCACGCGGTAAGTTGTTTTTCAAGTGATGCTTGATACGTCCAGCATCACACATGCCGGAGGCGGATATGATGATCGCCCCCTGACGGATATTATTCAGCGCCATCGAATCTTCCACGCTCTCAGTAAACCGGATGTGCGGCGGGCCACCATCGTTGCGCCCCCAGGCCAATAGCGATTGTGATTCGGGGTCGAGGATCGCCCGATGCTTCAGGGTCAGCTCTGTCGCTCGTGTTGCCATCGGCGAATCAACCACAATTGCCGTGGTCTTAGGGATACGGCCTTGGCGAATCAGATCGGTCAACAAATACAAAATTTCTTGCGTGCGGCCAACGGCAAAAGCAGGAATGATTACATTGCCCTGCTTGCGCTCGAAGGTGTCATTCACCGCATGCACCAACTCCTCGATCGTTGCCGCCATATCTTTGTGCGCACGGTTGCCATAGGTTGATTCCACCAGCAGGTAATCCGCTGATTCAATCATGGTTGGGTCATTCATGATCGGGCGCGTCGGCATGCCAAGATCACCGGAGAACACCCATTTCTGCGTCGCACCTTCATGCGCGACCCACACCTCCAAGATCGCCGACCCCAGGATATGCCCGGCATCGCGGAAGCTCACCCGGATCTGCGGATGAGGATTAACCGGGGTATCGTACTCAACGGCCTTGAGATGTTTCAAGCAGGTTTGCGCCTGAATCACGGTATACAGCGGCGCTAGCTCGGCGCGCTTTCGGCTATGCTTTTTGTGCCGGGCGTAGTTGACCCACTCGGCTTCTTTTTCCTGAATATGCGCCGAGTCCAGCAGCATCACTTGCAACAAATCCGCCGTAGCGGGCGTGCAATAAATGGGGCCGCGAAAGCCCAAGGTCGTCAGCCTTGGCAGCAAACCAGAGTGATCGATATGCGCGTGGGTGAGCAGCACAAAATCGATTCCCTCGGGATCAAACTGCGGAAAGCGCCGGTTCTTTTCATCCGCTTCGCGCCCGCCCTGGAACATGCCGCAATCCACCAGAAACCGAACACCCTCGGTTTCTACCAAAAAACAGGAACCGGTGACTTCATGCGCCGCGCCGAAAAAAGTAATTTTCATATTGAAAGCTTACCTCATGTTGCCGTTCCGTACCGGTCTTATCCGGGCAATAAAAAAAGGCCAGCATCGCCGGCCTTTTTTCTGCGCAAACTCTTCGGTCAGAACGGAATATCGTCCTCGAAATCCGAGAAGTCGCCGCCTTTTTTGGCCGCCGGTTTATCCTGGCCACCGCTACTTGCAGGCTTGCTGCGTGGCGCATCGCTATCTTGCACTTCATAGCTATTGCTGCCGCCGCTCTTGCCGCCCAGCATGACCATTTCGTTGGCGATGACCTCGGTGGTGTATTTCTCTACGCCGGCTTTGTCGGTCCACTTGCGCGTTTCCAGGCGGCCTTCGACATAGATCATGCCGCCCTTTTTCAGATATTCGCCGACGATTTCGGCCAGCTTGCGATAGAAGGTGACGCGATGCCACTCGGTTTTTTCCTGCTTCTCGCCGTTTTTGTCTTTCCAGGTTTCGCTGGTCGCCAAGGTGATATTCGCCACCGCCTCGCCATTCGTCATGTAACGGACTTCCGGGTCTTTGCCCAGACGGCCCACCAGAATCACTTTATTGACTGACGCCATTGTCTTGCTCCCCCTCGATGAGTTTGGTCACGCCGGCTTCGTCCCAGCCGCGTAGATCCACTTTAAGAATTGCGATGCCTTCATTGCCTACTACTAACGCTTCGGATACGCCGACAAGCTTGGCGAGTTGTTTCGATAATTCGGTGGCGCGCGTCGTTTCCATTTCGCGCACATGGAACAGCTTCGTGCGTACCGCGGGCGGGGGCTCCATGCTGAAGGCGAAAACCAACCACAAACCGATCAGCACGCTGCAGAAGATGAACACCGCCGATGCGCCGTGATACTGCGACAGATAACCGCCCACTGCGCCGCCGAGAAACATCCCAAAAGACTGGCTCGTATTATACACGCCCATGGCAGTTCCCTTGGCCGAGGCCGGGGCAATCTTGGAGATGATGGAGGGCAGGCTCGCTTCCAACACATTGAAGGCGACGAAGTAGCAAAAGAGCGCAGCGACGATGCCCCAAAACTGGCCGATGAACTGCGCCAATAACAACTGCGCGATAAACATCAAGGCCACCGATGCGATGAAGATTTCCTTGAGCTTGATTTTTTTCTCGGCATAAATGATGGCGGGCAGCATCAGCACCAACGATCCTGCCATGATCGGCAGATAGATCATCCAGTGTTGGTTTTGATCGATGCCAGCGTTCTTCAGCAGGGCGAAGGGGACAACGACAAACAGCGCCATTTGTGCGGCGTGCAAGGCGAAGATCCCGAAATTAAGCCGCAGCAATTCGGTGTTGCGCAGTACATCCTTGAGCTTGGCGGGCGTCGCCTCGGTATCGCTGTGAAAGTGACTGGCGCGCGGATCTGGGATCACAAAGCGCACCCACGCGATGGCCACAATGGCGAGCGCGCCGGTCAAAGCGAACATGCCCGGCACGCCGATCCAATGATTGAGCGGCGAGGAGATTACCAGCGACACCGCGAAGGTCAAGCCGATGGTGGTGCCGATCAGGGCCATGGCCTTGGTGCGGTGCTCCTCGCGCGTCAGGTCGGCGAGCAGCGCCATCACGGCCGCCGAAATCGCGCCCGCACCTTGTACCGCACGCCCGAAAATGATGGTGTTTATATCCTGCGCATAGGCCGCGATAAAACTGCCCACCACCAGCAAGAGCAACCCTACATAGATCATGCGCTTGCGGCCATAGCGGTCGGAAGCCATGCCGAACGGCAATTGAAACAGGGCTTGGGTCAGCCCATAGATCCCCAACGCCAAGCCCGCCTGAAAATGCGTGGCGCCCAGCGTTTGCTCAGCATAAATCGCGAATACCGGCAGGATCAGAAACATGCCCAGCATGCGCAGGCCGTAAATGCTGGCTAGGCTAAGACTCGCCTTCAGCTCGAAAGGCGACATGCGTTCAATGTTTTTCATGGATGAAACAGGTTGGGAAAGCGCGGAAAATTGCGTATATTAGCAGGTTCCCCGCCGTAGTCGCAGCGGCGTTTCGCGTTTCGCGTGGCTCACAAATCGACTTAATACTCAGTAACTTAAAGACGCTATGGATTCTTCCCGGGATTTTATTCGCGTGCGCGGTGCGCGCACCCACAACCTAAAGAACATCAGTCTCGACATCCCCCGCAATCAATTGGTGGTGATCACCGGCTTGTCCGGCTCGGGTAAATCTTCGCTCGCCTTTGACACCTTGTATGCCGAAGGCCAGCGCCGCTATGTCGAATCGCTTTCGGCTTATGCACGGCAATTCCTGCAAATGATGGAAAAGCCAGACGTGGATTTGATCGAAGGCCTGTCGCCCGCCATTTCCATTGAGCAAAAGGCGACCTCGCACAACCCGCGTTCCACCGTGGGCACGGTGACGGAAATCCACGATTACCTGCGTTTGATGTTCGCCCGTGTCGGCGACCCGTATTGCCCGGAGCATGGTATCGGGCTCTCATCGCAGACCGTGTCGCAAATGGTGGACCACGTGCTGGCGCTGGGGGATGACACCAAGCTGATGATCTTGGCACCCATCGTAGCCGGACGAAAAGGCGAGCAGCATGAATTGTTCGACGAGTTACGCGCGCAGGGTTTTGTGCGGGTACGCATCGACGGCAAGACGTACGAGATGGACAAGCTGCCCAAGCTCGACAAGAACAAGAAACACACCGTCGAAGTCGTCGTCGACCGGCTCAAAGTGCGCGCCGATGTAAAACAGCGCTTGGCAGAATCATTCGAAACCGCGCTGCGCCATGCCGATGGCCGCGCGCTGGCGGTAGAGATGGATAGCGAGAAGGAGCATTTGTTCTCCGCCCGTTTCGCGTGTCCCGTGTGCAATTACTCCCTTTCGGAATTGGAGCCGCGTTTATTCTCATTCAACAACCCGATGGGCGCTTGCCCGAAGTGCGATGGCTTGGGCGTCATCAGCTTTTTCGATCCGAAGCGGGTGGTGGCGTTTCCGCATTTGTCGCTCGGCGCGGGGGCAATCAAGGGCTGGGATCGGCGCAACCAGTTCTATTTCATCATGCTGCAAAGTCTGGCCGCGCATTACGATTTTGATCTCGATCTGCCGTTCGAGGAGCTGCCGCAGGCTATTCAGGACATCCTGCTCTATGGCAGCGGCAAGGATGAGCTCGATTTTAAATATCTAGGCGAGCGCGGCGGAATGCAAACGAAGAAGCATGCATTCGAAGGCATCGCACACAATTTTGAGCGGCGCTACCGCGAGACCGATTCTGTAGCTGTGCGCGAAGAGTTGGCGAAATACCTCAACAGCAAATCCTGCCCAGAATGCGAAGGCACGCGCCTGCGCATCGAGGCGCGCCATGTCAAAGTCGGCGATAAATCGATTTATGAAATCAGCCGCATGCCCTTAAAGCTTGCGCTGCCCTTCTTCGAGGCGCTGCATCTGGTCGGCTCCAAGCAAGCCATCGCGGAAAAAATCGTGAAAGAAATCGCCTCGCGCCTGCGCTTTCTCACCAATGTCGGCCTGGATTATTTATCGCTCGACCGCTCGGCGGAGACGCTCTCCGGCGGCGAAGCGCAACGCATTCGCTTGGCGTCGCAAATCGGCTCCGGTCTCACCGGCGTGATGTATGTGCTGGACGAGCCTTCGATCGGCTTGCATCAGCGCGACAACAGCCGGCTGCTCGACACGCTCAAGCATCTGCGCGATTTGGGCAATAGCGTGATCGTGGTCGAACACGATGAAGAAGCCATCGGCATCGCCGATCATGTGATCGATATCGGCCCCGGCGCCGGCGTGCATGGCGGCCAAATTATGGCCGAAGGCACCCCGCAAGATATCAAACAAAATCCCGCTTCGCTCACCGGCCAATATTTGTCGGGTGTGAAACGAATTGAGATCCCACAAAAACGCGTGCAGCCCGATCCCGAGCGCTGGCTCACGCTCACGGGTGCAGTCGGCAACAATCTTAAAAACGTTACGCTCAAGCTGCCGGTAGGTTTGCTGGTGTGCGTCACCGGCGTCTCCGGCTCGGGTAAATCCACGCTCATCAACGACACGCTGTACCCGGCGATCGCACAACATTTGTACGGCTCATCCACCGCGCCCGCGGCGCATGAGGAAATCGAAGGCCTGGAATTTTTCGACAAGGTGATCGACGTCGATCAGAGTCCGATCGGGCGCACGCCACGCTCCAACCCCGCGACCTATACCGGCATGTTCACACCGATTCGCGAGTTGTATGCCGGCGTGCCGGAATCGCGCGAGCGTGGCTATGGTCCTGGTCGATTTTCTTTCAACGTCAAAGGCGGGCGCTGCGAAGCGTGCCAAGGCGACGGCATGTTGCGCGTGGAGATGCACTTCCTGCCCGACATCTACGTGCCATGTGACGTTTGCCACAGCAAGCGCTACAACCGCGAGACGCTGGAAATCCGCTACAAAGGTATGACCATCCACGAAGTACTGGGCATGACCGTGGAGCAGGCATTCGAATTCTTCAAAGCCGTGCCGACGGTGGCGAAAAAACTCAGCACTCTACTCGACGTCGGCCTGGGCTACATCACGCTGGGCCAATCCGCCACCACGCTCTCCGGTGGCGAAGCGCAGCGCGTGAAACTCGCGCTCGAACTCTCCAAGCGCGACACCGGACGCACGCTCTACATTCTGGATGAACCCACCACCGGCCTGCATTTCCAAGACATTCAGCTCTTGCTCACCGTAATCCATCGTCTGCGCGATCATGGCAATACGGTGGTCGTGATCGAGCACAACTTGGATGTGATTAAAACTGCGGATTGGATTATCGACTTAGGTCCCGAAGGGGGCGATGGCGGCGGGCAGATCATCGCGCAAGGCACACCGGAACAAATCGCGCAGAGCAAAGCCGGTTATACCGGGCACTATCTCAAGCAGACGCTCACCCCCCGTTGACAGACACCCCTGTCGTGAGTAGCTTTAGCTGATTCAAGCCATTCCAGGTCAAGCATCGCATGGATCTCACCCGCGCCCGTGACAAAACCGCTACGCCTTCCGGTCCCTTGCGCCTGAAGGACGTACTCGCAGATCTATTGGCCGATGGACATATCCCCAAGGACGCGGGGAATGATTTGCTCGCCGCTCAACGCAGCGAGCGCGCCGACCAGCACCCGCTGGCGCTGATCCACGCGCAGAAATGGCGTAGCCTCGTGCCGCCGCACGCGGTGATCAATATGGAATTCCTCATCGAGTGGCTGGCGGGCAAGGCCGGGCTTGCCGCTTATCACATCGATCCGCTGAAGATCGATGTGGCTGCGGTAACGGAAGTAATGTCGCAAGCGTATGCCTCGCGCTACCGTATTCTGCCGGTGGAAGTGAACGCAAATGAAGTGGTGGTGGCCACCGCCGAACCGTATGTGCGCGATTGGGAAGAGAGCGTGCAGCAAGTGGCGCGGCGGCCGATCCGGCGCGTGATCGCGAGCCCGCTCGATCTGAATCGCTACATCGCCGAGTTTTACAGCCTGGCGCAGTCGGTGAAGCAAGCGGTGCGCGCGCAAGAGGGCGCGGCGCAAAGCGGCATCACCAATTTCGAACAATTGGTCGCGCTCGGGCGCATGGGTCAACTCGATGCGAACGACCAGAGCGTGGTGCGCATTGTGGATTGGCTGCTGCAATATGCGTTCGAGCAGCGCGCGAGCGACATTCATATCGAGCCGCGGCGTGAGTTTGCCAATGTGCGCTTTCGCATCGATGGCGTGCTGCACCCGGTGTATCAAATCCCCAGTGCGGTGTACAACGCGATTACCAGCCGCATCAAACTGCTGGGCCGCATGGACATGGTGGAAAAGCGCCGACCGCAAGATGGCCGCGTCAAAACCGTTACTCCGGCGGGCGATGAGATCGAGTTACGCCTGTCCACCATGCCCACCGCCTTCGGCGAAAAGTTGGTGATGCGAATTTTCGATCCGGAAGTGCTGGTGCGAAATTTCACCGAGCTGGGTTTCAGCGACGACGAAGCCAAGCGTTGGGAAGGCATGGTGTCGCACCCCAATGGAATCATTCTGGTCACCGGCCCCACCGGCTCGGGTAAAACCACCACGCTCTATACTTCGCTCAAACAACTGGCCGAACCGGAGGTGAATGTCTGCACAGTGGAAGACCCGATCGAAATGGTGGTGCCGAATTTCAATCAGATGCAAGTACTGCCCGGTATCGGCCTGGATTTCGCCAGTGGTATCCGCACCTTGATGCGGCAGGATCCGGACATCATCATGGTGGGCGAGATTCGCGATTTGGAAACGGCTGAAATGGCGATTCAAGCCGCGCTCACCGGGCACTTAGTACTCTCCACCCTGCACACGAACGACGCCCCCTCGGCCATTACACGCCTGATGGATCTGGGCGTGCCGCCCTATCTGATTCAATCCACCGTGCTCGGCGTACTGGCGCAGCGCCTGGTGCGCACGCTGTGCCCGCATTGCAAACAAGCCACCACTATTGACGACGACACTTGGACCGAGCTGGTGCGTCCATGGAAAGCACCCAAGCCCGCCACGGTGTACGGGCCTGTCGGTTGCTTGGAATGCCGCATGACGGGCTATCGTGGTCGCAGCGGTATCTATGAGATTCTGACCATGACACCTGCCGTCACCCGGCTCATCACCGCCCAGTGCGACCTGTCAAAGCTGCGCGAGACGGCATTTCGGGAGGGTATGAAAGCCCTGCGTGTATCCGGTGCGGCAAAAGTCGCGGCCGGGATCACTACGCCCGAGGAGATTTTAAAAGTCACCCCGCCGCCGTTTGAGGCTTAATGAATAAACTCCTCTACTTCGCCGCCTTGGTGGACAAGCTTGGTCTAGCGAGCGAGGAAATCGATCTACCAAGCAACGTAACTGATGTGCGTGGATTGGTAGCGCTGCTCAAACAACGCGGGGGCGCCTGGGAAGAAGTATTCGGCAATGATGCGCTGCGCATAACAGTCAATAAGCAATTTTCCGAACTCGCTACGCCACTCAAAAGCGGGGATGAGGTGGCGTTTATTTCGGCATGGTTATAACGCTTCCAACCTGCAAGCCAAATGATCTGGCTGCGCTTCCTACATCGAGGCCGAATGCGCTAATCGCGTTGTTCAACGTTCAGGCCTTCAGTCACGGTTCTCGCCGGCTCGGCCTCAACTTACTTTGCCATCTGCTGACGTCTGTGCACATCCCAACACCTCCTGGCGTCGGTAGCACGTGGCACGCATGCAGATCTCCCCGAGTATTGCGCACCCACCTTCACGCTTGTGACTGTCGGACAAAAGAAAAAAGCCGGCGCTAGGCCGGCTTTTAAGGGAAGCACGATGTTATCGGTTAATTATTCTGTTTCGACGGCTTCGGTCGCCTCGGGGCGATCAACTAGCTCGACAAAAGCCATGGGCGCATTGTCGCCCTGACGGAAGCCGCACTTGAGAATGCGCAGATAGCCACCATTACGATTTTGATAGCGTGGGCCCAACTCATCGAACAATTTGACCACGATGTCGCGGTCACGCAGGCGATTGAAAGCCAAGCGGCGATTGGCAACCGAGGGCTTTTTGCCCAAGGTAATCAAAGGCTCGGCCACGCGGCGCAATTCCTTGGCTTTGGGCAGAGTGGTTTTGATCGCTTCGTGACGCAGTAGGGAGTTAGCCATATTGCGCAACATGGCCAAGCGATGGCTGCTGGTGCGATTTAATTTACGAAGTCCGTGACCGTGACGCATGATGCTATCCTTTTTTCTTCAACTCGCTTATTTATTGTGGTGCTCGAGCCCAGCCGGCGGCCAATTTTCGAGACGCATCCCCAAGGTAAGACTCTTGGAAGCGAGTACATCTTTAATTTCGTTCAGCGATTTACGCCCGAGATTGGGTGTTTTGAGCAATTCATTCTCGGTGCGTTGAATCAGATCGCCGATGTAGTAAATATTTTCAGCTTTGAGGCAGTTGGCTGAACGTACGGTTAATTCCAGATCGTCCACTGGGCGCAGCAGGATCGGATCGATCATGGGTGCGCGCGGCGCCTCGGTCAGGGCGGGCGTGCCTTTCAGATCGGCGAACACCCCAAGCTGGTCCATCAGGATGCGCGCAGCGTAACGCACTGCTTCCTCAGGATCGACCACGCCGTTGGTTTCGATGTCCATCACCAACTTGTCAAGATCGGTGCGTTGTTCTACACGTGCGCTTTCGACGGCATAGCTGACGCGACGCACTGGGCTGAATGACGCATCCATCATGATGGTGCCGATGGCGTGTTCCTGTTCTTCCACGCGACGAGAGGCGACGGGCTGGTAGCCACGACCTTGCTCAATCTTGATTTCCATACTGAGCGCGCCGTTGCCGGTCATGTGCGCAATGACATGTTCCGGATTCAGAATCTCAACATCGTGGCTCACTTCGATATCGCCCGCCGTAACCATGCCTTTGCCTTGTTTAGACAAGCGCAAGGTGGTTTCGGAACGATTGTTCAACTTGAGCGAAATACCTTTCAAGTTGAGCAGGATGTCTACGACGTCTTCTTGCACGCCTTCGATCACAGAATATTCGTGCAATACGCCGTCGATCTTGACTTGCGTAATGGCGTAGCCGGGCATGGACGAGAGCAGGATGCGGCGCAGTGCATTGCCCAGGGTATGACCGTAACCGCGCTCGAACGGCTCCATTACAACACGGGCGCGCAAGGGAGATACTTGCTCCACGTCAACGACACGTGGCTTCAGAAATTCGGTAGCGCTGCTTTGCATGGATGGGTCCCCGTTCTAGTGCTGGTGATTACTTGGAGTACAACTCGACCACGAGATGCTCATTGATAGTGGCTGGCAACTCACTGCGGATCGGCTTCGCTTTAAACGTGCCTTTCAGCGCCGTGATGTCAACTTCGACCCATTCAGGGAAGCCGCGCCCTTCGGCGGCTACGGCAGCACCCTTGACGCGCAATTGCGCTTTTGCTGGGCCCGCTACTTCCACCACGTCACCTGGGCGAACTTGATAGGAAGGAATATTCACACGACGGCCATTGACCAAGATTCCGTTGTGACGTACCAATTGCCGCGATTCAGAGCGCGAGGCACCAAAACCCATGCGGTAAGTCACCGTGTCAAGACGGCATTCCAATAATTGCAGCAGGCTTTCGCCGGTCACGCCTTTGGCGCGGTCAGCAGCTTTGTAGTAGCCGCGGAATTGACGCTCAAGTATGCCGTAGATGCGGCGTACTTTTTGTTTCTCGCGCAATTGATGACCATAATCGGAGAGGCGCATGCCGCTCTTCTGGCCGTGCTGGCCAGGTGCGTATTCACGGCGCTCAATCGAGCATTTGTCAGTAAAGCACTTCTCGCCTTTCAGGAAGAGTTTTTCACCTTCCCGGCGGCATAGACGGCATTTGGCATCGGTATAGCGGGCCACGATGTCTCTCCTAAATTAGATGCGGCGCTTTTTGGACGGACGGCAGCCGTTATGCGGCACCGGCGTCACATCAGCGATCTGGGTAATCTTGAAGCCGGCGGCATTCAAGCCACGCACAGCGGACTCACGGCCGGGGCCGGGACCTTTGATGCGCACTTCAAGGTTCTTAACGCCACATTCCTGCGCGATCTTGCCGGCATTTTCCGCCGCCACCTGAGCCGCGAACGGGGTGCTTTTGCGTGAGCCTTTGAAGCCGGCGCCGCCCGCAGTCGCCCATGAGAGCGCATTGCCTTGACGATCGGTAATGGTCACGATGGTGTTGTTGAAGGAAGCGTGGATGTGGGCAATGCCCTCGGCCACGTTTTTCTTAACCTTCTTGCGTACCCGGGTGGTTGGGGTTTTAGTTGCCATGTTTCTCTATTTCCTTAAAGCTTGCACGTAACTTCTGGACTTACTTGCGGATTGCTTTGCGCGGACCTTTACGGGTACGCGCATTGGTACGGGTACGTTGACCGCGCGCCGGCAGCCCCTTGCGATGACGTTGACCACGGTAACAACCGAGGTCCATCAGACGCTTAATGTTCATCGTCACTTCGCGGCGCAGATCGCCTTCCACGGTGAACTTCGCTACTGATTCACGCAGCTTTTCCATTTCGCTGTCCGTCAGATCCTTCATCTTGGTGGCGGTTTTCACGCCAGCAGATTCGCAAATCAGTTGTGAGCGAGTGCGACCAATGCCGTAAATCGCGGTCAACGCGATTACTGCATGTTGGTGGTTGGGGATATTTACCCCAGCGATACGGGCCATGCCATTACTCCTAGCTAGCTAAGTTTTCGCAAATCGAAAACCAAAAATTTTAACATTCAATCCGTTAACGATCAACAGCTTAAGTGCTTACCCTTGACGCTGCTTGTGACGCGGTTCTGCGCAGATCACACGCACCACGCCCTTGCGGCGGACGATTTTGCACTTACGGCAGATTTTTTTAACCGATGCTTGCACTCGCATAATCACTCTCCTCAACTCTCGTCGCTGACGACCCGCCAGCTACGACAAGTCATTAAATCACTTTGCCCGGTAGGTAATCCGAGCACGCGTTAAATCGTAGGGCGTCATTTCGACCGTGACTTTATCCCCTGGCAGGATGCGTATATAATGCATGCGCATCTTTCCAGAGATGTAACCTAAAACCACGTGCCCATTTTCCAACTTGACCCGAAACGTAGCGTTGGGGAGCGTTTCCAAAATCTCCCCCTGCATTTCGATCGTGTCTTCTTTTGCCATCTTGCGCTAACCAATACCGCGCGCAGCTACCGCGCGAAACCACCCTTGAAATTCGCTTTCTTGAGCAAGCTCTCGTACTGGTGAGTCATCAGGTACGCTTGCACCTGGGTCATGAAATCCATGGTAACCACCACGATAATCAGCAAGCTGGTGCCGCCAAAGTAGAATGGCACATTAAATTTCAAAATCAAAAACTCAGGCAACAAGCACACCAGCGTGATATACAGCGCGCCCACTAGCGTTAAGCGCAACATGATCTTCTCGATGTAGCGCGCAGTTTGCTCGCCAGGCCGGATACCGGGGACGAACGCACCGCTTTTTTTCAAGTTGTCCGCCGTTTCCTTCGGGTTGTATACCAACGCCGTATAGAAGAAACAGAAGAAAATAATCGCTGCGGTGTACAGCATTACATACAAGGGCTGCCCCATGGACAGCGCGCCAGAGACATCTTTCAACCAAGACATGCCTTCGTGCGATCCAAACCATCCAGCCAACGTTGCTGGAAACAAAATGATACTCGACGCAAAAATCGGCGGGATGACTCCTGCCATGTTCAGCTTCAGCGGCAAATGGCTGGTTTGCCCACCAAATATTTTGTTGCCCACTTGGCGCTTGGCATAATTCACCAAAATCTTGCGTTGACCGCGTTCAACAAATACCACCAGGTAGGTCACTAACACCACGCCGACGATAATCGTCAGCACCACCGGGATCGATATCGCCCCGGTGCCCACCAACTGAAACGTGTTGACGATCGCCTGGGGCAAGCCCGACACAATGCCGGCAAAAATGATCAGCGAAATACCGTTACCGAGCCCACGCTCAGTAATTTGTTCGCCCAGCCACATCAAAAACATCGTACCCGTGGTCAGCGTGATCACGGTGGTCAACCGGAATGCGATGCCCGCCTCCAACACTAAACCTTGTTGCGACTCCAGCGCGATCGCGATACCCAGCGACTGGAAAGTAGCCAACACGACCGTGCCATAGCGCGTGTATTGGGTAATCTTGCGGCGCCCAGACTCACCCTCTTTCTTTAGCGCCTCGAACGAAGGCACTACCACCGTCATCAACTGCATGATGATGGACGCTGAGATATACGGCATGATCCCCAACGTCAGCACAGACAGCCGGCCTAAGGCACCGCCTGAGAACATGTTGAACATGTCCAAAATACCGCCGCCTTTACTACCCCCAAACAACTGCGCCAACTGCGATGGCTCAATTCCCGGCACCGGGATATGCGTGCCAATGCGATAAACAATCAGCGCAAGCAGCAAAAAGATCAGGCGTTTTTTTAAATCGCCTAGTTTCGCGCCAGCACCCAGAATGTTGTTTAAAGCCACACGGATCCTAATATCACTTACTGCGCGTTCACTGATTCAGCGATCTTGCCGCCGGCCGCTTCGATCGCGGCGCGCGCACCTTTGGTCACGCCCAAACCCTGCACCGTAATAGCTTTCGTAATGCCGCCAGACAGTACAATTTTGGCGTGCAAGGCGCGCGATGGCACCAAGCCCGCTTGTTTGAGGGTGAGCAAGTCGATTTTGTCTGCGTTTAATTTTTCCAACGCATACAGCATGACCTCTGCAGTATCGTTCCGCGTAAGCGACACGAAACCACGCTTAGGCAAGCGACGTTGCAACGGCATCTGACCGCCCTCGAAGCCCACTTTATGAAAACCGCCTGAACGGGATTTCTGTCCTTTATGCCCACGCCCTGCCGTCTTACCTAGACCGCTGCCCATGCCGCGACCGACGCGACGTTTAGGCTTTTTGGCGCCGGGAGCCGGCTGTATAGTATTGAGTTCCATGTTTTATCCCTCGCACTTCACGAGATACGATACTTTGTTGATCATGCCGCGCACTGAAGGGGTGTCCACTAGCTCGACAGTGTGATGCAAGCGACGCAAACCCAGGCCGCGCACACAGGCGCGATGCGATTGGATCGTGCCGATGATGCTTTTCACTAAGGTCACTTTGACTTTTTTCTCAGCGGCCATGGCTTACTCCGTAATCTCTTCGACCGATTTACCACGTTTCGCGGCAATCTCGGACGGGGTGGACATCGCTTGCAGGCCATTAATCGTAGCGCGCACTACGTTGTAGGGATTGGTCGAACCGATGCACTTGGCCAGCACGTTATGCACGCCCATCACATCGAATACCGCACGCATTGCACCGCCAGCAATAATGCCGGTACCTTCGGAGGCCGGCTGCATGATCACCGTAGAGGCGCCATGATGGCCGATCACCGCATGCTGCAGCGTGCCATTCTTGAGTGAAACCTTAACCAGGTTGCGGCGCGCTTCTTCCATCGCTTTTTGCACCGCGACCGGCACTTCCTTGGACTTACCTTTGCCCATGCCGATACCACCATCGCCGTCGCCGACTACGGTTAGTGCCGCGAAGCCCATGATGCGACCGCCCTTCACCACTTTGGTGACGCGATTCACGGAAATCATTTTTTCGCGTAGACCGTCGCCGCGCTCTTCTGTTGCTTGGGGTTTAGCCATTTTCAACCTCTATTAAAACTTGAGACCGCCTTCACGCGCGGCCTCCGCCAGCGCTTTGACGCGCCCATGATATTTAAAACCTGAACGGTCGAACGCTACGGTTTCGATACCCGCTGCTTTCGCCTTTTCGGCAATCTGCTTGCCGATTGCGGTAGCGGCGGCCGTGGTGCCGCCATTGGTCAACGCCGCGCGCACCGCTTTATCCAGCGTTGACGCCGATGCCAGCACCTTGCTGCCGCTCGCATCAATAATCTGGGCATAAATGTGTAGATTGGTGCGATGCACCAATAAACGCACCGCTTTCAGTTCAGCGATCTTGGCACGGGTTTTACGTGCACGGCGCTGACGACCCTGTTTCTGATTCATGAATGCCCCTAATCAATTACTTTGCTAATTACTTCTTCTTGGTTTCTTTGAGGATCACCACTTCATTGGCGTAACGCACACCCTTGCCTTTATAAGGCTCGGGCGGACGATAGGCGCGAATCTCAGCGGCGACCTGACCCACTTGCTGCTTGTCGGCCCCTTTGACAATGATCTCAGTCTGGGTCGGTGTTTCAACTTTGACACCCGCAGGCATCGTGTGATCAACCGGATGCGAAAAACCGAGCGCAAGATTGAGCACATCGCCCTTGGCTGCCGCGCGGTAACCCACGCCCACCAGGGTAAGTTTTTTCTCAAAGCCTTTACTGACACCACGCACCATATTGGCGAGTAGCGCGCGCATGGTGCCGGACATGGCTTGCGCAGCAAGGCTTCCACCCACTTTTTCGATTTTCAACTCATTGCCATCTTGAATAATTTTGACATTGATGTTTTGTTTTTGCTTCAAGGAGCCCAAAGGACCCTTGACGACAATTTCGCCAGCAGCCAAGCTGACTTCCACCCCTGCGGGGATGGCGACCGGATTTTTAGCTACGCGTGACATATCGTTTATCCCTTACGCCACGATGCACAAAACTTCACCACCCACCCCAGCCGCACGCGCCTTTTTATCGGTCATAACGCCTTTAGAGGTAGAAACGATGGCAACACCCAGGCCATTCAGCACCTTAGGAATATCGCTGGAGCCTTTGTAGACGCGCAAACCGGGACGGGACACACGCTCAATACGTTCGATCACCGGACGGCCGGCGTAGTATTTGAGGCTGACATCCAATGCCGGCTTGACGCCGTTTTCGCGCACCGCAAAATTATCGATGTAACCCTCATCCTTCAGCACAGCGGCAATCGCTACCTTAAGCTTGGATGAAGGCATAGATACGCTCACTTTGTCCGCCGCTTGCGCGTTGCGGATGCGGGTCAACATATCGGAAATGGGATCACTCATACTCATTGTTCTACCCCTTACCAGCTAGCTTTCGTGATGCCTGGAATTTCTCCACGCATCGCGTATTCGCGCACTTTGCTACGCGCCAGACCAAACTTACGGAAATAGCCGCGCGGACGACCGGTTAATTCGCAACGATTGCGCAAGCGCGTCGGGCTCGCATCACGCGGCAGTGCTTGCAACTTCTGGCGCGCTTCATAACGCTCCTCGTCGGAAGCTTTGCTGTTATTGATGGCGGCCATGAGTGCTGCGCGTTTGACGGCGAATTTCTTGACCGTTTGACGGCGTTTTTGCTCGCGATTAATGAGTGCTAACTTAGCCATAGCAACCTCAGTTTTTGAAAGGGAAACTGAAGGCCGCAAGTAGCGCGCGGCCTTCTTTGTCGGTTTTTGCGGTCGTGGTAATAGTGATGTTCATCCCACGTATCGCATCAATTTTGTCGTACTCAATCTCGGGGAAAATGATTTGCTCTTTTACCCCCATGTTGTAATTACCGCGACCGTCGAACGCACGCCCGGAGATACCGCGAAAATCGCGAATCCGCGGAATGGCTATTGTCACCAAACGATCGAGGAAGTCGTACATGCGCTGCTTACGCAAGGTCACCATACAACCCACCGGATAGTCTTCGCGAATCTTATAGACCGCGATTGCTTTGCGCGCCTTGGTGACGACCACCTTTTGGCCAGCGATCTTCTGCATGTCGCTAACGGCATGCTCCATCACTTTTTTGTCGCCCACCGCTTCGCCCACGCCCATATTGATGACGATTTTATCGATGCGCGGCACTTCCATAATGGACTTGTACCCAAACTCTTCCATGAGCTGGGGCACGACATTTTCTTTATAAAATTCTTGTAAACGAGCCACGGTGATTCCTTACGCGTCCACTACTTCGCCGTTGGATTTGAAAAAGCGCACTTTACGACCATCTGCCAGCACCTTAATGCCTACGCGATCCGCCTTCTGCGTTGCCGCATTGAACAGCGCGACATTAGACACTTGGATCGGCATTTCCTTGTCGATGATGCCGCCCGGCGCCCCTTGAACGGGGTTTGGCTTGGCGTGCTTTTTCACCTTATTGATGCCCTCAACCAGCACTTTTGCGTCATCAACGATGCGCAACACAGTGCCGCGACGGCCCTTATCTTTTCCGGTCAGGACAACGATGTCGTCCCCTTTTTTGATCTTGCGCATGGTTACTCCTTACAGCACTTCCGGCGCGAGCGAAACAATCTTCATGAAGCGCTCATTGCGCAACTCGCGGGTAACTGGGCCAAAGATACGCGTGCCGATTGGCTCCAACTTAGCATTCAGGAGCACGGCAGCATTACTATCGAATTTAACAAGAGAGCCATCGGGGCGGCGCACGCCTTTGGCGGTGCGTACCACCACGGCGTTATAGACTTCACCCTTTTTGACACGACCGCGAGGTGCGGCGTCTTTGATGCTGACTTTAATGACATCGCCGATGCCGGCGTAGCGGCGTCTGGACCCGCCCAGCACTTTGATACACATCACGGTGCGGGCACCGGTGTTATCAGCGACTTCCAGTATGGACTGCATTTGAATCATTTTTACTCTCCAACTTAATCCGTTTAATGCTGCGCCTAAAAAATACAGGCAACGAACGTAACGGTCAGTTTTGGTTTAGCGCGCTACGCCCTTACCGCAAGCGCGCCAGGGAAAACGCGAGATTTTACTGCAACTTTGCTACTTCTGCAAGGCTTAAAATACAAATCCCTAAACTGCGCGGCTCTTTTCCACCAAGCGCGCAACGCGCCAAGCTTTGGTTTTGGCCAGCGGACGGGTTTCTTCTATTTCCACCAGGTCGCCCGGGTGAAACTCGTTATTTTCATCGTGCGCGTGGTATTTTTGCGAGCGGCGCAGGATTTTGCCATACAACGCGTGCGTTACTTTACGCTCCACCAGTACGGTAACGGTCTTGTCCATTTTGTCGCTTACCACGCGCCCGGTTAGGGTGCGTTTCACTTTAGCGGCTGCGTCAGTCATGCTTTACTCTCTTTTTCGGTCAGCAGAGTGCGCACGCGCGCGATGTCGCGACGCACTTTCTTTTTCTGGTCAGTCTTAGTGGATTGCTGGGTGGCAAGCTGCATGCGCAGGCCGAACTGGGCCTTGAGCAATGCATTCAACTCTTGCTTCATCTCATCCACGGATTTGCTGCGCAATTCGTTGGCTTTCATGTCAGTCCCCTACCTTAACCGATTTGACGCGTGACGAATGCCGTCGAGATCGGCAATTTGGCCGCAGCCAGGCGGAACGCCTCGCGCGCCAGCACTTCATCTACGCCGTCCATTTCATACAACATCTTTCCCGGCTGAATCTCGGCGACCCAATACTCAGGATTGCCCTTACCATTACCCATCCGCACTTCGGCAGGCTTGGTCGAGATCGGCTTGTCCGGGAAAATCCGAATCCAAATCCGTCCACCGCGTTTAATGTGGCGGGTCATGGCGCGACGCGCCGCTTCGATCTGACGCGCTGTCAGACGGCCACGGCCAATGGCCTTCAGACCAAAGTCGCCAAAGCTGACTTTATTGCCGCGCGTGGCGACACCCGTGTTACGGCCTTTTTGCTGTTTGCGGTATTTAGTTCTAGCTGGCTGCAGCATTTCTCACTCCTGCCTTGCGTGGTTTTTTCTCGGGCTCGACCGGGGCAGCGACTTCCAATTTTCCGATGCTCACGCCTTTAAAGACCCACACTTTAATTCCGATGATGCCATAAGTCGTTTTCGCTTCGCTGGTGCCGTAATCGATGTCTGCGCGCAAGGTATGGAGCGGCACACGGCCTTCGCGATACCACTCGGTACGGGCAATTTCTGCGCCGTTCAGCCGACCCGCACTCATGATTTTGATGCCTTGTGCGCCAAGGCGCATGGCGTTTTGCATCGCACGCTTCATGGCGCGGCGGAACATCACGCGCTTTTCCAATTGCTGCGCAATATTGTCCGCGATTAGCTTGGCGTCGATTTCAGGCTTACGCACTTCTTCGATATTGACATGCACCGGCACCCCCATCATTTTTTGCAGGGTGGCGCGCAAGGATTCAATGTCTTCGCCCTTTTTGCCAATCACAATACCGGGCCGCGCGCTGTACACCGTGATCTTGGCATTTTTGGCCGGGCGTTCTATGACGATGCGCGACACCATGGCGTGCGCCAATTTTTTCTTCAGAAATTCGCGCACCTTGATGTCTTCATTCAACATCACCGGGAATTTACGGCTATTGGCGTACCACTTTGATGACCAGTTTTTGAGTACGCTGAGTCTAAAGCCGGTTGGATTGATCTTTTGTCCCATGCTATTCCTTTTGCCTAGTCGCCGACGATGATGGTGATGTGGCAGGTGGGTTTGTGAATATGCACGCCACGGCCTTTAGCAGCCGCGCGGAAGCGTTTCATCACCGTCCCTTGATCCACGTAAATGGTGGCGACTTTCAATTCGTCGATGTCCGCACCTTCATTATGCTCAGCATTCGCAATCGCCGATTCCAGCACGCCCTTGATAATGCTTGCGCCTTTTTTCGGGCTGAAGGCGAGAATATTCAAAGCTTGCTCGACTTTTTTGCCGCGCACTTGATCAGCCACGAGTCGGCCCTTTTGGGCGGATAGCCGCACGCCACGCAATACAGCGGAAACTCTCATAACCATCTCCTATTTCCTCACAGCTTTCTTGTCCGCTGAGTGCCCTTTAAAGGTACGCGTCAACGCGAACTCGCCGAGTTTATGGCCAACCATATTTTCAGTGACAAACACCGGAATATGTTGCTTGCCGTTATGCACGGCAATCGTCAGACCGATAAAGTCCGGCAGAATCGTGGAACGGCGTGACCAGGTTTTGATCGGACGCTTGTCGCGAGTCGCAACAGCGGATTCCACCTTTTTCGCCAGGTGGCCATCAATGAACGGGCCTTTTTTAACGGAACGAGCCATATTAGAACCTCAATTATTTCTGGAAACGGCGGCGCACGATCATGCCGCTGGTACGCTTGTTACTACGGGTACGATAACCTTTGGTTTTCAAACCCCACGGACTCACCGGATGACGACCGGCGGCAGTTCTGCCTTCACCACCACCATGCGGGTGATCCACCGGGTTCATCACGACGCCGCGCACCGTCGGCCGCACGCCGCGCCAACGCATGGCACCGGCTTTACCGATGGAACGCAGGTTGTGTTCTGAATTGCCTACTTCGCCCAGGGTCGCCTTGCAATCCACGTGCACTTTGCGAATTTCGCCGGAACGTAAACGCAATTGTGCGTAGCTGCCTTCGCGCGCCAACAACTGCACCGAGGTGCCCGCCGAACGGGCGATTTGTGCGCCCTTGCCCGGCATCATTTCGATGCAATGAATGGTGCTACCCACGGGGATGTTGCGCAGCGGTAGCGTGTTGCCCGGTTTAATCGGGGCTTCCGCACCGCTCACCAGTTCGCTGCCCGCCACCACGCCTTTGGGCGCAATGATGTAACGGCGCTCGCCATCGGCATAGAGCAACAACGCAATGTGCGCGCTGCGGTTCGGGTCGTATTCGATCCGCTCCACTTTTGCGACGATACCGTCTTTGTTGCGCTTGAAATCGACCATGCGATATTGCTGCTTGTGGCCGCCACCCTGATGCCGCGTCGTAATGTGGCCGTTGTGATTGCGGCCCGCTTTCTTCGATTGCGACTCGGTAAGGCTGTCGATTGGACGGCCTTTGTACAGATTCGGGTGATAGACCTTCACAACGGCACGGCGGCCGGGGGAAGTCGGTTTAACTTTGACCAATGGCATGATTTATTCTCCTAGGCCCCGATTACGCTTCCGCGCCGACGAAGTTGATCTCCGTACCCGGCTCGAAGCACACATAGGCTTTTTTCCAGTCGCGGCGACGACCCATAAAACGGCCGTGACGCTTGGCTTTGCCCTTAACGTTGGTAACTTGCACGCCAACCACTTTTTTGCCGAACATGAGTTCAGCGGCCGCTTTTATTTCGGGTTTGGTGGCGTCCGCCAATACACGGAACGGCACTTGGTTATTCAGATCGCCTACCATGGTGCTCTTCTCGGAGATCACCGGCGCCAAAATGATTAGCATCAGACGTTCAGCGTTCATGCCAGTAGCTCCTCGAATTTCTTCACCGCACTCTTGGTCAGCAACACATTCGGATAGCGCACAAGGCTATACGGATCGGCGTGTTGCGCTTCCATCACCAATACATTGGCGAGATTGCGCGAAGACAAATACAGGTTCTCGTCCACATTGTCGGTGACGATCAAAACTTGCTCGTAGCCCATGCCCTTAAGTTTCTGCGCCAGCGCTTTAGTCTTCGGACCTTCCACTTTCAAATCCTCGATCACCACCAGACGACCTTGGCGCGCCAACTCAGACAAAATCGCCTGCATGCTGGCGCGGTACATCTTGCGGTTGACCTTCTGGCTGAAGTTTTCATCCGGGCTATTCGGAAATGCTTTTCCGCCGCCACGCCAAATCGGGCTGGAGGACATACCGGCGCGGGCGCGGCCTGTGCCTTTTTGCCGCCACGGCTTATGCGTGGTGTGCGACACTTCGCCGCGATCTAGCTGTGCGCGCGTACCGCTGCGAGCATTCGCCAGAAAGGATGTGACTACTTGGTGCACCAGCGCTTCGTTGTACTCACGCCCGAACGTGGTGTCGGAAGCTTGTACACTCGACACTTGCGCGCCTTGCTCGTTAATCAGTTTGAGTTCCATTACGCACCTGCCTTTACGCTAGGACGCACGACCACATTGCCGCCTTTGGAGCCAGGCACCGCGCCTTTGATCATCAGCAGTTGGCGTTCAGCATCAATCCGCACGATTTCTAGTAGCTGCGTGGTGCGCGTGACCGCACCCAAATGACCCGCCATTTTCTTACCCGGAAACACCCGACCCGGATCCTGCGCCATACCGATCGAACCGGCAGAATTATGCGACAAGGAGTTACCGTGACTGGCGCGGTTCGAGCTGAAGTGGTGGCGTTTGATCGCGCCAGAGAAACCCTTACCTTGGGTCACGCCGGACACATCCACTTTTTGCCCTACTTGAAAAATATCCACACCGATGTGCTTGCCCAAGCTATAGCTTGAGATATCCGCATCGGCGAGATTGAATTCGCGCACCACACTGCCTGCTTCCACCGCTGCTTTAGCGAAGTGGCCAGTTTGTGGCTTCGTGACGCGACTCGCGCGGCGCACACCATACGTAACCTGCAGCGCGGCATAGCCATCGGTCTGCTGGGTCTTGATCTGGGTCACGCGGTTGTTGGACACGTCCACCACCGTCACCGGCACGGCTACGCCGTCTTCGGTGAAGAAGCGAGTCATGCCAATCTTACGACCGACAAGTCCAAGGCTCATTTTATTTTCCTCATTCAGGCCGGTTACAATTGACCGGCACCTAACATTACAACTTGATTTCGACGTCCACACCTGCGGGCAAATCGAGCTTCATCAACGCATCCACTGTCTTGTCTGTGGGGTCGATAATATCCATCAAACGCAGATGGGTACGCATCTCGAATTGATCGCGCGAGGCCTTGTTCACATGCGGCGAGCGCAGAATGTCAAACCGCTCAATACGTGTTGGTAAAGGCACGGGGCCTTTGACAACCGCACCGGTACGCTTTGCAGTTTCCACGATCTCCAACGCTGACTGATCAATAAGACGATAGTCAAACGCTTTGAGTCGAATACGGATTTTTTGGCTTTGCATCAATTTTCCTTTATGGGGCGTTCGCGAACACCCCTACCGTCTTACTCAATAATCTTCGCTACCACACCCGCGCCGACGGTCCGGCCGCCTTCGCGAATCG
>ERZ1292633.120-Hain-H41-02um-R1-120-length-107195-cov-56_pt1 | contig 107195 bp, 94 predicted proteins | sample MGYA00564406_ERZ1292633 | MGnify/ENA primary metagenome ERZ1292633 (study PRJEB36523, sample SAMEA6512639) | groundwater metagenome | collected 2019-01-08 | study: AquaDiva: Metagenomics assemblies of 32 groundwater samples
TCGGTGAAGCCAGGCTCCCACTTAGCACACTGTCCGAATTTCCGGAGCCCCCTCTGGTGGCCAGTCGTCGGATCAAGGATAACTGTGGATGAAAAATTTACCGTTAAAAATCATGGGACTGACCTCGCTTAAAGATCACATTCTCGCTTTCCTGTATATTTGGCAAATTCATCTGTTAACAGGTTAAACTTTTCGCGGATTCAAGTAGCCAGTGCATAAGTTCCCCGACGGCGTGAGGGAGTAACCTCTTGGCACACCAAGAGGTTACGAATGAGGACGTATCGTCGGATCGCATACGAAGATCGCTGTCAGATGTACGCCTTGCAGAAGGCGGGCAAGACCCAGGCCGAGATCGGCCAAGCGCTTGGGTTTAGCCAAGGGACGGTCAGCCGGGAATTGGCTCGGAACACCGGACGACGGGGCTACCGCTTTCAGCAAGCGCAGCGCTCGGCACAGGCCCGCCAGCAGCAGATCCGGCACCAGCCGCGCAAACTGACGAGCCAGGTCCGTCGCGCCATCGCCCGTAAATTGCGGGCGGAACGGTGGAGTCCGGAGCAAATCAGCTTTTGGTTGCGGGCCACACGCGGGATCGACCTCAGCCATGAATGGATCTACCAGATGATCTGGGCGAACAAGCGCACGGGCGGCGATCTCTGGCAATTCTTGCGGCGACGAGGCAAACACTACAACCGGCGTGGGGCGCAGCACGCGGGCCGTGGCGTGATCCCGCATCGGGTCGACATCGCGGAACGGCCTGCGATCGTGGACCGCAAGACACGGCTCGGAGACTGGGAGGGCGACACCATCGTGGGCGCCCGTCATCAAGGCGGGCTGCTGACGCATGTCGAGCGCAAAAGCCTGCTCACGACCATCTCGAAACTGTCCCGGCCAACAGCCCACGCCACGCACCGCGCCACGGTGCATCGCCTGAACCCGTTGCGTGACCACGTTCACACCATTACCTATGACAACGGCAAAGAGTTCGCCGGACACCGGAAAACCGCGCAGTGCCTGCACGCCCGCGTCTTCTTTGCCACGCCCTATCATGCGTGGGAACGCGGGGTGAACGAGAACACGAATGGTCTGATCCGAGACTTCTTCCCCAAAGGCACAGACTGCACTACAATCCATCCGGCGACGGTGGCGAAGGTGGAGCGCCTGCTCAATCGAAGACCCCGCAAATCGCTCGGCTTTCAAACGCCCAATGAGGTCTTTCGCGCGCTGGCTAAACGGGGTTGAATGTTATGCACTGGGAAGTTGAATCTGCGTTTTGATCAGCCAGGCCCATAATTGATAACCGCTGGCTATTCCAATCGGTACACCAATCGCCAGAGCTGGGAGGGGATAGCCTTCATTCACCTGGGGCTTTTCTGTCCAAGCTTGGTAAACGGAGGGGCCACCGCCATTTATGTACGCAAAGCCAGATATAGTTACTGCTACAGCGATTGAAAGAGTGATAGGCAGGAGCAACATTAATAAGTAAGCGGCTCTTCTATGACGATTTAGTGTGACCATATCAACACTTGACCGACTACCAGAATTCAACTCCATGAGTCTTATATTTAGCATGCTCCCTGACGAGGGTCCGAAGACTGGCACCCCTGGTGGGAAGAATGCATACCACCAATTTTCTCCTCCTCCTGCATCATTATCACTGCCGCGGTCGATCGGCTGGATTACGTCACGAGTGGTAGCAAAGTGGTAGCAACTTCGATGTTGGCAACAAAAATGGCCCCTGTCCATTTCGAACAAGAGCCATACATTCAAGCACTTAGAATGGAGCCGGCGAGTGGAATCGAACCACCGACCTGCGGTTTACGAAACCGCTGCTCTGCCAACTGAGCTACGCCGGCCTTCCCAACACAACACGTCCTACGCGAATCAGAAGGGCGATCTTACTCAGGACGTGAAACACCTGTCAATGCAGAGATGCAATCTTTGTAGACATCGCCACAAAAGAAATCGGACATCTGCAACCTCCCGAGGCCTCTCTCAAAGAGCCTCAGTAACCGCACACACTTGCTGCAGAGGCCCTCACTCACCGCGTTTTCGTCACGGAAATTCCCCGAAGAGATGCCCCCTCACCGGCCGCAGGTAGACAAAGAGTCTGTTGCGGACTACCCGCCTGCGTCTGGGTCACGACACTGACTTGTCCATGCACATAGGTGCACAGCTCTCCGGTCAGCACGGTTCCGCTCTTGTCGAGATCGGCCGCTCCGCGCAACCCCTTCAGCAGGAAATATGTGAACAACCCATGTTGTCCCGGCTGATAGGCTTGCGCCTCCTGTAGACCGGAGTTTCCGATCATCAGCATGACCCGGTCTGGCTCCCCGCTTGAACCCTGTTGGGCCCATCGCGGAGGGACCACCCGGCCCGGGTCTGAACCGGACGACGGCTCCAGGGAGAGATCCAGCATCAACACGGCTTGCTTCACGGAGGCCTTGGTCAGAGCCCGCTGAAGCCGGGCGAGAGAAAACATCCGGGATGCACCGGCTCGCGTCCCATCGTAAGGCAACAACGAGACGACCCCGGTCTCTTGATCCACCACAGCCCGTCCGGACACATAAATATACGCCGTCGCCTGCGGACCGCCCTGCTTCGGCAACCACTGCTCAAACACTTCGATCAAGTCATCCTTGAGCGCTTTCGCATCGGACAACACCTTCACCTTGTGCGGGGGAACGCCTAGAACGGTCTTGAAGTACCCACTCATGACGTCAGCATCGTGCGCGGCAAACTTCACCGTCGGCACGGCCGGATCCCGGAACGCGCCGATACCGATCGCGATCCCGACACTGTTCGACTGCGCCGATTTTCCATTCCTGCTCGGGAGTTGGTCCACATCGACCGACAATACCTCTACAGCGGCACCGGCATCAGGACGTATCGCGACAAAAAACTTCTTTGCTGATGGGAGCAGGACGTTGGATGACGCTCGCAGGGTACACATCAACTCAGCCTGCTCGGCGTCTGCGACCGCCCCCACCTTGCCGTCAACGGCCACGCGGCGGACTTCACCCGGCTGCAGCGTCCCCAACGAGACCGGCGACTTGAGGCCTCCTATGATCGCGGCATGACCGCTCAGTTCAACCTCGACTCCCTCCGCAACTACAGCGCCCTCGTTCTTGACTTCAAACTCCACACTGAACGGCTCACGCTGTTCCAACACATGATTCTGGTTATCGTCTCGGATGATGGTCCGGAACGAGAGTTGAGTCAGCCCGGATCGGATAGCAGAATCCGGGGCTGCGGCCTGCGGCGTAGAGCCGGCAACGGATTGCCATGGAGCTACCGGAACCACCGGTGTGGCCGCCAATGGAGCCGCTGCCGGTGTCGCAGGCGGCACGGGAGCAGACTGCATGGGTCCCCTGTCGCCGCTCTTTCTGAACTGGGCCTGCTCGCGAATTTTGGTGGCGGTGCCAAGCTGTTGCGCCATACCTTCCACAAGCTTGGCGGCCGCCTCTTCCGCCACTTTGTCAAGGCCGCTGATCGTACAGGTATCGGCCCGCGTCTCGACTTCTCCGGTCGCAGCGCTCTGCAATTTCTTGCTCACGAGGACCGCGCCCTGGTGATCGGTATAGGAAAACTCCATCCCCAACGTCACCGTCGCAGGATAGGATTTATTGGCCTTACGAGGAATGAACAGATCCACCTGGCGGAGTCCTAACGCGGTATCCACCACGCCATCCACGGCACCAGTCGATGGGCCTGGTTCAAGGTGTACGCGTTCGAATACCTGCCCCATGCGCTTTTTCAATTGCGTCTCTAACCCGTCACGAATGGGCAGGGTGAGAGCCTGGCCACAGGCATCGCGATAGTCCACCGATGCCGCAGCGATACTCTGATCCATTCGAAGCTGAACGGCGAGCGGGAGGTTGTAATCGGTGGGCAGATTGCTGCGCTGACCGAAGAATTGGCATCCGCTCGACACCCATACCACAAACAGCAAAAAGGCGAGAGGACACCTCGACAGCTGCCGCGCACTTGTTCCTATCCCTGGGCACATAGATTGCTGCACAATAGTTTCGTTATACCCAATCTCACAAAGACATAACAACCGACGCGATGCCGCGTTGACAGTCCTCCTGTGCTCGGTTATGGTCCAGCGCGTGAACGCTGCGAGTCCTTCAACTCACCGCTCAACACCCGCATGGTCCTGGAGCGCGGTGGCCGACCTGATCCGACTGCGGAATCAATCCGGCACCTGGCTCTTACTGTTGCCCAGCCTGTGGTCGTTAGTCCTGGCAAATCAGGGCCGTCCACCGATGTGGCTGTTGGGCGTCTTTACGTTGGGCGCCTTCGTGATGCGTAGTCTCGGCGTGGTCTTTAACGACCTGGCCGACCGCGATTTCGACAAACACGTCGCACGCACACGCACTCGACCGCTTGCCGCAGGCCGCCTTGCGCCCAGACAAGCGCTGCTCGTCGCACTTGGCCTGGCAGTGATCGCGGCCGCTCTGGTGATCACACTCAATCCCTTCACGATGCTACTGAGTCCTATCGCCCTCTTTCTGGCAGCGATCTACCCATTCAGTAAGCGATGGATTCAGATTCCGCAAGGGGTGCTTGGCATTGCCTTCGGTTGGGGAGCCGTGATGGCGTGGGCGGCCTCGCGCGGCTCGATCGAAGCGCCGGCGTGGTGGCTCTTTGCCGCGACGACCTGCTGGGCTATCGCGTACGATACGATCTATGCACTGCAGGACCGCGAGGATGATCGCCGCATCGGCGTGAAGTCGTCCGCGCTTCTCTTCGGCGAGGCTGTCCCGGTAGCCGTCGGACTTTTCCTTGTGGGGATGGTACTGTGCCTGGTAGTGGCCGGACAGTTGTCCGGCCTCAGGATGGGATATTATCTAATATTGGCCCTGCCGACCGGAGTCTTCCTCTGGCAGATACGACGATTACAAGCGCCCGTCACTCCGCAAATCGCGTTCGCCATGTTCAAACAGCATGTCTATTCAGGCGTGGCGATCCTCGTCGGTATCTGGATCGGCACCTTTCATCAGACTCCCTAGCCGGCTATTCGCCCACCTTCCCGAGTGGCTGGTCTGGCTTCGGAGCGCGAAGGGTCTTCAGATAGAGAGCCACAGCCTTCGCATCCGCATCGTTCAATCCCAAGCTGGGCATGCGCGTATCAGGCTTCATGGCTTGCGGGTTGCGCAGCCATCGGTAGACCCAGGTTGGATTCAAACGGTATCCGGCACGATCCAGCGCAGGCCCGACCTTTCCACCCTCGTCGCCGATCTTATGGCATCCATTGCACCCATACTTGGTCACATAAATCTGCTTGCCGACTTCCACGAGTTTCGCAGCCGCATCAGGCTTCATGTTCAGATCGGGGCGGGCAATATTGACGCCCTTCCCTGGCCGGGTGGTGAAATTCGTCACGGCTGCCGTCGCTTGATCCAGTTCTTTTTTGGCTTGGCCCATCACCTGCATTTCTTTGGCGTAGGCGTTGTCGTCGACTTCCACGCCCTTTTTGTCCGCCTCGTCGCTGGCTTTCTTCTCCGCTTCCTGAGCCACCCGTTCCGCTTCCTTAAATTTCTGGTCGACAGCTTGCTGCGCTTCTTGGAGCTCTTTCTTGCGACCTTCCACATTGAAGTCTAATTTCTTGCCGTGCAAGGAACGCACATATCCGACGATGCCCCAGATTTCTTCCTCTGACAGCGTGTACTTGAAGGTCGGCATGGTCGGGACGGCAAATTCATCATCACCGATCTTTTCCCCGCCTGGTCCCGTGTCCTTCATATCGCGGGAAATGGTGTTAAAGATTTCCTCATCCTTAAAGGTGCCCATTTCGTCTTTATTGGACAGGTCTTTGGGCTTCGGGTCCGTCATGGACGACCAATTGAACCCTTCGTTCTGTCTTCCATTTTCACCGTGGCAATGCATGCAATAGTGAGCATAGAGCTTCTTGCCCTTCGCGGATTGTTCGTTCTGAAATATCGAACAACCCCCGGCTCCAATGAGGCCCGAGAGTCCCACCACCACTGCGACCGCTCCAAATACGCGTATTCTTCGCCACGCCCTCATGCTCACGACCCTTTCTTTAAACGTCTCACGAGGACCAACTCAAAGCCCAGCGCTAAGGCCACCGCGAGTAATGCATACATGTATGGCGAATAGTCCGGCGGGGCATCGGCCCGGAAATACCACCAGGATGAAATGGCCTTTTCAGACCCCTTTTCCTTCGGCAGGCCGGTCTCCATCTTCTTGCCGTCCCAGACGGCGAAGGCGATGCTCGCGAACGTCCCGGGCTTGAATTGGGTATCGTCGGCCACATGCTCCGTGCTTAACGGACGCGAGAAGACCACTTTCCAAACGCCACCCTGGTAAACACCTTTGGCTTTGACATCCTGGTGGGCATGAGGCTTCAGAGTTCCGAACCCTTTTGCACCCAGGTCTGCGCCCTTGCCGTCCTTGTTCTTCCAATACCAGATATTGACCGGGCCGCCCTCCACCTGAGCCATGGGCTGGCCGTGGGCGAAATGGGCCTTGGTATCGCCGACCATGAACTCCAAGGCTGCTGCATCATCCGGGTCTTCAGACGGATCCGAATACTCCAGAAGAATCGCCACAGTGGTACCGTCATGAAGTCCGCGAACCTTGACGCTCTTGGCCGTGACGTCGGTAATACGAACCGGCCAATGCACCTGAGGAGACATTGGGAATTCCGATACCGCCGCCGTGGCCCAGGCCGCTGCCGTCGGATCATCTGCCGGAAGGGTTCCTTTCACGAGCGCGGCGCGCACCGACACGCTCTGCTGGCTATAGGCCGGCTGCACCTCGGCGGCCACGCACAGCCCCACAAGGCCGACGGCCCCAACCCACCAACTCGTTCCTGGTCTCCTCACTCGTGCCATACGCTCCCCTTAATTGCTCAGCGGTCCCTGATCGGAGAAATTACTCGGACTCATCCCACGTTCTTGGCTTCTGTCCCGCCCCATCGTACTCGCCCATAATGACTTTCCAGATATCCTCGTCGGACATCTCGAGTTCCCAACGCGGCATGGCCGTTTTCCATGGCATCCCTTCGACAGGAAGGCCTACGCCTCCCTTCTTGATCCGCCAGAAGAGATAGCTTTCCTGCAGCATGGCGATCGTCGTCGGATCCTTAAAGTTAGCCGGCGGCGGCGTGAATCCCGCCGCAGCGAAACCCTTTCCATCGAAGTTACCGTGGCATGGCGAGCAACGCGAGGCGTAGAGCCCCTTGCCATAATTGATATTGTCCAGCGTCTTCGGAACGGGATTGGAAAGACCGGTATACTCGCCTGGAGGAGCAGGGTGAATCGTGCGATTTTCACCCGGAGGTGCATCACTGGAGGCCGTGCTCCCGTAAGTCTGCCATCCGACGAGCAAGGGGAACAGCGCTAACACAAGGTATCGCGCACTGCTGAGAGCGCCTCCGCTTTCTCCGGTCAGAAACCGGAAGATCGGACCGAAGAAGGCATCCTTCGACGCACCGCTCAACGTGGCAAAAATCACGATACCCGCAGTAGTCAGCATCAAGTACAGGAAGATCAAGCTCGATGGCAACGGCGCGGAATGCGGTAGATTTGGGACGATAAACTTCAAAAAGAGATAAATGAAGACCGTAAGAATAATCGGCCTGACGAGTACGCCTCCCATATCTTCCTCCTCTACTTCACCGACAACTATCGAGCCTGTACCACCGCCAGCGCCCCGGCATCAGCCGCTTTGACCGGCGCCGGGGCCGCACGCGGCAGATCCAATTCAGACGGGTTCACGCTGATGGGCTCACCGCTCATTTGTTGCAGGAACGCAATGACCGATAGAATTTCATTCTTGGACAAGCCGATGGGGTTCTTGTTGATATGCGGCATCCGGGCCGGATACTCCTTCGGAATGCCTTCATGGCGGTAGTCCAAATAGATATAGGCTTGGGGTTCCGTCAAGCTCTCGAACATGAAGTCACGGGACAGCTTGGCGCCGATGCCCTTCAAGTCCGGGCAACGAGCCGATTCGCTCGGGCCGATCGAATGGCAGAGCGCGCACTGACCCTTGCTGAAAAATATTTTTTGACCGATCGAAGCCATGTCCGTCGGTGTTTTGATATCGGCGATGTTGATACTTTCCTCTGCCGGCGGCAAAGAGGCCATCTGCGGGACGGCGAGTGCGACCAAGGAGAACAGGCCGAGTACGATCGCCACGAAACCGAGGACGCGAATAAATTGGCCCTTGATGAACAGGAGGATCACCGTGCCAAGGCCAATGACACACAGACCGATTAGCTGCAGTTTGACAACTTCGCTCATAAACCCTCAACAAAGGATAAAGGTCACTGCCCACCCGTGGCGGGCCAGAGAAAGATCATCTTCCCGTTCAGATCGGACGATGCCCCACCGATGCATCACGGGCAGTCTCATCCAAGGCCGGGGAACCACCTGCCATGGCCGGAATTCCGCCAGGTTCAGCGTGGCCTTTTGCACCCGCAGCCGCCGCTTTCGCCTTATCCCCCATGGTGGCGACCCAGAAAATGAAGGCCACCAACATACAGAACAGGAACGTATTCAAGGCCATGAGGGCCGCCGCATAACCGAGAGCCGGGGAGAAGGCATACTGAGACGAATCGCGCATAACCCCATAGACATGCCAGTGTACGCGTGAAGAGGACCGCGCATACCCCATCAACGTCATAAGCAGAATAACCATGACCGCATTTAACACGAGGGCATAACCGGCGCGAGGCGGCATTTTCCCCCAGACCATTTCGGTCGTGGTCTTGGCGCTCTTCAGAAGCAGCGCGGTGAGAGGCGTAATCGTCAACATCACGAAGATGACAATGCCCACTTGCGACGTGGAGAAATAGTTAATGCGAATAATGGCCGGAACAAAGTATCCCCAGACGCCAAGCACAATGACGGCTATGCCGGCGAGGGCGAGCACGGCGCCCATAACGGCTTTGGCAACCTTGGCCCATCCGGCCGTATCCTGCTTTCCCGCTCGCCAGTACATAATGAAGCTCATAAAGGTCACGAGCACCATCAGGTTGGAGACAGTCATCTTGGCCGACATGACGCCGAACACACCGAGCAACGGATGGTGGGTGCCTCCCATCTGCTGGGCCTCTGCCAAGCTGGCGACGAGCGAATGGGGCGTCATCCAGACAGCCAGGCACAGCAGAAGAATGATCAACATCGCCATGATCGGCTTGCGATATTGCGTTTCCGACCCCGGGATTCGATGGGTGATCCCGAGCCAGAAGTAGTAGTTCGAGCCCAGGAAGAGCACACCGATCAACATCGCCTGCAGAATGAACAACCAGGAGAGGAATCCGCCCATGAGCGTGATACCCATCTGCTGGTTGTACTGATAAATTTCCCGCATCAGCCAGTACCCGGCGAACGGAAGAGGCAAGAGACCGAACACGCCGATAAAGTTCCCGACGTATCCCATCCAATCGTAGTGATACCGCTCTTCCTGGCTTTTGGCCGACAGATACCGGATGCCGGCGTAGGCGCCGCAAATATAGCCACCGAGCACCACGTTGGCGATCAAGCGGTGAATGTTGACCGGCCACCAGGTCGGATTCCACGTCGCCGCCCACGCCCGCGCGAAATCGCTGCCCTCCGAGATCACCACCGGACTGGACTGGAACGTCGCCCACGAGTTGGGCACGATCATGATGAAGAACGCGAAGACATTGAGGAGGAATCCCAGGAAAATGTGAAACTTCTTCCCGCTGCCCTCGGCCATGGCGTCCCACCCGTACCAGTACAGGTACAATGTGGCCGTTTCCACAAGGAAGAGACCGCAGTAGACGAGAAAAGACGGGAAAAAGATATCCGTGAGATAGGCCATCAACTTCGGATAGAAGCCGATGAGTAGGAACAACAGGATACCGCCAAATAGGGCCGTCGTGGCGTATGAAGACGTCAAGAGCTTGGTAAACTCTTTGGCCAGTTTGTCGTAGCGCTTATCGCCAGATTTCCAGCCGACGATTTCGCACAACCAGGCAAAGATCGGCACGCCAAGCACGAAGCCGGCGAGCAGCAAATGGAGCTGGGCGATAATCCAGACAAGGTTTCGACTGCCGATATACGGAATATCTCGATACGCGGTCGGTGCCTGCGGGGCAGCTTCCTGAGCGAGGGCCACATCCGGCAGACCCACCCATGCCAGCAGTGCCGCGCATCCGGCCAACAGGGCCACACGGCCTGCGATTTGGCGCCCGTGATTGGTGACGATCTGACCCTGGTTCATCATTGTTCTCACCTCGTCATTCGCCATGATGTCATTTTCCGCTTCCCGCCGGTTTCCCAGCTGCTGATTGCGAAGGCTTGCCGTCACTCTTGGGAGAGCCCTCCTTGACACCGGCTTTGTCCTTGCCGCCCTTCTGCTTCTCTTTTTCGTCTTCTGCCGCCCGCTGTTCGATCGCGGCAATCTTCAACTCTGCGTCCTTGAATGCCTTCTCTCCTTTTGAGAGCGACTTCTGAGCATCGAAGGATGGAGCGACCGCCTCCGTTGGAGGCTTACAACATTCATGCGGGTGCGGAGTCGAGACCGGAAGCACTGCCCAGAATAGAAGACTCAATACCGCGCCGGCGGCCGTGAATGCAGTCAACATCAAACTTTGATCGGCGGGCACGCGGATCATATCCCAACGCGATATCAGATCTTGATAGGTATCGCCCGCCGGTTTGGCAGCGGCAGCACGACCTTCAACCAGCTTCCCAAGAATCGAAAGGCCAACGAAGGTCAGCGCCACGAGAACGACCAAGGATGCACTTCCCCAAGCCGTGAATTCGAGACCGATTCGCTCAGCGACCGGCATAGCCTTGAGCATATCCATATCCAAAATGGATTTCGTAATTGAACGGGCGAGATCGGTCGCGCCGCCCTGTACCACCCACAAGAATGGCAGGTAAATGGCGCCGGCCACGGCAAACCGAACCCAGAGGCCTACGCCCAGGGAAGCGGGTGGCTCAAGTCGCAAGCGTTCCAAAAATACGGTACGGGCGACCAGCCCCAGCGACCAGATGTCGATGGGAATGGAGAGCAGGAACAGGAGCGGGAGCCCCGTCCCTTCTCCGAAATGGAACCCCACACCCAGGGAGATAACGAAGAATGCAAAGACGCTGACCGGAGTCATGAGCAGCATCAGGAAAGTAATGCCGAGTTTCGTCTCCAGATGGATCGTTCCCATCGCCATAAACAACATGGCAAACGCCATCTTGATCGGCAGGGCGGTCCAGCAGGCCGGCCAGAGAATACTAAGCCCCAATTTAAATGACGACATCGTCTCTCGACCAGTCATGTGCCCAAGACCCTCCGCCTATTCGAGAAATTCGCGATTGATGATTGCCGCCACGGTGAAAATCAAAATGCTCGCCATGACCACAATCCATCCGATCAAAGCAATCGGTCGCTTAAAGATATTCCGCTCAGGACTGCGATCGATGAAGGGCAACGCTGCCAACAACGCCATGAACGCGCCCGGCAACGCAATAGCGCCAAGAAACTGGCCGAATTCTCCGGCGAAAATCTTCAAGCGCAACAACTGAAACAGGAAGAGGAAGTACCATTCTGGCTCCGGGTGATAATCACCCGGATCCGGAGTCGCCTCTTCGAGGAGCACCACAGGCTCCCAAAAGGCCAAACTACAGATGCACAGAAACACCAGGACCATGCCGACGATGTCTTTCCAAATTTGGCGCGGGAAGAAATAGTCGGTCTTGGCCTTGATCTCCTCAACCGTGCCACGGAACGGTCCGGCCGGACCGGCCTTGCGGAATAAGAACACGTGCAACCCGGCCAGGCCCATCAGAGCCGCCGGCAGCACCATCACGTGAATCACAAAGAACCGACTCAGCGTCATTTGCCCTGGCGTCGCCCCACCCTTGAGGAATCGGGCCATAAAGTCGCCGAGCAGCGGTGTCTTGTCCATGATCTCGACCCCGACGGTCGTGGCCCAATAGGCGCGCTGATCCCAGGGAAGCAAATAGCCGGTAAAGCCGAAGCCCATGACGATCCCGAACAGGGCCAGCCCGACCAACCAGATGAGTTCGCGGGGCTTCTTATAGGCACCCCATAAAAAGACTTGGGACATATGCGCGAAGACGCACACGACCATCGCCGTCGAACCCCAGAAATGGTAGCCCAACAAAAACCAGCCATAATCGACCGAATGGATGATGTACTGAGTGCTCGCATAGGCATGGTCGGCCGTCGGCACGTAATAGAACATCAACAGAATGCCAGTGACCGCCTGCATGATGAAAATAAAGAGCAGGACGGAGCCAAAGACATAGGCCCATCGCGACCCGCCGGGGACGGGCTCGTTGAGCATTTTGGCTTGCAAAGTCTTCAGCCCGACGCGCTCGTCGACAAAGGCGAAGACTTTTTCAATGGCTGAGGGCTGAGTATTTGTCGGCTGCGTAGTCGTATCCATTTAGACAATCCGAACCTGGGCCTTCGTGCCCGCCTTAAATTCCATATCGATAATGGTGATCTCGCCTGCGGCGGTGACCTTAATCGGCAGCGGATCCAGCGCGCGCGGAGCCGGCCCATCGAGGACCTTTCCTGCTGCGTCATAGATGCTCAAGTGACAGGGACACAGAAAGACCTGGCCAAGGGTCTTGTGCGTCCGCCACTTGAACCCGCAACCAAGGTGGGGACATTTGCCGGAAAACGCGATGTACGGCACATCCTTCTTATTGGTCCAGAGAGCCTTTCCGGTCGCGTCCCGAAACTCCATATCCTTGCCTTGATAGATGCTTTCCAAAACCTTGGGAGTGGCCTTCAGAACCCACACGTTCTTGTCGATTTCCTGCTCCGGCATGTAGGCTTCTTTAATTTTGCGCTTGTATTTGAACTGGACGCCGACGTCATCCTGCTTAATTTTTCCGGAGTTGCCGATCTTCAGCCACTGGTTGTCGAAGGGGGAATACATCGGCTTCATAAGGTAGCGCAAAACAGGAAATGCGAGCGGCAGGCCGATCAGGAACCCGATGGCATGGGTAAAGTTGGCGAAGAAGGTCCGCCGCTTCACGCTGCGCTCGAGCTCTGGGAAAGGAACGAGCACTTCGCCCGGCGTCACATGGATGCGATCCTCCAGGTGAGCAATTTCCACCTCATGCGTGGTCACATACTCGTCACGCTTAAACGCCGGTAGCGTCGCATACTCTGCCGAGGTGCCACGAAGCGTCACGACCTCTTCGGCGACTCCTTGCACCTGCCCCATTGGGACCTGGCGCTCGACCGAATCCGCCGCACCGGCGCCGACCACGATATGGCTAATTTCGTGGGAGAGCGGGTCCATAATGACCCGGCGCACTTCCCCGACTTCACTGTCCGAACAACGAACTTTTGATTTCAGTTTCGGCTGCATGATGCTCACTTCATCTTGATCGGCTTCGGTGTATTGACCGAAGCATTCTTATAGCCAGCCAACCAGCCTGCCAACGCCTGCACATCGCTTGGTTCCATCAGGTCCTTGTACTTATCGGGCATCTTCCCTTTTTCGAACTCCTTCTCGAAGCCTTCGGCCTTATAACTCTTGGGGTCGAGAATCTTTTTCGCAATTTCTTCGGCTGTCAGCAGGTTTCCGATGTTATCCAATTCTGGACCGCGTTTTTTGCCACCTTCGCCGTTCAACTTGTGGCAGTTGTAACATTCCTGGAGTTGCCATTGCTCCTCGCCCAACTTGGCGATATCTCCGCTGGCTGCGGCGGTCGTGGCGGAAGGAGCGGCGGCGCCGCCGGCCTTTTGATCAGCAGGAGCCTGCGCAGCACCCAGCGCCTGCAATCGGGCTGTGAGCTCCTTGGCCTTCTCATCCAGCGCCTTGGCGCGCTGCAACAAGACCTCAACCTTGCCGGCTTCGTATTGCTCTCGTTTTGGCTTCAGAATCTTGTCGATCTTGCCTTTTTCGTCCTCCGGATCGAACTGCGGCCATACAGCGCCACCTGCAATATAGGCGACCGATAGAATGGCGTAAAACACGACGAGGGCTCCCGCAGCTTTTACCCCGCCGATCGGCTTGAGCGGAGGGAGGTCGAGAATAATAAAGACGACGGCGCCGAGCATGGCATAGCCAAAAAACAGCACCTGGAACACAAACGGAAATCCCAGTGCGTTGGTGGCTCCGAATAGAATCCCGCCGATCACGATTCCAACTAGCGACTTCTTAATCACGTTTCCCATGAGTACCCTCGTTTATCGCCCTTCGAGTATTGTAAGCGCTTACTTAGCACCGGCCGGCACAGGGCTCCCCTCGTGCGCATGGCCCTTCGAATCCGAGGGACGCAATGTCACGATGATGGCAAAGCTGACCACGGCAAAAAAGGTCACGGTAATGCCTGTAATCCACCAGGCCGAGTAAGACAGCGTTGGCGTGAAGGACTCGGCGGTAAAATCAGGCAACAGGTTGTAGGCGTGAAAATACTTCCGCAGCAGCGATCGTACGGCACCCATCAGCCCCATGGTCCAAATGGCGCTGAAGGCCAGGAAGACCAAAACGAACTGTGATGCGAAATCGATCTTCCCCCACACAATGGTCCCCTGCGAAACCGCACGGTTGTAAATGACATAGTTCACCACCGTCACGAAGATCAAGGTGAACGCGGCGGAGTTTTTCGCCGGCATCAGTGCAAGGAAGTTCCAGTCGGATGGCAATTCCAACTCCGCCACCAGCTTGGCCCCAGTGGGCACAAAACCATGCGGCGTCATCCAGATCGCATTCCCCACGACCACCATTAAGAAGCCGACCTTGATGACCGTGCTGGACGATACTGTCAGAGGTATAAATCGCCCAAGAATAACGGGCGCCAACAGGAGCGGCAGGAGGAACGCCAGCGATGTCGCATCAGGCACAGGATAGTCGGTCAGGACCTTGGTCATGACGATCGGCAACAACACCATCACGATCGGCGCGATCACGGTCATACGGACCCGCTCCACCCCCTCGATCCGCTTCATGCTCAACCAGATATAGTAATTGCTGGCCAAGAAAATCAGGCCCACCATGGCGCCCTGCATTTCGAAGAACATCGAGAGCTGGTCGGCCATCATGTACGGACAAATTGAGGCGTCGTAGTCGCAGAGCTCATAGGACAGCAAATAGCCCATAAACGGCAAGAACAAGAGCGCGCCGACACCGATCATGTTGCCGACAAACCCCATCCAATCGTAGTAGGCCCGCTCTTCTTCCTTCTTCGAGCCCATGAACATGTAGGCAGCAATCAGGCCGGCGATGAATCCGCCGAACGTCACGTTACCGACAAGCCTATGGAGATTAAGCGGCATCCAGCTATAGTTGAACACCTTATCCCACAGGGAAGCGGTCGCCAGGAATTCCGCCGGCGAGACGCCCTCGGCCCTCACAGGGGTATTCATGAAGGAGGTCGGACCGTCAATCACGAACAGCGTGATCGAACCGATGAGATTCAATAACACGCCCAACGCGATATGGCGCGCTTTCTTCTCACCCTTCCACGCATCCCATGTATAAAAATACATGTAGAGGATGATGGTCTCGCCGATAAACAACAGCGGATATACCACCGCAAAAATCAGGAAGAAGTGATTGATGAGCCAGGTCGTAAACTGCGGATACGTCGCCAACAACACAAAGATGAAGAGACCGCCCGTCAGTGCAGTCATGCTGTAGAGAATGACCGTGACCTTGGTCACCTCTTTCGCTAACCGGTCATAGCGCGGATCCTGCTTGCGGTACCCCAACCATTCAGAGATGACGACGAAAATCGGGGCACCCAGAATGAATCCCGCGAAGAGAATGTGGAGCTGAGCGACGATCCATACCGCCGTGCGATTCCCGGTATAGGGGAACTCCACGGGGGGCGCACTGGGAGCCTGGGCATAGGCCACACCTCCCAATACCACCACAATTGCAAACATGGCCAACAAACAACGTTGCCAGATTTTCATGATATCTCGCCGCTCCTCCTCAGTCGGAAATCAGAACTCTGTTACTTGCCGGACTTGCCCGCTGGCGCGGCAGGAGCCGCAGCGGGAGCTGCCGCCGGTACCGCAGCAGGCGCTGCTCCACCGCTCACTTCAGCAGCAGGCACCCACTCCTTCTTGGTGGCATCCCAGCCCTTACCTGCCAAACCGAACGTCCGCTCAAACGCCATAATCTTCCAACGATCTTCTTCGGACAACTTGCTCTTCCATGGCTTCATCTTGGTGTTGGGAACACCCTCTGAAATGCGCCAGAACCAGACCGAATCCGAATACAACTTCATGCGATCGCCATTGCGGAAATCCCGGGCGCCCGCCTTGACCGGCTTGCCGTCCTTACCATGGCAACTGGCGCAATTGACGTCGGGGTTCTTGCCGCCGATGTACAACTCACGACCTTCCTCGACAATTTTCGGATCCGTCCACCAACCGGCAGGCATATGCTTGTCGGCATACTCCGCGGGAGCGGGTGGCGGCGGAACTACGGGGCCTTCGCCCTCGCCACCACCACACCCGACGACACCAAAACCAAACCCAATAATGCCGACCACAAGAGCCAATCGTTTCATGCCTGCCTGTTTCATAAAAAAGTTCCCGCTCCTTTCTTCATGCCGGCACCCTTGCAAGCACCGACACCCATTACCATCGACAGAAAAAAAAGACGCTTCCCCGCGGCGCAGCAAGCAGCCACAGCAAAAGCGTCAAGACTCACAATACAACGAGGTCACGTCTGGACTTCCCCGCCTACTTCTTGCTATTCGATCCGGCGAGGAACAATGCCCCACGGACCGTGCCCTATTTCTGCCGCTTCCCCTGTCCCTTCTTTCGCCATTGCTCTTCTCGCATCCGCTTGCGGGAGATCTTTAGCCCAATCCATCCCACAATAGCAACAGCCGCGACCCCCAGCCCATACAACAACCACTGCGGAGGACCGAGATCGCGCTCACACCCGCTACCGAAATCAACCCGAAACTTGCGTTCCGTCTCCAGATCGTTCGGGTCGAACTGGATTTTATAATTCTTTTGCTCCCCGCCGGCTTCAACTAACAGCGGGTCGCCCACATTATCATTATGAAGATGCAGGGTGACTTTGTAGTACCCGTCACCATCGGTCGTCACAGTCTGGCCGACCGTGATCCGCGTATCTTTTACCAGCACCTCAACATTGGCGCCAGGCCGACCGTCTTTGCCACACACAAAACCTTCGACGGTAAATCGATGGTCGGCTGCGTGGCTCGCGAACAAGACCGACGGCACAAACAACGTCGAGATCAGGCCCCAAACGACCATGACGCGCCAGGCGGTTTTCCTACTAATTACTCTCCGCCATCGCATACGTATGACCCGTGTCGGACTGGTTTTCGGCCTCACAAACATCCCGCCCACAGCCATGCTACGAGAGGCCTCATCGACACGGACACGACCCAAATTTGAGGCCGATTCTTCTAGCATAGCCCCCCCCTCTTTGTCAACAAATGGATGGAGTCAAACGGAGGGAGCAACGATGAAATGCGCGATGAACATTGGGAACGCGTGAAGGGTAATTGAAGCCGCTGGCGCGGAACGAGCCGGTACAAGAAAACGAACGACGGTCACTCGCGCGCCGGCAAGCTGACGGCTCACAGATGGCCGCGGGATTCGGCTTCCGCAGCGGCGCGATCGATATCCTTCCGTCGTTCCGATTCCTTTTTTGTGATCCAGGCCTCCCAGGACTTGCCGGTGGCCGTGTCCTCACCGGTGAAGGCGATCGCGGCCACCTCAGAAAACGGAATCGTCAGCGTTCCGCTGCTGGTCGCCGGAAAGATTTCAATGGTGGGTTGCTCACCCGTCGCGATGCGATTAAAGAGGTATCCCGTCACATGCCCCCCCGACTTCAATTCCACGGTGATATCTCCCCGGTAATCAAATGCCAGCTCGATCGCCTCTGCCAGTTCCGTGAGGGAGGCCGGCCGAAAGACCCGGCCTTCAAGACGGCCGGTCTCCGGCGCATGGTACTTCGCGTCGGTCATAGGTATCTCTTATCGTCTAGAGGGTGATGCGTGACGCGTTCGGCCGGCTCAGCGACCGAACCGCTTCACCGCTGCAGGAATCACGATATTCTTCGCCCCGGTTAGCGCGCATTCGGCAACAGGGTGATCTTCACGGTCTTGGCAAAGCCGGAGAACGACCCGAACGTATCCTCCACCGCCGAAGCCTCATATCCGCAATGCACCATGCAATCCGCGCACTTTTCGTTGCGCCCGGTGCCATAGGAATCCCAATCCGTCTGTTCCATCAACTCCCGGAAGCTCGACACATAGCCCTCCTGTAGCAAATAACAGGGGCGCTGCCAGCCAAAGACGTTGTACGTGGGGTTCCCCCAGGGCGTGCATTGATACTCGCGCTTGCCCATGAGGAACTCCAGGAACAGCGGCGACTGGTTGAACTGCCAGCCGCGCTTCCGATTGCCCAAAATCTTGGAGAACAATTCCGTGGTGCGACTGCGCTTGAGAAAATGCTGTTGATCCGGGGCTTTCTGATAGCTATACCCGGGCGAGATCATCATGCCTTCGACGCCCAGCCCCATCATTTCATCGAAAAACTTCCGGACCCGTTCGGGATTCGCATCGTCGAACAACGTCGTGTTGGTCGTGACGCGATGGCCCCGTTTGAGCGCCGCCTTGATGGCTTTGACTGCCACATCGTAGACGCCGTCCCGGCAGACTGCCAGGTCGTGCTCGTCCCGCAGGCCGTCCATGTGCACGCTGAACGTCAGAAATTTCGACGGGGGATATTCGTCCAGTTTCCGTTCCATCAAAATGGCATTCGTGCAGAGATACACATATTTCTGACGCTCCACAAGCCCGCGCACGATCTCGGGCATCTCGGGATGAATCAACGGTTCACCGCCGGGAATGCTGATAATGGGCGCCGCGCATTCGTCGGCCGCAGCCCAACATTGCGCCGGGGTCAACCGCTTATCCAGGACATGATCCGGATATTGAATCTTGCCGCACCCCGCACAGGCGAGATTGCAGCGAAACAGGGGCTCCAGCATGAGCACGAGCGGATACCGTTTGACCCCCCGGAGTTTCTGGGTCAACACGTACTTGGTCACTGTATACATCTGGGAGACTGGAACAGCCATCCCTCTCTCCTATTCTGGTGAATGTGAATGTAACGGTCGACTGAGACTGCCGGCCTTCTAGCAGACAAACCGCGCGGATTCTACCATTGCGATTGAAAAATCGTCAATTTCGGCGGGATCAACCTGGCAGACCGGCATTTCTTCTGGCGCGCGCCTCCAGCCCGTAGGCCAGGATGATCGCAAGACACGCCCCCAACAGACCGGCCACGGCCGTATTGAAGACCACCCGCGGCTTGATCTGCTTGTCGGCGGGGACAGGCGGGTCCAGAACCTGAACCGTGGGCGTATCACGAGCTTCGGTAATTTTCGCCTGCTCATATTGCGAGGTGAGCAACGCATAGAGCGTCTCCTGCACCTTCAACTCACGGAACAATCGCCCGTATTGCAGGGCCAGATCCGGCACCGCCACCATGGCCGGATGGAGGCGGTCTCCCGGCGAGGCACCCTTTGCGCCTTTCCCGAACTCCAGCAAGGCCAGCTGCTTCTTCAACTCCTCGATACTGGAACGGACCCGTGAGAGATCGGGATTGTCCGGGGACAGGTAGGCACTCATCACCTGAAGTTGCACCTCGTAGCCGGTGATCTGACCCTGTATCATGGCCGCAGCCTCGATCATGGCCTTGGACTGCGCCTCGACGGCCACTGCTTTATTATTTCGCTGAAAGTCCCGCAACGCCTCTTCGGTTTTCACCAGTCCCGTTTGCGTCTCCGTAAGGCGCCGCTCGATGAACGCGCGGTTATAGCTGGCCTTGCTGACATTCAACGTGCGGTTCAGGCGATCCAAACTACTCACAAAGTAGGCTGCGATATCGGCAGCCCGCTGAGGATCCGCATCTTCCACGGTCACCTTGATGACTTTTTCCTTCGACACAGTCACCCGAACTCGCTCTGCCAGTTCGACGCGGGTATCGTGCATCGTCCGCTCGTGGTACACCGCCATCAGGCCGAACTTGGCAATCGCCTCGTCAGCCATCACTCGCGACTTGAGGATTGCCACAAATACGTCAGTAGGCGTCGTCGGCATGCTGGGCAGCCCCACCCCGAGATTCTGCGCCATACCGCCGGCACCGGTGGTCGCCAACAGCGCCGCCAGACTCCCGCCTTCTTTCGAATCCAGCTGCGGCAGCAGGGTCGCGGTCGATTCATACGCTTTGGGAAGGAGGAGGGCACTGACGGCGAAGGCGCTCAGCAGCGAGGCCACTATAATCGTCGCCACCAGCCCCCGGCGCCGAGAGACCACCGACAAGAGGTCCTGCGGCACCATCCCGTCGCGGCTCGGCAGATTCGCCCCGTGACCGCGCGAAGGAGTCATGACCACCTGAGGAGTATCCAACAACCGACTCATGATGTGCTCACATCCCGATTATCGACCGACAACGGCGATACCGGCGGCCGTGAGGGCCACGCTGCCGATAATGCTGGCCACGGTTTGCCACAAGGCCAGCTGCGGTGTCCGGGCCTCGATCTTTTGAGGCACCACGATCGTATCTCCGGAGCGCAATTCCTTCACAACCAGGTAGGCGGAATCGGTGGTTCCGTTGGCCCGCATGACATACATCTCTTTTTTATTGGCATCTTCGCTCAGTCCGCCGGCTTGACGCAGGTAGTCCTCCAATCCCAGGCTCGGTCGATAGACCACTGTACTGGGATTCTTCACCGACCCGATGATACTGACCGTTTGCGACGGCGTGGGCATCAGAATCCGATCCCGCGCTTCCAGGATGATATCGTCTTCAGTCCCTTCGAGTTGCTCGATGGAGTCCATCCGAATCACCACACGCCCCAATTCCAGGCGGGAGGTGATGGCCTCCAATTGCTGGAGACGCAATGACAACACCTGTTGCTCAGCCAATCCTCCGCCTGTGGATAACACCGCGGCCGTGCTCAGTCCGGAGGCGCCTGCTGCTCCTCCCGCCGCCTGCGCCGTCAACCGTTGACGTTCTGACGCCACAAATCGCTCAAGTTCGGCCTGTTGCCGGAGCTTGACGGATTCCCGGGACAATACCAGCCCGGCAGGAAACGCGTTCTGCGTGACCCCGCCGGCACGCTTCAAGACCGAGCTTAATCGCTCACCCATTTCGATCGTGAAATAGCCCGGTCTCTTCACCTCCCCCTCAACCAGCACCAGATTGGGCGGGCGATGTTGACTGGCAACAACCACCTGGTCCAACCGCTGGAGCACGTGATTGTCAGCCTCGCTTCCTTCGAGCAGCGCCCGGGGGCTGAATTGAATGACCTTGGTTTGATAGGTAACCGGGTCGGTCCTCACGATTTCGGCACGATCGGCATAGGCATCCATCGTGAGCTGATCGTGGATCAACAGGTCCTTCACCTTCATGCCGGGGCGATATTCATAAGGTCCCGGGCTTTTCACGGCCCCGACAAGACTCACCACATTGGTAATTTGCGTCGGGAGAATGCCGATGCGCACATAATCTCCGTCGAGCAGGACCGGATCGCCCCCTGCCACGCCGGGCCGACTTTTTTCATGCCCCTGGGACGCCAGCGCGCCGACCAGATCCACATCCACCATAATCCGGCCACGTTCAGGATCAAGCCGGAACAGATGGCACCGCTGTCGGTCGGACAGCGGCGTGAGGCCTCCGGCAAGAGTCAGGAGTTCCGTCAATCGCACCCCCGGCTTCACTTCGTAGATCGCCGGGCGCTTGATCGATCCGCTGACCGCCACCACCGGACCGAGCGGCGGAACCAGCACGACGTCTCCCGACTGCAAGCGCTGATCGAAACGCCGGTCTCCCCGCAGCAGAAAATCATACAGGTCCAGTTCCGCGACGGTCTTCCCCTCGCGCATCACCTTGACCTGGCGCAACGACCCCGAACGGGCTGGGCCGCAGGCGGCATACAGCGCATTCGACGTGGTGGCCAACGCACTGATTTCGTAGGCGCCCGGGCGGACAACTTCGCCGACGACATACACTTTGATCGTCCGGATCCGTGCCATCGACACGTGCAATTCGAATCGCTTCAGGAGATTGCTCAGTCTAGACCGCACGGTCTGCTCGACCTGCGAAAATGTCTGGCCGCCGACAGGAATCGCTCCCACCTGCGGGATCACGATCATCCCGTCACGTTCGACCGGCACGATGAAGCTTCGATTGAAGCTGGGGTCGGGGACATTCCAAATGTGTACGGCAAGCGAGTCTTGCGGCCCGACGATGAAATCCGGCCCGACCGGGATATCCTGGATCGGCGAGAAGGTATTGGCCTGCGCTTCAAAAAAGTCGTAACCGAACTGTCGCACGCGGCTCTTCACGCCGTGCAACACAGAAAACTCGGCAAAGGCTTCTTCCACATTGAAATCCTGCTGACGAAGCAATTCAGCCGTGAAGGCTTTCTTTTCAGGCACCGGACGCACCCCGCCCGGTTGGCCTCCCGGCTGATTCCCCGGCTGGCCCTGAGCTTGAGCGGCAGGCTGTTGAAGACTGGATACGGCGCCCTGCCCGAACGGCAACTGCGAGACGCCTTTTTTTTCACGCTCGGCCTGCACCTGAAACTCGATACTCGATTTTTCCTTCTCGGCCTGCAGCTTTTCCTGCCGGCGATCACGCTCTTCCTGTTCCTGCTTCATCCGCTGCTCGATGGAACTCGGCAACAGGCTGCTCGGTTCGACCGGCCAGTAGTCATTCAAATTGGGAACTGTTCCCTTCGAGGTGAGATCGGAGGAGAGAGGAATCGGACAGGGCGTCTGAGTCGGCACGATCGGCTGCAGCGCGGTGGGATTGGTGACGATAGCCTGGCCGAAACCGCCCCCGGCCCCTGGAGCGCTGAAGCCGCCGGGCGTGAACAGGCTACCGGGAGTACCAGGCGCCGCCTGCTGCATCATTCCCGGTGGCGCGACCTGCGGCGGAAGATTTTGGGCCAGCAGCGACGGCGGCAGAATAAAGGACAGCACTACCATCCAGATCAAGGCGTGGGAGAGGGCAACCTGGCGCGCAGGGGGATGGGGACGGTGATGGGGGATCATACTGACGACCATGGCTTCTCAATCCCTCCTGCGCGAGGCGAAGACCTGACATACTGTCGACACCCCTGGAAGACGATCCAGCAATCATCCGTCCAGGCGACCGCCGAACAGCCAAACCGGTAGCCTAAAACTGCATGGCTAGAGAAGTCCAGAACAAATGGTTCTGAGCTTCGACACCGGCGGCGAACGTTTCGACAAACGGCGCGATCTGAGAGACCTGCCCGGGATTTTTGAGACGCTGAAACGTATAGCCTATCGTGAACTGAGTCCGGCTCGACCACCACCAGGTGAGATCCACGGCCGCCTCCCGTTTCTTCTCATGGACCGGTTGCCCGCGGTCCCGCTCCTGCAGGTTAAAGTTCGCGCCCAATTGCAGGGTATCGGTCAGATATCGCGTTGTGCGTACAAAAAAGTCGGTCCCGTCGGTTCCCATATGGTGGCCCAGCGGAAACCCGCGGTACCGCATCCCGCTGGTATAGGGCGAGTTGTTGTACCAGACCTGGCGTAGCTCGGGATGACGGCGCCGGCCGTAATCGGTGTCGGCATATTCGATACGCACATCCAGCGTATCGCCCTCGAACACCTGCGGGATATAGATCCCGGCCAGAAAGGCGGTGCGGCTCGGAACGGGGAGTTGCGACCATTTGTCCTCCGTTCCAGCCTCGCCGTAGAGCTGAAGCCCGGCCGGAAAGGGAATCAGATAGGGAATCGACGGAATCCGGAGCCGGAAATCGGCCATCGCCTGCTCGTTCACATCCCGATTGCCGGTTTGATTAGGCTCCGAGACATAGGCATCGAACACCACTCCGGGGAATGACTGGTCACGCCCGCGGCCGCCGAACTGCGTCAGACGAGTGAGCCCGAACTCCAGCCAGGAAGCCGGCAGGTAACTGAGCCGCACCCCGAACAGTTTCGCGCGCGGAAAATCCCGATTCTCCTCGAAACGACCCAGAAACGCATTGACCTTCCAGTCCCCGAGCCCGCTGAGAAATCCCGGCAATTGAAACGGCCGTTCCGTTCCGAGCTTGATCATTTCCATCGGGAACGCGTGATCGGTCAGCAGCAACGACCCGTGATAGCCGGGCCCCCACCATTGCGTGCCCCGCCCGACCTCCAGCGCGATGTTCGCGTAACTCAATTTGAGACTGAATTCGCGCATGTAGAAATTATCGGCATTATTGGTGGCGCCGATGCCCAGCAGATGGCGATTGCTGATGAACTTCGGTTGCACCATCAGCGCGGCCCAGTCGCTCAACTCCGCCCATGCGCGCACATCGGTTTGATTCTGCACGCCGTTCACCGAGTATTCCCCGCCACGGTTCTCGCGGAACCGGACGGTCTGGCCGCCGCCGATGGACGACCCATCGATCTCCGATGTGACACGGGCGCCGAACCGCAGGGTGCCGGTTTTGTCTTCGGGGCGCGCACGGACCGTTCCCAGACGAATGAGCTCCGGACGGAACTCCGCGAGCAATCGTTCCAGAAGCGGCTCGGCAATCGCCTCACGGCCGTCCGGCTCGACCGCATCCGCGCGGACCCGCTCGATGGCGCGAGTCACATACTGAGCCGCCTGCATCCGGCTGAACGGCTTGGCGCCGATCAAAGCGCGGTCGATCACACCCAGCGCAATCAAGCGCTCAATGGCGTCATAACTCCAGTGGTGCAGCGGCACATTGCTGGAGGCCAGGGCAATCCCGTTCAGCAAGAGCCACAGGGCCAGGCCGAGACTGAGCGCGAATGAAAGGCGACGGATTTTCACAAGGCAGGCCGGACAGGAGCAGAAAGAGAGCGTTTGAGAATGAGCCGTGTGGCCGGAATCTCCGACAGAGAACGGTGACGACGCATCACTTTTGCCTGTGCGGAGCGATCGGCGCAAGACCGGCGACCGTTTCTATGCCGGCGGGAGACTGCGCGGGGTCTTCGGCCAGGAGACCATCGGTCTCGCCTCCCCGCTCCCGGATCAACGATGTGCCGACCGGGCAGTAGGTGGGAAGGATGGCGCAGAGGAGGGCCAGCACCTTCGACACATTACCCTCCGCAGCAGACTCCTCCAGTCTGGCCACAAGCCCGGACAACTGAGCGAAATTGCGCGCAGGGTCCGGCCGGATACAGAGGACTTTCTGAACCGCAGTCGACTCCACCGTTTCGTGACCGGCGACCAGTTCCTCCGTCAGTTTCTCGCCCGGCCTGCAACCGAGATAGGTCAAGGCAATGTCTTTGTCGGGGACCAGTCCGGACAAACGAATCAGATTGCGCGCCATCTCCACCACGCTGATCTGCTCGCCCATCTCCAACACGAAGAGTTCCCCTCCCCTGGCCAACCGTGCGGCCTGGAGCACCAGATGCACGGCCTCGGTCATCAGCATGAAATAGCGCTTCATGTTGGGGTCCGTAATTGTCACCGGCCCGCCCGCTTTGATCTGCGCCAGAAAGAGCGGGACCACGCTGCCATTGCTGCCCAATACATTCCCGAATCGCACGGTGGCAAACACCGTCCGGGACGTTCGGGCCAACCGCTGCATAAGCAGTTCCGCAACTCCCTTGCTCGCCCCCATCACGCTGACCGGATTCACCGCCTTGTCCGTCGAGATCAGGATGAACCGGTCGACTTCATGCCGATGGGCGGCTTCTGCGACCACCCTGGTCCCGCCAACATTGTTCAAGACGGCTTCGCAGGGATTTCCCTCCATCAGCGGCACATGCTTATGCGCGGCGGCATGAAACACCAGCGTCGGGCGATACTCGGCAAACAACCGGTTCATCTGACCGACCTCGGTGACGTCGCCGATCACCGGAGCCACGAACGTCTTACCGGCCGCCACTAATTCGTTCACAACGGCAAAAAGCCCGTTCTCATAACGGTCCAGCAACACTAACGATGCCGGAGCCAGCCCGGCGACCTGCCGGCATAATTCCGCGCCGATCGACCCTCCGGCTCCGGTCACCAACACCCGCTCCCCCTGCACCAACGCACGCAGCGGTTCAGGATCCAGATCGACCGGAACCCGGTCAAGCAAGTCTTCGATGGACAGATTGCGGATCTGGCTGACCTCGACCCGGCACTGCAACAGATCCCGCAAGTTCGGCAGGGTTTGAATGGGGAGATGGAACGGTTCCAGCGCCTTCACCACCGCCCGAATCGTGGCGGGCGCGGCGCTCGGCATGGCCACAAGCACCACGTCGGGAGCCTGTCGGGCGATGATGTGAGACAGGCAATCCCGGTCTCCCAGGACTCTCACCCCATGAATGCGGTGCCCGACTTTCGCCGGATTGTCGTCAACGAACCCGATCGGACGATAGCCGTAGGAAGGATTGTTGCGCATTTCCCGCACGATCATCGCTCCGGCATCCCCGGCGCCGATAATCAGCACCCGCTTTCGGTCGGCCCCAAGCCAACGCGCTTCCCGAATCAGCCGGGGAAGCACCCGCAACCCGGCCAGCAGGCACCACAGCAGTAAGGCGTCGATGACAAAAATGGAGGATGGATAGGCTCGCGTGCCCAGCCCGAATCGCACCAACCCGGCAAAGGCCAACGAGCTGACGGCGATACTCAGCGCAAGATTACGGAGGTCCCAAAGACCGGTGTACCGCCAGATGCCGTCATAGAGCCGGAAGGGGTAGAAGGTGAGCGCCCGGATCGTTAATAGCAAAGGGAGCATCGCGGCAAACAGATCCCATTCCTGCGCAGGAATGTTTCCATCGAAGCGAAGCAGAAACGCCACCCAGTTCGAAAGCGCAGCCAGTCCTAAGTGACCCGTAAACAGCAGCAGGCGCCGCTGAACCACGGAAAAGACTGTGGGGAACAGGATCGGCATGACTCAGTCCGAACAATAGGATCTTCTGAGGACCATTGCCTCAAGTCATACTCACGAACATACCCCGTCTACAACAGCCGAATCCAGCCCTAGGATAAGTCCCAGGTCGTGCGGCGGCGGGAGGAATCGAACATGCGGGAGAAAACGGCGAGTCCGGTGCGAAATGGCTAGGCTGGTCGAGCGACCATGAATAGGACCTTGTAGCCGTCAACCGGACGATCGGAGGGAACGGGTTGAGGTGCGGTATATGCGGCCATCCCCTCCTGCACAGTGCTCGGGAAGGGAACGAGATGACCCAGAAACAGGCGTTTGAGCAGTTGCTTCCCGTCCATCGTGGATGGGATCAGGTGCCATTTGACCGCGACGCGCTTGAGCCAGGACAGGCAGAGAGCCCTAGCCGACGCCTTCGCAGTCGAGAATGCACCGAAACTCTCGGACTGAAACCCGGCCTCCTGAAGCAGGACGGACAATTGGTGCGCCGAGTAATACCGGCGACTGTGGGGGCTGGGATTAAAATCCAGCCACTCCGGGTTTACGGTGCAGAGAAGGAGGACCCCCTGAGGGGTCAACACCCGACGGCACTCCTGCAAGAAGGAGGGGAAGCGTTCGATGTAATACATCGCTTCATAACACACGACCACATCTCGGGTTGCGGTGCCCAGCGGCAACGCGTCGGCAGACAAACGCAACAAGGGTAGCGTACGGGGCGAGAGGCGCCGGGCACTGTCGATCAACTCCGCCGTGACATCTCCGCCGATCGCGTGCCCAGCCTGTTGAGCAAGATATCTTAGGCCAATACCTTCCCCACAGGCCACCTCCAACAGCCGTTTCCCCCGACTGAATTCCGACGCAAAGCGATAGCGCGCATAGAGCATGGACAACGCCTCTTGCGTCACCCGGTCCCCGGCTTTTTCGGTCACAGCGCTGTAGTCGAGCACACTCACGGCTGCGTTGAGAAGAACGATTGGAGGCAGGCAACAGTCGTGGCAACATGGTCGTCCGTGGTCTCTGCGCTCATCGGCAGAGACAAAACCTCCCGGCAGAGTGCCGTGGTTTTCGGTACAGCCGGAGTAGCGAGCCCTAATCCTGAGTGCTCCCACATTGGTTTCGGCCAATGGACCAGGGTTTCGACGCCCTGCTCCTTCAGGTAGGCCCGCAGCCGGTCGCGGACATCCGTACGTACCACGTAATTCTGATAGATGTCGTGGTGGCGAGTCTGATCGAAATGAGGCAGGCGTAATTGTCTGATCCCGGAAAGTCCCTGGCGATACAAATCCGCCATGCGCCGGCGGTGAATGATCCATTCAGGCAGATGGCGCAATTTCACATCCAACACGGCGGCCTGCACGTTGTCCAGGAGGGCGGTCTGCCCATGGTAGTGGTACTCGCCCGTTTCACGATCCTCGCCGTTATACCGCAAGAGCGTGGCCATGCGCGCAAGGCCGGGATCGTTCGTCGTGATCGCCCCGCCATCGCCGAATCCCCCGAGCACCTTGAAGGGATAGAAACTAAAACAGCCTGCACGCCCCTGACTCCCGGCGCGTTTGCCGTCATAGGTTGCTCCGAGGGCCTGGGCTGCATCCTCAATCACAGCCAGTCCGCGCTTGTCGGCGATCGCCAGAATCCTGTCCATCTCGCACACCCGGCCATTGAGATGAACCGGCAACAGGGCTTTGGTTTTCGGCGTGATCGCGCGTTCGATCAGACCCGCATCCATGTTGTGATCAGCCCCCACGTCGATCAGCACCGGATGCGCCCCGCAATGAACAATGGCGGACACGGTCGCCACAAACGTATGGGCCACGGTGATCACCTCATGGCCCGGCCCGACGCCCGCGCCAAGAAGGGCGAAGAACAACGCATGGTAGCCGCTGTTGACGCCAACGGCATATTTCACGCCCACGAATTCGGCCAGGTGCCGCTCGAAATCCTTGAGCTGGTGCCGGTTGACCAGATCGCCGTTCGCCAGGCACCCCGTGATCGCGGCGTCGATCTCCGGCTTGAGTTTCGCATAGTGACTGCGCGGATCGATGAAGGGAACCTGATACGCCATAAGAAGTGACCGACTACCTACAGGAGGACTTTCTCTACACTCGCGACGATATCCTTGGCGCCAACATAATAGGCTTGCTCGAGCACGGCAGAGGTGGGGGCGGGCACATCCGGCAAGCAGACACGGACAATCGGAGCCTTCAACGCATGGAAGATGTCGCCGGCGACCGCAGCGGCGATGTCGGCCGCGATCCCGCCGCTCATCCATGCCGCGTCGGCGATGACCAACCGACCGGTTTTCCCCACGGAAGAATACACCAGATCACGATCCCAGGGTTTAATCGTCCGCAAATCGATCAACTCCACGTCGATGCCCCGTTGTGCCAGCGTCTCCGCGGCCTTGACCGCTTCAGCCGCCATATACGACGTCGCGACGACGGTTACCTTTTTGCCGCTGCGGCGGATCACCCCCGACCCGATCGGCACCTCATAGAGACCTTCCGGCACGTCCCCCTCTGAGTCATACAACCAGCGATCGTCGAGGTAGAGCACCGGATTCCCGTCTCGGACGGCCGCAACCAGCAACCCCTTCGCGTCATAGGGGGTAGCAGGCATGACGACTTTCAATCCAGGAACATGCGCGAACAGCGCCTGCAACGCTTGTGAATGCTGTGCGCCCTGCTCGCCCCCTCGGTTGATGACCGAGCGTATGACGACCGGCACACTCACCTGCCCGCCGAACAGATACGACCAGTTGGCCGCCTGATTCACGATCGGGTCGACCGCCAACAGCATGAAATCCATCCGGGCATGAAACACAATCGGACGCATACCGACAATCGCCGCCCCGATCGCCGCGCCGGTCGTCGCGTTTTCGGAAACGGGACAGTCGAACACCCGTTCGCGTCCGAACTCCTTGTCCAAGTCGAGCAGACTCTTGCCCGCATACCAGGGGTTCCAGACTCCCTGTCCGCAGACAAATACCCGCGGATCATGCCGCAAGAGTTCGGCATGGGCTTCTCGTATCGCCTGCGCATAGGTGAACTGCCGCATAGGGTACCTAGGTTCTCCGTGGCGCATAGACATGCCTGAACAGATCGCTGTCGTCGGGCAGAGGTGATTCACGGGCAAATGTCACGGCCGCCTCGATTTCGCCCCGGACGGCGGGCTCCAGTGCATCCAGGTCTTCTACCGACAGGCCCTCTTCAATCAAACGCCGTCTTAACCGCAGGATAGGATCCTTGGGCATCCATTCATCCAACTCGCTGCGGCGGCGCTCCCCGACTTCAAGATCCCAGGCCGGACCGACATGACCGCGCCACCGGTATGTCCGGCACTCCAGCAGACAAGGCCCTGCACCGGCCCTCGCCTGCGCCACGGCCTGCGTCGCGCCATCGCGCACCGCCAACGCATCATTCCCATCCAGACGTATACCAGGCATGCCCGCGGCATCGGCGGCCTGGACGATGTTGTCCTTCAGACGACGAGCCGACAGCGGCATATGCGTGGAATAAAAGTTATTCTCACACACAAATAGCACGGGAAGGCGATAGAGCGCAGCCAGATTCAGGGACTCGTGAAAATGCCCCTCCTCCGTGGCACCGTCGCCGAAAAAGGCCACGGCCACGTGCGGCTCGTGACGAAGCTTGGACGCCAGCCCGGCGCCCACCGCCAGAGGAATGGTCGCCCCGACCAGCGGGACCGTCCCGTACAACCCCTGCGCGGGAGCGACGAGATGCATGGATCCCCCTCGCCCCTTCGAGCAGCCGGTCACTCGGCCGAACACTTCCGCCATCATCTCCGGCAAGTCTCCACCCTTCGCCAGATAGTGGCCATGCGAGCGATGCCCCCCCCACACCGTATCCTGCCGGCTCAATGCCGCGCAGACACCGGCGGCGATCGCCTCCTGCCCGATGGACAGGTGACACGGAGTCTTGATCTCTCCCGCGGAGACTAATTCCCCAATCCGTTCCTCAACGAGACGAATCAGCAGCATTATCCGCAACAGGGATCGACCGGCCGCTGCGGCGCCACCGACCTGCATGATTGCATCCACGCGACTACCCCTTCTCCGGCACGAAAGTGACCCCGTGTGACCGTTTCCCGCCAACCAGCGCAACCAGCGTATGCATAAGAATTTGCAGATCCGTCCGAAAGCTGCGCCGACGCACGTACTCCAATTGCAGGTGAATCTTCACCGGGCGGATCGTTTCCAGATAAGTCTTTTCAGGATCGGGGCTTCCCTCCAGCAAGGCCCCTTCATCGATATTCCACAAGCTTGCCCAGTCCGTCAACCCAGGCCGCACCGCCAGAATGGCGCACTCCTCTTCAGTGTAGAGATCAACATACTGTTGCACCTCCGGTCGAGGGCCCACCAGGCTCATGTCTCCGACGCATACATTGAACAACTGCGGCAACTCATCCAGCTTATACCGTCGTAACCAACGCCCGATCGTGGTCACGCGTGGATCGTCGGCCGGCGTCGAAGGACCACCGAGCGCATCGGCCCGTTCCAGCATCGTCCGGAATTTATACATGCGAAACGGTCTCCCCCCCAGCCCCACGCGAGAACCACGATACAACACCGCGCCGCCGTCACCGAGCTTGACGAGCATGGCCAGCACCAGCAGCAGCGGGCTCAGCAACAGCAGGGCACAGGAGGCGACCACGAGATCGAAGAGGCGCTTCATGACAGACACATCTCCATTCGCCGCATGAACATCAGTGCTCGACCGCAGATGCACCTCCGGCGCCTGCGAGTCCCAGCTTTCTCCAGAACCGGGGCAGGCTGATCAACCGCACGAGCCCCCACAGAGACCCCAGCCCATACCCCAGATGCAGCGCCGCAAAGACGACCGGCATCAGGATAAGGGTGGAGAAGGACTTGTTTGTCCAAGCCACATGAACAGAAGCCGCCACATTCACCATGCCATACGCCGCAAAGATCGCGCCACTCACCCAGAACCACGGTTGCACGACGAGACCCGCTGTTGCCGTCACCAGCAGTGTCGTTACAAAGAGCAACGGAATGAGATGACGAAGGGAGACCGGCATACCGTCACTATAGGCAAAGGGCAACATGGCCCACAAGCCATTGTTCCAGTTCTGTCGCCAGAACGCGGACAGGGTGGAACGGGCAAAATATTCACTCGCCACGTCAGGCACCAGCAACATACGCCCGCCCGTTTTCCGCAAACGGAGACTGAAATCCATGTCCTGCCCTCGGATCAGGTCCACGTTAAATGGACCTTGGCGATCGATCGATGCGGGCGCGAGAGGCACAACTCCGTTCGCCCGGGAACCCTCCGGTGCCGGAACACGCGCGAAAACCTCTCTTCGATAACAGCCGCAAAACACCGTATCGACCCACGTCGCAGCGGACACGTGAATGCGGAAATATGAGTTCCCCACTCCGAACGGATGGCTCAACGCGGCAGCAATCGCCTGACCGACCGGAGAATCCACCGCGGGAACGGTCCGCATCAGACCGCAGGCCACATCGGCATCATGCTCGTACAGCGCCTCGACGCACCGCCGGATGTAGCCCCGCTCCAGGCGCGCATGCGCATCCACCCGGAGCACCACGTCCCCTTGTGCCTCGCGTACACCGAGATTGAGGGCCTTTGGCGTGGTCCTGCCGGGGTTATCGATCACCCGGACACAGGCATGGCGTTGCGCATACGCCTCCAGCACGGCACGAGTTCCATCCTCACTCCTGCCGTCGACGACCAGTACGCCGAAGCGATCGTCAGGATATCCGTTGCTCAAGATCGACGTCAGACAGCGCTCGATAAAGTCCGCCTCATTCCGGCATGGAACGAGAACCGTCACAAACGGCACTCTGTATCCCGGCTCCATCTCCATCTACTCCGTAGGCGCCGGAGCGGCAGCCGTCGACAGCGGGGCGAACAGGCGGGCAAGGAGACCGCTTCTAAACGAGGCAATGGTCACGACGAGCATCGGCACCAACAGCCCTTCGATCACCAGGCCTTTATACCCTTCAAGGCCCGCTCGAATCAGGGGAGGAATATAGGCGACAAACCCCCATGGCGCCATGACCGCAAAGGCATACCGCCATCGCCCCCCTCGAGCCCGCGCGGCTTCCGCGCATAGATAGGCATTAAAACAACGGCCCCAGATCCATCCCCATAACACCGCGCCGAGTAGCAGTCCCGGCAGGCCGAAATTCAGGTACCAGCCGGTCGCATGGTGAATGCTGAAGCCCTGCTCGCCCACTCCTTCAACAATGCCGACGCTCGATGCATAGTGGGAGTAAATATCCCCAGGCCTTTCCGGCCAGAGAATACGGGGCACGACCGAAAACAACAGCGACGTCAAACTTGAACCATAGGTCAACGGCGAATGGAAATACAACGCACCGTAGAGAGACAGGTGCGCGCCGAACGCTTCGTTGCTCGCGTGAATTTCAGGCACCCACTGGACCGCATCCCACCAGGCGCCCCCTTCCCAAAGGTCCATGAGAGGAAAGGCCCGCAAAAAATCCACGAGTCCGATGCCCATGAACATCATCCCGGCTCCGGCGCCCACGAGTCCCCACTTCACCCTTCGCGTATTTGCGAGATAGAAAAATCCGCCGAGGATCAGTGCCGAGAAGAGCTCGTTCTTGTTCCCGAGCGCGGTCACATAGAGGAACATGCCGCCCAGCAGCACACTATACCCGCCCCCGATGAGCCACGTGGCGTTGCCGGTGAGCCAGCGCCCCTGACGCCCAGTGAACCAGACCGCAATTCCGATGGCGAGAGAAAACAGCGCCACTCGGTTGAGCACTTGATGCAGGGTAAACAAAGGCACCATTTCCCCCAGCCCGCCGCGCGTCACCGAATAGCCTGACTTCCCCAACAGCACGGCAGTCGCCAACTGATCCTTGACGATGAGAAAGCTTGCTCCGGCCGCGAGTGCGGCGATGACGAGGAGAGCCGTATGCGAAACCCACAAGGCCGGCGCAGAGTGGTCGGCCTGCGGACCGTCCGTCCTCACCACAGCAAGGAGCGTCAACTCAATCACCAGGACAAACAGGGCATACAGCAGCAGGGTGCACAGGTACTCCCCGTTCAACTCCACCGGAAAGACCTTGCGGTACAGATAGTGATGTTGCTGCTGACTGTCCGCGCCTAGCCCGTCGGCGACGATAGACCAGCCGCCGTGGAGCGACCAAAAATACAGAAACGCGATCCCCAGAGGAAACGACAGGCTACCCGTTCTGGCGTAGAGCAAGGCGGCTAGCCCCGCGATCCCTGCCGTTGAGGCGGCGAGCACAAGATAAAATTCCATGCGGCGCGTCCTCTAAGCAGATGACATCAGGTTTCGTGCGCGGAGGCCTTCCTGACTCGACGATGCACGGCATGGCTTCATGCCCCGGCGCTTCGTGACCAGGCACCGGTCGATCACCAGATAGTCGAGGCCGGAGCGCAGGAGCACCTCCACCGCATCGCAGGCTCCGCCGACGATGGGGGATCCATGAAGGTTAAACGAGGTATTGAGCACCACCCATCGACCCGTCACCCGTCCGAATGCCTCGATGAGCGCGTGGAAGGACGGATTCAGATCCTTCCACACCATCTGCACCCGCGCCGTCTGATCCGCCGAATGTACGGCCGCGATGAAGTCTGCGCGGCGCCCGGTGGTCTCGAAGGCGTGCATCATGTATGGACTGACACGCGGCCTCGGCAGTACCGACGGAACATGGACATACCGTTCAGCCTGCTCTCCCAGCACCGCCGGCGCAAAGGGCATCCAAAAGTCCCGCTGCTTGATCATATGGTTGATGACGTTCACCACGGCCGGATTGCCGGGATCCGCAAGGATGGAGCGATTCCCGAGCGCTCTCGCGCCGAACTCCATCCGTCCGGAACAGCGAGCCACAATGTGGCCCTGAGCCAGCAGTTCGGCCGTGCGCGCTTCCGGATCATCCAGTTCCTGAAACTCCACGGCCTCACCGTACCTAGCTCGCGCTTCCGCCAGGTCCGCACCGGCCTCCGGCCCCACATAGATGTCATCGAAGTGAATATCGTCCAGTGCTCCACCCTGGCGTACATGACATTGCCATACGGCGCCGAACGGCAGCGTTTCGTCGCCACAGGAGGGAAACACATCAAAATACTCGAGCGCGGACAGTTCGGCGACCCGGTGATTGGCCTTCACATTCATAAACACTCCGCCCGCCGCCAGCACCTTGCGCACCCCGGTCCGTTCCATGGCTGCAGCCACCCATCGGCACATCAGATCCTCGGTAAAGAGTTGCACCCCCGCGGCCACCAGGTCGAAACGCACGGTTCGAAGATCATCCATCAGCCTGGGGAGAATGGCGTTCGTCCGTTCGGATGTCTTTCGACGGAAACACAAAGGATTCTCGGGATCGAGGTCCAAGTAACGGGCAAACGAGTTCGCCACCTCACGCCCCTGCTCCACACCGGCATACGGAGCCAGGCCCATCACCTTGTACTCGTGCTCATGAGGGCGCATGCCGAGCAAGTATGTCACCGACGCATAGATGTTCCCCAGGGAATGGCCAATGGGTGTTGAGGCCAGCAAGCGTAACTGTCCCTGCTGAGCCAGGTACACCTGCGCGCAGCTGTCATCGCCGCCGCCGTCCAAGGTCAACACCAGATGCGGCTCCTCCCAGTTCTTGCAGAGCGCGTAATAGGCCGACGCGGCATGGTTCGAATGGTGATGAAACCGGCTGACCGGAATGCCATCGAGGCCACACTGTGCCAACTGTCGCTCAATCACAGGATGACTCATTGCCGTCCGCCGCGAGACTTGCCACCCCCGTCCCAGTTCTTCGATCGAAGCCGGTACAAGGCCCGCGCATCTGGAAGCGGCGCCGGACCAGTCACCCGCGAGAACGAGGTCTTTCCAGGAGCGTGAGTTCCGGGCGTAACACCGGAGCAGGTCTTCACGAGTTTCCTTCACAGGGCTGTTGAGATTGCTGAGACACACATGATCGAGGCGTCGCGCATCCAAGCCATACGCTTTCACGCAAGCCATGACCGCCTGGAGGGGAAACCCGATCGCCCCCTTCTCTCGAGTCACCCGTTCTTCCTGGACCCCAAAGACCACTCGTCCGTCCTGGCACAACACAACGGAGGCGTCGATGCCTTCATTGATACCCAGAATCAGCATGCCACCCTCTTCGGCCCCAGCACCTCACGATAGAGATCGACCGTTTTCCTGACAATGTGATCCTGCGCAACGAGGGCGGTCCACGCTCGACCGTTGGAGCGCACGGGACGGGCAAGCATGTCGGCCAATCCCTTTCCCAGGGCCTGCGGCTTCCGTTCGACGATTCTGGACGGGACTACTCCGGCCAGGCGTTCCCGGACATCTCCGACATCGACCGACACAACCGGCAGATTACAGGCCAACGCCTCCTGGACGATCGTCGGAGACCCCTCCCAATCGCTGGTGAGAAGCAGGCAATCGACGCCGTTCAACATGGTTGCGACTGTCGAATGCGGCACACGCCCATCTAATGTCACGAACCGGATCGGGCCACATTCCTTCACTGCCTCGTTCACCGCCGCCTGCGCAAGATCCAACCGTTTCACCGCCGGTGAAAGCCCCGCATTGAACAGCACGACGCGATCCTGCTCCGGCCACCCGAGTTCCTGTCGAGCGTCAGACCGGGATCGGGGAACAAAGAGATTCGTGTCCACCCCGGACGGCAGGACAACCGCGCGGTCTCCAGCCCACCATAACCGGCGCGCCAGCCCTTCGCTGACACAGATGATCCGGGCCGCCTTGCGAGCGGCATACTGAGACAACCAGCGGCGCAGCGCGGACCGGATCCACGGATCGCTCGGAGCGGGATTGAGATCGCTCCCGCGAAAGGTGATTACCAAAGGCACCGTCGCGATCAGGCTCGCGAAAAACGCCGTCATGGTCCCATACTGCGCATGCACGAGATCCGGGCGAAAGGAATCCATCAGGCCACGCAGCCTTGCGGACTCCCGGCGCAAACTGCGCAAATCCGTCCTGGACGCCAGACAGAACGTCTCCGCAACCACACCCACCTCCCGCATCGCCTCGACTTGTTTCTTCGCAAAAATCATCGCCGAACCCTCGGCTTCGCCCGGAAACAGGTAGAGCACGCGAATGGGGCGGCCTTGCAGGGGTGCCGGGTCCCTCTGCCGATCCTCGTACGACACGGCCATTCCGACCATATCTGACATGCACCCTCGAATCACGGTCCAACCGAACGAAAGGTCTCCCGATACACCTTCGACTGTTGCACCGCCCGCGCAAAGACCTCATGCCCGGTGGCATTCCAATGGTTGTCGTCGGGAAACTCGAACCTGAGCTGCCGTTGCCTGTAGTCCGCGATGAAGGCCGGCTGCATATCGATGACCTCGAAACCCTGCTGCCTGGCACGATCCATCAGATGCATTCGCATCACGGCCGCATAGGCATCCCCAACGGACGCCAGCCGAGCGGTATCGTAGAGTTCAGGCCGGATCCCATCAACGGCCAGCGCGATGCGACCGGGCGGCAGTCCCGACATGTTCGGCAGACGCTGGAGAAACGCCTCGATCGCCCGGTCGGAATCGGCGACCCTGACCGGCGTGGCCGCCGCCGCGGTATTTCCGACGAACCGCGGCCGGCTGATGGCCGACTGTCCCGGCCGATAGGCCCATCGCTTCCACACCTCCCGAATTTCAAGATTCACATACAAATACATCCCGAGTGAAGACCCGGCCCAAAAATCACGCCACCAGGGCACCGGCCGGTCGATGCGCATCAGCTCGAGCCGCCCGTCCGGCGACTCCACGAAGTAATGCAACCCCGGCTCGCTCTTATATTGACGCAGACTTTCATCGAAATCGTTGCCGATGATCACCACCGTCAACCCGTCGGGATGGAATGTGTCCCTGACATATTGCGCGTAGGCCAGATACTGGCTCAGGGAGGACCCCGACGTCCCGAATCCATACACACGTCCGGCAGAGCCGACGGTACCGGCGAGCCTGGCCACCCCCGTCTGAAGAAACGGAACCATGACGGCCTCCACAAAACTATCTCCGATGACGGCCAATAGCGGCGTCTTGGCCGACGGGTCGTACTCCTGATCGTTCACAAACCCATAATTGTTGGTTCTCACTCGATTGACGATCGAAAAGTTCCAACCCCGCGAATACACCGACTCCCGACGGGGGGTAAAACGAAACACGGGATTCTGCTCATCCACGGAGAGGCCCCGAAGTCCCTCGTTGACCGGAAGCCACCGGCAGATGACTTCCAGCAACAGTGCCACCACGACCAGGGACACGAGCGTGGATGCGAGCGCCAACACCACCGGCCGCCTGCCCCGTCGCGGCGATTGCACGTTTGTCATCGACGCTCTCCGCCCATGGATGAATATCGATAAGTCATGAACGTGGCAGCAGGGTCGCAAAAATGCGAAGCCTCGCCACTCCTTCCGTTAGCGAGGGCGATTTGACGGCTCGCCGGACACACAGCGCCCGACCGGCCCGGAGGAGCATTCACGAAGCCGCGGCAACATTCGACGGTAGAAGGCCGTGGCCAGCAGCAGGCCGGCCAACGCATACTGGAGGCTGATCGCCACGGCGATGCCCAGCAGCCCGCCCGCCAAAAAGCCGAAGGCCTTCAAGGCGAGGCCCCCGAGACTGGCCACGGCCTCGACCCTGGCGGGAATGCCTGTTTCGCCTTCGGCATAAAACGCATTGACCAGCAGATGATTCACTCCCCCGCACAACAGCCCTCCGGCGCAGGCGAAGAATGTCATCCGGAGAGTCGCCATCTCCTGACTTGTAATTCCTCCCTGGCCCGGCTGTCCCCCGGACCATAATCCGATACTCTGCCCGAAAATTGCCACTGTCGACAGACCGACGAAGGCGAGCGCGCTGAGTCCTGCCACTCCAACCAGCCTTGCTCGACACACCGCCACAAATTCCTCCCAAGCGCGAGCCTGCGCCAGTTTCGCCAGGGTCGGCACGACCGGCGTGACAAATCCCTGATTGAAGATACGAACGACCGCAGCCAGTACCCGCCAGGTCAGCTCAAGCATCACCAGGCTGCCTGCACCCAAGAAGGAAGTCAGAAAACGATCCGCGACGAATCCGGTCCGGACAAAGGCCGCGCTCAACACAAGCGGTCGCATACGCACACCCACCTCGCGTAGGCACGTGACCGCACCCGGAAACGAACCAGGCACCCATGCTCCTAGTGCCTTCAACAACAGGAGCGCCGGCCCGCTGAGCACAAAGACCTGGACCCAGGCCGCAAGCCTCACCCCACCACTCGACAGCGCCATGACTAGGACCCACCATCCAAGCAGCGAACAGAGGAGGAGCGCGCCGGCCGTCCAGATGAACCGGTCCCTGGCCTGGTAGAACGCGGACAACAGCGTGAAACAGGCCACCCCGATGAGCGCGGTCAGTTGGATTCGTGTCAGCTCGACGGTGAGTTGCCTGGTCGCATCCGAAAATCCAGGAACCATCACACCCACCAGGGACGGCGCCGCGGAGTACAACACCAGCGTCACAAGGGCGGCCAGCGCCCCGACTCCTAGGAACAACGGCCAGGCCAGCCGCCGTCGCTCAACTCCCGTGAGAGCGGACAGCAGCGGCACGAGCACAAACGACAGCGGGTCCATCACCACAACCGACAACAGCTGGAGCAATGTCGTCCCCGCGTATAACGCGTCGGTATCGGGTCCGGCCCCCAAGTGGGCGACGGTATACCACTGGATGCCGAACGAGGACAGGAGCTGTGCGGCGGTCAGGAGGGACAGCCCCATTCCCAGCCCCAAAACGTTACGCCCCATATGGCGACTCCCTCTTCAGCAGTCCATCAACGCATATAAATCCGCGATCGGCGGTTCGTGGCTCATATCACGCCATCGCCGGAATCAAGTCAAGGTGCCGTATCCAAGGTGTTCCGCGTTGACGGATCGTATCCGGCCCACTTATGATCCGCTCCCATTGTGCTGCAGGTAAGCCCCCTCACATGGCGTGCACTCACGCTGGTCGTCATTTGCACGGCCCTGCCCATGTTCCACACCCGCACGGCCTCAGCGGACAGTGCGGCATCGTCGGCGTCCACTGCGCATGATCTGGATTTGCGCCTCGAAACAACGACGTATCTGCTCAACCTTGAAAAACAAGGGCTCGAAGACAACACCTTCACCAACGGACTCGGGCGCGACACCACGCTCATCGGCAACCTACTGAATGTGTATGTGCGGAAACGCCTGCTGTCCTCCGTAGACGTGGACCTTGGAGTATTCGCCAACATGCCGTACGGTCATGACAGGGAAATCTCACAGGTCCGGCCGATCATCCGCCTCCAATACAAACCAACGGAGGAAGTGTCCGCCCTATTCGGCACCCTGGCTGGCCCGCACCGGGACTTTCATGATGCGGTCTTCGACAATGCCAACAGGTTCGTACGGCCCCTCGAACAGGGCGCACAAGTCCTGGTGGACTCCCGGTATTATCGCCAGGACTTGTTCATCAATTGGGAGCAGGCGTTTCGCGGCTCCGCCACCAACCGGTACGATATCGGGTATGCCGGGCAGTTGCGCGCCGGCCCCTTCCGTTTCAACGCACAAGCCCATTGGGTCCGCAACGGCCAAGCGCTCCTAAAACTGGACCGGTCGTTCGACACCGCGGAGAACCTGGTCACCGCCGCAGGGCCTGAGCTGGTGCTCGAACCATCCACCTATTTCCCCGCCCTGGCCTGGTGGAATCAGCTTGGCATTCGCGCCACCTATCTGACCTCATTGAATGAGTCGCCGGGCAGCCAGCCGGCAATCCGCGGCCGTGGCTACGAGTTGAGCGTCTGGCTGGATGTCGCCGGGTGGCGGCCGTCGGTGTCGTTCTGGCGCGGACGACAATTTCTCAGCCAGCAGGGCGACCCGGAATATGCGGCGAGCAATTTTCCTGAGTTCGGCCTGTCGAAAATCATCCCGCTCGGCCGGTCCGCTTCAATCGAGTTCGGCGTGCAGGCGCGCCGCGTCCGCGCCTTCTTTACTGAAGACGGCATCACGTACCAGAACCGCGATACCTTCAAGTGGGTGAACCAGCAATATCTCGTCTTCAATTGGAATTGGGACACCACCGACGGACAATTCGTGCGCGATCTCTTTGCCTCCAGTGAGCCCCTCGCCATTGAGTCGAAGCCGGCGAATACGCCGACCCGATTTACGGCCAAACTCGACACCCTGACCTATGTGTATAACATCGGCTATTCCGGCCTCCGGCAAATCGGAGGGCGACCGGTCGCGAACAGTACCCTCGCCGGTCAATACCTTGCGCCTGTGCTCAGATACAGCCCCTCGTCCAGGTTGAATCTGGATATCGGTGTCTTTGCAGGGTTGCCCGTCGGGGATACGCAGCGATTCCACACGGTGCAGCCGATCCTGTCGGCGGAGTATGAACTCTGGCCGGCGGTGTCGCTGATCGCCGGCACAATCAAGCGTAATCACCCCTTCGTGGATGCGCTGTTCAACGACGCCTCCCTGTTTTCACGCCCTCTGGAACAAGGATTCCAACTCCTGGTGAACCGGGAACATTACCAGCAGGATCTGTTCATCAACTGGAACCAGATCGAGACGTTTCAAAAGGCGGAGCGATTCGACGTGGGCTACGCAGGGCGCGCGAGCGCCGGGTTCTTTTCCTTGAACGGCCAAGTCTACTGGACACACAGCGGGGGGGCCCAGTATTCGGAATCCCGCACGTTTTTCGGCGCCGGCCTGCCGAGGGACCGGCCGGCTTCGAACAATTTCCTGACGGCCGTCGGGCCGCAATTTACGTTCCAGCCCAGTCGCTACTCGTCGGCCCTATCGTGGTTTCGTGAAATCGATGTGATGGCGCTGTACCTCACCAGCCAAAACGAACCGACCCAGAGCGGAGCACCGATCGTTCGCGGCCGGGGCTACCAACTGACGGCCGGTGTGGATCTGGACGGCTGGCGGCCGTATGTCACGATCTGGCGAGGCGAGCATTTCGTGAATGAACAGGGCGACCCGGCCTACTACGCGGGAAACTTCACGGAGTTCGGGCTCTTGCGCGATGTTCTGCTGCCGGCCGGCTTCTCCTTGCGGGTCGGCGGGTTCGGGCGCGTGATCGAGAATCGCGTGACCCATACCGAGTATGCGTTACTCAACTGGTCCTGGGATCAATCGCCCTGGCGCGAGTTCTGCTTGCGACCGACGCTACTGCATCGAAGCGAGTCGTCCTGCAGCCGGCCTTGAGACACACTTCTCTCTTGCCACCCCGCATCAAGCCCGTTAGAGTAGCACCAGCGAAATATACTGGTGTTCGTTCAGTTGGAGGGGCTATGTTCCGCAGATGGATCGGTACCGTGCTGGGAATTGTTGTCATGTGCGCACCGGCGCTCGTCCATGCCGAAAACTATGCCGCCTTCGCGGTAGGACCGAATGTGGCGACCTTGGACACCACGGACGCCGGGAAACTCGACCTTAACACCAACCTGGCCTTTGGCGGAAAATTCGGCCACTACTTCGATGACCGCGGGTTCAACTGGTTCGGGCTTGAGGTCGACGTCTACCGATCACAATCGAACGTCAAAGCCCAGACCCCCCCGCGGCAGGGAACCAATCTGCTTCTCTCGGGACCGATTCCTGGGAGCGATTTCCTGGTTCACTCCCTTGCGTTTAATGCCCTGGTTCGCGTCACCGGCTATCAATACAAAGTTGAGCCCTATGCCGGGCTTGGCCTCGGCCTCAATCTGGGAAATATTTCAGACGGGAACTTTCGACCGGAAGCGTCGTTTGCTCCGAGTTTCAACGTGTTGGCAGGCATCAAGTATTATCTCACCGCAAAAGTCGCCCCGTTCATCGAATACAAATATAATTTCGCGCACTTCTCCTTCGATCGAACCAACGTCACCGCTGACTACCGCGCCAATCTCTTCATGTTCGGCGTCGCCTACCATTTCGACCGATAGACGGGCCCGGCTCTGGAATCCAGCCTCATAGACAGGGTAGTCTTGACTGCGGCGACACCGGCCCGCTCGCAAGGCGCCGAGGAACTCCCTCGCCGCCAGAGGACCATCACCTGTCATGCGCACGACCCGACATTGTCATCTCACCATCGATCTGGAAGATTATAAACATGCCACCATGCTGGACATGGGGTTGCCGCCGCGTACCGATCCCGATCAAGCCTGGCGTGGGCTGACTAGGATCTTCTCCGCCCTGCGGACGACCGCCGGCGAACCGCACGTCACCCTCTTTACCACCGGACAGGTTGCGCGGGACCAACCGGATCTCGTCGGCGAAATGGCCCGGCGCGGGCATGAGATCGGTTGCCACGGCGACCAGCATGAAGACCTGTTCACGCTCGACCGCGAGGGGTTCCTGCGCAGCCTTCGACGGGCCAAGGCTTCGCTCGAAGAGGCCGCGGGCCAAGCCGTGCTCGGCTTCAGGGCCCCCAACTTTTCCCTCGACGACCGGTCTCCATGGGCCTATGACACACTGAACGAAACGGGATTCCTCTACGACTCCAGCCTGGTGACGGAAGGGCCGCGAACGGCCGCGGAACAGTACGATTGCCTGCCACTCGGGGACCGCCGCCTGTTCGAATTTCCGCTCTACCGGCGGCGAATCGGTCCTCGCCACGGCATTCGTGTCATCGGCGGGACCTATTTTCGCCTGCTCCCCCTCCCCGTGATCCTGCGGTTGATGGACGAGGCGATAGACAACGGATTCATCCCGGTAGTGTACCTGCACGCCGCCGATGCCGACGATCGACCCAGCCCCGTCCGTTGGCACGAGATGCAGGGACTCCCCACGCTGACCCGAAGCCGATGGACAATCCATCAGACACAATGGACCTTGGGCACCAAGGGAGTGGCCGAGAAACTCCGCGCCGTCCTCGAACGGTTTCCCAACCTGGGCCCCATGCGCAAGGCCCTGCCCCCGTCCGTGACGGCGTAGACATGTACATCCTCGGCTTGGCCACAATGGGTGAAAGCGCCGCCGCCCTACTCAAGGACGGCCTGTTGATCGCCGCGGTGGAGGAAGAACGGTTCACGCGCGTCAAACACGAGGGCTGTTTTCCGATCCGCGCCATCGCCTTCTGCCTCGCCCAAGCCGGTATCACCCTGGCCGAGATCGACCATGTGGCGGTCTATTGGCAACCGTTCCGCATCGGCGTCCGCGCCAAGGCCCTGCTGACGACGGCCTTCACCCATCCAACCACCTTCGCCGGCAAGGTAGGCCGGATACTCGAAGAACTGTCGCCCGCCGGCGGCGGACAGTCGTCGGCCAGCCAAGGCAGTTGGGCGGAACTCTTCCTGGTGCGTCGGCTCCTCACGCGGCACTTCGGCCCCTCGGCCGCCATGATCCATTATCTCGATCACCATCGCTGCCACATGGCCAGCGCCTTCTTCGCTTCCCCCTTCGACGAGGCCACCATCATGGTGTTCGACGGCGCAGGCGAAGAGGCCGCCACCACCCTGGCGGTCGGCTCAGGCACGGCGTTGAGGGTGCTGAAGTCGATTCCCTGGCCTCATTCACTCGGTCATTTCTATTCGGCCATGACTGGCTTTCTGGGTTTCACCATGCTGGATGGCGAGTACAAAATGATGGGCCTTGCCCCATACGGCAAGCCGGAACACCTCCCCTTTATCCGCCGCAACCTACTCGTGACGGACAGGCCCGGCTCCTATCGCCTGAACCATGCGGCGCTCGATTACCACGCCGCACTTCGAGGTCGGTTTTCGCCCGCGCTCACGGAGACCTTCGGGCAGCCAAGAGAGTGCGACGAATCTCCCTTCACGGAACGCCACCACCAGCTCGCGGCGAGCGCCCAAGCAGCCTTCGAAGATGTCGTCTTCGATTTGGCATCTTGGGCCTTCGAGCAGGGAGGCCGACGCACCAACCTCTCGCTGGCCGGAGGCTGCGGGCTGAACTGCTCCGCAAACGGTCGATTGCTGCGCGAGGGTCCATTCACGCAGCTGTACGTCCCGCCGGCTCCGCATGACGCAGGTTGCGCAGTCGGCGCGGCGCTGCTCCTCTATCACGAGACGTTAGGACAACCGCGACGGTTCACCATGACCCATGCCGCCTATGGACCGGCCTATGGGGATCAGGATATCGACCGGGCGCTGCGCGCAGCCGGTATTCACACGCAGCCGATCGCCGACGAAGGAACGCTGCTCCGCAAGACGGTGGAGATCCTGACAGGCGGCGGCGTGGTGGGCTGGTTTCAGGGCGCGATGGAATTCGGCCCGCGCGCGCTGGGCTCCCGGTCGTTCCTGGCCGATCCGCGCAAGGATCAGATTCGGGACGCCCTCAATGTGAAGATCAAGAAGCGGGAACTCTTTCGACCGTTTGCTCCCTCAGTGAAGGAAGAAGCGGCGGCGGACTATTTCGAGGTAACCCAGCCCAGTCCGTTCATGAACCTCGCCGTGCCGGTCAGGCAAGACAAGCGCGCCATCATTCCCGCCGTCACCCACATCGACGGGTCGGCCCGGGTGCAGACCGTAAATCGGGCAAGCAATGCGCGTTACTGGAATCTCCTCGACCGCTTCGAAAAAGAAACCGGCATTCCGGTGCTCTTGAATACATCCTTCAATATCCAGGAACCGATTGTCTGTACCCCCGAACAGGCCCTGGCGACATTTGCACGAAGCGGCGTGGACGCCCTGGTGATCGGGAACTATTTTATCGATCGTGCCATGCTCCCTGCATGAATCCGATCTCCCTGCGACCGATCCACACAGTTGCCCTCCGGCTCGCTCAACCACACAAGCCCGGCAACACTGGAAGGGACGAAACCCATGGATGCCCTGCACACTTTGCTTTCTCTGAAGGGAACGCGTAGGGTAAGAGCGTACATCTCATTCTCACATGCCCTCTCATTTGCCTGCGGCCTGCCACCGCCGACAACGCTCGAAAGGCGGCTCCCCGTGCTGACGTGTCCACACAAAATCCCGGGCGACTCAGGTGCCGCAACTGTCCTGTTGTCATCCCCTCGAATTCAGCCTCCGTTGCATCGAGTCTTTCCTTAGAAACCACCGGGCAATCTGGGCCAGGCATCCACGAGAAGCGGGACTCAGCGCGCAAGCCCTTCACATCGAAACTTGGACTTGCCGGGCAAGCAGCGCAAGGTAGAACGCGCAGGGGCCCGCCGGCGATTACCCGACAGAACCACTGACACGTACACAAGCGTTCGATCCGGTTACTACCTGGAGGTGTTGTATGAATGGAAGAACAGTTGCGCACAGTTCACTCTGGGTACTGCTCATCAGCGGCTTTTTGGGCTGTGCCGGCGCGGGGCCATTTGTCACGCTGCCGAGCAGCGCTTTTTTTGAGACCGACGTAAAGGAGCGGGAGGCATTGCAGGTGGTGGGCCGCACCCAGGAAGCGCGGCGGGCGAATTGCCAACAGAACGCCAGCTGTGAGGAGGTGACGTACCTCAGGGGCTTGGTCGCGTTATTCGAGAACCGCGAGGATGCGATCCACGCCTTCCAAGAATTGCGCACCACCGTGCCAAACGGTCGCTATGCCGCCTCCAGCACTCGCTGGCTCACCCTGCTGCAGGGCGGTCAGCCGGCATCCGTCAGGCACGAGCCGCTGTTCATGCAACTGAGACAGGAGATTCTCCATGGCCTGCTGGATCCGGACACCCTTGCCGCAAGCAGGAAATTGAAAGAGCAGGAACGGCGGATCGCGGAAGTGCGACCTTAATCCTTCTGTGTCAGATCATACCAGGCAGCGGGGGAACAGGAGAATTCCAGCGGCACATGCAGAAGGGACGTACATTTCTTCGAAGGACTGACTGGCTCTGTTTGGAGGCGCCGGGCGGGTTCGAACCGCCGCATCGCAGTTTTGCAGACTGCTCCCTTAGCCACTTGGGTACGGCGCCACGGATCGGATTATAGAAGGGGGAGCTTCAGGAACTCAACCGGCAAGAGCAGCGAAACGCAGGAATATTCTGAACATGGTCCGCCCGAACAAAATCTGTTGTTTAGCGTTTCGTCGGCAGCACGGGAATATCGCGGACGATAGTCGAATGTTCATCCGGGGCATGACCGATCAGCTCCCACCCAGGCTCCGCCTGCCCATCGGAAGCACCAGTCGTTTCGTGAGACACACCGGCCGCTTCGGCTTCTTTTTCTTTGGCCAATAGTTCGACTTCGTGAATCAGCGTGTCCATGAGTTCTTCAATGGGCACCTTTCGCATCAGCTTGCCCTTTTTGAAGAGAATGCCTTTGCCTTCTCCACCGGCAATGCCGATATCCGCTTCTTTACCTTCCCCGATGCCGTTCACGACACAGCCAAGCACGGAGACGTTCAGCGGCGTCTTAATATGGCCAAGCTTCTTTTCCAGCTCATTCGCCATGCGCACCACATCGATCTCAACCCGGCCGCAGGTCGGGCAGGCAATGACATTGATGCCGCGATGGCGCAACTCCAGCGACTTGAGAATCTCGAACCCGACTTTGACTTCCTCCACCGGATCAGCCGCCAATGAGACTCGGAGGGTGTCACCGATACCTTGCGACAAGAGCCAGCCGAGGCCGATCGCGGACTTCACCGCGCCCGTCATGGCCGTACCGGCTTCTGTGATTCCGATATGCAGGGGATAATTGGACTGGGTGGAGAACAAATAGTAGGCGTCGATGGCATGGTGCACGTCGGAGGCCTTGAGCGACACCTTCATATTGGTGAAGCCCTCGTCTTCCAACGCATGGACGGCATTCAATGCCGACTCAGACAGGGCTTCGGGAGAAGGCCAACCATACTTGTCCAATAGCGGGCGTTCCAGCGAGCCGCCATTGACCCCCACACGCAAGGGAATGCCCCGCTCATTGACAGCCTTGATGACTTCCTGCACCTTCCACCAAGCGCCGATGTTGCCGGGATTGATGCGGACACAATCGACGACTTCGGCCGCCTTAAGGGCGAGGCGATGGTCGAAGTGAATGTCGGCGATCAGCGGAACCGTCATCGCGGCTTTGATCTGAGGAAGGGCAGCTGCCGCCGCCTCATCAGGAACGGCGACCCGGATGATTTCACATCCGGCCTCCTCCAGCTGACGGATTTGAGCCACCGTGGCGTTCACATCGCGCGTATCTGTCGAACACATCGACTGGACTGAAATCGGCGCATCTCCGCCGATCTTGACCGATCCCGCCTGAATCTGCCGCGTCTTTTTTCTCGTGATATGCATCAGCTTCTCAGCGTATGTCCTGTTTCGGTGCGCCCCGACGTCAACTAGCTGCCCTGCTCATCGCCGTGCGGCAAACTCCCCACCAGCGACGCCAACCGGGCGGCATCATCCGTGGCTACACTGGCCCCGAACAACGCCTTCACGTTGCTATAAATTCCGTCGGCCGTCAGGCCATACCGTTCGCGCAGCAAGTCTTGCGGACCCTGCTCGATGTACCAATCGGGAAGGCCGATCATCTTCGTTCTGAGATTCGTGATACCTTCTTCGGACAGGGCTTCCAAAACGGCGGAACCGAATCCACCCATCTTGCAGCCTTCTTCGACGGTCACCAGGCAGCGCACGTTCTTCGCCGTCTTGATGATCAGCTCCGTGTCCAGGGGCTTCACGAAACGGGCGTTGACCACCGCGGCGGAGATCCCCTCCTGCGCCAACCGTTCGGCCGCCTTCATGGCGGGCCAGACGGTGACTCCGATCGCCACAATCGCCACATCCGTGCCTTCCCGCAACAACTCGCCCTTGCCGATCGGCAACGCCGTCGGTTCGGGATCCATCGGCACCCCGAGACTCACGCCGCGCGCGTACCGCACCGAGGCGGGCCCATCATGCGTCACACAGGTCTTCATCATGTGCTGCAGCTCGTTTTCGTCCTTCGGTGCCGCCACCACCATGTTCGGGACATGGCGCAAAAAGGCAAAATCGAATGCGCCGTGGTGTGTCGTGCCATCCTCGGCCACCAGGCCGCCCCGGTCGATGCAGAAGGTCACCGGTAAATTCTGGGTGGCCACATCGTGCACCACCTGATCATAGGCCCGCTGCAAGAATGTGGAATAGAGCGCGACCACCGGCTTCATGCCCTGCGTCGCCATACCGGCGGCAAAGGTGACGGCATGTTGCTCGGCGATACCCACGTCATAAATCCGATCCGGGAACACCTTCTCAAACGCATTGAGACCCGTGCCTTCGCACATGGCGGCGGTAATGGCCACGATCCGCTTGTCCTGATGAGCGACTTTGATCAGCGCATCGATCGCCATACTCGTATAGCTGGGGCGCGATGCTTTCTTGGCAGGCACACCCGTTTCACGCACGAAGGGCGGACAGGCATGGAACCAGACCGGATTATCCATCGCCGCCTGATAGCCCAAGCCCTTCTTCGTGATCACATGCAGCAGGACCGGGCCCTTCATTTTCAGCACGTTCTCCAAGGTCGGCAGCAGGTGCTCGAAATTATGCCCATCGATCGGTCCGGCGTACTGGAAGCCCAACTCCTCAAACAACAGACCCGGAAGAATCGCCCCCTTGGCCAATTCCTCAGCCCGTCGGGCGATTTTCTGCACCTCAAGGCCGATGTGGGGAATCTTCCGCAGGAGTTGGCCGGTTTCTTCCCGCATACGCGCGTAGAATTCGCCGGTGAAGGTCCGGTTCAGGTAGGCCGAAATCGCCCCGACGTTCTTCGAGATGGACATCTGGTTGTCGTTCAGGACGACGATGAAATCCTTGTTGGTGCCGCCGGCATGGTGCAACCCTTCGAGGGTCATCCCGGCCGTCATGGCGCCGTCACCGACCACGCAGACGACTTTGTGTTTTTCGTTCCGCTGCTCGCGCGCCTCCACCATGCCGAATGCGGCGGAGACTCCGGTGCCGGCATGCCCGGCATTGAAGGTATCGTAGACACTCTCTTCACGCTTACAGAACCCGCTCAACCCGCCGTACTGCCGGAGCGTATGGAACTGCTCCCGGCGTCCGGTCAGCAGTTTGTGGGTATAGGCCTGATTGCTGGTATCCCACACAATCTTGTCTTTCGGCGTATCCAGGAGATATTGCAGCGCGACCGTCAGCTCCACCACACCCAGATTGGAGGCCAGGTGCCCGCCGACATTCGAAACCACCGTCAGGATCTGCTCACGGATCTCCTGGCACAGTTCCGGAAACTGCTCAGGGGAGAGGCGTTTCAAATCAACGGGACTGTGGATATTTTTCAGCAGAGACATTGCACAATCTCCTTGTCAAATGATGACAATTGGGCGCAGGCATTCATTCAGTGGGAACAAGTCGTATAGAGAAGGTCGCGACGAAGCAGCGAAGAAGTTTCGTACAATCGGCTCATCCTCACATATGACACTGCCTGTGTCAAGATTTCGCCTTCCCCCGCACCAAAAACTTCGCACTCGGACTATGACCGGAACCGGTAGGTGAGGACGGTGGAGAGGGTAAAATCCGCCGCACTCCCGGTGATGAAATCCAGATTCTCCACTCCATACAGCTGCCAGAGCAGACCGGGAAGGATTCGATAACTCACCCCCAGCACCGACTCCGTCACGCCCTTATCCAGCACTTGCGTTCCCGTCCCATGAAACGGCGGAGAATAATAATCGAACTGTGCCGTGATCGAAAAGTTTTCCGTCCAGAGATATTCCACGGCGGCCAACCCGCTCACCACCGGCTGGAGCCCCAACCCGGCTATCCGTCCCGTGGGAAATACCCCGTTAAGATTCGCGTACAGGATCCAGTTACCCGCGAACTTCTTATCCAGCGCCAAGCCGATGCCGGCATCAGGATGCCCGCTGCCGAACATTTCGCCGGTGTCTCCGGTCGGAGCCTTGACCCCGACCCGGACTGACAGGGCTGGAAGGCTCGAGGTTTCTTTGAGAATCTGGTACTTGCCGTAAAACGAGATGTCTCCCAATCCAGTCGCGCCTTCGGATCCCTGAAACAGCGTGCGGGCACCGTTCGCAATATTAAACGCGTACCCGGTCTCTCGCTGAGCCTTGCGCGGCGGCGCCACGCCGGTCGTGCCTCGTTCCACCCCGATGATCGCCCCCTCCATGAAACCACGGTACCGATGATAGCCGGGAATCTCCGCGCCCAGCTCTAGGCGATCCGTGAGGCCATACCGAAGAAAGAGTCCGGTTCGCACCGTTTCGAACTTCATCGAGACGTCAGCTTGCTCCTCCTGGTCCCTGGCAATACTGGCCGTATTCGCCACCTCCAGGCGCACATCGAAATCACCCTTGCGAAGCACTGTCGCCCGCTCGCCCGGCATGGCCAGGACCAGTTGATCCAGCGCTTGAAAGTTTCTGACTGGAAACGGACCGAAGCCTTCCGCTCCGGCAGCACGCGGAAGGACGCTCAGGAGCGCAAAGAGGCAAAAACAATGAATGGTGTACCGCAAGAGCAACCCCGGCCGTTCACTCACCGGCACTTAGTAAGGAAAGTCTAACCCCGCGAAGACCGCTCCACCCTCGCGACTGTACCCGTAATCTACCCGGCCGACGACATTGGGACGAACGATGGCGCGAAACCCCAGCCCCGGCGTCATCCGGTAATCTTGAAAGCTGACGTCTTTGAACGAGTTGAAGACCTGCCCCGTGTCGAGAAACGGCGCCACCTCGAAATCCGCAGTCACCCCGGCCAGTTTCGTCCTCAAGATGTGAATTCGCTCTTCGATGCTGAAGGCAATCAGATGTTTGTCGATGTACCGGTCCAACCCGAACCCGCGCAGATTGTTCTGCCCCCCGAGCGAGGACTGTTCGAAAAACGGTACCTGGGACCCGATGGTCGCCTGCAAGTCGGCACGGACGACCAGAATGGCGCGCTTGGACTCGCTGGGGAACAATTTCTTGACTTCGAGTTCGTATCGCGAATAGACCGGGTGGTCGCCGTTTTTCACATTTTGATTCAGTTCGGCATAGGCGGTGATGGCCACGCCGTCGGTCGGGGAGACCAAGCTGTCACGGGTATCGTAATAAAACGAGGCGCGGTGGCCCACGATGATGGACTCGCCTTGAATACCGTCAACCGTGGGGAATTGTTCGACCGAAAAGGGCAGATCGATCGCTCCTCGCTGGAGCTGCACCTGCCGGACCCGCTGCCCGACAGAAATCTGCGTCACTTCATTCGCGTAGAGACCGAGCCGCCAGTAGGCGCGCGCTTCCCTGGCCGTATAGTTGGACTCGGCGGCCTGGGTCGTCGCCTGGCCGAGGCCGAAAAACCGTGAGGTCGCGTTCTTAAAAAAGGTGCCGCCGAAATTGAGCGAATATTGCCCGTTTCCGAATGCCGGATCGACATAATCGAACAACACCTTGCGTTCGATCCGTTCGGTCAACGAGGCGATGAATCGCATCTGTCGTCCACCCGGATCGTACTTGAACAGATTGAAGACCCCGCGTGTCCCCACGATGGAGTTCTGAATGAGCATGGGCGCCATCAGATACTTCAGCTCTCCGTCCGGATCCGCAATCAGGATCGGCGCGATCAAGCCGGCGTCGTTGCCGTCGTTCCGGCTGGTCGAGACGGAGGGAACCGGGAAAATCTGTGTGTCGGCCCCTGCCGGAGCCGGAAGGCTCAGGAGCAGAAGGCCGGCCAGCGCCAGACAGCTTCGAATCGACGACAAATAATGACACTGCATGGCGCTCGCCGGAATCGCTCGCTTCCTACCGGACCTACGGAGCTTTGATCTTGTCGGATTTCTTGCGGAGTTGATCGACGAGTTCGGGATACGAGGAGGTGTGGAGGATCTTTGTGAATTGCCCGCGGTAATTGTTCACCAGACTGACGCCATCGACCACGACATCGTACACATGCCAATCGTTGCTCTTGTTCAGCAACCGGTAATCCATGGGGATTTCAGTTTTCCCGGAGAGCACCTTGGTGCGGACTTCCGCATAGTCTTTCTCGGTCCGCTCATTCAGATACTGCACACCATCGCCGGAATAGGTCTCCACACGATCAGCGTACGTATTGGTCAAGAGCGTCCGGAACAGATCGACGAACTCCTGCTTATCCTTGTCGGACAACTGATTCCACTGTGCGCCCAACGACCGCCGGGACATTTCGGGATAGTCGAACCGCTGGGCCACCACTTTTTCCAAGCGCTGCCGCCGGTCGTCCTGCCGAGCGGGCGTTTTGAGATCTTTATCGTTCAAAATCTTGAGTACTTCATCGATGGTACCCTTGATCGAATCAGTCGCCGGCCCCGCGATGGCGGACGAAAGCCCGCCCACCACGATCTGCAGAGCCAGCAAGGCCCCGATCATCATCCAACGGCTTGTATGCATTCCAACACCTCTCCTTTGAGTGGCGATTCCTTCACACCACCGGCCTGACTTATTCATGTCCATTTCCTGACACCTGACCCGATCAGGCTAGTTGACCTTCCCGTGTACATACTGGCTGACCAATTCTTCCAGATCAAGTCCGGACTCGGTGTCACGAATCTTGTCACCGGGCTTTAACGGATCACCCCCGCCCCCCACCGACAGGGCGAGATACTTATCGCCAATAATCCCGCGGGTCTTGATCGAGGCGATCGTATCGGAATACAACTTCACGCCGTCTTGAATCGCCAGCGCCACCAGGGCACGGTCGCTGCTCAAGCCGATATGCCGGACACGTCCGACCTCGACACCGGCGATTTCGACCGACGCCCCCGGTTTGAGTCCCGACGCAGACGTAAACTCCGCCTCGACCGGGTAATTGTGCCCGCCGATAACTTCCAATTTCCCCAACTTGATGGACAGGTAGCCGAGACAGGCGATCCCGACGAGCACAAAGATTCCCACCATCAATTCCAGCTTTGCGCGTTCCATAACGTCTCCTATCAGAGGGATGCGGTCGGCAACCCCTTCGGCACGACGGTCCCGGCGACAAAAATAAACTCCCGAATTTCTTCGTCCGTCGTCTTCACGAACTCATTCGATGGCGCCATTTCGGCGATCCGTCCGTGCTTGAGCATCGCCACATAGTCGGAGATCCCGAAAATTTCCGGAATCTCGTGACTGACCATGACAGCCGTAAACTTGAATTGTTGCTGCATCGCCACGATCAGATCATGAATGGCTTTCGCCATCAACGGATCGAGCCCCGTCGTCGGTTCGTCGAACAGAATGATCTCCGGCTCCATGACCAGGGCGCGCGCCAATCCGGCCCGTTTGCGCATGCCTCCGCTCAGTTCGGCGGGAAACTTATGGCCCATGCCCTTCAGTCCCACCTGCTCCAGTTTCTCCTCAACCCTCCGGGTGACGATTTCGCCCTTCAGGCGAAGTTTCTCGCGCAGGGGGAAGGCGACATTTTCAAATACCGTCATCGAGTCGAACAGGGCCGCACCCTGGAACAACATGGCGAACTTCTTGCGCACCTCATTGAGCGCCTGCCCCTTGAGGCGCGCAATGTTCGTCCCGTCGATCCAGACCTCGCCGCGATCCGGCTGCATGAGGCCGATGATATGCTTCAGCAGCACGCTCTTGCCTTCGCCGCTTCGCCCGATGATCGTCGTGAGTTTGCCTGTGGGAATGGTGAGGTCCACGCCTCGCAGTACCGGCTGCTTACCCAATGTCTTTTCGACGCCGACCAGTTTGATCATTTGAATCCAGCTAAGATGCCATCAGCTCTCAGTGATCAGCTCTCATTCAAACCGGCTGAAAGCTGATGGCTGATGGCTGATGGCTGACGGCGCTACAGCAACACCGACGTCAGAAAATAATCCCACACCAGGATCAAGACCGCCGACAGCACCACGGCTTCGGTCGTCGCGGTTCCCAACCCCTCGGCGCTGTGCTTGGTGTGGAAGCCCTTGTAACAACAGACCCAGCTAATCAGCAGGCCGAAGCTGATCGATTTCAACATGCCTCCGTAGACATCCTTCCACTCCACGGCTGATTCAATCGAACTCCAGTAGGCGCCTTCGTTCCCGTTCAACAACTGCACGCCGACGACGTACCCCCCATAAATCCCGACGACGTCAAAGAGCGCGACCAGCAGCGGCACGGCGATGAGACTGGCGACGAGTTTAGGCCCGATCAGATATTGCAGTGGATTGATGGCCATCGTGTCCAGAGCATCGATCTGTTCCGTAATCCGCATGATGCCGATTTCAGCGGTCATGGCAGACCCGGCGCGGGCCGTCACCATCAACGCCGCCAGAACGGGACCCAATTCCCGGATGATGCTGAGCGCCACGGCAGAGCCGAGCACTGCCTCAGAACCGAATTTTCGTAGCGTATAATGTCCCTGCAGGGCCAGGACCATACCGGTAAAGACGGCCGTGAGGACGACGACAAACGTGGACTTGTAGCCGATGAAATTCAGCTGCTTGACGATTTGGTAGACCCTGAACGGCGGACGCGTCAGCCAGGCAAAGGAGGAGAGGACGAATACCATCATCCGTCCCATCTGCTCTGTCAGATCGATCGTATACCGTCCGATACGAGCAATGCCTTCCATGCCACGCTCTCCTCTCGTCCACCTACCCGAAACTCAGCCGTCGAAACACGTTGCGCCCGGTCAGGCCAGTCCCTCGCGTAACGCCTTATCGGCGCAGGCTCTGAATACCGCCGTCAATTGTGCTCCGGCGATGCGGCTTTGCACACGAAGTCGATTGAGCCCGATTAGACTCGTCGGATGAGCCAGACAAGCGGCGACACCCTTCACCCATCCAGATGGCCTGAGAAACAGATTGAAGTCAAGCGGAAGGCTTTCATCGACAAGATCCGACGCCGTACGAACAATGACAAATGGAATCTCCCGCTCCGAGGCAACGAACCCCAACGCCGCACTCTCCATGTCGAGTCCGATCCCCCCCGCACGAACGGCGATCTCCTGTTTTTCTTCCGCTCGACAAAGGACCCGTGGAACCGTCACGAACCGGCCGGTCTGCACGGGCAAGCGCTGTGTCTGCACAGCCTGCCGCACCCAGTCGACGAACACCGGCGCACAGGGAACGGGCCGCCCTGCTTCGCTTCCCTCCTCCCTCGTCACCTGAGTGCCGATCAACACCTCACCGATCCCCGCCGGAGCCAAGGCACAGGCAAACCCTGTCGACCACACCGCAGCCAATGACTGCTCCGCGAGCACCCGTCTGGCGGTCGTGGTGGCCCGCTCGGGTCCGACACCCATCGGGATGACCCACCACTCGACCTGACCCTGCCGCGCAACGACACAACGAATCCCTCCGACGACCCGCATCTCGCTCGCGGCAAACGCCTGGCGCACGGCGGCCAACTCCCACCGGGTTGCCACGAAAGCTCCGATCGCGGTCACAATGACTCCCGAGGGACAATGACAGGAAAAGCTGAACTCGATGAACACCCACGGTCAGCGTGGCGACCGGAATTGTCCTGATTGATAGGCCTGCAGACGCAATTCATCGGCCCTCGTCGTTCCACGAGTCTTGAGATTGCGGTACATGGCCAGCGCCCAGAGGGGGAAGTATTGGCAATACCAATGATAACGAAGGTAAAACACGCGCGGGAAACCAGTTCCGGTATGGCGCACCTCTTCCCATGACCCATCCTTCCGCTGATTCCGAATGAGGTAATGGATCCCCCTGGCCAGGCTGAAGGAGTCCGTCACTCCGCCTGCCATCAGGGCCAACAGCGCCCAGGCTGTTTGCGACGGCGTGCTGTCACCGCGACCGCTCTGCGAGACATCTCCGTACGAGAGGCAGGATTCACCCCACCCGCCATCGGGGTTCTGCTTGGACTCGACCCAACTGACCGCCCGGCGGATATAGGGGGACGAGAGATCCTCACCGATCGCTCGCAGGCCGGACAGGACCGACCAGGTGCCATAAATGTAGTTCACGCCCCAACGACCATACCAACTGCCGTCCTGCTCCTGATCGTGTTTCACAAACGTGAGCGCAGAAGCCACGGCAGGATGGGTCCAGTCGTATCCCAGCGTCGCGAGCATCTCCAGACAGCGTCCGGCAAGGTCGGCCGTGCTGGGATCGAGCAGAGCCCGATGGTCGGCGAACGGAATGTAGTTGAAGACGATCCGATTATTATCGACGTCGTAGGCGCCCCAGCCTCCGTCCGATCCCTGCATAGAGGTCACCCAGCGGCAACCGCGACGAATCGCCAGACGTTGTTGAGCCTCATCGGACAGGTGCACCTTCGCCAGGGCCATCAGCACGACCGCGGAATCGTCCACATCGGGAAACAGTTCGTTCTCGAATTGGAAATACCATCCGCCCGGTTCGGCACCGGGAGCCGAAATAATCCAATCGCCGACGGTCTTGGTCTGTTTGGACAAGAGCCAGTTCGACGCCTTCTGCAGCGCCGGATGATCTTGCGGCATACCGGCCTCGATCAAGGCATTGATGAGCAAGGCCGTGTCCCAGATCGGCGAGTGGCAGGGCTGCAAATGCATCGCATCGACGCATTGGCCGTTGTCCTGCACCGTGTCGTGTACTTCCAGTTCTTCGATCTCCCCCATGGCCTTCACCATAGGGGGATCATCGTTTTTGTATCCGAGGCAATGCAGCGCCATCACGGAATTGGCCATGGCAGGATAAATCGCGCCGAGGCCTCCGCTGCCTTTCATGTGGTCGAGCATCCAGTTCTCAGCGCACTTGAGCGCCTTCTGTCGAACCCACTCAACGGGCGAGAGATCGTAGATCTTGAGCAGCGCATCGAGATTGATGAAGAAGTTCCTGGCCGTGAACCACGTCCGGTCCTTTTTAAAGGGAGGCACCGTACCGTAGTCGATCTCTGCCGGAGGTTGCGTATACAGCTCGTCGATACCCTGCTCGCGGGGAACCTGGCACAGCGGCCGTTTGGCGAATATGATCAACAGCGGAATCAGCACCGCGCGAGACCAATAGGAAATCGCGTAAATGCTGAAATAGAACCGCTTCGGCAACAGCATGATTTCCGGAGGCATGCTGGGGACACCGCGCCAGTCATATTGACCGAACAGGGCCAGGGTAATTTTCGTGAAGACATTCGCCGCCACCACTCCACCCTTGTCCAGGATGCAGGTGCGGGCATTCACCATGAAGGGCTCGTCGGCGGACACGCCGGAGAGCTTCAACGCAAAGTAGGCCTTCACCGAGGCGCTGATCTCCGCCGGGCCACTGTGATAAATCGGCCATCCACCGTCTGGCAACTGAGCGGATTTTAAGTAGCGGACCGCTTTGCGCTCGCGCTCGGGATCGATGCAGTCCAGGAAGCGGCGCAACATCAGATATTCCGATGTCAACGTGGTATCGGCTTCCAACTCAGCAACCCAGTACCCTTCGGACGCGTCTTGTCGCGCCAGAAACCAGGCTTGGCTTTTCCGCAGCGCCTCTTCCAGCGCTTCAACCTGGCCTGTGGAATGAGCCGGGGCCCGCTTGGCGGCGCTGTCGCCGGAAGCCGGCACCGCAGGTGTATTGGAGACGAGCCGGAGCACCGGAGCGGACGCAAAGTCGCGTGCCGCCCTGATTCGGCTCGGCACCGACACCAGCAGGCTATCGGACAAACGATTGAACAGGTTCTTGAGAAGTCGCATAACGTGATGCCGTGAATCTGAACAAGACGGCGGGATTGATAGTCGAGACGGTTCCATCGATCAGGCAGCGATCACATGAAACCGCACAGTACCAGTTATAACCATTAGCAGAATTGTATAACAAACTGTTTCTGGGCAGTCAAGGGAAGTGGCCCCGCTCGGGTCCCAGGACCGTCTCCCCAACTCACCGGCAAGTGGCCATACGTACGCATGACTCGCCCGGACTACGCCGGCTGGAGATCACCGAGCTTGACCGAAATCAACGTCGACACGCCGGGCTCTTCCATCGTCACCCCGAACAGCGAGTCCGCCATCGCCATCGTCCGCTTATTGTGCGTGATGACCATGAACTGGGCGGTCGATGACAGGCTGCGCAACACGCTCGTGAAGCGCCCGATATTTTCTTCGTCGAGCGGCGCGTCGATTTCGTCCAGGATGCAGAACGGCGTCGGACGGATCAGGAAGCTGGCGATGAGCAGGGCCATCGCGGTCAGCGTTTTCTCTCCGCCGGACAACATGGTAATGCTCTTCAAGCGCTTCCCCGGCGGCTGGGCCACAATCTCCACACCGGGCTCGCGCGCACCGTTGTCTTCCACGCCCTCTTCCAACGGCTCTTCGACCAGTTGCAATTCGGCGCGACCTCCGGGGAAGAACTGGGAAAAGACGTCCCGGAATTTCTGCTGCAACTCGTTGAACGTCTCCACGAACATGTCCTTCGTCGTCCGGTTGATCCGCTGGATGATTTCCCTGAGGGACGCGATGGAGGTCGAGAGGTCCTGCTCCTGCGTCGTGAGGAACTGATACCGCTCTTCCAACTCGCGATGCTCATCGATGGCCGCCAGATTGATGGCGCCCATCCGGTCCAGGCGCTCACGGATTTTTTGTATCTGCTCCCGCAACTGCGGTGTTTCAAGCATCGAGACGGGGGCCGGCGGTTCTTCACCCTCCGGGACCGGCTGATCACTCGCCGGCAGGAGTAGCGTAGCCGGCTCGATCTGATAGGTGCCGGTGAGCGTGCTCTCAATCGTGGAGAGATGCGCCTTCACCTCTGCCTTTCGCACTTCAGCCCTCATCCGTCGATCGTGCAAGGCGGAAAGGCTCTGCCGGACCCGGCTAAGGGTGTCCTCCACCGCATGCAACCCGGCCATTTCCTGTGCCTGCCGCTCCTGGGCCGCCACTAACTCCGCCTTGATTCCGTCTACCTCAGCGCCCAATTCCCGACACAATGCTTCCTGCCTGGTCTGCTCTTCGCGACTATTCTCAGTCGCTTCAACCAACCCGGCCACCTGCTCTTCCAAATCGGTCGCGCGGCGTTGCGCGGCATCGAGTCGTTGCGTAAACCGTGCAATGTCGTTCGTGGCATGTTCCCGGCGCCCGCGCATACTCTCCAGAGACAACCGGACTTCGGTCAGCCGTTGCTGGATCGCGAGACTTTGGCTTTCGATCACCACCAGCCGTTCTCGCACTTGCAGCAACCCGGTTTCCTGCCCGACCTTTTCCGCCACCCATTGCCCCAACTGCGCCTGGCTGGACTGAAACTCTTCCTGAAGCCGCGCCTGCTCGGCCAAGCCCCGCTGCAGCTCCTCCGCCAACACCTCCATCCGCCGGTGCAATTCCCCGCGCTGGCGCTCCACGCCCGCATCGTCTTTCTGCAGCGACAACTCCAGCATCTCTGCTTCGCGGATCGCTCGGCCGAGGCGCTGCTCATCTTCACGTCCGAGCCCTAACTCGGCCGCCGCGTCCTCCCGCGCCGACCGCGCCTGCTCAAGGGCTTGGACCGCTGCAGTCCTCCGGGCTTCCAGTTCCAAGACTTCCCGGCGACGTTGGAGTAGACCGCCACTGGCACTACTGCCGCCCCCGGTCATCACACCGGCGGCGTCCAGCGTTTCACCCGCTAACGTGACATACGTCGGCCCGGCGGGAGCAGACCATTGATGCTGCTGCCACAGCTGCAGCGCCACGTCCAGTGACTCCACAAACACAATCCCGTCGAACAAATAGCTCAAGGTAGCGGCAGAGGCGCCTTCCGCGCGGATCACATCCGTCGCGCGTCCCACCACGCCCGCCTGCCCGTTCAGCGTCGGCCACCAGGAGGCCGATGAATCAAGCGCCGCCTGCTCAGGCGCCCATCGCAACTGCTGCGGAAAAAAGGCGCCGCGCCCCAGTTCTTTGCCCTTCAAAAACTCCAGCGCGCGACAAGCCGCCGACGGCTCATCCACCAGCCAGCCGCGAACACGTTCCCCGAGGATCGTCTCTACCGCCCGGTCCAGCCCCGGCGGAATCACGAGCCACTCGGCGAGCGCCTCGCGCACGCCGGCGCACGTTTTCAACGCCGTGCCTTCCTCCTCACCTTCCCGGCCATATCCCATTTCCTCACGCACGACACCCTGCAAGGCACCGAGGCGCGATTCCACGCCGGCGACGTCTTCGGAAAACTTCACGATATCGCGGTCCAACCCGGTGATCTGCCCGCCCAGCCCTTCGATCCGCTCGATCGCTGCCTGCCGCTCGGCCATGAGTTCTTGAATGCGCCCGCTGGCCTCTTCCCGCTGTGCGGCAAGCAAGTCGCGCTGTTGATCCAACCCGGTCACCTGCGCCGTCAGCTGTTCCTGCTCGCGCGAGACCCGCTCCGCCCGGGCGGCGGTTTCCTGCTGACGGGCCGTCACCTGCGTCAGGCTCTGCTCTGTATTGGCCACGAGGACGGCCAGGTTCAACACATCTTTCCGCGCGCGCTCTTCCTCCGCCACCGCGGAAGCGCGATGACCGGCCAACGATTTCGCCTCGACATCCGCCTGCTGGAATTGCGCTTCCTGTTCGACGATATCCCCTTCCAATTGAAGCAGCATCGCCCGAAGGGCCTCGATTTCAGACTGCGCCTGCTCCTGATCCGCCGCCAACCGTTCCATCTCCTGCGCGGCCTGCATGCGTTGACGTTCAAATAACTCTGTCCGGTTCCGTTCGACTTCCGCGGCCGTCAAGGCCTGCGACTGCCGCTGTTCGGTGCCGGCCAACGTGTCACGCACGCGCCCAATGGCCTCCGCCGCGTCGTTCATGCGCAGCCTGATCGACTCCTGCTCAGAATCCAGGCGGGCTTGTTCGGCCACCTGTTCCGCTTCCTGCGCTTCCACCTCGCGCGCTTCCTGATCGACGGACTCCAGGTCGGCATGCATGGTGCGGTAATCGCGGGACAGGAGTTCGATTTCGAGACCGCGAGCCTCCTGTTGCAACGTCTGGTATGAACGCGCCTGACGGGCCTGACGCTCCAGCGAATTCAGCTGTTTTTTGACCTCGGCCACAATGTCGCGCACCCGCACCAGATTCTGCTGTGTCGCCTCAAGCTTGCGAAGGGCTTCGGCCTTTTGTTTTTTGTAGCGGACAATGCCGGCGGTTTCCTCGATCAGCTCCCGGCGATCCTGCGGCGAGGCCTGCAGGATCTGCTCAATCCGACCCTGCTCGATGACGGTATGGCCCTTGGACCCGGCCCTGGTTTCAATCAGCACGTTTCGAATGTCTTTGAGTCGGCAGGGTGTCTTATTGATGAGATATTCGCTGTCCCCGTTTCGATACAGACGGCGGGTGATCATCAGTTCCTGATATTCGCTCAGCTGGCTTGGTAGCCCGGAGATCGCATCCAGCCGTAATTCTCCCAGCCCGCCGATGACCAGCGACACCTCCACCAACCCCAACGGCTTACGAACTTCCGTGCCGTTGAAGATGACGTCTTCCATCTTCTCGCTTCGCAGCGTCTTCGTACTTTGCTCACCCAACACCCAGAGGATGGAGTCCACGACATTACTTTTGCCGCTCCCGTTCGGGCCCACGATGGCCGTGATGCCTTTCGGAAATTGGATCTTCGCCTCCGCGAACGACTTGAAGCCGAGCATTTCCAATGACTTCAGATACACCGGCGACCTCCAGAGCAAGACGGTTGAGATGGGGCGGATTGTGAGGAATAAAACGAAAATCTTCTATCACAGCGATAGCATCAATGCAAAGAAAAACACCTGATATGGGGGAACAATGGCACCGCTCCCCCAACATATGGAGGAGCGGCGAAAACGGATTGGAGGAAGGGCTGACGGCAGTCGGCGAAGCTAGTTCGCGGAGGCCGACGCGCGCGAAGCCGATTCAATCGTGACCAGTTCTTTGGGAAGGAGAAACTCGACATCTTCTTCGATGACCGTCAGCTCCTCGACCTCTTCCGAAGAGCCAAGACGCTTCAGGTAGGCCACCACTTCGGTGACCAGGACTTCGGGGGCCGAAGCCCCGGCGGACAGCCCCACACTCTTGGCATCTTTCAGCCAATCCGGGTTGATGTCCGACGCCGCATCGATGAGATAGGAGGGGATGCCGCAATGCTCGCCCAATTCACGAAGCCGATTCGAATTCGAGCTGTTCGGTGATCCGATCACGAGAATCACATCGACCAGCTTCGACAACGACTTGACCGCATTCTGGCGGTTCTGTGTGGCATAACAAATGTCTTCCTGGTGCGGGCCTTTGATATTCGGGAACCGCAGGTGCAACGCCTCGACAATGTCCCGACATTCATCGACGCTGAGCGTGGTCTGGGTCACATAGGAGAGATTCTGCGTCTTCTCGACATGGAGGCTCTCCACGTCCTGGACCGAGGACACCAGGTGGAACTTATCCGGGATCTGGCCCAACGTCCCGATCACCTCCGGGTGTCCCGCATGGCCGATGAGGATCAACTCATACCCTTGCGTATAGTCGCGGTTCACTTCGTTATGCACCTTGATCACCAGCGGACAGGTGGCGTCGATCACGTGCAAGCGGCGGCTCTGCGCCTCCTCCCACACCGATTTCGCCACACCGTGGGCACTGAAAATCACGACCGATCCTTCGGGTACTTCATTCAGCTCTTCCACAAACACGGCGCCCTTATGCCGCAGCGAGTTCACGACATGCCGGCTGTGGACGATCTCATGACGCACATAAATCGGCGCGCCGTATTTTTTGAGCGACAAATCGACGATATCTATGGCGCGGTCGACACCCGCGCAGAATCCACGAGGATTGGCTAAGTAAATCTTCATCTGCTGGTTCCCTCTCACGCTCATGAAGGGCCGCCCGGCCTGCCGGGAAAAGCGCGTAGACTCACTGAACGGTCACCTTACGTCAGACCCGCCCTTGTCGTCAACCGGATCGTCCGCCCCGTTCCACCGCAAAAGCAGTTGAGGCCGCGGAACCATTGTGGGAGAATCCCGCCATGCCTCCCCCTGCAACGACGCATAAAAAAATTCTGATCGTCGAAGACGAGAAGGACATTCTCCAACTCGTCAAGCTCTACCTGGAGAAGGAAGGGTTCCGCACCGTCTCTGCGATGACCGGCACAGAGGGGCTCCGCCAGGTCAAAGCCGAGCATCCCGACCTGATCATTCTCGACCTCATGTTGCCTGAACTGGACGGGCTGGAGGTCTGCAAACGAATCCGGCTCAATCAAGAAACCGCCCTGCTTCCCATTCTCATGCTGACCGCCAAGGCGGAAGAATCCGACACGGTCATCGGCCTGGAACTGGGTGCCGACGACTACGTGACCAAACCCTTCAGTCCCAAGGCGCTGGTGGCGCGCGTCAAGGCGCTCCTCCGACGGCTGGAACGGAACGCCAACATCCCCCAGACGCAATATCGTTACGGCCCCTTGACCGTGGATCTCTCCCGGCACGAGGTCCGGCTGGATGGACAGGAAGTCGCGCTCACGGCCAAAGAGTTCGGCCTGCTGGAACACCTGCTGCGCAACATCGGGCGGGTGCTCACGCGCGACGTGTTGCTCAGCGCCGTGTGGGGCTACGACTACTACGGTACCACGCGCACGGTCGATGTCCACGTGCGCCGGCTCAAACAAAAACTTCCGCTGCTGGACGACGCCATCGTTTCGATCAAATCGCTCGGATACAAACTACGCGAGTCCGACGTACCGGCATGAACCTCGGCATCCGGTGGAAAGTCGCCCTGGGCACCCTCGCCGCCGTCTTCGTCGGTTTGGCCGTCGCGGGGTGGCTGGTCATCCGTTCGGTGGAGCAAACCGAACTCAGCCGCATGGCGGAGACGCTGGAGACCAGTAGCGGCTTAGCCGCCATGACTCTCCGGCCGTTGTTCGATCAGTCCGGATCGACCGTACCGGGCCCCCTGCTCCACGCCACCGTTCGTGACCTGAGCCAGCAGGCCCACCTCCGCATCACCGTGATCCGGCAGGACGGCACCGTCGTCGCCGACAGCGCCGTCCCTACTGAGGGGCTGACTCACGTCGAAAACCATCTCTCGCGGCCGGAAGTCGCGCAGGCACTGAGATCGGGACGCGGGATGGATATCCGGGCCAGCCACACCACCGGAGAACGCACGTATTATGTCGCCCGCCTGCTGTCGGCCTCGACGCCGGCGCAGCCTGGCATTCCCGTCATCAGACTCGGGCTTCCGCTGACCTCGATCGATGAGCGCGTACGACACATTCAGCAAGACTTAGCGACGGCGTTCGGCGCGGCCTTCCTGCTGGCCATGACCCTGAGCCTCTGGGTGTCGCGCAATCTCACGAAACCGCTCTCAGAGATGGCCGCAGCCGCCCGCCAACTTGCCGGCGGGACGCCCGGCGTCCGACTGGTGGTCTCCTCGACAGACGAAGTCGGCCTGCTCGCGCAGACCCTCAACCAGATGACCGACCAGCTGGAAACCAAAATCAAGGAGGTTTCGGACGACCGCGCGCAACTGTTGGCCATGCTGATCGCCATGGTCGAGGGCGTCATGGTGCTGGATTATCGTGGCACCGTCGTCCAGGTGAATCCGGCGCTGGAACGGATGTTCACCCTGGGACTGACGGAATCGCGTGGCCGGCACTATGCCGAACTCATCCGGCACGAAGGGCTGACCGCCCTTGTCTCCTCCGTGCTACAGACCCGATCCGGGCAAGGCGGGGAAATTACCCTCTCGCCCAGCGGGCGATGTCTGCGGGTCGAAGCCTCGATCGCCGGAGGCAACCGCGAACAGGAAGCCTGTGCTGTGTTTGTGTTTCACGACATCACGGAACTGCGCCGGCTGGAAAAAATCCGGAAAGATTTCGTCGCCAACGTGTCGCACGAACTGCGCACGCCGCTGACGTCCATCAAGGGCTATGTCGAAGCGCTGCTGGATGGAGGCAAAGACGAGTCGGCGACGGCGACGGCCTTCCTGGAAATCATCATGCGCCAGAGCAACCGGCTCAATCTGATTCTGGATGACCTGCTGCAGTTGTCGCAAATCGAGTCCGGGCAGGTCCTGTTCCGTCGTGAGCCGGTGGACCTCCGGGCGCTGTTGGAACGGACCGTGGCGGTGATCAAACCCCTGGCGGACAAGAAACAGCACACGATCGAGCTGTCGCTCCCGGACGAATATTGGGTGGTCGAGGGCGATGAGGAACGGCTGGTACAGGTCTTCATCAACCTGCTCGAAAACGCGGTGAAATACACCCCGGATCGGGGACGGATCTCCATGGCGATCCGCAACGCCACACACCTCCGGACGACCCCGCCCCGCGCGATGATCGAGATCGTCGTGGCCGACTCAGGCATCGGCATCCCTGAAGCGGACCGGCCGCGTGTCTTCGAGCGATTCTACCGGGTCGATAAAGCCCGCTCGCGCGAACTCGGCGGGACCGGGCTGGGCCTCGCCATCGTCAAGCATATCGTGGAAGCCCATAGCGGGCAGGTCTGGGTGGAAGGCAATACGCCCAGAGGGAGTCGATTCGTGGTCCACCTCCCCGTCGCGCAAGAATCGTCTACTGCAGTTTCGACAGAAACAGGTAGCAGATAGTCGACAGTAGCGCAGCCCCCGGCAAGGTGAAGAGCCACGCCGACAGGATTCGTCTGGTCACGCCCCAACGCACCGCCGAGAGCCGCTTGACCGCCCCGACACCCATGACGGTGGAAGTGATGGTATGGGTCGTGCTGACCGGCAGACCGATATGAGCCGTCGCCAGCAACACGATAGCGGCTCCGGTTTCAGCCGCGAAGCCATGGACCGGTTCCAGCTTCACGATTCGCATGCCGAGGGTTCGCACGATCCGCCACCCGCCGACCGCCGTGCCGAGCCCCATCGCCAGGGCGCAGGAACCGATCACCCAGGTGGGCACCTCCGCAGTAGGAATCACTCCGGCGGACACCAACGCCAGCGTGATGATGCCCATGGCCTTCTGCGCATCGTTCGCCCCGTGGCTGAATGCCATGAAACTGGCCGAGACCAGCTGCATGCGTGAGAACAGCCGCAAGGCCAGGGCGCGCGGCACCCGGAAAAATACCCAACTCAGGATCACCATCAGCACCAGCCCGATGGCAAACCCGAAAAACGGCGACAACACCATCGCCTCAAGTACCGAGCGCAGGCCTGAGAACTTGACGGCCGCCGTGCCGCCGTGGGTCAGCGCGGCACCGACCAGCCCCCCGATCAGCGCATGAGAGGAGCTGGTCGGAAGTCCCAGTAACAGGGTCAGAAAATTCCACACAATCGCCCCGGCCAAGGCCGAGGCCACCACCGCCTGCGTCACCGACTGCGGATCCACGATCCCGGTTCCGACCATCTTGGCGACGGCAGTCGACATGAACGCCCCGGCCACATTGAGCACACCCGCCACCAGCACCGCCGTGGACGGACTCACCACGCGCGTCGACACCACGGTCGCAATGGCATTGGCGCTGTCGTGCCAGCCGTTGGAAAAATCAAAGAGCAATGCCAGAATCACGACGACCAACAACAACCCGCTCAGTTCAGCCATGAATGCCGATTCCTACCCTTGAATAGTGATCAGGATTGGTGTCGAGGGAGACGCGGAGGACGCTCACGTGTGCTTGAGCGCGATGCGCTCAAGAATATTGGCGACATCTTCGCACCGGTCCGTCCCCGCTTCGAAGTTTTCGTAGATCTCTTTCCATTTGATCACGGCGATCGGGTCCGTCTCCTTCTCGAACAACAGAGAGATGGCATCGCGGGAAATGCGGTCGGCTTCATTCTCCAAGCTATTGACCCGCACGCTGCACTCCGTGACTGCCTGGTGCGACTTGCCCAGCAAGTCTACCGTCGCCCCGACCTCCACCGCCGCCTGATACAACACGTTCGCCAGCCGGATCGCCGACTCCGTGGGAGCCGTCACTTTGTAGAGGACAAATCGGTCGGCGATGGCCTCGACCACATCCAGGATATCGTCGAGGGCACTCGCGAGATCATGAATATCCTCTCGATCGATCGGCGTGATGAATGTCTGGTTCAGCTTCCTGGCAATCTCATGGGTAATACCGTCCCCGACATGCTCAACGTCCTTGATGCGTTTGGCCTTTTCGACGGGATTCCGGAAATCCTCCGTCATGTCTTTCAGGAGACGACTCCCCTCAATCATGTTGTGCGCCGCATTCTTGAACAAATCGAAAAACGCTTCTTCCCGAGGAATGAGACCGAACATAACGTCCTTTCTAGCTGCGAGGGGTTACCAGCGCACCAGTCCTGTCGCCCAGGTCAAGCCCCCGCCGAATGCGCCCAACAACACCAGATCTCCTGCCGCCAGTCGCTGTGTCCGAACCGCTCGATCCAGCGCGATCGGCAGGGAGGCCGACGATGTATTCCCATACTGTTCAATCACCGAGTAGACCACCTCCTGCGAGAGGCCGAGACGACGACGCAGCTGCTCCAAAATCCGCGCATTGGCCTGATGGGCAATGACCCTTGTCACATCGCCGGCCGCCAGTCCGAACTCCTTTAAGAGATCGGTCATTGCCTGCTCCAGGCGACGTACCGCCGATCGAAACACCGCGCGGCCTTGCATACGCAGCATGTGCTCGCTCGCACGGACGGTGTCCATCCCGACGGGCTTCCGCGATCCTCCGGCTGGAATCGTAATCAGGCCGTGGCCCGAGCCGTCGGCATAGAGGCGCACACCAAGAATGCCCGGAGCGTCCGGTTGGGCCGGGTCCTCCTGCACAACCAGCACCGCACCGGCTCCATCGCCGAAGAGCATGGCCGTCTCTTTGTCCTTCACGTCGAGAGACCGTGATTTCACCTCGGCGGCAATGACCAGGCAGGACCGAACCTGCCCGCTCCGAATCATGACATCCGCCATCGATACCCCATAGAGAAACCCCGAGCAGGAAGCCGACAGGTCGAATGCCATGACCGGATTCGCGCCCAGCGCATGTTGGACATGGCAGGCCGTCGAGGGAAAGGCGCTGTCGGGAGAGGTCGTTGAAACAAGAATCGCATCGACAGATTGTGGAGTCATCCCGGCCGCCTCGCACGCGCGCTGCCCGGCGACCACCGCCAAGTCTGAAGACGCCTGGCCCTGTTCTGCCCAATGCCTGGTCCGAATCCCGGTCAAGGCAACAATCTGGTCCGGGTCCAGGCCGAGCGGAGCCGCGACCTCCTGGTTGTCTACAATCCGGGAGGGCACGCACGAACCGGTTCCGACAATGCGACTGCGCTTCACGGGGTTCCTATTCACTCGCCCTTGGAGACCGTCTGGGATGACATGTCAGATCACCTCACGAGGTGCGGCGAGATTATAGGACCAGGGCCTAGGAGGGTCAACCTCCAGAGACCGAATTCGTTGCTTTTCGCTTCCCGATCTGCTAGAAAAATTGTGTAGTTACGATCAGTCCATGTTCCGAGTATTTACCGAAGGAGTCGCTGGATGCACAGGCATTCAAGGGGGTTGTGTGTCGGTCTCACCATTATGGTGGGTATGTTGTGGTTTGCAGCTGGATGCTCCAGCAAACCGAAGACGACCGCCGACGCCAAACCCGTAAGCGGCACGGATGAACAGATCTTCCTCGGCGACACGATCGAGAAGAACTACGATCCCAACGTGATCATGAAGCGCGGCGAGGCGTTTTTTGACAAAGAAGAGTTTGCAGAGGCCATCGTCGAATACCAGCATTTCCTGGAATTGCATCGGGCCCATCAACTGGCCGTCTATGCCCAACTCCGTCTCGCCGAAAGCCACATCCGGATGGGCAAGTCAATCGACCGAGACCCGGAACCGATCCAGAAGGCCATGGCCGCCTTTGAAAAACTGCGGAAGGATTTCCCCGGCAGCAAGTATGAAGCGCAGGCGCTCCAGCGTATTGCCGATTGCCACGATTGGCTCGCTCAGACGCACCTGTTCGTCGGTCAGTTTTACTATCGTCGAGCCTCCTATCTGGCGGCCGCGCATCGATTCGATCAGATTATGAAAGACTATCCGGACAAGAAGGTGGCGCCGGAGGCCTTGTACTATCTGGCCCTCACCTATCAGGAACTCGGTGCCGATGATTGGGCCATGGAAAAACTTCAACTTCTCGCCGAGAAGTATCCGAACAGCGAGAACGCCGGCGATGGCCGCCGGCTACTGGCCAAGCTGGAGAAGAAATCGCCACCTGCGCCGACCGTCGTGGCCAAGACCGACACGCCGGCTCCGCAGAATCAACCTTCGACGACACTGCTTGCGGCCTCGGTGCCATCGTCGAGCTTGACGCCTTCGGCTACACCCAGCATCCCCAACCTGAAGAATTCGCCGGCGCTCTCCCTTGGCCAACCGTTCGTTTCCTGCCGGCTCGGCGCCTGGTGCTGACAGGCAGCTACACCACCTGCTCACCCACTCCTTACAGGCTGTTCAAAAAGGCCGTCCAGCGAGGCCGCAGTGAGTGAAGATCCGAAGCGTACCCTCGCGGTACGTGGAGGATCCTCATGACGCGAGAACGCCGCTGGCGGACGTTTTCAACAGCCTGTTAGCGCAGATGTAAGGCTTCGAGCAGTAGGTCGTTGACCGACGCCTTGAGGCGTTTCTTCGCATCGGGCAAAAATTGTGCGGCCGTGGTACGTCCCTGCAGAACTTCGAAATAGGACTGCACCACATCCTGGTAGCGACGGAGAAGCCTGAAGCCGAGGCGGGGGAAGGCATAAATGACCCGGGCGATTCTGGCCGTGATTCGAAAATCCGGAAGAATATCACGTTCCAACGCGGCCTCGTAGGCAGCTAGCGACTCACGAGGGTCATGAACATTCCCCAAAATCGACCGGGCTGCGAGCTGGCCTGAACGAACCGCGTAATAAATGCCCTCGCCAAACAGCGGGTCGACCAAATGGCCGGCATCACCCACCAATGCCGTTCGGCCATTGACGAATCGAGAGCCGCTTCCGTCTCCATGCCCGCCTTCGGCATCTGAATAGGCGGGAATCGGATGGCCAAATGGACGAGGCACTGTCCAGCCGGACAGCCCCCGCGCTTCGCTGACAAACCGATCGAAAGTCGTGCGCAAACCGCTCGATTTGCGACGAAACTCTCCTACCCCCACAGACAAGCCATTCTCCTTGGGGAAAATCCATCCGTACCCCTGACGGGCGGCCCCCACATCCACAAGGATCGTGGTCGCGCTCGGATAGTGTCGGCTATTCCCGAGCCGCACCTCACTTTCAAGTGCCGGCGCCCGATACAGGGAGCGGTTGGGAAACAGCTGCCGCGCAACCAGACTATTGGCGCCATCCGCACCGATCACCACCTTTGCGCGATAACGTCCCTCCTGCGTCACCACGTCCACACCGTCGGAATCCTGGGTGACCTCGACCACCCCCTCACCGGTCCGGAGCTCGGTTCCGGCTTGAATCGCTTGTTGCACAAGATAGTGATCGAAACGATCGCGCATGACCATGTAGGCGATCGGTTGAGAGGATTCAATGAGCAGCGGATCCTGCCCACGATAGACAAACTGGACCCCATTGACCGTCTGTTCGACAACCGATTTGAAGCCGGGCTCTAACAGCAGGTCGATGCGCGCCGACAGCCCACCGCCACACACCTTATACCGGGGATGGGCGGCCTTGTCGAAACCGAGCACCGTCAGGCCCCCACGACAGAGAGCCGCAGCAGCAACCGCTCCTGCCGGCCCCATTCCGACAATAATCACATCGTAGGTTGTGACCAATTGCCTATCAGCCATGCCTCAGCCACCAGTTGAAGGACACAGCGCTCCAGCCCGGCCTTAGCCAAGGGTAGACCACGCACGGTACCGCAGGCGTCAAGGGGGAGCCCGATAGGAAAGGGAAAGACAGGCCGGAGTTACTGACCGAGGTACCAACCGATCCCATAGCGTTCGAGAAAGCTCGTGATCATGGTCAGCGAATTGGCATAGATCATCACACCCACCACGATGAGCAACACCCCGCTCACCGTCGACACACCCCAGAGATATGCGCGCACTTCTTTAAAGTAACTGAGAAATCGATCGACGCCGAGCGCGGTGAGAAACAGCGGGAGGGCCAACCCCAGCGAATAACACGTGAGCAATACCACACCACTGAGCATCGATTCAGTCGTGCTCGCATAGAGTAGAATCGTCCCCAGGACAGGTCCCACGCAGGGGGTCCAGCCTGCAGCAAACGCGATGCCGATCAGGAACGAACCCAGAAACCCAGCCGGGCGGTTTCGGAACTGATACCGGTGCTCCATCTTCAGAAAGTTCAGATTCAAGATGCCGAGGAGATAGAGGCCGAAGATAATCACGACGATGCCTCCGAACCGGCGTAGATGCTCCTGGTAGGTAATCAACGCCTGGCCCAACAGGCTGGCCGATGCCCCGAACGCGACAAACACCGTCGAAAACCCCGCGATGAACAGCAGGGAATTCACAATGATCGCTTTCCGGAATCGGTTCCGTTCGGAAACGTCCGTGAGCTGTTCGATCGAGAGTCCGGTGATGTAGGAAATATAGGAGGGGACGAGCGGCAACACGCAGGGCGACACGAACGACAGCAGCCCGGCAGAGAAGGCGGCAACCAATGAAATCGACTGCACCGAGTCAGTCATGCTTAGGACCCCTGCAACAGCGATTCGATCAGGCGCTTTCCCGCAGGAGCACTCCAATCACGGGCCCCGGGAATCCGGTTGCGAATGATACCCTTGCGATCGATCAGAAACGTCATCGGGAGCTGGCGTGCGCCATACTGAAGCCCGATGCGAAAATCCGCGTCGTGGAGCACGGGGAAGGTAAAACCGACTTCCCGCTGAAAGGGACGGGTCACCGCTGCGCCCTGGGCGTCGGTCGAGACCGCGAGAATCTCAAAATCCTTGCGGCTGAAGCTTCGATACAGTCGCTCCATCGCCGGCATCTCGATTTTGCAGGGCCCGCACCAGGTCGCCCAGAAATTCAAGAGCACGACTTTCCCTCGGAACTGATCGAGCGTGACGTTGAACCCCTCGGAGTCCCGAAGGAGGAAGTTCGGCGCCTCCTCATCGACCTGAGGAATGCGCTCGACGACAAGCATCGGCACAGCCGGCGAGGAAGGCAATGCCCCGCGAGCGTCGGCAGAAAACCCTCCACAGAGCATCATGACCGCACCGACCGTAGATAATATTGCGCAGCGAGTCATCATCCCCGTTACGACGTTGGCAGCGCCTGAGCAGGGGTCGCATGGGCGGCCTTCTCCGCAGGCTTGAGGAGTTGGGTCAACACCTTGAGGTTATCCAGTCGTGTCCAATCCCGAGGCCCGATCACTTTTTCACGCAGGACGCCCTGCTGATCAATGATGTAGGTTTCGGGAACACCCATCAATTTGTAGCGCTTGTCGGTCTGGCCCCAGGAATCGACCAACACCGGGAAGGTGAGATTCAACCCCTTCACGAACGGAGGTATTTCTTTCTTCGTCGTCACCCGGTCGATGCTGACCGCGAGAATCACCAGCCCGTCCTTCTCAAAGTTTTTGTACAACACTTCCATTGAGGGCATTTCTTCACGGCACGGCTTGCACCAGGTCGCCCAGAAATTCAAGAAGACCACTTTGCCGCGATAGTCCGATAACCGCAGTTGCTTCTCGTTTAAGTCGGGCAATTGAAAATCTGGCGCCTCTTTTCCCACCACCAATGGTTCGTACTTGGAACTCTGTAGCCAGACTACGAGAAACATCACGCCCAGAATGGCCGCAGCGGCTATTACCACCAGGGTACGCGACGGGCTGGTTCGCGGCGCAGTAGTAGTAGGACTCTGGTTGATGTGATCTGCCATGGTCTAGGCGTACGCATGTAGACCGGAGAGCAGAAAATTCACCCCCCAGAAGCAGAAAATGACCATGAGAAAGCCAAAGATCGCGTAGATCGCCGCCTTATGGCCTTCCCAGCCTCGCGTCATGCGGGCATGGATATAGGCGCCATAGATCAGCCATACGATCAAGGACCAGGTTTCCTTCGGATCCCAGCTCCAGTAGCCACCCCAGGCATAGTTCGCCCACATTGCGCCGAGGATGATTCCGAAGGCCAACAGCGGAAACCCCAGCATGATGGCCTTATAGCCAAGCTCATCGATGGTTTCGAGATCGGGAAAGGCGGCATAAAACCGCGACTGACTGCCACGATTGACCACCCGTTCTTTGAAGAGATACATCAGGCCCAATCCACCGGCCATGGCAAACGCCGCGTAGCTGGTCAACGTGACGGAGACATGGATGTAGATCCAGTAGCTGTTCAGGGCCGGAACGAGCGGCTCTGCCGTCTGGTATCGATAGGGCAAGAGCGACGCGGCGCCCATGGCAATAAACCCGATTCCCACCACAAAGGCACCGACGGCCTTGATCCTGTAGCGGAATTCGAGAAGCACGTAGCCCAAGATAATGGCCCAGGACACATAGGCCATTGCCTCGAACTGGTTTGACCAGGGCGCGAAGGTGCCTGAATGCTCCATTCGCTCAAATGCCCGCGTCGTGAGGGCCACCGTGTTCAGCACCCACCCGAACACGGTGACGAGGGTTGCCACCTGCCCCAATTGTGTGGCCCATGCGCCATCACGTTCTTCAAGGTCCTCAATCGGATGCCCGGCCGGAACCATCTGCATAGCAGGACGTTTTGCGAACAGATAGGCCACATACAACCCTAACGCGGCTAAATACAGCCAGAACGTCATATCGAATAGGAACAGTGATCGCATCATACGGACCTCCGTCTGTCTATCCTAGCGTGCAGCGCAGACCGAATGAAACGTTGCTCTCGGTCGCGCGGCAACGATCTTCAGGATTGAGCCTGAGCGTGAATTTTTTCCGTCAACTTCCTGAACTCTTTTTGGAAATCGATCTGGCTTTTGTGCGTAGTTCCGCCAAGATGGAGCGTGATACCGGACTCGCCGGGAATGATCTTCGCCCATAACCGCCGATGATAAATCAGCGACGACAGCGTCATGCCCACCACCAGCATCGTACACCCGATCCAGACCATATTGATGCCAGGATTTCTAGCAATCTGCAGCCCGGTGAACTTCTTCGGCTGATATCCGATGAATTCGAATTGGTATGCGGAGTCCTTGATCTCGAAGAGGTCGGGATAATGATAGAACACCCAGGGAGTGGACTGCACACTACTCCGCTCATCAACCGCCAGCCGAATCGCGGGATTGGCATGCTCCGCGGTTTTTGAAAACACCTTCTTCTCGGTCGAATTAAACGCGAAGTCGGCCACAAAATCCGTCATCTTCATCTTCAATGGAAGACCGTCGACGGCTTTTTCCTTATTCCATTCCAGGTCGACCGTCGCGATAATCTTGTCGCTGCCCTTCTCCTTAACGTTGATTCGAGCCGCCTCGATCTGATCCCACGCATCCCCGTAGCTGGATTGGTAAAACCAGATCCCTTTGTAGACCAAGGGATCGTTCACCGTAATCGTCTTGGTTGTGGTGGGAGTGCCCTGATCGATCACGGTCAAGGTGCTGTTGTAGGACTTTACCGATCCGTTCTCATGGTAATCGATCCAGAACTTATCGACACGAAGATCGAAGTTGCCACGCGGGATGTGGTAGGTCTGTCCTTCGAGGCACACCCCGAACTCCTGAAACCCATAATAGCTACCCAGTAGCCCCCCGAGCACGATGACCGTGGCGCTGAGGTGGGCCACATGCGCGCCGACCCGGCCCATAATCCCCTTGGTCGCGTAGACCGTCACCTCGCCGGGGTCACTCTTGGCCAGCACCCGATAACCTTTTTCAGCGAAGAGCTTTACAAGTCGCTCCGCCACAGCGTCTCTCGATTGATTGAGCGAGAGGGTGGTCTGCTGCTTCATACCCTGGATAAAGGCCAACGACACACTGACCTTATCCTGACGCATGGACCGCCATACACTGGGAAACCGTTTATGGAAACAAGTGAGAGAATTGACGCACAGGAGACCCAGCAGACTGGTAAACCACCAGGTGTGATAGACATCGGTGAAACCCAATCGTAGGAACCAGCGATAGGCTTCTTCTCCATATTCCTGCACATAGGTTTCCGGGCGTTCGCCCTGCTGAATGACCGTGCCGATCGTCGCAGTCATGGCGAGCACAATGAACAGAAACATCGCCAGCTTGATCGAAGCAAAAAAATCCACGACCTCGAGTGAAAACTCCTCCCAGCCAAGGCCGGAGGTGCGTGGAGCGGATGCGCTCACATCGGATGCTGCATCGGGTTTATCGTTCATGAATCAACATACCTAGCTGCTTCGACCTGGCTGTCATACAAATCCCATCATCATACCCAATGACGAGCTGCGTGTGGAATCCTGCGCCAATGCAGGTCGATACCACGAGGTTGGAAGTGCCGGGGCGGAGCGTTTATGATGAAAAAGGTTCCAAATACGCGAAAAGTAAGCTATCTTACAAGTCGCCTTAAAGGACTGTCAAGCAAGACGCTTGTCCGGCGCGAGGCTCAATCAATTCCACCAGAACGGTGGACAAAAACAGACCGGTCAGCTACTATTGCCTTAGTTTTTTGCGGAGTTGCCTGATCATCTTACGCGTAGCGTCTTCCACAATCAGTCGCCGTGCTACCTGACTTCAATCACCGCATCCTCGTATCACTTCAATTCCAGGGGGAACAATGAGACATAACTACCTGTTCACGTCTGAGTCTGTCACCGAAGGGCACCCGGATAAGATTGCCGATCAGATCTCGGACGGAATTCTAGACGCCATCATCGCCCAAGACAAGTTTTCCCGAGTCGCCTGCGAAACCATTCTCACCACCGGCATCGCATTCGTCGCTGGAGAAATCTCGACCAAGGCCTATGTGGAGATTCCCGATATCATTCGCGACGTGATCAAGGACGTCGGCTATACGGACGCCTCCTGGGGTTTCGATTCCAACACCTGCTCGGTGTTGACGTCGATCCACCAACAGTCCGGCGATATCGCCATGGGAGTTGATTCCGGCGGCGCTGGCGACCAGGGCCTCATGTTTGGGTATGCCACTAATGAAACGACCGAGCTCATGCCGATGCCGATCGTGCTGGCCCATCGATTGACCAAACGTTTGGCCGAAGTGCGCAAGAAAAAGATTCTCAAATGGGTGCGGCCAGACGGCAAATCGCAGGTGACCGTGGAATATAAGGACGGCAAACCTTGCCGCGTCGATACCATCGTCGTTTCCACACAGCACAGCCCCGACGTGACCAACAAGCAAATCGAGAAGGATTTGATGGAACACGTGATCAGGCCGTCCATGCCGAAGGGTCTGTACGATCCGACCAGCGTGAAACACCATATCAATCCGACCGGCCGATTCGTGGTCGGCGGACCGATGGGCGATACAGGCCTGACCGGCCGCAAGATCATCGTCGATACCTACGGCGGGCACGGCAGCCACGGCGGAGGGGCCTTCTCGGGAAAAGATCCATCGAAGGTAGATCGCTCCGCCTCGTACATGGCTCGCTATATCGCAAAGAACATCGTGGCCGCGGGCCTGGCTTCAAAATGCGAAGTCCAGCTGGCCTACGCCATCGGAGTAGCCGATCCCGTCTCCGTATTGGTCGACACCAAGGACACCGAGAAGGTAGCACCCGAAAGCTTGGACAAGCTGGTCCGGAAGCATTTCCCATTGACCCCGCGCGGGATCATCGACCATCTCAAGCTGCGTCGCCCCATCTTTAGGAAGACGGCCGCCTACGGGCACTTCGGTCGCAACGAACCGGAGTTCACCTGGGAAAAAACAGACAAAGCCAAAGCGTTGCGCAAGGACGCGGGCCTCTAAACGCCGACAGCGCGTCGCACCAGCCAAGGGGGCGGGTCGCAAGCCCGCCCCTTTTTTCTGCATTCACGCATCACTCGATTATCAGTCACAACACAGGAGGACGACCAGTGGACTACGACGTGAAAGACATGGGATTAGCCGATCAGGGAAAATTGAAAATCGAATGGGCAGAAGCCACGATGCCGGTACTCCGGCTCATTCGCAAACGCTTTGAGCGGGAACAGCCGTTCAAGGGCATCCGCGCCACCGCTTGCCTACACGTGACCACCGAAACGGCCAACCTGATGAAAACCCTGAAGGCTGGCGGGGCAGATGTCCGCCTCTGCGCCTCCAACCCGTTGAGCACTCAAGACGATGTCGCCGCCGCCCTGGTTCGGCATGAAGGGATCCCGACCTTTGCCGTCAAGGGAGAAGACAACAAGACCTACTACCGGCATATTGAATCGGCCATCGCCCACAAGCCGCACCTGTCCATGGACGACGGAGCCGATGTGGTCTCCCACCTACACTCCAAGCGAAAAGACTTACTCCGCAACGTGATCGGTGGAACGGAGGAAACCACCACCGGCGTCATCCGCCTTCGCAGCATGGCCGAGAAGAAAGTCCTGAAATTCCCGGTCATCTCCGTGAACGATGCGGACACGAAACACATGTTCGACAACCGGTATGGAACTGGCCAAAGCACCATGGACGGCATTGTTCGTGCCACCAATCGACTGGTGTGCGGCTCCACGCTCGTCGTCGCCGGCTACGGCTGGTGCGGCCGCGGCATTGCCACGCGCGCACGCGGCATGGGCGCCAACGTCATCGTGACTGAAATCGATCCATTGAAGGGCCTCGAAGCCGTGATGGACGGATTCCGGGTCATGCCGATGGATGAAGCCGCTCCCCTTGGAGATTTTTTTGTCACAGTCACAGGCAACTTGAAGGTGATTCGCGGCGAGCACTTTGCGGTCATGAAAGACGGGGCAATCGTCTGCAATTCCGGACACTTCAATGTTGAATTGGATATTCCTGCGCTGGAAAAGCTCAGCAAGAAAAAACTCGCCGTGCGCTCGGGTGTGGACCAATACACCCTGAAGACCGGCCGACGCGTCAGCCTTCTGGGCGAGGGCCGTCTTGTGAATTTAGCCACCGCGGAAGGCCATCCCTCCAGTGTGATGGATATGAGCTTCGCGAATCAGGCCTTGGGGGCCGAATATATCGTGAAGAACTATAAGAAACTGGAGAAGAAGGTCTATCCGGTTCCAGCCGACATCGACAAAGAAATCTCGCGGCTCAAACTCGCCGGCATGGGCGTGTCAATCGACAAGCTCACGAAAGAGCAGGTGAAGTACTTGGCCTCGTGGGAAATGGGAACCTAGTTCTACTGGAGACGGCCGGAGTTGCTCTCGTGGCGGCTCCGGCCCATCCGCCGGGCAATTCGAAACAGCTGCGCGAACCCCTCAAGTCACTCCGGACGCTCCTACTACTCTTTCTCCCTGCTCCCTATAACTTTCTCGCAGTCATACCGACTAACTGGCGTGGCCCCTGACAAGTATTGGAGGTCGATTGTCATGAAGCGACCACCCCACAGGCCGTAGGCTTGATCGGGATATTAGGAATAGTTGCTGTGGGACCTGAGAACAGCGGGCGTAACATCGGAGCACAGTAGGCGCAGGTGCAGCTCCTCCCAAATAGATACAGAACGCGTCAAGTCTCGACCTCCCCAGGCCTCACTTGCTGAAGCACAGGGACAGCTGACAGAACATGGTGAACCTTGCGCAGACTAACGTGAGTTGACCATGGGAAGCTCGCGGGAACCTTCGGCTTCCTGTTGAATCCGCTGACGCTCGGCTTTCGACTCTTCCAATACGCTATGCAGCAGCTCATCACTGAGCTGGGTTAACTGAGCCGCCGCGTCCTTCATCTCCGCATGCTCCACCGCCCGCGAGAGCACCTCGGCCTTCGTCGCACCCTTCTTTTGACCCAAGAAGGGTTTGATGATGAGATAGGCCACATCGCGGAACGGCATGAAGCGCAAGAATCGGCGCAGCAACTTGAAGGTCTGAATCGGGTATCGGGTAAGCTTATAAATAAACAGCTTCTTCAGCCCCTCTTGGCGCACCGAATTGATCACCGCTCCGGGCAAACAGGTCGGATCGATCTCCGAGCACTTAAAATACTTGTACCAATCATTGGCATCGGTCACTAATCCGCGCTTGATATACTCCTGCCACAAAGGCGTTCCCCGATAAACACAGAGTCGGTTGAATCCGAAGGTGTCCAAGGGAAGCTTCGAAGCGAAATCGAATGTTTTCTGCATGTCCTCGACTGTCTCGTCTGGATTGCCCACGGTGAAGAATCCATGAACGATTTCGATCCCGGCCTTTTTGGCGTTTCGTACGGCAGTCTCCACCTCAGCCAACGTCTGTTCCTTCTGAAGACGATCCAGGATTCTCTGGCTGCCGCTTTCAATACCAAACATCACCGTCCGGCAATGCGCCTGCGCCATAGCGGGGAAGAGATGTTGCGCCACGGAGTCCACACGGCCTTCGATGCCCCATTGAATCGTGAGCTTGGCCTCGATGATCCCTTTGCAAATCGCGTCGATGCGCTTGGGCTGCAACAAGAAGTGATCATCGACGAAATAGACCGATCCGTATCCGTTAGCCTCGAGATACTTCAGCTCATCGACGACGTGTTGCGCACTACGGGCCCGCCACTTGCCTTCATTAAAAATCGGGATATCACAGAACACGCAAGGCCACGGACAACCCCGTGAGGTCTGCATGGTCGTAAACCGCTCCATCGACAGCACAGCCGGCACGTCTAACGGCATCGACTCGACAAAATCCAATTCCAAACTTTCCCGGTCCGGAAAAGGCCACTGGTCCAAGTGGCGTTCCATGGTCCGGTTCGGGTTGTTGATGACCTTGCCGTCTTTCGCCCAGGTCACACCACCCACCTCTTGCGGATCCTCAAGACGATCGAGCAAATCAAGCAGCAACTGCTCCCCGTCTCCTCGACACACAAAGTCGATTTCTGGACACTGGAGCTTCACCAAACCCGCGTTGAGACTGGCAAATACTCCGCCGAAGGCCAGCTTGACGGTGGTATCGGCCATCCGAATCTGGCGAGCAAGAATTTTCGCATAGGGATAGCTGGTGGTACTGAGGAAGCTAAGACCGACTAAGGCCGGCTTCCGCCGTTTGATCTCTTCGATAATGAACTCATTCGGGGTCTCAGGATGCGCCTGATCGAACATCACGCAGTCATGGCCAGCTCGCTTCAATACCGACGACAACGACATAATGCCGATTGGCGGAAACCCCATAACCCGGATACGCCCGTTCTTGGCTCGAGTTTTAGCCGGAAGGGCATAAAACTGGGGATCACGCACATGTATGAGAAACACGAGCATAGTGACGTCCTTTCGTCGGGACAGTAACCGGATTCCCCACCCTGCGACAGATCTCTTGGGGAAAGTCGGGTTCAGTGCCGGAGCGCAGAAAGGCCGACTCACTCAGGCCTTTCGTTCCCCAGCAGGCTGCATACAGTACCACGTCTGGCAGGAGGGAAAAAGGAAAGATTCTGCCGCACGATACAGCGCGTGGGGTTATGGGCAATCCCCATGCGCGCCAAACACAAAGGGGGCGCCGGATCCACTCCGACGCCCCCTTTGGAAGAGCTCGTGGGCTACCGGCCGAGCGCGGCCTTCACCGCATGGCCGATCTCGGCTGGATTCTTGACGACTCGAACGCCGGCGGCTTCAAGCGCCTTCATCTTTTCTGTCGCCGTCCCTTTGCCGCCGGAGATGATGGCCCCCGCATGACCCATCCGACGCCCCGGAGGAGCCGTGATCCCGGCAATGAAACTAATCACGGGTTTTTTTACGTATTTCTTAATGTATTCGGCGGCCTTCTCTTCCGCGTCGCCACCGATTTCACCGATCATCACCACAGCTTGAGTTTCTGCATCTTTCTCGAACAACGGCAAGACATCCACGAAGCCTGTGCCGTTGACGGGGTCCCCGCCGATGCCGACACAAGTCGTTTCCCCAAGGCCCAACGTCGAAAGCTGGTGGACCGCTTCGTAGGTCAACGTGCCACTGCGTGAGACGACGCCGACAACGCCCCGTTTATGGATGAAGCCTGGCATGATACCGATCTTCGCTTCGTCGACCGTAATGACGCCAGGACAGTTCGGGCCGATCAATCGGACGTCTCGGCCATGCAACGCGCGTTTCACCTTCACCATGTCGTTGACGGGAATACCTTCGGTAATACAGATGATCAGTTTGACGCCTGCGTCGGCGGCTTCCAGGATCGCATCCGCACAAAACGGCGGTGGGACAAAAATCAGAGAGGTGTCGCAGTCGGTTTTCTTTACGGCATCGGCCACGGTGTTGAAGACGGGTATGCCCTCGACTTCCTGTCCGGCCTTTCCCGGCGTCACTCCGGCGACCATCTTCGTGCCGTACGCTTTGCATTGCGTCGCATGGAAGGATCCTTCCTTCCCCGTGATCCCTTGCACTACCACTCGCGTATTCTTATTGACGAGAATGCTCACGGTCTTCTCCTTTACGCCGCCTTACCGGTCAGCTTCACGATTTTCTGCGCCGCTTCCCACAGATCGTTGGCAACCTCCAACTTGAGGCCAGACGCCGCCAACAGTTTGCGACCTTCATCCGCATTTGTTCCCTGGAGGCGCACCACTAACGGCACCGAAATCTTCACTTCCTTGGCCGCTTCGATCACCCCGTGCGCAATTCGCTCACATCGCACAATGCCGCCGAAAATATTGATAAAGATGCCTTTGACGTTCGGATCTTTGAGCAGGATCCGGAAACCGGCCGCCACAGTCTCTTTTGTCGCGCCGCCGCCCACATCGAGAAAGTTGGCTGGCTCGCTGCCCGCCAACTTGATGACGTCCATAGTGGCCATCGCAAGACCGGCACCGTTCACCATGCAGCCGATGTTGCCGTCAAGCTTCACATAGTTCAGGTTATTCGCGCCGGCTTCGATTTCCAACGGCTCTTCTTCGCTGAGATCGCGCATCTGTTGAACATCGGCATGCTTGAACAGCGCGTTGTCGTCGAAGGAGACCTTGCCGTCGAGGGCAACGATCGTCTTTTCTTTGGTGATGATGAGCGGGTTGATCTCGACCATCGCCGCGTGCTTCTCCATAAACATGCGATAGAGATTACCCATCATCTGAATGAAGGGGTTCATCACGGCCGGCTCGATTGTATTGAGGCCGAGAGCAAATGCCACGTTGCGCCCGTTGTAGCCTTGGAATCCCACGGCGGGATCGATCAATTCCTTGATGATTTTCTCAGGTGTCTTCTCCGCTACTTCTTCGATTTCCATTCCCCCTTCGGTGCTGGCGATAAATACAGGCCACCCGGAATCGCGGTCCACCAGGAGGCTCAAATACAATTCCTTGCTGATGTTTGCGCCTTCTTCGAGAAGGAGCCGATGGACCTTTCTCCCCTTCGGTCCAGTCTGATGCGTGATCAAGGTCTTGCCGATCAACTCCTTGGCCAGGCCCGCCACAGCCGCCTTGTCCTTGGTAATCTTGACGCCGCCGGCTTTGCCACGTCCGCCCGCATGAATCTGGGCTTTCACCACAAAGACCGGAGTATTCAGTTCACTTGCCCAGGCAGTGGCAGCCTCAGGTGAGGTAATTTCCTTGCCCCGTGGCACCGGAACCCCGAACTGTGCGAACAATTGCTTGGCCTGAAATTCATGAACGTTCATTGAATCCTCATAAGAGCTAGTGGCTCATGACAAATGACGTAGAGCGTGACTCCCAGCGGTGTCGGCTTTCCCGGACCAGCCGCCATCAGCCATTCGCCGTACGCTCTGGTTCTTTTCTCGTATAGGCAGGGAGAATCATCGGCGAGATGACACCGTTGGAGCTGCCGTGCGTCTTCGCCTCCGCCCGGAATCGCTGCAAATGTTTGAGCGAGAGTTTCCCTTGCCGCATGGATCCAGCACGCGATGCCGCCGTCAAACCTGACCGTTTCCCGAACACCATCAGGTCGAGCAACGAATTCCCCATCAATCGATTCCGTCCATGCAATCCCCCAGAAGCTTCTCCGGCAACGAAGAGATTCTTCACGTTGGTTTCTGAGTTTGAATCAATCTTCACTCCGCCATTCTGATAGTGCAATGTCGGATAAATGAGCACAGGGTCCTTACTGATATCGATGCCGAATCGTTCAAACTGCATCATCATGGCTGGAAAGTGCTTTTCCACCGTCCCCGGCCCGTGCTCTGCATCAAGCAACGGCGTATCCAGCCAAACACCGACGCGACCAGACATGGTGCGAATACCACGGCCGTCCTCACACTCACGAATAATCGAGGAGGAGACCACATCGCGGGTATCCAGTTCATTCACAAACCGCTCACCCTTGGCGTTGACCAGATGGCCGCCCTCTGACCTGATGCCTTCCGTGACCAATGCGCCGATCAATTGCTCAGGATAGACCGCGCCGGAGGGGTGATATTGAAACGTATCGATGTGATCGAGCTTCGCCCCCATTCGATAGGAGAGGCACAAACCGTCGCCGGTTGCACCATAATGGTTGCTCGTGGGAAATCCCTGAATATGGAGCCGGCCGATACCACCGGTCGCGAGAATCACAGACTTCGCAGCCACAACCACCTGCCTGTGATTGTCGAGATCCTTAAAGATGGCCCCGGTGCACTGCCCATTGTCATCGCTCAACAACTCCACTGCGGCACAGAATTCAAGCAGCTGGATCTTTTGATTCAGCACTTCGTCCTTGAGGACACGCATGATCTCAAGACCAGTGTAGTCTGAGCAGGTCAGAAGTCGCGGTTTTGAACTCCCGCCGCCCTTCTTGACGTGCAGATTACCATCGGCTTGCCGATCGAAAAGTACGCCCAATTCAATTAACCACTTCGCAATGGACGGCCCATCTTCGACCATGACTTTGAGTAATTCGTGGTCGTTCTGCATATGGCCACCCTTGAGCGTGTCAAGGAAATGGGTGACCGGAGAATCTTCTGGCGCAACGGAAATCTGCATCCCGCCTTGAGCCATCACACTATTGGAATCACCGAGCCGTAACTTTGTCGCAAGAATGACCTTCGCGCCTGTCCCATGCGCATGCAACGCCGCAGCGCACCCAGCACCGCCGCCACCGACAACGAGAACATCCGTTGTGTAGTGTGGGGTCAAATCAATATTCTCGGCGATTGAGCTATCACCTTCGAGAAGGGCAGCGAGTTCGACGACCGTCTTGTCGTTCGCGTTCGGGCCAAATCGAATCGGACGATAGGCACTGGCACGGTAATCAGGATGATATTTATGGATCAGCTGGTCGCGATCGGCAGGGGAGAACTTCGGAATAGTCTGTTTACGGCGAGTGTCCCGAGTTTGGTGGACAATCTGTTGGAGTGCGTGAATATCCATGGTTTCACTTTCAGCACGGAGCACAGTCTTCGGACATATCTGCCCGAGACCGGCGGACGGCACGAGGCATTACTTCACTGTCGCGCAGTGGTCGGCCAGCTCCTGTTCGTTCATTGCGAGCACTTTGTTCCATTCATCGTTGAAACGGCCGTCTTGAATTTCCTTGATACGGATATCCAGCCCCTGCGGCTTCTCCGTGAAGTGGGCGCCTTGGGCCCGACTCACATACAGAGCTACCAGGTTAGGAGCGATGTCGGCAATACAGACCGGTGTGCACATCCCGCACATGACGCAATCCATAAACATCTCGGACACGCTCTTGAAATCGCCGAACACTGCTTTCCACACCCCTTCGCGAACATCGATTTTCTGAGGACAGGCTTCCGTACAGGCATTGCAATTCCGGCAGAGCGGCGCTTCCGGATAGAGATTGAAGAGGTCTTGCTTCGGATCTTTGAGCGACCGGATGTCGTACAGAGCCTTACGAGCAGGAAACGGCGGCATGATGGTGAAGGACATGCCGTCCTCCACAGCCATTTGGCAAGCGAGGCAGGTTCGGACCTTCGGGTCATCCTTGGTTCGATAGTAGGTCGCACAGGCTCCGCAGAAACCACCAAGACAGCCGGCACCTCGCACTACCTCCTGCCCCGTATGCCACAGAGCCTTGATCACGGTGATCCCTTCCGGCACTTCATACTTCTTACCGGAGATTTCAATCGTCACCATTTTGTGGCGCAACACTTCTGGCTGATCGATCACGTTGGTGTCTTCTTGTGCCATGTTTCTCTCGTGAACCGTTGAGAGCCAGGCGTGGGGGGATTCTTCCCCCCACGCCCGACGCTTATTGAACGGACTTGCCCCTACGCAATTGCGTCGATGATAGCATTCAGCGTGGCACTCGGACGCATCGCCTTAGATGCCTTCGCATCAACGGGATGATAGTACCCGCCGACGTCGACAGGCTTGCCTTGAACCGCGAGCAATTCTCCCGCAATTTTAGACTCGTTCTGTTCGAGTTCCTTGGAAATTTTCACAAACCGTGCTTGCAGATCCTTGTCCTGCGTCTGCTGAGCCAGGGCCTGCGCCCAGTACAACGCTAGATAGAAATGGCTCCCGCGATTGTCGATTTCACCGACCTTACGCGCCGGCGATTTGTTGCTTTCGAGAAACTTCGCATTAGCCTGATCAAGTGTGTCGGCCAACATCTTCGCCGCTTGATTGTTGGCCACTTTTGCCAAATGCTCCAGCGAGGCAGCCAACGCCAGGAATTCACCCAGCGAATCCCAGCGCAGATAGCCTTCCTGCTGGAACTGTTGCACATGCTTCGGAGCAGAACCTCCGGCACCGGTCTCAAAGAGGCCGCCACCGTTCAAGAGAGGAACAATCGAGAGCATCTTCGCACTGGTTCCAATTTCAAGAATCGGGAACAAGTCGGTGAGATAATCGCGCAGAACGTTCCCGGTGACTGAAATCGTATCTTTGCCTTCCTTTATCCGCTCTAACGAGAGCCGCGTGGCATCAGCCGGAGCCATAATACGAATGTCGAGGCCCTTGGTATCATGATCTTTCAAGTACCGCTCGACCTTGGTGATCAATTGCGCATCGTGGGCTCGGGTCTTATCCAGCCAGAAAATCGTCGGCGCACCGGTCGCCTTTGCACGAGTGACGGCCAGCTTCACCCAGTCTTGGATAGGAGCATCTTTCACTTGGCACATGCGCCAAATGTCGCCTTCTTCAACTTTGTGCTCTAACAAAGCTTTCCCGGAGGCATCGACGACGCGAATCGTGCCATTGCCGGGCACCTTGAAGGTTTTATCATGCGAGCCATATTCTTCTGCGGCTTGCGCCATAAGTCCCACGTTGGGCACGCTCCCCATCGTCTTTGGATCGAGCGCGCCGTGTTTCTTACAGAACTCCACGACTTCGTGATACACGGACGCATAACTGGCATCCGGAATCACGCACTTGGCATCTGCAGCCTTACCATCCGGACCCCACATCTTGCCGCTGTCGCGAATAACCGGGGGCATGGAGGCATCGATAATGATGTCGCTCGGCACATGGAGGTTGGTGATGCCCTTGTCGGAATTCACCATCGCCATCGGTGGACGTTTCTGATAGACCGCCTGAATGTCTGCTTCGATCGCTTTACGTTGATCGTCCGGCAGAGCCTTGATCTTGGCATAAAGGTCACCCAGACCGTTGTCAGGATCAACGCCCAGCTTCCTGAGCGTCTCTCCGTGTTTTTCAAATACATCTTTATAGAAAACCGTTACGGCATGACCGAAGATCTTGGGATCGGAGACCTTCATCATCGTGGCCTTGAGGTGAATTGAGAACAAGACGCCCTTCATCTTGGCATCCTCGATCTGCTCCTCAAGGAACTGACGCAATGCCCGCGCACTCATGAACGTAGCATCAATCACTTCACCGGCCTGAAGGGCAATTTTGGGCTTGAGCACGGTAGTCTTGCCGTCCTCAGCGACGAATTCAATCCGTGCATCGGTGGCAGCGGATGTCGTCAGGGACTTCTCGTTCGAGAAGAAGTCTCCGCCCTTCATATGGCTGACATGTGTCTTGGAATCGGCACTCCAGGCGCCCATCCTGTGCGGATGCTTTCTGGTATGCGCCTTCACGGACAAGGGCGCCCGGCGGTCCGAGTTGCCCTCGCGCAGCACTGGGTTGACAGCGCTGCCCTTCACTTTGTCATAACGGCTCTTGATGTCCTTCTCTTTGTCGTCTTTCGGGTTCTCAGGATACTCTGGGAGCTTGTACCCCTGCCGCTGCAACTCCTTGATGGCCTCTTGCAACTGAGGCAGTGACGCGCTGATATTCGGCAACTTGATGATATTGGCCTCTGGCTTTTTCGCCAATTCACCCAATTCGGCCAATGCGTCCGCCTGCTTTTGCTCGGGCGTCAAATATTCCGGGAACGCAGCAATGATCCGCCCTGCCAATGAGATGTCCCGCAACTCGACCGCCACACCAGCGGCCTTGCTGAAGGCATTGATGATCGGCAAGAGCGAATACGTCGCTAACATTGGAGCTTCGTCAGTTTTTGTATAGATGATCTTGGAGGCTTTTGTCGGCATGATCGTCCCTCTTATGTCTTGTTAGTTCAGCGCGTTCAACGCAGAGCCCGCCTTGAACCACGCAATCTGTTGCTCAGTAATACTGTGGTTCGTCTGGATGGTGAGCGCCTTCCCATCCGCCTTATGAATAGTGACCTGCACCGGCTTGCCGGGGGCCAGATTGTTGAGCCCCGTCACACTAATGCGGTCTTGTTGCTCGATCTTGTCGTAGTCCTTCTGATCTGCGAAGGTCAAGGCCAAGATGCCCTGCTTCTTCAGATTGGTTTCGTGAATCCGAGCAAAACTCTTCGTGATCACCACTCGAACATTCAAGAAGCGGGGCGACATCGCCGCATGCTCACGGCTGCTCCCCTCACCGTAGTTCTCATCACCCACAACGACCGACCCAATGCCGTTGGCCTTGTAGGCTCGCGCGATCTGCGCAATGGTGAGGTTTCCCTCACCCGTGAGCACATTGGTCCCCTTGCCCGGTTCTGATGTAAAGGCACTGTTGGCGCCCAAGAACATGTTGTCACTGATCTTATCGAGGTGCCCACGGAACTTGAGCCATGGCCCAGCCGGGGAAATATGGTCGGTGGTGGTCTTTCCCTTCGTCTTAATCAACAACGGCAACTTATCGAAGTCTTTTCCATCCCATCGCGGGAATGGCTGCAACAGCTGCAACCGTTCACTCGTGGGGGGAATATCCACCGTCAGGCCTTCACCATTGTCCGCCGGGGCCACAAAGCCCTCCTCGCCTTTCGCAAAACCTTTGGCAGGCAGCTCTTCCCCCTGCGGGGGCTGAAACTTAAACTCTTTTCCATCCGCGTCCTTGAGGGTTTGATTCATGGGATCAAATCCCAAATCGCCTGTAATGGCATACGCCGTCACAACTTCCGGACTCGCCAAGAACGAGAGTGTTTCGCTGATTCCATCATTGCGACCAGGAAAGTTTCGATTGAAGGAACTGACGATCGAATCGGCCTTTCCCTTCACCCCATCTGCCCGCTTCCACTGCCCAATGCAGGGCCCGCAAGAATTTGACAGTACGGTACCGCCAAGCTGCTCAAAGGTGTCTAAGAATCCGTCACGTTTCATGGTGTGATAGATGCGCTCAGAACCGGGCGACACAAGGAACGATGCCTTGGCCTTCAAACCCGCCTTCAAGCCTTGCCTTGCGATATGGGCAGAGCGACTAATGTCTTCGTAAGAGGAATTGGTGCAGCTGCCAATGAGCGCCGCTTTCAATTCGACCGGGTACCCCTTCGCCTTCGCTTCCGCCGCCAATTTTGAAATCGGTCTGGCAAGATCCGGCGTATGCGGGCCAACCACATGTGGCTCGAGCTTCGACAGATCAACCTCCACGATTTGATCATAGTACTTTTCAGGCGACTGATAGACCTCGGGATCACCCACCAGCAACTCTTTGTGCGATTGAGCGAAGGTCGCCAAATCAGCCCGATCCGTGATGTTCATATAGGCGACCATCTTATTGTCGAAGGGGAATACGGAGGTCGTGGCCCCAAGTTCCGCGCCCATATTGCAGATCGTGCCCTTACCAGTGGCACTGATGGTTTCGGCACCCGGACCAAAGTACTCCACGATCTTGTTGGTCCCGCCCTTCACCGTCAACAGGCCGCACAGATAAAGGATCACGTCTTTCGGGGAAGCCCAGCCATTCAACTTACCGGTTAGACGCACTCCGATCAATTTCGGATGAAGCACTTCCCACGGCAATCCTGCCATCACTTCACCGGCGTCTGCACCGCCGACACCGATCGCCAGCCCGCCCAAGCCACCACCATTCGGTGTATGCGAGTCCGTCCCGATGATCAAACAGCCTGGAAATGCATAGTTCTCCAAGACCACCTGATGGATGATTCCGGCGCCGGGTTTCCAGAAACCAATCCCGTACTTCTTTGCGGCAGAAGCGAGGAAGTTATACACTTCCCGATTCTCATCCATCGCACGGAGCAGGTCCTTCTCGGAGCCCATTTCAGCCCGAATGAGGTGATCGCAATGAATCGTGCTCGGCACGGCCGCCTTCTTTTTATTGGCCTGCATAAACTGCAGCATGGCCATTTGCGCCGTGGCATCTTGCATCGCGACACGGTCCGGCCTGAGCGCCAACATCGCCTTGCCACGCTCCCAGGTCTGCGCGTCGAAACTATCCGCGTGCGAAACCAAGATCTTGTCAGCCAGGGTGAGCCCGCGGCCGAACTTTTTTCTAGCCTTGGCAAACACATCCGGCATCTTGGCATATAGTTTCTTGGCGAGATCCATCGACATAATTATTCTCCTCGAAAAGCAATCAGCCATCAGCGCTCCGTGAGCGATGGCTGTCAGCTGAGATTCTTACTTGAGTGGCGGAACTTCTCGCCTCTTCGGCGCCGCATAATTCACAAGGTAGTCGAACAATCTGACCAGACGGCTATCCTGGCGTTTTTGATCAACCCAGTGGCCGATTAATCCGATCGTCCGCGAGAGGATAAAGAACCCGTTCAAACTATCCACAGGGAATCCGATATCGACCAAGACGGCTGCCATCGTGCCATCGACGTTCAGAATCAGGTTGTCCTTTTTCACGGAGGTGATTTTCTCTACCTCAAGCGCGAAGTCCAGACAGGGAGTCTTGATCTTCAGGCTCTTGACGTACCCGACCAACTCCTTGACCCGCTTGTCCGGATTCCGGAGACTCTTCACGCGATGCCCGATACCTGGAACCGGGCCGTGATTCTTCTTCATGTAGGCCAAGAATTCGTCGACCGACATCTTGTTATCGACAGCATATTTAAAGAATCGCCCGGCATCAGTCACCGCACCGCCGAAGCGCGGACCAATCATAATCATACCTGCGGCAACCGATTGCGAGAGGCCGATTCCGGCACAAGCCGCAAGGATAGTCGCATAGGCGCCGCTCACGCAGGGACCGTGATCAGCAGACAGCATCATGATGCGCTTGATGATCTCGGCTTCTTGTTTTGAGATCAAGCGTTTGTCCCACAAAAGCCCAATGATATGAGGTATTTCGTAGCCCTTATTGATGAGCTCAGAGGCAGGATAACCATCGTAACAAGGCTCATCGCCGCGGTCATCGCTGATGGTCGTGCGGATCAGCGGTGCGACCATGACCTCATCGGCTCTCATGGCTTCCTCGACAGTCTTGGGCAATCTAGGCAACGTCGCCGGTTCAACCGGCGCCTTCACCTGGCCGGACTTCAACAATTCTTGATAGGTTTCCTTGATGGCGGGACCAAGCGCGCCAAAAGTGGGCGGCACGAGCGCGCCGGCTTTCTTCAGCGCATCGGACTTGGAACGAGCTGATCCTTCACCCTTCATCCCCTCTTTCGCGCCGGCATGACCGAACTTCATCCCCTTCGGCAAACTCTCCTGACAGAAGCCGGAAACCACGGCAATCAACTTCACCCGGCGCTTTTTCGCGCCATACCATTCTGCAGCCCGCTCTTCGAGATCGCCGCCCATCTCTCCGACAATGACGACCGCCTTCGTTTGGGGATCGTTTTCGAACATCTCGAGATAACTGACATAATCGGTGCCGGGATAGGCATCACCGCCGATACCGATGGCCGTCGTGATCCCGTCGGCAAATTGAGAGCAAATCCAGATGATTTCATTTGAGAGACCGCCGGACTTGGTGATGACGCCGAACGATCCTTCACGATAGAGCTTGGAGAGGACCAGGTTGTCAAACGCGCCACCGATCACACCCAGGCGGCAGGCTCCGGCAGAGATGATGCCGATGGATGAGGGACCGTTGAAGACCTTCCCCAACTTGCGGGCATGGGCGCCAAGAATCTTTGCGTCCTTTTCGGGCACGCCTTCGGTGATCATTGAGACCACCTTGATATGCGAATCGTCCAGCGCCTCCATACCGCCCTTCATCGCACGGTCGGCACCAATGTACACGAGGCTGGTATTCAAGGTCGGATGATGCTTGGTGGCTTCGGCAATGGACTTGTACACCGGAATGGCGATGAGGCCGCTGCCGTAGGGAATCTCATTGGTCTTGCCGGCATCCGGCGGATACACGAACGCTTCGACGTTGAGCGGTCGCTTAATGAGATAACAGAACTCGGCCATGCGGCGGGCGGCGTTGACACCGGCCTGACCACCCTGAATCACCACACGGGTGTCTTTGTTTGCCAGAATACTCATCTCGGGATCTCCCCTTATCTTCGGTTGGTCATAGGCGGCAGGCTACTTCGCTTGGAGCGCCTTGTCGACAATGTCGGTGAGCGGTGTATTGCGATCGAAGACATTGATGTCAAAGCCCTCGTCTTTCAGCGCACGCATCGCATCTAGTCCCTCTTTTTCGCGCGGCCCACCGCGACGCACCCAGATCTTCACGTTCTTCAACTTGCCTTCGGACTTGGCCTTCCGGAAGCCGTTGATGATCCCTCCGAACGTCTTTTTCACGTCGGTGAAATTCGCGATCGCACCACCAACAATGATGTTTCTGATTCCCGGCAGAGAACAGACTTTTTCCGTAAGGACTTCGACGGCCCAATCCGGCGGATCACCGGAGTATTCGGCATAGTTGGCCAACTTGCCACCACGCGCGACAACTGCGTCCGAGTAGTACACGCTGGCACCCCCACCCGCCGGCAACATGGCCGTGTCACCGCCTGGAATCTCAATGAATTTCACCGAGCCCTTGATCTTGCTGTCAACCGCCATCACCTCGACTTCTTGCTTGGAATAGGCGCGTCCAAATTCCGCCGCAAACGCGAAATTCCAGTCCGGATGTCTAAATTTGGCATCGCCGTCGAGCAATGTCACGGCATCAAGCGCCACCAGCTCTTCATCGGCGGCACGAAGGACGACCGGATTCACCTCGAGATACTGCGCATCTTCACTGTCGAAGCAGGCAAACATTTTCCCTGCAAACTCAGCCATCTTCTTCACGAGCGCTCCGCTGAATCCTGCTTCTTTCGACAGCTTTTCGAGGGACTCAGGAGAAGGAGCTTGCCCGATCTCAAGACACAACCGCTTCACACGATCCCAATTTGACTCGACCTCGATTCCGCCACAATTGGCAACCAGGATCTCACTGCCTTCGCGGGTTGATTTGACCGCGCAATAATACTCTTCCTTGTGCGGGATCATCTCAGAGACAATCACCTGAGTCACGGTGATGCTGCCGACCTGGCGGCCAATCATCTCTTTAGTGGCAGCTTCAGCCGCCTTAAAGTCCAGATCGATCTTCACGAGCCCCAGCTTGAAGCGCGACCCGAGAGCCTCGTGCGCCTTGGCAACAAGCTTGGACTTCTTCAACCATTCATTGGCTTGACCCAGCCTGGTCAACTCGTCTACGGAGGTGACGACCACATAGTTGGGAACAGTGATTCCCCACTTCTTCATCAGCCCCATCCCGGGACCTTCCAGCACTTTCGCCATGATTGACGACTCCTTGGTGTGTGATAGGGCAGAGAAACGGAGCGGTAGAGTACCGAATTCTGCTGATTAGCTCAATCCTCCAAAAGGCCCAAGCTGCGAGCACAGAAGTCCTACCATAATGAGCACTGAAGATTCATCACCATAAATAATTGATAACGTTATTATTGTTTCCGACGCTTCAAGGTTTGGGGTTAGCGAGACTTTTCAGGCCTTGTGGCACGCTATCGCCTCTTTCGCTGGCATGTGGGACAGTAAAACGAACTTCGCTCCCCAACCATGTGAATGATCACCGTACCGCAGGCATTCGGGCAGGGCTCCCCGGCTTTGGCATACACCAGATGCCTGCGCTTGTACTGGCCTTCGGTCCCATCCGGCGCAAAATAATCCCGCACACTGGATCCCCCCATCGCGATGGCTTCACGCAACACCTCCCCCATCACTTGATAGAGCTGTGTCATCGCCTTCTCTGGAACCTTATTCGCAGCCTGATTTGGATGAAGCCTAGAACGGAAGAGGATCTCATTGGCATAGATGTTGCCGATCCCGGCAATCACCTGTTGACGCATCAGGAGGGCCTTCAGTCTGCTCCGTGTGGATCCGAGCACACACAAGAATTGTTCGTAACTGATGGTGAGCGGGTCATGGCCGAACCGACGGGCGATATACCGATCGAGTCCCACCTGATCGAGCAACGACAGACGACCAAACCGCCTCGGGTTCCAATACCTGAGATCGGGCTCGGCACACCTCTCGAGGCGCAGAATAAAATGAGTATGTTGTGGATGCCTGGTCGGGGCGGATTGGAGCAGCAATAATCCCGTCATACCCAGCTCTGCGACAAGAAATCTCGTCTCTTCGCCGCAGAGAAACTGCAGGATGACGCTTTTCCCCTGTCGGTCTACCCCGGTAATCGTAGCGTGGCGGTACCGGTCTAGAGTGGACAACCCTTCCCGCACGATGTCGTCACGGCCGACCCAGCACTCGCGCACCCTGGCTCCGACGACCCGTTCGCGCAATTGACGCGCCGCGACTTCTGCTTCCGGCAATTCTGGCATTCAGGATTCTCGAGGTGTCTGAGGGAACTCTATTACCGGCGGATTACGCCATGGGGCCGATGGAAAATGCAACTCCGACCGGGAGTCGCCCGGAGGCATCAGTGCGGATGGGGAGAATGGGACCGTGCAGAAAGGGATGAGGAAGGACGCAGCGGAACCGAACCGCATGCTCCGTGACAGCGCAGCTTCTAAGATGTTGATGAATTCACTTGGGTTTGCCGTCGGTGACAAACATCCTGAATCGTCTCTTGGAGGCGCGGCAACGGCATGCCTCCTGGACGCCTGGTCAACACAAGCTTCACCGCATCGGCATAGGCCATTCCCTCGACACAGCATAGATAGGCAATTACCACTGACACCGACCGACCCATGCCAACCCGACAACACACCATCAACCGATTGCCTGCCACATGTGCCGCAATCCATTCGACAGCCTCATATAATGCAGACGCGGCCGGCTCACCAAACTCCTTGAGCGGAATCTTGGCATAGATAACCCGGGAGGGGACTGTCACATTTTGTTCTTCAGCCACCATGAGAACGGCACTGACCTGGGGGGGAGGATTCTTGGCGTCATCGGCATTGCCGACCAGAAGGCGCTTGTTGATCATGTGCATCGTGTCGTTAGTATAGGGGGCGTGCTCTTCCGGTCAAGTGAATCCTCGGAATTTGGGCAAGGCGGTTGAACATCGCTGAAACCGGTGCGTATACTCAACTCCGCTCTTCGAGGAGGAATTGATGGCTCACACGTCGCTTGAAGCGGTAGAACAGCGGCTGGCGAGTGTCCAGTGCGCAATCTGTAAGACCAATACCTTCGGGGTCGACCGGCGCACATTGCAGCCGGATGGGGAATGCCGGGGTGTCTGCTTGAAATGTCGGTACAATTTTCCCGTCTACACAGATATGGAATTTTACCTTCGGACTCAACCGGATGTACCCTATCGCCTCAAGGAGATTTCTTGTCCAAGCTGCCAGCATCGAGGCGTCACCCTCGATTTTCGCATCACCATGTCCGTCCGCGAGGCGATCTACTTCGTGACCTGCAGCGCCTGCAAGGCACAGTTTCCTGAGCGCTCGTCATTGGAAGCGTTTGAGTAGCCCTTACGAACGCAATTTCGTGTATACTGAGTCATTATGAGCACCACACCAAAGCCAGACTCCCAGAAAAATCCTACTCCGGTCACTCAGGCTGAAACGAAGCCTCGCAAGGAAATCCCCCTCATTGCAGTTCCGAACGATCAGGATATGATCGCGGCGGAAATGGCCGCACTCTTCGATGAAGATCGCGTATCCCATCAACACGGCTCTTCAGAACCGGAAGCGGACTAGGTCATCAGGCGGGCCGGATAATCTGCACTTGGCCAGAGGCGAGAATTCGGCCGACCATGGCCGGTCGCCCCTTACGCTCCTTCCTGACAATGTCACTGACCCGAACGATCGCCCCACGATGCCAGTCATCGAAGGCCGCGTTTGACGCCGACCCCTCCTTATCTTGGCGCCCGACCTCTGATCTCCCGGCTTGATCGCAGAACCAGACACGCTTCTCGCCCTTCATGACGCGCAACTCGCTCACCACCCGGTGGTAGTCTGGATTTCGGGGCACGAGCGTTTTGCCATCCTTGCGAAAAATCACATAGGAAAATTTGAGCGCATCCTTGATCAGCCCGACTTCCCGATCCACTTGGGCAATCCAGGCTGGAGTCTCCCACTTCCGTTCTTCATGGCACCAGTCATCCGGTTTGAGCAGAGCAGGGCATGGACCATCGTGAAGACAGGGGGCATACACAGAACAGCGCTGTTCCACCAATAGGTTGTCCCGCACCTGATGCAACTGGCGCGAAGCGACCCGCGTGGCCGGCTCGATAAGCATTAGACTCCCTTCAGGGGCCAAGTAATTCAGGAGTTCCCCTACCAACACAGTCCGTTGTCCCACGGGATCCATACTCCCTACGAATAACTCTGAGAGAAGATTCTGAACAATAATAAGCTGGTAACCATTCACACCACCGCCGTCACGGATAGCGGAGGGCAGGGAACGTTCGAGGTTACACTCCACGGTGTTCAACGATGGAATGGACTGATCCCGCTGCTGTTCAGAATAAGCCTGCCAAATCTCAGTAGACACCCTTAAGACCTTGGGTGAACGATCAACGGCTATCATACGGAGGGTAGACGGCGGCCTCGCAGACTTCGAAAGGCACCAATCGAGTACTCCCAGGGCTCCTGTTCCAGGGCCGCCACCAAGGTCCAATACTCGAAAATCCTGGTCCGGAGCGACGGGAAGCACCGGCTGCAGTTCGTCCAAGAGCACCTGCACTTTGGCGAGATTAACCGGCAGGTAGTAGACCAAGTAACCGGCACGCAACTGAGGGTCCTCGAAGTAAACCCTGCTTCCCACCTGCCCATTTCGTGTAAACATTTCGGAGAGTCCCGACACCGCCTCAATTATTGATTGGGATGGCCCCTCAGAGTGCTCAAGGAGATTTACTTTGGCCACCTTCGTGATAGCCCTCAAAACTGCCGAAGATAGTTGGTACATAGACGGACCCTCGGTTGACCCCCCAAAGCAGGCTGGGGTATTCTCATCAGAGAAGGAGCACTTCACATGACTGATCCTATTTTGCAAGCATATCGGGAGGTGGAGATGGCCATGGAGCGCTTCACGCTTGTCCTGCATGACCATGTCGATCATCTCCGCAAGACCGAAGCCCCTGGCTCAGACAAGCTGCACCGTATGGCCAACGGCACCAAAGCCATGCGCGATAGCGCATCGATCTATCTATCCTATGCCAAATATGTGGCTCACGGGATGCCGGAAAACCCTGATCTAGTCGAGGAGGATCTTCAGGGCTGAGGAGCCACACTCAAGCATTTCCCCAAATACATAGGGCCCGTTCGGCATAACCGAACGGGCCCTGCTGTTTCTACCTTGACGTTACTTCTCGGCCTAAATGCTGCGCATGAAATGCCCCATGGCCTCATGATCAGCAGCTGATGCGCCCATAACTTGTGAAATCGCAACGTTCGTGGACTTCTTTCCGGTCAGACCGGACTCGACTTCGTCCACGATCAATTCCACCGGCATGGACTGCCCACCGTACACTCTCGGACCACCGATAATCTTGGCATTTGAGAAACCGTAAATAGCGGTCGCCACTTCTTTTGCTAACCATCCGACATAGTTGAATTCAGGCACCACAATTAATTTGGCCTTCCCGCAGAGTTTGCGCAACTCCTGAGTCGGGAATGGACGGAGCGATCGGATCTTGATGAGGCCGATCTTAATGCCTTTTTCCGCACAAATACGAACCGCTTCACGTGATTGAGCGGCCGCACTACCTGAAGCGATAATAACCGCCTCCGCATCATCCACATTCTCCGCCGTGAGTAGTCCACCCATGTACTGGTTGATGTACTTACGGGAACGCTCCACAGCAGCCCACACTTCCTGCTGCCACACCGCATGAATGTTGTAGGCCATGAAATTGGACTTCTGAACAGGGGCATCGCGAGAGAGTCGTGCCGGAGGATTCTCAGCATCAAGCACCGGCACCGCCCCACGCCAAGGTTCGCGCGGGGGAAGCTTCATCCCACGATCCTGCATACGCACATAACCTCTGGCATGCGTCACAAAAAACCCATCGCAGCACACGCCGACGGGGAGGGTCACATCATTCTTCTCGCTGATAATAAACCCAGCCAACGTGAAGTCGTACATGTCCTGCTGATTTTCGGCATGGAACACAATCATACCGCAATTCAGCAGATACGAAACTTCGATATTGTCAGGTTGAATGGCCAACGGTGCGTTCACCACTCGGCAAGTGAACATGGCCACGACTGGCAACCGGTGCCCCGGCCAAGAAGCAATCCCTTCCAGCCCTCTCAGCGTCCCGGGACCCGCCGTTGCAGTATAACACCGCACTCCCGCCCGCGACCCGCCGGCAATAGCCGCCATGACGCCGACTTCTTCTTCGCCACGGTAATACTCCTTGACGTACCCTTCACCATACAACACACCGACCAACTGCATAGTTTCACTTTGAGGGGTAATGGGGTACGCAATGGCAAGATCGACGTTTGACCGGCGAATAGCCTCTTTTGCGGCCTCGCTTCCGGTGATGAACTCCTTCGTACGAGGAGCTTCCAGGAACATATACTCAGGTGTGACAACCTTTTGTCGCTTTGCATCCGCGTGCGGATCCTTCTTGGTCTCGGCCTTTGGAGCCGACACACTCGTAGTAGGGTCGCCCTGTGGATTAGTCTTTTGCTTGGGTTCCAATGCTTCACTCATCGTTGCACCTCTTGACTGTATCGCCTTAGCCTAACCTTAGCCCTCGCGCTTCATCTGCTCAGCTGAGTGGCCAAATGTAGCCGCGCTGCCTACGCCAGCAGCGGACGGCATGAAGGTCATAGGATTCGTATGCGTCTTTCCGCCATGGACCTTGGACTGAGTTCCTGTGAAGCGGACATTCTCGCCGTTACCGGGAAGCTTGATGCCCATTTCCTCACGAACCTTCTTGAAGATTTGCGCGGTCTTCTTCAGCTTCAACGTATCCGAATCGCGAATCGTCAGCATGGCGTCCTCATGCCCCTGCTCGGCACAAATGGCCATGGTGCAGCAGTTCGTCCCTGCACGAATCATTTTCAGCGTCAGATTGGCGTAGTGACAGTGAACGCCGATAAAAATACAGGCTTCAATCTTATTCCCCCAAATCGTGAGATTGGGGTGATTGGGATTGATGACCTCTTCAGGGTCAATTTTGGGGTACTTGGGGCGATAATCCGGCATGGGAATAATCATCACCTCAGGGATCTGTGCCGCAATTTCCAATACCGCCTTCGCCTTCTCGACAGCATGATTGTTCCACGCCCATAAGACGAGAGGTCCCGGGAAAATCGTTGCATTTGGGCTTGTCAGCATTTTCCGAGCCATCTCTTCAATCACTACGTCTTCGTTAGGCTCCAGCAGCCCATAGTACAGTCCTTCGCCCGGATCAGGCAGTGCGACCCCCAATTGAGCTGCTGATGGAGGATGGAATCCAGCTGGCCCCGGCACGATAATTTTCTCTCTTGTATCTTGCGTCATTCCCACGCCCACTCCCCTTTCTTACGCTTACCCGACTACTGGGCTCGCCAGGACCGCTGTCGTACTCTTATCGCTATATGTGATGTTATCGGTCAACGCGGCCATCGGTAATTGATCAATCATGATCATCTTAATGGCATTGTTCTTCGCCATGTTGTCGCAGACCCACACACATTGTGCGCATCCCTTACAACGATCTACGGCCACGTAGGCTGAGCCGTACTTAAAGCCCTTCTCTTTCCCCATCTCCTCGCTATACTGAATGGTATTGGCCTCAGGGCAATACTGAGTGCAGAGCTTGCAGCTCTTCGAGGCGCAAATTTCGACATCGATATGGGCGACTAAATACATTGGAACTCCTTCGTACTAAATCCTGGTTAGGCGCTCACCGTCGCACGGATTTCGGACCGCTTGACCGTCGGTGCAGCCCAACCATGGTCGACTGCGTAGTTCCAGCCGGCCTGAATTACCGCGACATTCTTGTCGATCAATTCCTGTTTCTTTTTAAATTTTCGCTCGACGACACTGTCCAGGGCCGCGGTTCCTCCGGAGACCACAAATCCTTTGCCAAGGAACCGATCCTTGACCGACTGTTCCAACGCTTCAACGGTGGTCAGCCCGGTAATCGCTCCAATGCAACCCATCAAGGCCATATTCGTGCACAAGTCCATCCCCGCCACTTCGAGGGATAGCTTCGTAGCAGGAAAATAGTACAGTCTTGCACGGCGCTCTTCTAACTCGCGAGCCTGATCCCGATGAAGCTTCATCGGACCATCATTATTGATCAACGCGATTCCGTCTTCCTTCAGCCCGAAGTAAAACGGCATCGTATACGACTTTCCATGCGTGATGACCTGTGGATGGAAAATGATAATGATGTGCGGGAAGGTGATTTCTCCGATTTCGTAGATGGGCTCGTCTGATACCCGCACATAACTTTCCACCGGAGCCATGCGCTTCTCCGATCCATAGAACGGAACAATCGTACTTTCCCCACCGGCATTAATCACCGCAGTGCTCAGAATGTGTGAGCCGGTCACAACCCCCTGACCACCCACACCCGCCATCCGAATGTTGAAACGTTTCGCCATGCTCAATCCTCCTTAAACGTAACTCAGGCTTTCGGGAGCCCAGGAGCGGGAGCAGCCGGCTTCGGGAGAAATTCCTTGTAGCCATACCGTTCCGTAAGAAATTGCTTCGCTTCGTCGGTAATGTATTCGGAGAACTGATAGCGATCGTTTTCAACGTTCTTTGCGTCTTCCATGACCTTGTCGGTCGGAATGGCATACTCAATGTTGCAGGAAGTATAGGCCTGAATATAGGTCGACCCGACCTCCCTGGCGATCAACACAGCCTTTTTAATGACGCTCTCAACCCGGCGAGGATTGTTCGGCACTACCGTCGCAACGTAGGCGCAGCCGGCAACTTTGGCCATCTGCAGCATATCCATCTTCTCAAACTTCTTCCCCAATGGAGCCATCTTGAGCACGGCACCGCGATTGGTCATACCACTTTCCTGCCCGCCGGTGTTCCCGTACACTTCATTGTCGAGCATGATCGTGGTGAACCGTTCCTTGCGGAACCAGGAGTGAAGGACCTGCTGAAATCCAATATCAGCCGTGCCGCCGTCACCGGCCATGACGACCACATCCTTCGGCTTATCGCCGAACCGAAGTCGCAAACCACGGGACAATCCGCTGGCCACACCATTCTGGTCGCCGTAGTTGCCGTACACAAAAGGAATGGCGGCCTGCGAGATCGCCAAACGTCCGCAACCGGCGGTTCCGACAGTGATGGTATCTTCAGGATTGGGGAAAGCAATCATCGCAAGGCGGATAAAGAGGGTCATCGCGCAACCTGCACACATCGGGTGCTCTTCAAGCACTTCCTTGAAGGAGCCCATCTGCGAAACAGACACCTTTTTCCCGAAGGGACCATGCTCAACCATGTCCCGATATTCTTTCGGCATAAACTTTTCAAAGCCACTTGAAAACTTGACGTAATCAAGGCTCATAAGGACTCCCTCCCATTTATAAGCTGAGGACTTTATTCGGACCAACAACAGCGGCCAGAAAAAGCCAGGTGCAGATTATCTTGACGTTATATTGAACTGAGTACCGAACTGTGTTCCCGACACGGAACGGAATGTTAGTCTTCTTACTTCGTGTAGTTGCCGAGTGTAACAAAGCCCGAAAAAATCTGTCAATCGCAACCAGCACGGCAAAAGCAAAAGTTCCCATCACTTCAGGGCAATGGCGAGTCTATAGAGTCCACAAAAGCATTGCAACTTTGCAGAAGGCCCACACCGGACGAAAGAAGGCCTAGTAGAGATACCCGTGCTAGGCCCTTGGCCCTAAATCCGCTTGAACGCGAAGATTTTGCTCCTGCTGCAAGCGCGATTCGTCACGCAATTCTGTTGCAGTTGACCCGGGAAGCGGGTAAACATTGTTGCTTAACGCGTTTCGGTCTACACTGCGCCTATGCCTATACGAGTACTGGTCCCGGGAGAAGAACATGGCGAGCAGCATGCGGGAGGGGTGCACAAGCGACCACCAATCCCGGATGGCTCACTCAAGGCCGAGTGCCCAAAATTCATGAGCCATGGCCCATGCGGAGGCGTCCGCAAAGGTGGATTCTGCGAGGTCTACCCGGAAATGACCTGTCCCTGGGTCACGCTCTATAATAAATTGAATGAACTGGGCCAGCTGGAGTGGATGAAGCAAGTCTGACAACAAGAAGGTGAGGGTGAGCGGGTGACGGCGAAAGGCGGTAAGAAACGGAAGTCGGATGGAGCCACGACAAAGCTGGGATACAACGAGCGGCACGCCAAGAGTGGAATCTCTGCTCCTCTACCCGACATTGAGACATTCCCCAATCAATATAAGGGATACGAAATTACAATCGTCATCCCAGAGTACACAGCCATTTGTCCCAAGACCAACCTGCCGGACTTTGGAACTATCACCCTTCACTATAAACCAGACAAGCATTGCCTCGAGCTTAAGGCTCTTAAAATGTATATCCATGCCTACAGAAATATAGGCATTTTCTACGAGAATGCCGTCAACCGCATCCTCCAGGACATCGTACGAGCCTGTCGGCCGATCAAGGCCACGGTAACCGGTGAATTTGCTGCTCGTGGGGGACTGCGGAGCGTAATCGAAGCAACATATCCGGCATAAATTGCCTACTCAACAGCCTCCACTATACGCCGTCGACTGGCTACTTATCCCGCTTCACCTCATCACCAGCACACCCGTCGCAACGATCCCAGTAACACTGCGGCAGCTCTCTGCGTGCTGCGCATTACCAATGTTTCTCACCAAAACCGCCTAAAGTCCCACTCAAAATCCACCGACAGCAGGCAGTCAAGATGCGGCGCGGGAAGGAACAGGCTACCTGCGGGCGCGATAGCGACTGTCCCACTTGAGCGCCATGTTAGGCCTCTGCGGCGAAACCGACGATGGCTGACCCGATCGCCAAGGCCAGGCACAGTGGCGAGTACACGACGGTATCCAGATGGGCAAAACGGGAATGGTGGATACGTTTAAAGAACCCCACCAATCGGAAGTCTCCAATCGCACGTACCAGCAAGACCACCGCCAAGGCACGGGTTAACCAAGAGAGCACCGTATGAGACAGCGGCAGCCTGAGTATCCCAGCTGTGGCGGCAATCACCACGGCGCACAGCGCCAACCCGATCGCGACCACGAACGTCGACAGGGTCGATGGCTGGAACACAGGCGTGCCATCAACTTCTGGAATAGCAGCCAGGAGTCCAGCCCGGCCACCCACCAGCCAATAGACATGCACCAGTGAGAGGCCGGCAAACACAGCGATCAGTAACCACGCGACGAGGGTACTCAGAGCCACCGGCGCACCTCCCTGCAATAGGTCAGATACTGCCCGCCAAACGCCTCGCGCAACATACGCTCCTCACGTAGAATATAAAAGAAATTGAGGAGCAGAAATGTCACAGGGACTGCCAGATAGAAGTGCCTCGTGCCAACCCACAAAGCAAGTCCCGATAGGGAAACCACCACACCGACGTACATGGGATTGCGCGAGAATCGAAAGGGCCCGTGGCACACCAGCTGAGAGGACAGTTTGCCAACAAAGAGGTAAACGAGGGGTTCGGCGTCACCATCGCGGCATCCGGTGCATGTGATCCACCATGCGGCAGTGAATGACGTAACATCCAACAACCTTCGACGACCATCACTGCGACGAAACTCTTCTTTGTGATTGCTCTGCTGCGAGCAGGAATGCGGTGATCAACGGATGAGGTCGATCAGGGCGCGATCTCGCTTGCGGAACGAAGAGTGTTCCTACGAAGAAACGATGGTGCGAGAGTTCCATCACGCGGCAGGCACCGTCGGCATCACGACCCACCACCTTAAACCCAGCGCTGGAAATCTGTTCGACAAAGTCAGGATTGACGCCGAAATTACAGTAGTAGCGTTCGGTCACTGCGTGTGCCTTGTAGGCAGCGGAAGTTTTTGACCCGGGGCTTAGCACGATCTCCATTTCGCGGCCAACAAGGGAACAGGTCAGTTGTGACACGATTAGGCGAGAGGCATACGGATCGTATTCCGCATGCTGGGCGTCGCGGATCCCGGCGACATTGCGCGCGAATTCAATCACCATGTGCTGATAGCCGCCGCACGTGCCGAGCGTGGCGACATTCTGTTCACGAGCAAAACGAATGGCGTCCAGTGTCCGGCTCAGGTTCTGGTAGGGACTCCCAGGTGCCAACCAAATGGCATTGAATTCCGACAGGGTTGTGATGTGGGCATCCACTGACGAGATCCACTCGGATTGCACGTCGAGGCCGAGCGCGGACGCAGCATGCACAATCGCCGCATCGGTGTGTACGTGCGGCTCGAAGTTCGGATCATACTCGGCGATGATGGCAAGCTTCATGTCTGAGCGAACCCGTCTGAGGTCAGCCACGGCCGACCGCGCAGCGGACAGTGGCTGACTCTCCCGAATGCTTAGGAGGTCGCTATGTCACCTGACGATTCATCTGCCACGTGAAACTCAAACGCCGTTTGGATGTCGTCACGGTGCGCAAAGCCATGCAACCGCTTATACTCCGCCACGACCGCGCTGCTCCTGTCACGCCACCCTCGCTTCATCATGAAATCGTTCCAAATCTCCATGTCCTCCTCGCTAGGCCGCCGACCGTGCTCATAGCACCACGCCAGAATCTCCTCGTCCGTGCCGCCGTGAAGCATGCGCTGAACGAGCGCCTCATACTCGACTGCCAGAAAGCGTGTGCAGCGTGCGTCAAACCACGTCCACACCCGCGTGCCAAGATTGTATCCTTCCGGCAGCTGGCCGGCAGCGTGCAAACGGATCTTGTCGAGCATCCGACCGAAATACACGATGCCGCCCACCTTGTCATAGGGGCTTCGCAAACCAGGAACTTTCATATCATGATCCTTGAGGTGACGGCTAACGGTCGCACTCGCCCGTGCCGGCTGGGGCGCACGAGCCAGACCGAGTGCATCGCGGGGCTAGCCGGTATTTCGTACCACCAACATCCGGCCAGACGCCCACGCCAAACGCACCGACACAAAGCCGCTGCGCCCCTCGATCTCACGTAAGAGCTTCGGCACGTTAAGCGCGTGCCCTTCGGGCCAGTTCGCCTGCGGCAGCAGGTCATCAATCACGTACATGCCGCCAGGCCGAAGCAGCGACAACGCTTCATCGAGGTGACTGAATTTCCCAGGCCACGCATCGGCGTAAATCAAGTCGAACGGTTGGAGGCCGTCCTTCGTGAGAAACGCGGCGCCATCCGTCACGTGAAAGGTCACGCGCCGGTCACGCCCAAGGTACCGACGAGCCACGGCCACGATAGCCTCATCGGTGTCGACCGTGTCGAGTGTCGCGGTGGCGTCCATGCCCGATAGGAGCCAGGCTGTACCATGGCCGGTTCCGGTACCCACTTCGAGCAGTCGACCTCCAGGCTTCGAAGCCGCAAGGACAGCCAAGAGGGCGCCGACCTTGGCCTCGGACATCATGTTGAACGACAACGCTGCTGTTTCAGCCACGATGTCGGGGATGACCGTGGGCTGGCGATTGAACTCTGTGTCGTTCATGTGCTCGGTTTTGTCCGGCTAACGTCCAGGATCAGCGGCGCGTAGCCCCGTCCGCTACATGCTGCTGTTAGACGGCTGTTTCGCGGGCAAGTGACCCGAGGTGAAAGCCGATGCGCCAGAACATGACGATGTTCACAGCTGCAATCGCGACAGTGGAACTCCAACCTAAAGTCTCTTGGCTTTGGCCGCCCAACGCGACAGGAATGAGCCAGAGCGTGACAAACATCGCACCGACAAACTTCCAGCCAACCGTGACAGACAAGGGGAAGTAGCGGCGAAGGAAGTGTTGGCCAGCTCCGCCGCCGTTCTTGAGGTACAGGTATAACAGGCCCAACACTGTCACCGCGAAGGTGGTCCAAGAACCTGCTGATGACCACGGGCTAATGCTGGACGCTGGCGTTGTTACATTGACCGTGAACTGAAACCAGTCAAAGGTCATGATCGCGAGGAAGTAGCTGAAACTGGCGGCCTCTGACAAGCGGTCTGTGCGCAGCAGCTCTCGGACGAAGCCAGTGCTCCACATGTAGCGATGATCGAATGACACGGGCTTCTCTCCCACATACGGTCGGCTGGAGCGCCTTGTTAGGCGGGCTCTTTGGCAACCCAGCGCACTCTTTTCTGAACGCCAACGCCGTCCGCGACTGTATGGCCTTCGTAGGTGCCAGAACGGGCTTGGACGACGACGTAGTACAAATCGTCTGTGCCGAATGTGTTCCGCCAGCATCGCTCCCCTTCCGGGGCGACTCGGACGACCGTCCCTTCACGAATTGGTAGGACCTTGTCATCAATCGGGAATTCACCCACGCCTTTCAGGAAGAGATAAATCTCTTCGTTGAGGCGGTGCGTATGGCAGAACGGCATCGACGTCCGAGGTGGCAGCTTGTTGATGGAGATCTCGCTACTGGTCATCCCCAGAACTTGATTCAAGAACACCTTCCCGTCGGTTTCGCGCGGCAACGCTGGATGTTTGTATGTGTACTGGTCCAACTTGTCTCCATGATATTGTGCCCGCCTAACGGCGAAGCTCAGCGGAGAAGCGTTAGCGGAGTCCGCTGGAGCGATTTGTCAGGCAGTTGTCTGCCGGGTTGCTTTTCCAACAACCTGCCATCGTGCCTCAATGGTGTCCGCTGACAAGTCAGCGCCACAATCCCATTCAACAAAGTAACCGCCATTGACAACCTTCACAAATTCGTTGTGGTCTCGAAGAGTCTGGAACGCCTCATATTCAAGATAGGGGCTCACATCAAACCGTCCAACACGACCGTCTTCTGCCACAATGGATAGTACCGAGTTTGGTTGTGCCTGGAGTTCCGTAATTCTCATTGGTCAAGTCCTTTGATTGGAAATGGTTTCTTACCGGTTACAGCCAAGTCCCAGTCAGCAAGCAAATCTTCTTGATGAATCTCGATCCATGCGACGACCAGTTTGTGCTTATTCGGCGGCAGATCGCCTGCCAGAAGCGTTCCGTCGGGAATTGAGTACACTGCCACTCTGCCTTGGTAATCGGCATGTATATGTGGGACGTGATGTTTCTCAATGTCTCGAAAAAACATCCGAATCAGAATCCCATAAAACATGGAAATTGTTGGCATGCTATTTTTGCCCTTTATCTGTAGCGCCTAACGTAAATTTGAGGGGCGTGCCGCTTTTGTCACGTCCCTCTCGAACACTAGGTTGGGTGCCATTTCGCACCGCATTCAATAAGAAACATCGTATATCGAACGAGACTGTTGTT
>ERZ1292633.125-Hain-H41-02um-R1-125-length-105003-cov-15_pt1 | contig 105003 bp, 92 predicted proteins | sample MGYA00564406_ERZ1292633 | MGnify/ENA primary metagenome ERZ1292633 (study PRJEB36523, sample SAMEA6512639) | groundwater metagenome | collected 2019-01-08 | study: AquaDiva: Metagenomics assemblies of 32 groundwater samples
ATGCTCCTGCAAAGAGCACTGATCCTTGAGTCATGGCAGAGACGTTTACATTGGTAGAATTTATGGTTGCACCATAGACATTGGCAAACCTTCTTCCTGAAGAACCAAGGTCTCTGGTGTTGTCTGCTTCAGGACCAATGTTACCTGCTACTTCAAGTTTGAAGGTTGTTGGGGTGGCTGTGCCGATACCAACGTTTCCTGCGGTTTTATCAAGGAATAAAGTATCGGCTCCACCAACAGCCGTCATGAAGCGAATTGAATGCAGGGCTCCACCAGCAGAATATGCTGGATTAACAGTCCAATATGTTCCATCATTAAAAATACGCAACGAAGCATCATTGGCAGAATTGTCTAAACGAAATCCATCTGTCGATGTCTGCGCCGCTTGTTTAATATTAAATTTCGCTCCCGGATTTGTAATCCCCACCCCCACATTTCCATTCCCTTTCACTGCAAATCTGTCTCCGCCGACAAGAGAATAAGCAACTCCAGAGTTCGCTAATGTTATCACAGCTGTAGTCATAGAAGTATCAGAAGCAATGGCAGAGATGGCTACTGTTTGTCCTGTGGTTGCAGGAATAGTAATCGTGTCACCGACTTTAAATGTATTTGTAAATTGAGTACCAACGCCTGTTACTGTTGTTCCGCCAACTAAGTTTGAGACTGTGCCTACTCCTGCTGTACCTTGAGCTACTTGGAAATTGGAAACGGAAGCTACTGTTCCAATACCGACGTTGCCAGCTGTTGAAATCGCCAATGCCGGTGTAGAAAAAGTTGTGCCCCCGACAGCTGTTGATGGGGTAATTTCAAAACCGCTAAAAAGAGACTGTGCACCGATTTTCCAGTTGATGTGAGTTGTAGCGACGTTAGAAACAATCCTTAACCCAGAATTTGCATCACCTGACACATTATTGTTCACCAAGAAATCGCCACCAGCGACGGCTAATTTCGCCCCCGGTCCCGTCGTCCCGATGCCAACGTTTCCGTTAACTGCAAATTTTGCTGTTCCTGGGTCAGCATAGCCCACTGCAACTTGGCCAAGAGTATCTATTGTTAAATCCGCGGTTGTAAATGTTGAACCACCTATGGCGGTAGACCTGCCTATATTGAAACTCCCGCTGATATATTGATTGACTGCGATATTCCAATTCAATTTTGTATTGGAAGTTATGAATTTGAGATTTCCTTCGCCATTACCTGTAGGGGTTCCACCTATTGCAATAGTCCCGCTTGTATCAAAAATCTGAAGATTATAAAGAGGATTCGTCGTCCCTATCCCGACGTTACCCCGAACAAAGATGCTAGGTTTGCCAGCAGTTATCGGATCAAAATTTAACCCATTTGAGTTTGCATAAATTTCAGCTTGAGTACTACCATCTTGCAGTCCCAAGGTTGCAGTATTAGCTCGATAAATTTGTAGACCAGTGCCGGAATTAAACGTTGGATTCGTCGTCCCAATACCGACGTTACCAGTACTTAAATCAAGTGTTAAACCCCTGGATGTGCCACCAGTCGTGTCATAAATATTCATCTTGTTAGCATCAACCAAAATAGCCCCAGCAAGAGCGCTGGATGTACTGTCCTCAAAAACCAATTTAGGAGCAGAGTGATTAAAATTAACTTCGCCTCCTGAGACATACAATCTATAGCTTCCTGGATTCGTCGTTCCAATCCCAACGTTGCCATTTCCTTTCACTGCAAATCTGTCTCCGCCGACAAGGGTGTAAGCAACATTGGTGTTGGCTGCTGTAATAGCTGCTGTAGTCATAGAAGTATCAGAAGCAATGGCAGAGATGGCTACTGTTTGAACTCCGATTGTTATAGTGTCACCAACTTTAAATGTATTTGTAAATTGTGTGCCGACACCTGTTACAGTCGTTCCACCAGCCAGGTTTGAGACTGTGCCTACTCCGGCCGTACTTTGAGTTACTTGAAAATTAGATGTTGGGGCCGTGGTTTGTATACCGACGTTGCCACTCGTATCAATTCGCATTGCTTCATTGGTTGTAGAACTGTTCGTAGTACTAAATGACAACTGAGTAGAAGGACCTCCACCACCTGTGACATATGACCCAGCTAAATCTATCAAACCGTTTTTTGCTCGAATCATTAATTGTGTATTGTTGGTACTTGCTTTATAGAAATTCGCAATTGTATCAAATGTGGCATCACCAGAAGAAGCTGCTTTCACATCGAGTTGATATCCCTGATTCGCTCCACCGATTGTTACTTTTCCATTTACATCTAATTTTTGAGCTGGATTCGTCGTCCCTATCCCAACATTTCCATCATCTCTGACAAAGAACTTGGAAGCTCCTGCAGAGTCTTGGACTTCTAGGGAAGATGTGGCAGAGGTTGCTCCTGATCCTTTGACTAGGAGTCTTGCGTTTGTTCCTGAGATGGCTCCTGTTCTGGTTGTACCAATACCTATGGTATTGTTGGTGTCATCAAAGAAGAGGTTTGTGTTGTCTTGAGATACTGCTCCAGATGCTCCTGCAAAGAGCACTGATCCTTGGGTCATTGCAGAGATGTTTACATTGGTAGAGTTTATGGTTGTACCATAGACATTGGCAAATCTTCTTCCTGAAGAACCTAGGTCTCTGGTGTTGTCTGCTTCAGGACCAATCGAACCTGCTACTTCAAGTTTGAAGGTTGTTGGAGTTGTTGTGCCGATACCAACACTTTGGTTTACACCATTAAACGAAACATACTCAGTTCCTGCATCATTAAGTAATGCCAAACGATTTGGAATAGCGCCGGTAGCACCAGATCCGACAATGTTTTTTAATGTTTGGGCAACTGAAACTTCAGCAACAGTTGTAGTGTTCCAACCTGATCCTTGGAAAACAAGGTTGTATGATGGATATTGTGTGACTGCTGTTGCAGTTCCAGATTTAATCAAAGTTAAATTACCAACCTGGTTTAGTGCTCCGGTAATTGTGTTTGTAGAACCAAGTGCAATTCTTTCTGTTCCTGTTGAGTCTTTTATGGAATTACCGTTTACTTGCAACTTGTCATTTACAACTAACGTGTCTTGAGAAATATCGTAGATCTCGTTTTCAACACCAAGAGATGCTTGTATTGTTGTATCACCTTCTGCATCAACTTTAAATCTTTCAACTCCAGCAACACCTACACCAATGAGTGTGTTGTTTGTTGAAGCAGAGGCTGGGTTGATATACAAACTACCCTGACCTAGTCCAGTTCCTACAGGAGCACCTGTGAGCTGTAAAAGTCCGGCAAAGCTTGAAGTACCAGTTCCAGCAACTGTTAAATTATTCAGCATCTTAACTGCAAAGTCATTGAATTCAAATCTGTCATTTGTAGAGTCCCATTTCAAAATTGCATTAGGTGATAATGTACCTCGTTCAAACTGCAATGTAGCATTTTCAGTATCAGCTGTTGCATTGTCGCTGTTAATGACAAAGTCAGCATCAGAAGTACCAACAGTACTGATGGCATTAAAGGTTGCATTTGTCGCATAGAAATTGCCCCAACGTAAAGATGCTGTTCCTAAATCATAGGTGTTATCTGCGGAAGGATTAAGGTGTGAGGAGACTCGAGCAGTAACTGTCAGGGTATCTGAAGTTGCATCACCTAAAGTAGTATTGCCGAGTACTGAAAGATTTCCTGAGAGTTGGTTTGTTCCGCTTGTGCTCGTTGAATTAAAGACTCCAACAACCTGCAAGTCGCCTTCTGCATCAATACGTGCTTTCTCAGTTCCATTAACAGCAATACCAAGCAAAACATTGTTAGTTCCTGCAGATGGCGGATTTAAATATACTGACCCTTGATTTATTGCGGTTCCTGTAGGGACACCTGTAATTAATACTTGCCCGTTTGAAACAGTTGCTAAAGAACCTTGAATCGTTAAAGATCCACCAACAGTAACATCATTACCAAAGAATCCTTTTCTAAATCTGTAAGTTGCTGAACCAATGTCGTATGTGTTATCAACGCTTGGACCGAAATGACCAGCAAGCTCTAACTTAAAGTTTGAAGGAGTTACACCAACACCGACATTACCACCTGTTGCTTGTAAGACTACATTGCCATAACTACCTACATTGCCTAATCCACTACCAGGAGCACCACCTTGGAGAGTGATAGCTCCGCCAGTACCGTTGGTTGAACCAACCGGAGCATCACCACCTGCACCAGAGGTGATATTAACCAAAGCACCTGCTCCTGCGGTTTGTCCTGTGGTGCCAGTTGTGTTTCCTCCTTTTCCTCCTGTGATTTGCAGAGCTTGGGTAGCTGCTGTTCCTGCTGTTGCTACTGCTGCTGGTTGGGAACCTAGGAGATGGAGAAGAGAGGTTGGAGAGGGAGTCCCAATGCCGACGTTACCTGCTTTTGTCCACGTTAACACTGGCGTCCCCAATGTTGCCAAATCAGTTCCAGTTCCTAAAGACCAAACATCGTTAGCATCATTTTGGATAAATCCATAATTTGTCCCGCTGCTACTAAGCGCAAAAACGTTTGCGCCGTGATTAACCCCGAATGTTAGACCTCGCACATCTAACTTTGCCAATGGCCCCGTCGTCCCGATGCCAACGTTGCCGGTTTTATTTATTGTTAAAGCTGTCGTTAATACATTCGAATCATTATTAACCTGAATATCAAATTGCCCACCAGTAAAACCAGCTGCATTTGGTGTATAACCTCGAAGCAATGCTCCAGCATAATAACCATCCAGGGCTAATCCCGCACCAGAATTATTTGTTGAATTTACATTTTTTAATCTTAAATTAGTATCAACTACACCAGAACCGGAACTAGCTATATCTAATAGATATGCTGGCGTAGCTGTTGCTATTCCAACTCTCCCCCCCATAAACGTTGCCACATAATTATTTGTTGCTCCGGTTTGAGCATTAACATAGAGACCATAAGAGTTAGTTTGAGCTCCAACTGCTCCAGCTCCAATACCAAGTGCTATGGCATTGGTTGCTGTGTTGTTGGTTCCTTTGATTGGTGCTCCTGAGATGTAGTTGGTATATGCGTTGGTTGTAGTAACGGTTAGATTTGTTGATGCTAGTGTTGGAGCTGCAACACTGTTTGCTACATAGTTTGCTGCTGTTCCTGAAATAGCCGTAGCATTGTCTGTGAAAGTGTTTGTTAGAATGCTACTTGCTGATCCTGTCAGGGCTGGAGTACCAGATTGGGCTGCAGGAGCTATAGAGAGGGTTGATGCTGGAGCTGTTGTACCTATACCAACGTTGCCAGAGCTTAAGACCGTCACTTTTTCAGCACCTTCAACGAAGAAACTTAAATCTGGGACAGCGTTGTCGTATTCTATACGTCCGGCAGTTGCTGATGTTTGATCACCGAGAAAAATATATGCAACGCCTGTGTTGCTTGTTTTAACTGAAATACCAGCAGAACCTGCGCTGTTTTCTACTTGCAAAGGATAATCAGGAGTTGTTGTACCAATTCCGACATTGCCACTACTTCCTTGAATGGTTACCATCTGAGTACCCGCAGACGGTGCGGTTGCTCTAGTTCCTAAGTATGTAAATGCCAAATCTCCATATTTATTACCAACTGCAAATGTCTTATCTGTTAATGCCTGAGAACCAAACAATTTAATCCAAGAATCTCTTGTATTTGTGGTGTGAACAGCATCACCTATATTTAACAAAACATTATCTACATTTACAGATTCATTTGCTATTTCCAATTTTGTTCCTGGCGTATTCGTCCCAATTCCAACATTACCATCATCTCTGACAAAGAACTTTGATGCTCCTGCTGAGTCTTGGACTTCTAGGGAAGATGTTGCAGAAGTTGCTCCGGCACCTTTAATAACAAGCTTGGCATTGGTACCAGAGATGGCTCCAGATCTCGTAGTACCAAAGCCAAACGTGTTGTTGGTGTCATCAAAGAAAAGCTGAGCATTGTCTTGGGAGATTAAACCAGATGCACCTGCAAAGAGAATACTACCTTGAGTCATGGCAGAGACGTTTACATTGGTAGAATTTATGGTTGCACCATAGACATTGGCAAACCTTCTTCCTGAAGAACCAAGGTCTCTGGTGTTGTCTGCTTCAGGACCAATGTTACCTGCTACTTCAAGTTTGAAGGTTGTTGGGGAGGTCGTCCCGATGCCGACGTTGCCGGCAAAATATGATTGCGCTGCAGCATTGCTATAAAGAGCATAATTATTTGCCCCAGCAGCTACGCTGTCTATTTGGACACCATACCTGTTTGTTCCTGCAGTGACGCTAGAGTACAAACCAACGTTCGTAGTCGCCGTGCCACTAACACCAGCAACCACGCCATAATTAGTACCCGAGGTACTCGTTATATTTATATTAACTCCTCGGTCACTAGCTACTGCGCTTGTAATATCCAACTTATACGCCGGTGCAATCGTCCCGATGCCGACGTTGCCGTTTGCTAAGATGGTCACCCTTTGAAGGCTAGAAGTAACCAAATCTAAAATGTTTGTTCCTGAACTATACATTCCGACGCTATTTGAAGCGGCAGATGAACCCATAGAAAAGGAGAGTGCATTAACCGTCCCCGCTGGAGCCGCAAACCCATAATTTGTAGCGACTATTCCGATACTCGGACTTATTGTAAGAATCCCAGTCGCACCATTTTTAACAATCAAACTACCAGTATTAAACGTTGGACCAAATTGGATATTTGCTGAACTTGGCAATAAAACATCCCCAGCAACTTCCAACTTCGCTCCCGGCGTCGTCGTCCCGATGCCGACGTTGCCGTCGTGTTGAATTGTCATTCTCTCTGGTAAGGTAGAACCTCCATCTGTCGTAGTATAAAATCTTAAATCAACATCACCCGCTCCTGGTGTATAAGAAGATATTTGAGCATATTTTGTAGTGCCACTTTGATACATCACAATATCAGAAGCACCTTGAAATGAGAGTTTGCCTTGTGGCCCCGTCGTCCCAATGCCGACGTTGCCATTCCCCTTCACCACAAATCTGTCACCACCAGTAAGTGTATAAGCAACTCCGGAATTAGCAGCGGTGATGGCTGCAGTGGTCATAGATGTGTCACTTGCAATAGCAGAGATGGCGACTGTCTGTCCTGTGGTTGCGGGAATTGTGATAGTGTCACCAACTTTGAATGTGTTTGTAAATTGAGTTCCAACTCCTGTAACAGTTGTACCTCCAACTAGGTTGGAGACTGTGCCTGTTCCAGCTGTTCCTTGCGCGACTTGGAAGTTTGAAACTGGTGATGCTGTACCTATACCGACGTTACCGCCGAAAGGTTGAAGATTCGTACTACCTGACTGGGAATAAATGCCAAGATTACCTGTTTGTTGCCAAATAGTTGCACTAGTATCACCACCACTAATTCTAAGTCCATTTAGTAAAGTATATGGCGTAGCTCCTGTCGGAGTAGTTGGTCCAACTTGTAATAATTGACTAGGATTCGTCGTCCCGATGCCGACGTTGCCACTACTTCTCAAAACAGTCATTGCATCTGCAGCTGTTCCAAATGAATACAAATGAAAATCGCTATTTGTAGTATCTCTCATTCCAACTAACCAGTCTTGCGTGGCACCTGTTTTCAGTTCTAACGAGGCAAGGAATGTGTTTGAGGCACGCGACATTTGAACAAGAGAATCAGCGGTTGCAGAAACAACAGATAGAAGCCTGCCTGGCGTACTCGTTCCGATGCCGACGTTGCCGAGGTTATCTATCCTCATTGCCTCGGCTATCCCTGAACCATTGTTTCTCGCACCGAAAGAAAGATAACCGCTGTAGTTACCATCTGTGGCATTTGTTTTGCCCGATTTGATAGCCGCCCACCCAGCTTGCGCCCCTGCTGCTGTATATTTACCACCAAGCACAATACCACCACCAGCATCAACCGCCAGAGCCGTAGAACCTAAAATATTTACATTTCCATTTGCAATGCCCGCAGGAGATAATGTATTAACTTCCAACGAATTGCCCGGATTCATCGTCCCGATGCCGACATTACCATCATCTCTGACAAAGAACTTTGATGATCCTGTAGAGTCTTGGACTTCTAGAGAAGATGTTGCGCTGGTTGCTCCGGCACCTTTAATAACAAGCTTGGCATTGGTACCAGAGATGGCTCCAGATCTCGTAGTACCAAAACCAAACGTGTTATTTGTGTCATCAAAGAAAAGCTGAGCATTATCTTGGGAGATTAAACCAGCTGCTCCTGCAAACAAAACACTGCCTTGAGTTAAACTCGAAATGTTTACATTGGTAGAATTTATGGTTGCACCATAGACATTGGCAAACCTTCTTCCTGAAGAACCAAGGTCTCTGGTGTTGTCTGCTTCAGGACCAATGTTCCCTGCTACTTCTAGTTTGAAGGTTGTTGGGGTGGTGATGCCGATACCGACATTTCCACTTCCAAGGACAGAAAGTCTAGTTCCACCAACAAGGGTGTAAGGTAGCCCTGAGTTTGTTCCTGTCCAAGCATCTGTGGTAAGAGAAGTGTTAGAAGCAATAGCAGAGATTGTTCTTGTTTCTGCATTAACTGTGATTGTATCACCTACTTTGAAGGTGTTAAGGAATTGGGTACCTACACCGGTTACTGTTGTTAGGGTTGCTGTTGTCGATACTGTACCTGTGCCTGTTGTGCTTTGAGCAACTTGGAGATTTGCTGTAGGAGAGGTGGTACCGATACCGACGTTAGCAGCACTTGTATCAACATAGAGTTGGTTTGTGTTAACAGCAAAGTCACCAGTAGTTGAGAGGTTAACATTTAAATTAGAACCAGCTGCTGGAGTAATAGTCAGTGCTGATGTACTAATTAGTGACGGAGTAGATACAGATGTTGGAGCTAATAACTTTGTTGCTGTTAATGTATCTGTAACAAAGGTTAAGTCTGCATCATCAACAAGCAACCCTGCTGTTCCTGCAAAGGTTACTCTAGTAGGAGTAAGGCCGCTTGCTGTGAGATTTGTTGCATTAATATTTGTACCATAGACATTGGCAAATCTTCTTCCTGAGGAACCAAGGTCTCTAGTGTTGTCTGCTTCAGGACCAATGGAACCTGCTACTTCAAGTTTGAAGGTTGTTGGGGTAGTGGTACCAATACCAACGTTGCCACCGTTTGCTGCTAACCAGGAATTGGTATTGTTGCCAAATTTTGCAACTGATGTAGTTAATCCTGCATTACCAAATATTTCTACATTATCACCTGTCCATCCACCCAACCCTATTCTAAATGTATGACCACCAGAACCTTCATTGGTTGCCACTAAATCAAAAGTTTTCGGAGCTGACTTTGCAAATTGCCAAGGATTAGAACTGCCAATTTTTACATCTCCTGCAACTTCAAGTTTTGCCCCTGGATTTGTTGTGCCAATACCAACATTTCCGTCTTGATCAATTCTCACTCGCTCTGCTGGAGTTGCAGATAGGGCAGGGGTTGTTGAAAAAGTTAAATAGCTTGGTAAATTAGTTGGACTAAATGTGCCGTTAGCAAAAGCTTGAATCTTAGCAGTAGTTGCAAATGCACTACCAGTTCCACCTTGGAACAAAATATTTCCCAACTCATGTCCTACGGTAGAAGCAGCACCACTGTTAGATGCTCCTTTTTGGAAAATTAAATTAGAACCATTGCTATTATTAGCGCCAATGCGCATGGTCAGGTTTGTGGCATTACCGGCTGTTTCGTCATTGCCCAACAAGCTAAGGCTTCCAGTACTCAATACTTCAAAATCAACTTTTGAACCTGCGACATGTAACTTTGCTAATGGTACATTCGTCCCAATTCCAACATTACCATCATCTCTAACAAAGAACTTTGATGCTCCTGCTGAATCTTGGACTTCTAGGGAAGATGTTGAGCTTGTTGCTCCGGCACCTTTAATAACAAGCTTGGCATTGGTACCAGAGATGGCTCCAGATCTCGTAGTACCAAAACCAAACGTGTTATTTGTGTCATCAAAGAAAAGTTGAGCATTATCTTGGGAGATTAAACCACCAACACCTGCAAACAAAACACTGCCCAGTGTCATGCCACTATTAGTCAATGAAGTGCCTGTGATTGCACCACCTGTAATACTACCGGAACCTGCATTGATGGTGTTGTTGTTTGTAACAATTCCGTTTGTCCATACACCGCTAATTCCAAAAGCTGTTGTGCCAGTTCCAGAAATTGTTGTTGGTCCTGAAAGACTAATTGCTGATCCGTTTATTGTGCTTGTGCCAGTGGCATTGCCAGCTGTAAATGTAGAACCAGCAGTTGAAGCTAGTGTTGAAGAACCACTTGCTAAGAACGTGCCATTAACATCTAAGGTTGTTGTTGGGCTTGCGTTGTTTATGCCAACCCTGGTATTAGTTGTATCAATATCCAAAACAGAGGTTGTGCCATCAGCTTTTCTAAAATCAAAAGCAGTCACAGAATTATTCTGTGGTACAAAAACAGCTGTAGAGTTTGTTCCTCGGAAATTAAAGGTTGTTGTGCCAGTAGCATTGGTTGATGTAGTCCAAGTGTTGTTAGTATCATAACCAACGGTTAATTGAGGTGTTGTCGTGGATAAAACCACTAGAGGACCAGATGTAGAAAGAGACCCGCCAAATATGAAGTTGTCATCGGTTTTTAAAGTGTCTGGCGCTGATCTGTAAAGATTAGTGTCAGAACCAAAAAGTATTCCTCCTGAAGCAGTTGTGCCTGCGGCAAAATTTAACTTTGAATTCAAACCAGAAACTATCCCCAAACCAATATTGCCCTGATCGTTGATCAGAAACTTTGTGGCACCACTGCTGTCGTCAGCTCGAACAATTGATTTCTTCAAGTTTATTGTCTGTGATGTTCCATCTCCAAGCGCTGTGTCAACAACTATTGTTGTATCATTTGTTACGGCCGTGACTGTTGCGTAAGTTGCAGGTGATGAAGACAAAGAAATTCTGTCACCAACTCCTACTGTTGTTGTAAACGTTGTACCAACACCTGTGATAGTTGTTGAAGCATTACTTACTGTTGTTCCGCCAATGTTAGTTGCATCAGCTGGTTGAACAACAGTTAAGCGAGAAAGATTTGTTCCTGTTCCAATACCAACATTTCCTAAAGCATTAACTCTCAAACGTTCAGTGCTTGAAGAATATCCTCCTGTGTAAATTCTGACATCATTGTTTGTTGATGTCGCGACAATGTCTAAACCAGAACCACCACTTGTTGTAACATAACCTCGATTAAAGCCAAAGCTTGTGTTGGTAGGAGCAAGGCTTCCTAAAGAAGTACTAACTGCTGCAGCTTGCACCAAAAACTCTGCAGCACCGCTTGCAGTGTTTGAAGTGTTGTTTAATATTGCCTGTGATTTTAAATCTGCGCTTTGTAAGATATCCAAAACACTTGTTGGACTTGCGTTGTCTATTCCGATTCTCCTGTTTTGCGTATCAATTGTTAAAACAGGGAGATCAGTTGAGGTCGTGAAATTAAATGCAGTTGTTGAATCAACAGTAGGTTTAAACGTTGCGCTTGGGCTTGTACCCTTGAAAGTAAAGGTTGTTGCGCCAGTTGATGTTGTGCTTGTATACCACTGATTACCAGTATCATAGCCGACTGTTAATTGTGGCTGATTATGAGCTAAAACCTTTAGGGGACCATTGAAATTAGCGTTGTTATTTATGGTTAAATCATCAATTGTTGCAGTGGAAGCAAAAAGTCTTGTAGTTGAAAGGTCGGTTGCGCTAAAAATCGTTGTTGGAGGTGTTGTTGTTGTGTTTGGAAGTGGAGCGGGTGCATATAACCAAGGAGGTACTGGATTTCCTGCCCAAGCCAAACCATCTTTTCCGTCTGATCCTTTTTCACCAGAAGGACCTGCAACACCAGGAACACCTTGAATACCTTTTGGTCCTGCGGGACCTTGTTTACCCAAAACATAAATTATTTTTGTCCCTGTTGTTCCTGTACCAGTCCCTGTTGCTATTCCCGTTTCGCTTTTCACAGGAATTTTTTGTTCTTCAGGAACTGGTTCTTTGCCGTAGTACTTAACAACAGAAGGAGCCCCTGCATCGTAAATTATTTTTGTTGGTTCATTTTTTAAATCAGCGATTTTCTTTGTTGCAAGTTGTGCGTTATAAATTATTCCGCCTGCTAAAACTAAAGCAATAATTGCAAGTGCGGCAGTTAAATATTTCGCTCCTGCTGTTGAACCATTTTTAGTTTGTGAAAGGTGAGAAGTTACAGAGTTTAATATTTTGCCAAGAGCGGTTGTTGGTGTGTGATACAAAGCACCTTCGTCTGTAATTGGCTCTTTTTTAGCAGAAATTAAATCAGCAACTTCTTTTTTAAACGTTATTTGAAAACTTTCAAACTTTTTATCAAGTTCTTTGCTTAAGGTTTTTTCTGGTTCTACTTTGATAACAGGGGCTACTGCAACACCTGAAAGTTTTTCAACTGCATTGCTAATTTTCTTAAGCAATGATGTTTGTTCAACAATCTGTGAGTCAATAACTTCCGTGCGAAGTTGCTCTAATTTCTGCTTTGTATTAACTTCGACTTTGGTAGTTGCAGATTCCTCTAAATCAGAAAGACCAGCCTCTTGTCCGAGTCTTGAATTCTTATATGCTTGCAGGTCATTTTTTGTAATGACCCAGTTATTTCCAATCTTGCTTGCTTTCAGTCTTCCAGTTCTTGCAAGATACGTAACATAGTCTCTGTGGTAGCCGGTTTGCTCAGAGACCTCATTAACTGACAAAAGATCTTTTTCAAGATCTTCTTCTTTAAGTGTATTTGTTTTTTTTATTTTGTTTTTTTCCGACACTTTTGTTTTTGCTTTTTATTTCAATTCATTAACATTTGTTGGCGATTTTCGGAAAACCTCTGGATCAAGAGATAGCAAATTTATGTACTAATATTTTAACAATTATGCGCAGAAATTGGAAGATTAAATCACCCAAAAAGTTGTGAATAAGCCTAGAAACATGGAATATGAAACAAAATCATTTCTAAGAAACATTTTCAAGCAAATAATTTGCACAAAATTATTACAATATCATATTTTATTGTAATACTATTCTTCACTTTCAACCAATGAACGTATGAAAAAGTACAAAGAAAAATAATACTACGGTCGAAGAGTAAAATATAACTTTACGAAAATAATCCTTTATTTTGTAAAGCGTCTTAGTGGATAACCTGTGAGGATAGATTACAAACTATTGACGAACGACGGTCAAATGTAATATCATAACTATGTTAGTTAAGCCGAATTTGCTTTGAAACAAAAAATACGGCGAAATACAAACAAAATTAACCACAAAGGGAGTTCAAAAACGCATGTCACAAGTTTTAAGCCAGAAAACACTCAAGTTGCTCGAAAAGATACGCGAGCAGGGCAAAATTAACGTTTACTCGTTTATCAAGCATTTCTACAAACACGAGTCATACCGTAAGATTTACACTCATATTTACCAGTTAGAAAAGCGCGGTTATCTTGAAAAATATAAGCTCAAAGATCTGGAATATTTAAGAGCTTCTGACAAAGGGATCGCATCACTAGATACATTTAAAAGAGAGCGAGACGGCAAGTGGAAAATGATTATCTTTGATATCCCAGAAAACAAAAGAGCTGTGAGAGACTATCTAAGAACAAAGCTAAAACAACTAGGATTCAAACGCTGGCAAAATAGCATTTGGATCACCCCATATCGCTTGCCTGATGATGTTGTGTCTGAACTAAAAGAATTAAGTAAAAGGTATTTTGTAAGACTAATAACTGTTGAACATATAAACAATGAGAGCGGATTAAAAGAATTGTTCTAACAAATATATAGCTATTAAACCCGAGTACAACCTCGGGTTTAATTTTTTTCTAATGAATATTTAATCTTTTTTGCGTATTAATAGTACATGTGGGGATAGCAGGTTAGCGGGTAGCTAGTCTTACCATCTGGCATCCATGGGTTCAAGTCCCATTATCTCCACCATATTGACATGGTTGATTAAAATTAATATTCTGTAATTGGTAAGACTAGCTATCAACCTATCTTAAAACCCGGATATATTTCCGCGTTTTAAATTTTAACAAGGAGCTTACTACACTCCCCCATTCATTGACACGGCAGACAAAAAATAATATTCTAATATTGGTAAACCTTGCTGTCCGCGTTCTCAAAAGCCCGCTAATTAGCGGGCTTTGTTTTGTTTGACAATCCCCCACCTGAAGCAGATATTGGGTTTCATTCACTTGATTTAAAAACCTGAGTAACTAAGTTATTTCAAGATAGCCAAATAGTGACTTGGTATTTGACAATAAGATAATCTTAAGATAAACTTGAAGTAAAGCAATAATTAATCAATATTAACTATGGACAAGCTAATTGGCTTAAAAGAATTTAGGACAAATGTTGAATCTTACGCTAAGAAAGTAAACCTTGGACAGTCTTTTATTATCTTAAAAAAATCTAAACCTGTTTTCAAAATATCGCCCATAGACGAAGGCGGTTGGGAGGAAGTTCTGGACTTTACGAAAATAAGAAAAGGCGGAGTGGATATCAAGGACTTAATTTCCAGACTATAAGTATGGATAAAATTCAAAAAGCATTAAAAAAGCTCAATCCAAAAGAGAGAGCAATTATTAAGACGACTCTGTTAAAGTTGCAAAATAACCAATTGCAAGGATTGGACATCCAAAAGTTACAAGGTCGTAAAGATATCTTCCGATTCAGAAAAGGTGACCTTAGAATCATCCTACGACGATTGGGTAATAATACTTTAATAATGGCTATAGAAAGAAGATCAGAAAAAACTTACAGAAATCTCTAGAATCCTGGTGCTAATATTCTGCAAAATACCCAAACTAAATCACAGAACTTGCTAATAAATTATGAGACTTTTTTCATTTTGGCAGAAGTTTGACAATCCCCCATTACAGGATTAGTATAGATACACGAGTTTCTTTTAAAAATCATTTGGGAAGTCCGGTGAAATTCCGGGACTGTGCCGCAACTGTAATTATGAACACGCGAGTGGATCATATAAGTCAGATACCAAACCAATTAATTTTCCCGAGCAGGAAAATAGTTTAGATTAACACCTACTATACTCTTGCATCGAAGGTGTTTTTTAATTTCCATATATATGAGCTCCGAAATAAAAGCAGTTCAAGAACAACAGCCGGGATGCCAAGATTGGTGCATCATAGCTAAAAAAGGATTGTGTCATGATGGCGAAGGTCATAATGATATTCTTGCTGTATACAATCAACTAATCGAAAAAGGTGTTGAACCAGAAGATGCTCAAGACCTTACCGACGCTTTTCAACGTGGAGAACAAACTCTTGAACAAATATTTGGATCACAAGAAACCGAATCAACAAAACACGGTCCTGATCACGAAGTTTTAATCAAACCTAAAGAAAAAACTCCTGAGGAAGAAGCACAAATTCAACAAAATATAGCGAACCAAAGAGAGACGTTATCCACAACACACTCATTCAGCAGAGAATACGCTACCCTAAAACTGTTTAAAAACGCTAATGGAGAAATAGACTTACAAGAACAAGGTCGTCTGGGCTTGCTTGAATTCTTTAAAGATGGCGAAGCAACTGAACCTGGATCAATAAGTAAGGATGAATACAAACAATATATAGAGCAAGTCTACACACAAGGGTATGTTCAAATCCCCTGTCCCAATGAAAACGGTGACATAATCTATGTAACAGAACTATGCTTAGACAAAGATGGCAATGTAACTCAAACAGAACACAAACACAAAGACTTTGAAGCTCTGACCAAACCAGCAGACCCTGATCTAGAGACTCTAGCTGACCAAGGTGATGATGAATTTTATGAAATAGCGACTGTGGATAAGTCTTTTGAAGTTCTGCCGCCAGAACCAAAGCCAGTCGTGACAACTCTACAAACACCAGCTGCTCAAAAAATTTCCAAAGAAACTGGTATTACTTTAGAAGTTAAAGATTCAGAAATTGTAGAAACTAAAACAACAAAACCAGAAAAACCAGTACTCTCATTCTTTCAACAAGGGTTGAGGGTAATAAAAGCTGAGGCAATGCACCAAGAAAAACCAAGAACCAACGAAACAAACACTGACGCTCAAATACCGGAAAAACAACAAATGGTAAAAAAACAACCTGCTGTTATTCACAGACATACAACCCTTTCAAAGAAAGATGCTGAAATACCAGCTAATGTTTCTGTAAATTCAAATGTAGCATCGAAAAAAATAAAACCAGCCATAACAATAGCGGAAGCAATGCCAGAAACCCAAGATCAATCAGTACCAATTGCAGAAACAAGCGACATTCAAACCATAATCACTAATACCAGAGAAACATCCACCACTACTGACCGTACAACAGAAACTGTACCTGCGGTTCATTTAGCCAAAACACCACAAGCACCAAAACAAGAAAAGCAACACCAAGATATTTCTGTGGATAAGGCACAGAGTATACAAATTACTAGAATAGACGCGGATAATTCAATCGTATCCCCTGTATATAAAAAAGAAGGCCCACAACAAATAACTGAAGCCTCCACAAACACGACAACAGTTCTACCGCCAAAAACAGTGGAAAAAATCACGTCTTCCCCAGTTATTACCTTCAAAGCCGAAACAACCCCAGTTATTCCAGACGAACCAAAACCAGATGCGCCCGATATTGAAATAACAGAGAAAGGGGAGGTTGTTGTCAGATTAAAACCAACAGAAATAACTCAAGTCCCACAGGGTGATGATTCAAGAGCAGAAACTGTAATTGAATTAGCACAAGCAGAGCCACACACTATTAATACAATAAACGAAGCAATCCCTACAATAGTAGGGGTGCATATTAAACCTACTATCAAACAAAACATTGATATTGCACAAACAACAGAAAAACCTTCTTCGTCCAAAAATGTTGAACAATCAATAGTACTAGAACGTGAAGTAACAACAGGAGCAAAAAAAGAAACAGAAACAATCCAAACCACAGAACCAGAAAAAACTACTACCATCAAACCTGCTGAAAAGATCCCTGTAGTACAAACAGTCGAAAAACAAGTTTCTAAACAGAGCTTTGAAAAACAAAAAGAACAATTGGCTCAAGCAGCACAAACCGCAATCACTGAAATTAGAAGAATTCAGGAACTTCGTCGTGCTCATGAAAAGCTTTCAGGAAACAACTCCATAAGATATTCCCCTCCTCAAAATGACGCAGCAGATATCCCTTCTTCCTTAGTTAGAGAATTAGAAAAAATGGCAGCATAATATAAATGATATACTACGACTTAAAAACTGAAACCAAACGGAAAACCATTGGCAATGTCATTGCCCGTGATACTGAATTGCGTCGTATTACAAGAACTCTAAAAAGACAGTACAACAACAACTGTTTAATTACAGGGGCAAGTGGAACAGGTAAAACTGCCTTACTTGAAGGTTTTGCATATCAAATTTCAAAAGGAACAATAACCGGGTTTGAAAAAACAACCCTCGCTAAACTAGATAGCAGTAATATAAAGAAATACATTAATGGTGCAAACAACTCTGAAGCAGTTGCATTTCTAAATGGTGCTTTCAAAAGCTTACCCGCAGATACCATCATCTTCATCGATGATTTTGAAAATATCATCTCTGAAAGCAAAACATTTGAACTAAATCATGTTTTTGAAGCATTCCTAGAAAGAAACGATCTTCGTCTTTGTATTAGTGTTAATGAAAACAAGTATCAAAAACTCTTGGAACAAAACACAGCATTCTTTCAAAACTTTGAAGAAATATCTTTAAAAGAGAGCGATTCTAAAGAAACACTTCAAATCCTTGAGGCTCTCTGTCCTGCTTTTGAAAAAGAATACCAGATGAATATACAGAAAGAAGCTTTAAAATCCGTAGTTGAGCTTTCAAGAAAAGTTGTTTCAGAGAAAAAATCACCACTGCATGCAATCCACATGCTTGATGAAGCTTTGGCTTTTGCAAAGATTACCAGTGGTTCAAAAGAACTCAACAAACAAGACGTAGCTGAAGTCTTTGCCGAAAAAACAGGCATCCCAAGCGCTTCCTTAAACACAGATGATAGCAAACTCCTTAAAAACCTTGAAACAGAGCTTGAAAAAGGAATCATAGGGCAAGAAAATGCTGTTAAAATCGTTTCAGACATTGTTAGAAGAGGCAGAATGGGATTAAGAAATCCAAACCGCCCAACCGGCTCTTTCCTGTTCTTAGGACCATCGGGAGTTGGGAAAACGGAAACTTGCAAAGTTCTTGCAAAAACCGTGTATGGTTCAGAGCGCTCTTTCACTAGAATAGACATGTCAGAGTTTAGTGAACAACACACTGTTCAAAGATTAATTGGAGCGCCCCCAGGATACATTGGTTTTGAAACAGGTGGTCAATTAACTAACGCGATTTCAGAACAACCGTATTCCCTAATTCTTCTTGATGAAATTGAAAAAGCTCATCCTAAGATCTTTGATATATTCCTTCAAGTGTTTGATGATGGAAGGCTAACAGATGGACAAGGAAAAACAGTTAACTTTACAAACTCAATTGTGATATCGACTTCAAACCTTGGGATTGAAGAAATTGTTCAAGCTTTCAAAAAGGGGACTGATGTTTCCTCCCCTTCTTTCATGGAAAAAACTTTAATGCCAATCTTGATGAAAAACTTTAGAACAGAGTTCTTAAACCGTTTTGATGCAATAGTAGTCTTTAATCCTTTAAGCATTGAAAAACTAGTTGAAATTGCTGAGTTGGAAATTAAAAAGATCGAAGAAAGAGTTAAAGAACACAACATTCGTTTTAACATTGATCCTGAGATATTAAAAGAGAAAATACAAAGCATTAATGATCTACGCTTTGGGGCTCGCCCTGTTAAACGTTTTGTTGAACAAACTTGTGAAAGCTTAATCGCAATGAAACTACTAGAATAATATGACGCAAGAAGAACTACTAAAAGAACCTGAACAAAAACAGGAAAACAGCAATGAACACGTAGAAGCGCAGTCTTCTAGCTTTGATGCGAACAAATATCAAAGGTTAATCAAAATACGGCTTGAAAAGCTAGAAAGCATCAAACAATTCATTCCGTTAAAAACCTACAACCTCATCTCTGAAAAACTACACTCTGAAAGCCAGACCCTAAACAAAACCATCACAGTTAAACAAAAACAGGCACAGATACAGAACCAGGAACAAAGCCTTCCCAAAGCGTTTTTTGAACTCCAATTAATGAAACCAAGAACAATTAGAATCGACTAATATATGTCTACAGACAACAAACAACCATACGAGGTTGAGATAGGGACAAGCAAACACCGAGAAACAACCAGAATCATTGGCATGAAAAAAGCTGATCGTTTTAGACATATGTATATGATCGGAAAAACAGGAACTGGAAAAACAACCCTCTACCAAAACATGGTCTTACAAGACATCAAAGCAGGACGTGGAGTTTGTTTCGTTGATCCACACGGGGAAGCAATAGACTTCATCCTGCAAAGAATTCCGAAAAACAGGATTGATGATGTTGTTTTGTTTGATCCCGCAAATACTGACTTCCCTGTTGGTTTAAACCTCCTTGAATGGAAAGATGAGTCAGACAAAGACTTCCTTGTTTCTGAAGCAATCCAAATATTCTATAAAATCTTTGATCCTGATCAAACCGGAGTTATTGGTCCTCAGTTCGAACACTGGATGAGAAATGCCGCGTTAACTGTTATGGCTGATCCTGAAGGTGGAACTCTTTTAGAAATACCTCGTTTGTTTGTAGACAAAAACTTTGAGATGAGTAAAAGAAAATTCCTTAAAGATCCTATAGTTCAAGAGTTCTGGGAAAAACAAATGGCTAAAACAGCCGAGTTTCATCGTTCTGAAATGTTAAACTATTTCACTTCAAAGTTTGGAAGATTTATGACCAACACAATGATGAAAAACATAATTGGTCAGAAAAAGAGCTCATTTAACATTCAAGAGATAATTGATGGAGAAAAGATCCTGCTAATCAACCTTTCCAAAGGAAAAATAGGTGAAGTTAACGCCCAGATGCTTGGTTTAATCCTTATGACAAAGCTTCAATTAGCAGTCCTTAAAAGAGCGCATATTGAACAGGAAAAACGCCATCCTTTCTATCTATATGTTGATGAGTTTCAAAACCTTTTGACCGATGCTTTCATCTCAATGCTTTCTGAATCAAGGAAATATGCTTTAAGCGTTCATTTAACAAACCAATACATTGCTCAACTCCCTGAAAACATTAGAAATGCGGTTTTAGGAAACATTGGAACATTAATAACCTTTCAAATAGGGGCGCAAGATGCGGATTTCTTAAAAAAAGAAATGCAACCATTAGATGAAAATGATCTTCAAAACGTTCCCCTTAGAGAGTTTTATATAAAGACAACGATTGATGGGGCACCATATCCCCCATTCATGGCTAAAGGAAATGCTCCAAGCGAAAAAAACAAAACAGAAGATTTCTCAGAAGTTATAAAAACTTTATCTGAACTTAGGTACGGACAGATCATCATATAGATTAAAAAGTTATTAAACTTTTTGACTAACAAAAAGGTTTTCCTTTAATATTCAGGTATGAAGATTTTGTTGATTGAAGATGAGCCAGCTATTGCAAAGATCATTTCCTCTGCACTCAAGTACGAAAGAATAAATGTTGATATAGCGAAATGTGGTAACGCAGGGTTGCGCATGGCAGTTGCAAACAAATACGACCTAATAATCCTAGACTACAAACTACCGGACAAAAATGGTGATGAAATATGCTTGCAGCTACGCAATGCTAACTTTGACATGCCAATCATAGTACTTTCAGCTATACAAGACTATGAAAACAAGGTTAAACTCTTAGATGTAGGCGCTGATGACTATATAACAAAGCCTTTTGAATTAGCGGAACTCTTTGCAAGAATAAAGGCGGCATTAAGAAAACAAAGGATTGAGTTTGGAACAATCCTCTCATACGATGACCTTCGTTTAGACTTAAAAAGACATTCTGTGGAAAGGCGAGGCAACAAAATACGACTCAGAGACAAAGAAATTAGAATCCTAGAATATATGATGAGACACGCAGAACAAGTTTTAACAAGAGAAATGATCTTAAGTTATGCATGGGGACCAAACACAGAAAGATTCACTAATGTTGTTGATGTGCATGTACACAACCTTAGAGACAAGGTTGATAAGCCGTTTGGGATACATACGATCCAAACGGTTAATAACATTGGGTATAAATTGAGTAGATAGCTAAGTTATTCTTTAGTAGCATTCACATCGACAATCTGCATAACCTCGTCATTAACTTGAACATACTGCGTATCAGTTAGAATAATCATAGGCGTTTTCATTTTATACGCAAAGGCCGGTACTTTTTGATACGCATCCTTAAACTCATCAGTACCCCAATGTGGCATTACTAAAAAGTTTACTAATCCAATGCCTTTAGGATCAAAGTTGTCTTCTATATAACTTTCTAAGGCAAGTCCTGGAGAAGTATCCTCAGCTACAATAAAGCTTCCTGTGCTAGTACCAATGTATACACCACCATTTTGTACGAATTCTCTTAAGAATACATCAAATCCGGTAAGACGAGCCTGATTCATCATATGAACTAAGCTCCCGCCTTCTACATATATTACATCAGACTCAATCAGATCATTTTTGATTTGTTCGTAGCTTCTACCTGTAATACTGTATTCAAAGATATCAAAACCAGCTGTTTGCATAGCTTCTTTGTTTTTTTTGTGCCAAAGAAGGTCATCATTTTCATGTCCTTTTTCTAATGGTGTAGTAATAAAAGCGGTGCGTAATTTACCGCTGGTTGTCTTTATTTTTCCGGCTATGTCCTTAGCTACACTAGCTACCTCTGATGTTAAAAAAAGTCTTTTCATATATTTATATATTCTTTAATTCACACAAAAAGTTCAATATTTAATGAATGAAGAGCGTTTTGTACCATCCATTCACTAGTTTTTAGCTAAGTTGGCTGTATCTTCGTGTAATTCCAAGTAAGTGTTTCTGAGATTCCCCTAACTATACTAGCAGTATCTTCTCCACAGATCTCCTTTTAAATATGTTAACACTGGGATATAATTAAAACAATGGAAATACAGAAAGACAAATTCAAAAAGCCAAGTCAACTGCCTGTGAAGATTACTGATTGGGTTGGTTCAACTAAGTCGTTAATTATACACACGGCTCTTTTCATTTTTATCTTTGCTTTAAGATTCTTTAATGTTTCTACCAATGACATCCTTTTAATCTTAACAACAGCCGTTTCTCTAGAAGCAATTTACCTTTCAATTTTCATTCAAATGACCGTTAACAGGAACACTCAAAGCTTGGTTGCTGTTGAAGAAGATATTGATGAAATCCAGGAAGATGTTGAAAAACTTGAAAAAGATGTTGATGAGATTCAAGAAGATGTGGGAGAGATTCAAGAAGAAGACCAAGCTGACACGATTTATGAGAGAAAAAACGCAGAACTGCTTCTAAACATTGAGTCAACAATGAAACAACTAACTAATGACATCGCAGCATTAAAGAATCAAAAAAAGTAAGCTTAAAGCTTACTTTTAAATATCTTAATACATCTAGATCTAAAATTGCACCGCTTTCGTCATACCAGTAAAATGTTATCATGTTAAGTCGTGTTTTATTCGTTTATTAATAACCATCCTAGCAACCGCGAACTCAGGACCTAATTGATCATAAATCTTCTTGGTGGTTTTATTCTTTAATATACGTTTTTTGATTACTTCGTAGTCTCCCTTATCACCACCGATCCGGACGTAGTCTTCGCATCCATCCACCCAAATTTTTTTGCACTTGCAGTAAGTAAACTTTTTATGGGTATTCCAAAAAATCTCATCGCCGCAATGAGCGCATTTGTAGTAAGTCTCTTCTTTGGTTTTAATGGCAATTTCCTTTGGCATAGTTTTATCTCTTGAAGAGGTCTAGGTATTCATGCAGGACAAAAATCCGGTTACGGGAAAAACCAGTTACTTCCTTGAGGATACCGACGCGCTCCATCTCGCCAACAAGAGTATTAGTCGCTGTGTTTGAGGCATTAAGATATTTGGAAGCGTCGGAAACCTTAAATGCTGGCGTAGAGAATGATTGCAACAGCAGTTTGTGAGCTAGCTTGGCTCGCCGGCCAAGCTCCATAATTTGTTTCTCGTAGCGAGCGCGTAGATCAATAATCTTTTCGAATGTGTCCTTGCCTTTTTTAGCTGTCTCAATGACTGCCGAGAGAAAAAATACAACCCATTGATCCAAGTCATTTCGCTCACGCACAAAAGTAAGCGCATCATAATACGCCCCTTTGTTTCTTTCAAAGAAGTCTGAAAGATATAGTGTCGGCTTTCGTAGAATTCCAAGTTCAATAAGATGAAGTCCGATCAGCATACGACCAATTCTTCCGTTACCATCATTGAATGGGTGAATTGTTTCAAACTGATAATGCGAAATGGCCATCTTGATCAGATGGGGCATGTTTAATCCTTTGTTGTGCCAAAAAAACTCGAGATCTTTTAAGGCTTCTCCCATATCTTCGGGATGAGGTGGAATGAAAGCGGCTGTTTGAATACTTGTACCACCAATCCAATTTTGTCCGGTGCGAACTTCTCCCGGTTGCTTATGTTCGCCACGAACACCAGACAACAAAATTTTATGAGCTCCTTGTAGAAGTCTCATTGAGATCGGAAGCTCGCTAAGTCGAACAATACTTGTATTCATTGCTTTGATATAATTTTGTACCTCAGTCCAATCGTCTCTTTTTTCCGGGGAGATTTCTTCTTCCGGCAGGACGGCTTCATCCATACCTGTGCGAGTCCCTTCAATGCGACTTGATTTAACCGCTTCATTGCGTACGTGCATTTGAATGAAAAAATCTACATCTGGAACAAGGATGGAGTAGGCATTCAATTCACCGACAAGTCGGATCGCTTCTTCCAAGAGGACGGGGATTCTTTTGTCCTGCCATTCATAAGGACGATTGACAGGGGACGGCAAAAAACTCTGGTATTCGTAGTCTTTGCCCCAGAAGTGCTTCTTATGGGCACCCGCTATAAATTGATTTTGCTGTGCTTTGTTTGCCATAGTTTTATTTGTTTTATTTAAGTTGAAATATGCATTTCCATATTACCAGATATCAACAAAAAGTGCAATAAGGATATGTATATTACGACTTGACACAAAAAGTCGCTATAATTAGCCACAAAGACTTGTCCAGTATAAACCCAATAAATCAAGCATTCCTCTATGCGTTTTTGTAATATGACACTTATGCATCATTACGAAAAAGACGATTTTGTCCACTACGCTATGTTAAAAAGGGGAAATAAGCATAGTATTCACGTTGTACTATGCTTATTCAGGTCCCTCACCCCTAAACAGCAAATCCGTAACCAAGCTTGTCCCTAAAACACAAAAATCCCGACGTAATGCCGAGATTCCTATGATGGTATCCAATCAACCAGACTCGGTTATATTAGATACCGTCTGGGGTGGGTGAAGGGACTTGAACCCTCAGGTCTTCCGCTCCACAGGCGGACGCTTTAACCAATTAAGCTACACCCACCATAATTTAATTAACAAACACCATTTTAAATACCTTTAATGGCTTTATTGTGGACAAAAAAATACTTTTAACCTCTAAATAATGGTGAACAAGGTGATGACAATTATGACAGAGCCAAGCAAGATTATATATGGAGTTATTTCTCCTGTTCTGATCTATGTGATGTACAGCCAAAATCCTCTGATCGTCTGTTCTACATAATATGCATACTTTTTTTACATCAGTCTCTCTGGATAATATCTTACGATAAGCATGAATACCGTTTTTCCAACTAGGACTTTTAACTCCGCTATAGAAAAGATTTCTCCACACAGTCTGACATGATTTGCTACAGAAATATTTCTCGCTTTTTGAGTGTCTCATCTGTGCATTACTTTTCCAAACCTTTAAGTCACAGGTGGCACAATTTATCTCTTTCCCTCTTCTCTGCCCTATATTCTGACAAGTTTTGCTACAATATTTACCCCACCCCTTTTTTAGATGAGATTCCTTTGCATAAAACTGTGTGTCGCAAATTTTACAATGAACTAAAGCCATATTCCTCCAATGTAAATCTTAAACAAAAAACCCTTACACAGATTTGTAAGAGCCGATTTGTTGCTTGCTGTGTCAGGCAACGTGGGTATTCAAGGATTTACTTAAAACAGTATACCCTAAAATACCCACCCTAGTCAATGCTATTTCAGCCCTTCTTCTACCGCCTTAAGCAAATCATCACCTGGAACACCAACAAATGGTTTGTCATTAACAAAGAATGTAGGGGTTGCGTTTACACTAATTGATTCACCAATACTCTTGTCTTTCAAAATCTGACCCTTAAACTTTTCACCTCTGACAGCTTCTCTAAAAGCATCAACATTCAAACCAATCTCTGTTGCATATTTTGCATAGATATCAAGTGGATCAGAACTGTTTTCCCATTCTGCTTGGTTTGTGTATAGCTTGCTATGCATTTCAAAATATTTGCCTTGCTCCCCTGCTGCCAAAGCTGCCTCTGATGCAATCATTGCATTCTTATGCTGTGGTAAAGGAAAACTCCTGAAAACAAAATTAAAGTCCTTGTTATCTTTGTACTTAGCAAGCAGTTCCTGAACCTTTGATTCAGCAACAGAACAAGCAGGACACTGATAGTCTCCAAACTCAACAACATTAACTTTTGCTATTTTGTCTTCTCCCTGATAATTTGTTTGATACACGGCGCCATCAAGCAAAACATTTACACTTGCTGTTACGCTCTCTCCTCCAGACTTTGCAAGAAACATTCCTAAGCCAACTAAAATTACTATTAATAATCCAACGCCTAAAAGAATACCGATTTCTTTTTTCATAATTATCTCCCTTTATTTTCTTTAATATATATTACCATGCAGAAGGCAATGAAACCAAAAGCAACAAAGGACATGAACGGTATGTTTATAAACCCTAGCCATTCTACATATTTAGTAGTACAAGAAATACCGCTTAAAGAACAACGAGCTAGGGTATCTGGTATCGCGCCTTTTGTTAGAAGGAATTGATAAAAAGCTATCAAACCACCAATCGCAGTGAAAGGAAGAACATAATCTGCTATATTTCTATCTTTCTTAACTATAGCTACTGCAATAATCAAGACTAATGGATACATTAAAATCCTTTGATACCAGCAAAGAGTACAAGGCAAAAAATGCTTTACCTCGCTAAAATACATGCTACCAACAAGTGCTGAAAAAGAAGTTCCCCAAGCAAAATATAAGACATTCCCCTTAAACCAAGACCAAATCATATTCATATCTTTCAAGTTATTAATTACTCCCTTAATTATACCATCTAAATTAACAAAACAAGCAGCTCTAACCCATACAATCATTTGACCAACCAAAGCTTTTCATATATAATCTTATATATCTGATTATATATGATTTATGGATACATTTGAAAAACGTCTGGAAAAACTACCCTCTTCCATTGTGAAAAAAATAGGACAAATAGATGAACTTAAGGGACACTGGATATCAGGGGCAAAATTAAACCCACAAGTGCTAGGACGGCTTAAAAAATCTGTTCTAGTTACTTCTGCTGGTGCATCCACTAGAATTGAGGGCGCGGTACTATCAGATGAAGATGTTGAAAAATTTGTACGAGGCATAGGTCTACAGAAGTTCTCCAGCAGAGACAAGGCTGAGGTAAAGGGTTACTACGAACTACTATCAAACATCTTTGATAACTGGCGCACATTACGACTAAGTGAAAGTAGCATAAAACACTTTCATAAAGAATTACTAAAATACACAGAAAAAGATCAACGACATAGAGGCGAATACAAAATTTCTGATAATGCCGTCGAAGTAAAAGATCCGTCAGGAAACACTATTGCAGTAATTTTCAAACCAACACCAGCATACTTAACTCCAAAAGAGATGCAAGAGTTAGTAGAATGGACAACAACAGAATTAAAGAAAAAAACATACCACCCATTATTACTAATCGCAAACTTTGTTGTTGAATTTTTAAACATACATCCATTCATGGATGGTAATGGCAGACTAAGCCGTATACTAACAAATCTTTTACTACTAAAAGAAGGTTATAACTATGTGCCATATGTATCCCATGAAAAAATCATTGAAGATAACAAACCAGACTACTATCTAGCATTAAGAAAAAGCCAAAAAACAATCAAGAGTGGAGAAGAGAACATAGCACCATGGTTTGAGTTTTTCTTGGATATATTTAACACACAATCAAAAGCAGCAATAAAACTCCTTTCCGATGAAAATATCGAAAAGCTATTTTCACCAGCCCAGATTAAAGTATGGCAATATCTACAAGGAGTTGACCAAGCTAGTCCAATGCAGATTAGTGAAGGCACAAATGTCCCCCGCCCAACCATAAATCAAGTACTAGATAAACTGCTTAAATTAAAGCGCGTTGAGCGGATTGGCTTAGGTAGAGCAACAAGGTACAAAAAACTTTAACTCAAGCGCACAATAAACATCGTATGTATGTGCCCACTGCAACTTATTGTTTGACAAACTAATATCTATTGTATATACTTTGGATATGAAAACAATCATCACTATAAAAACTGATAAAGAAGTCAAAGAAAATGCCCAAAAGGTCGCTGCAGATTTGGGGCTGACTTTAAGCGCAGTGGTGAACGCTTCTTTAAAACAGTTTATTAGAAGTAAGGAAGTATATTTTTCAGCGATACCAAGAATGACGCCAGAATTAGAAGAACTGATTGGACGGGTTCAAAAAGATTATGCCTTAGGAAAAAATATTTCTCCTGTCTTTAGTAATGCCAAGGAAGCTCTAGATTATCTCAATTCTTAGATCAGATGCAGGTTATATTTCACAAAAATTTCAAGAAGCAAACCGCAAAGTTTAAGACCTTAAAAACGAAGATAGACCAAAGGTTGTTTTTGTTTATAGATGACCCTTTTAATCCAATTTTAAATAATCACCCTTTAATAGGCAAGTACAAAGGTTATCGCAGTATTAATATAACGGCGGATTATCGGGCGGTTTACGAATCCATCAATGACGACCTGTCCTTATTTATAACTCTGGATAAGCATAGCAATTTATACAGGTAGTTCGAACATCCTCTGCAAACTCCGACCAAACTAGAATTTGCGACACCTTTGACTTTTTGGGCAAAATATGCGAGAATAACGGGGCGCAAGAGTGCGCTTTTAATTTTGAAAGAGACAATGCAAAGAGAACTCATAAGAAATATCGCAATAATAGCACACGTTGACCACGGTAAAACTACCTTAGTTGATGCCATGCTTAAACAAACACACACAGTCAAAGACGGACCAGAAGGTGCTGATTTAATCATGGATTCAATGGATCTTGAAAGAGAACGCGGTATTACCATCAAAGCAAAAAATGCTAGCGTTGTTTACAATGGCGTAAAGATAAACATAATAGACACCCCAGGACACGCGGATTTTGGCGGAGAAGTTGAAAGAACCCTTAAAATGGCTGATGGCGTTCTTCTTCTTGTAGATGCAAAAGAAGGCCCAATGCCTCAAACCAAGTTTGTACTTAAAAAAGCTTTAGAACTCGGTCACAAAGCAATTGTTGTCATCAACAAAATTGATCGTGCTGATGCTCAAACAGAAGAGGTTGTTAACAAAACCTTTGATCTTTTTGTTGACCTTAAAGCAACAGACATTCAACTTGATTTCCCAATCATTTACGCATCAGGTATTAATGGTGTTGCATCAATACATCAACCACATCACCCAGGAGCAAAAGCACTAGAAGACTTACAAAGCCCTGATTTAATCCCTCTTTTTGAAGCAATCATTAAACATATACCAGCCCCAACAGTAAACGCAGAAGATCCTTTTGCAATGTTAGTTCTTGCGATAGCTTACGATTCATACAAAGGAAAAATGGGTACTGGAAAAATCCAGGCTGGAAAAGTAACCAAAGGTCAAAATGTTGTTCAGATAAAAACAGACGGGACTAAAGTAAATGGCAAGGTTGGAAACATCATGAGCTTTGAAGGATTAAGCAAAACCGAGGTTTTAGAAGCTGTTGCTGGTGATATTGTTTCAATCTCGGGTTTTGATGATATTTCAATTGGAGAAACAATTGCAGACGCTTTAAACCCCGTTCAAATTGAACCAGTACATATTGAAGAACCAACTGTTAGAATGACTTTTTCTGTTAACAACTCCCCTTTTGGTGGAAGAGAAGGAAAATTTGTTACATCCAGAAACTTAAGAGAACGTTTAATGAGAGAGCTTGAAACCAACGTTGCTTTAAGAGTTGAAGAAACAGGAAGCACTGATTCTTTCCTAGTTTCCGGACGTGGTGAGTTACACTTAGGCATCTTAATTGAAACAATGCGCAGAGAAGGATTTGAACTACAAGTCTCTCAACCAGAAGTTATCTACAAAGAAGAGAACGGAGTTAAAGAAGAACCATATGAAATCCTTACAGTTGATGTTCCAAGCGAATACCAAGGTCCTGTAATCGAAGAACTTGGAAAAAGAGGTGGTGAATTAAGACACATGGAAACATCCCAATCAAACGAAATCCATGCTGAATACTTAATCCCAACAAGAGGATTAATCGGTTTAAAGAATTCCCTGCTTACTAAAACTCGTGGTACAGCTATTTTAAACAATCTTTTTGATTCATACAGACCAGTAGCGAATATAAACAGTGACACAACAAATTCACATGGGTCTTTAATTGCTGCAGAAACTGGCGTTTCAAACGCATATGGTTTAAATAACGCTCAAGAACGCGGAACACTTTTCATTGGTCCTGCAGTTGATGTTTACGAGGGTATGATTGTTGGTAAGAATAACTTTGACACAGATTTAGAGATAAACGTTAATAGAACAAAAAAACTGACAAATATGCGTTCATCTGGAAATGATGATGCTATAATCTTAACTCCTCCTAAGGAAATATCATTGGATTTTGCATTAGAATATATTGGCAACGACGAACTTGTTGAAGCAACACCAAAAAGCATTCGTCTTAGAAAAAAGATTTTAAACGCAACTGAAAGAAAACGAGCAAATAGATAGGAAAAGAGCGGTCTCCCCGCTCTTTTATTTTTCTTTCATAACCCATCTGTTAACATTGACACAGGGGGCTTTTTTTGGTTAACTGGTATATCAGAAACAAGGAAGGCAATCGCCCTTTGTGGCTGATTAGCTCTCTGACAGTACATAGGAGGAAGCAGAGTAACAAATATAGCAACAACACCGCAGTTCACCCCGTTCAAGAGGAGACGTACAAATGCGTAAGCAATTGCGGTACCTCATGGCTACACTCGCAACAGCAGGAATGCTGTTCGCGACAAGCTGCAAGAAGGACTCACCCGTGGAACCGCTGAAGGCCGCAAGCATCACGGCGGTCTCGGGAAGCGGCCAGACCGCGCGCATCAGTACGGCGCTGATCAATCCCATGGTGGTAAAGGTTCTCGATCAGCACGGCGCTGCTTTGCAAGGCGCCACGGTGACCTTCACGGCAAGTGGTGGCACGGTCACTGCGAACGTGACCACCAACACCGCAGGAACCGCGCAAACCAACTGGACGCTCGGCAACACGCCTGGAAACCAGTCGGTCAACGCCTGCGTTGCGGGTGTAACAACCTGTGCAACGTTCACTGCAACTGCGACAGTACCAGTTGTCACCTCAATCCAGAAGGTCGCGGGCGACAACCAAACCGGTGCTGGCAACACTGCCTTCGCGGTGAAGCCATCGGTGAAAGTGCTTGATGATCTCGGCGCCAGCATGTCCGGAGTTGCTGTGACTTTCACAGTCACTGGCGGCTCTGGCTCGATCACTGGCGGCTCGACAACCACCGACGCATCTGGTATCGCAACGGTTGGAGGTTGGCTCGCAGGCCCAATCGGCGGAGTACACAAGCTCCGCGCGTCAGTAGCCGGAGTCACGAGCACCGTCGAATTCACGGCAACAGCAACCGGTGCACAGACCTCAAGAAGTTTCGAGGTCTGTGCTGATACCCTTCGGCTGATGCCTATTTTCCCTCCGGGGATGAAGGGGAACTGCGCCATGGTGTCACTGATAGCAAGAGCTGACAGCGGCACCGGAACAGTAGCTTCTGTAAGCATGCGAAGCATGCAAGGAGCTTACACTTCATGGAACGACGCAGCGAACAGCAGTGCACTCTACCTGGTGTGGTTCAGCCCGAAGACAGGCATCAGCTTTGGAGCCACAACCAAGGATTCAGTAAAAACCCAAGGCGCGACACAGCAGATCGGGACTGAGACAATCAGCAATGCCTGGTCAGCTGTCGTGCTTCAGACTGTCCTGAGAATCACGGGCCAGGCAAACAACAGCCTCAAGGGAGGCGCCACTGGTTGCAACCCAAACGGTGCTATGACACAGTACACGGCACCGTACGCGTTGACGCAATCATGCAATCCCGCGTTCCAGGGATCGCTCGTGGTGTACTTCCACACCACCGGCGTCTGGACTGCTCAGGATTCATATTACCGCCTCCAGTTCCAGTTCCTCGGAGGCGGAACAGGCGGCTCGGTTGCCTGTTACGAACCTGCCACCCCGGGGGTAGCAGCAAACCTATTCTGCATCAGACCGCCCAAGCCGTAACTGGCTTCGGGCGAAAGCAAAGAGGGTCACGTCCGTAAGGATGTGACCCTCTGCTCTTTTCTACTGCTATTTCATCGCTGACTCTATAATCATGAAGAACTGAAGAGATGCTGGTCCTTGTGTTGTTTTAACTTCTAAGTCTAGAAGCTCTATTTTTCTTAATAGCTCTAAAACCTTTTGTTCTGTAAATCTAGTTGCTAGTTTTTTGTAAACAAAGATTCTTCCTGGAGCATATCCAGTAAGGTTAGCGATTTCTTTGTCAGAAACTTTTTGAGTCAGAAGTTTTTGGAAAACCAGTATATTTCTAAACTGTTCTGAAAGCAAACCAGAGAGCCCTATAATCTTACTTTTTTCGTCACTACCAGCATATTTATCCATATATTCAACTAAAAACTTAGTAACATTAACTTTGTCTTTCTCCCCTATTGCATTAGTAATCCTGAATATATCATCATCAGTATTTTCAGAGACTAGGTCTAAAATATCTTTTTCAGAAACAACATCATCTGAAGCAAAACTCTTTAATTTTCGAAGTTCTGAATCTGCTTGCCAAAGATCATACAAAGGTTCTGAATAGTTTGAGGGGTTGAATGAAACGCCAAGGCGCTTTAAAAACAGGTCCATTGCTTTTCCTGAAAGCCTTAAATCATATTTCTTTGCTTGGTTATTAACCCAAGAAGAAAACTCTGCTCCTGTTGGAATATTGAATTCAACGACTTTTAAGTTTTTGTTTGCCAGAATCTTTTTAGTTTCTGCTTTCCTTTTATCAAGCTTCTCTTCTAAGAAGACAACGCTGTTTGTTGTATTTTTAATGTCTTCTAGAATACCCTGATCAAAACCACGCTTGAAAAAATCATAGACACAAATTAACTTTTTACCACCAAAGAGTGTACTATTCATTGTAGCCTGTTTGATCTCTTGTTCTGAGTCATAATCAAAAAAAGAAACAACCTCTAATGATTCTTTCTGCGCTGTCTTTTTAATCTCTTCTTTCTTAGAAAAGTCGTCTTCTCCTAAAAACAAGTACACCATTATTTACCTCCCTTGTTCTTGCCAAATAGGTCTTGTTGTTTGCGTCCTGCTGAGCTTACTTTTGCGTTTATCATCTTCTGTAAATCGCTTTGTCTAAGCATCCATTCTTGTCCAATCTTAAAGGCCGGCAAGTGTCCAAAACGACACCATTCATAGACTGTTTTCTTGCTAACCCCGAAAAACTTGGATATTTCAGGGACTGTAAGGATATGATCCTGCATATATGTTCAGTATATCAAAAAAACGCCTTTTGGGCGTATATATTGATCTCTGGTGGGTTGGGTGGGATTCGAACCCACGACCAATTGCTTAAGAGGCAACTGCTCTACCAACTGAGCTACCAACCCGCATATTCATTTGTAAACCTTAACAGTACCGATTAAAGTATTGAATTGGAACTTAATTCTCCGAAATATCCGAGAGATTAAAGACCTTTTACAACAGTAATTTTAGCAGAAAATCTGACCTTGTTCCAGAGCATATTGACTCCCAATCAAACGCCTCGATTGTTGCCGTGTGTTTGACCTTGTAGCGAACTTTGTACCCATTGCAATACTGACCGGGCTGTAAAACTAAATTTGAGAACATCGGACGGTTTGCTTGACTTCAACAATGTTAAGCAAATACCTTATGTGCTTTTATACTCTAATAGTTTCTCGGCTGGAGAAATGCCACCAAGAACCTTATGCGGAAAGTAATTCCAAGCGTCCGTAACAAGTTCAAGAACATTGTTTAATTCCGAAGCGTCTCTGACATGGTCAAACATGGCTATGATCTTCATCATGTCGTCGTTGTCTTCTTCGTGAAAAATGACATCCTGCACATCCTGCAGTGAAAAATCGCTCTCTGTTTCTTTGAGCATATCCACGAGCTCCTGCTCAATCTCTTTCCGCTGTTTAAGGATTTGCTGTTTTGACTCTATTTCAAAAACAATACTTGCAGCGCCCTTTTCATCGTCAAAAAGCCTGCGTCCGGATGCTTGGAGTGGATTATTGATTTTAATTCTGGTTTTAGCTTTTTTGCGCATAGTTATTTGTGAATCACTACATAATCTTCTTTATTACCACCAACTCGGACGTAATCCTCGCAACCATCAATCCAAATTTTCTTGCACTTGCAGTAGGTGAATTTTTTATGGGTATTCCAAAAAATCTCATCTCCACAATGAGTACATTTGTAGTAGGTATCTTTTTTAGTTTTGGCGACGATTTTCGTTGACATAAATGTTACATTAACAAAAAGTAATCTAACGGGACTTTAACTACATTGGCATCCTCCAGTAATGCAAGCGAGTTTTTGCAGATCACCACGCCGTACTTGGCTGATCCAACCTTTTTCATGGTGTTTCGGACTTGTGTGCCAAGGTTCTCACCCATCCCAACTTCAATCGGAATAATGTTCTTACCGGCAATCGTTAGAATGAAATCTGAGCCAGCCTTTGCGCTGTCATAATTTAAAGCACCTCGACTATTGACCACGAACTCCCGATACAATGTCATTGCAACAATATCCTCCATGAGTCTGCCCTTCTGGTCAGCAAAAATCTGCTCATTACCAGCAACCGAGAGAAATGCCGACCGCATTGCACTAGACATAAACTGGTAACGTGAAGGCTTTCTGACTTTTTTGGAATTTGAACCATAGGGCATAACACGAATGAGCAGCTCGGCTTGCTCCAAAACCTCAAGTATATTTGAAACGGTGTTGATGCTAGCCTCAAGCATTGTGGCAAGTTTCTGAATACTCACTACATCAGACTCGGCAAGCAGAAATAGCACCCTCTTGATGTAGATAAGGGTCTTGGTATCAAAACGACCGAGACTTTGAACGTCCTGATTAATCACTTTGTCTAAAAGCAAATTAATTGTTTGATACACACGCACTTCATCTTTCATTCGGATAGCAAATGGTAAAGTACCGATTTTCAAATATTCATCAACATAGTGACGGTCAATGGATGACCAAGCACTCACTATGCTTTGCTCATATTTTTTTAGCTTTTCGTAAGCATCTTTAGCAGAGTCAGCATTAAACAACGCGTCTTTTATATTTTGTTTCAAACCCTTAGTTGGTAGTTTGCCATCACGAATCATTAAGAATTCAGTGAAGCTCGTTGGAAAGAGTTTCAGAAAAATAGAACGGCGAATGACATCCGGATTGGTCTGCAAGGAAACAGCTGATGAGCCACTGCATGCAACAAAAACTTTGTTTGACCGATCGTACACAGACTTTAATACTGATGCCCACTTGGGATCGTATTGTGCTTCGTCAATAAATATAAAGACTGGTTTAGTGAGTTTTTCAAAACTTTCACCGATTATCTTTTCGTATGCAGTCAAAACATCTTTCAATGACGATCCGAGAACATCCACTACTTCATCCAACGAAACATAGAGTATTCTACGGTCGCTGACTTCTTGGTAATGATTTAAGAAAAGCTGTGCAAGGATGGTGGTTTTACCGACGCCACGAAGACCCGGGATTATGATCCAGCGATCCTGAGCTTTTGAGTTATGCAAAAAATCCCGGAAGTATTTATCAACTTTGACGTAGATATTTCTTTGCGGATATTTCCTACCCTGCTCGTCCTGGACATAGGACTTGAGCCGGAAAGGGGCTTGTACTAGCTGGTTTTGTACGTATTTAAGAATCTCGTCCATATTTTTGTATCCTTTTGGGGTGATATAGTAATATCATTTACTATACTACTCTAATGATATAGAGAAGTCAAACACCTGTTTATTACGGATAATAAAGGCTTTTTAGAGTATTTACTAAATGGGTCGGGACTGTGTTACAAGCAGGATAAGTAATGTATGGGTAAATTAATGGACTGCCCTTGTGGCAGTCCATTATATCAATTCTATTTCTTCTTCTGTATCTACTATGGTGCGCCCGGTAGGAGTCGAACCTACAGCCTTGTGGTCCGAAGCCACACGCTCTATCCAGTTGAGCTACGGGCGCATGTGTTTAAAACACAAAGTACAAATGTAATATTACCAAAGATTACTGTTTTTTTCAATGGCATGGCAAATCTTTATTTTATAATAAAACCGCCAGTTTAGGCGGTCTTATTATTAGATCAATGCGGAATTAAATTGTAGAACTTCGGAGTTTCTGATTAGTATTGTACGTTTCGTGGTAGAAGCCAGTCCTTTGTTGGGCATTAGCTCGAACCCTAAATAAATACACTCAATACCTCTCTTTGTGATCTCACGAATTGCTGGCTGTAAGTCAGAATCAGAACTTGCGAGTATGGCTATTGCCATTGATTTAGCACAAGCGGCACTGACCATGTCTACTGCAATACTAATATCTACACCTTTTTCTTTGAAAACCAGAACCCCATCTTGATTATAATTACCCCTTACGACACCAGTCAGAATAACTTGGAAACCTTGCTGCTCTAAATGTGTTTTCAGTAATCTTCTAGCCTTAATTAATTCTTGGGATTTTTCTTTAGTATCAGGATGTTCTTTTATCTTTGCAAAGTAAAAGATTTTACTATCAACATTTAACCCTTTTAATACTTGGTCTAAAAGACTTTTGAAATTGTACTTATGCCATTCAGGTCTTAGCTTTTTTTCTGTCTTAAAGACTTCTTCCAATTTGCCCAAGAAATTTCTTCCGTCTACATACAATATTGTTTTCATTTTATTTCTTTCTAAAAAAACCACACCGGACCCTTGCGGGCTGGGTGTGGCGTTTGTAATTAAATATTACCACGTCCAAATAGCCCTGTCAACACATGGCAAATCAAACCTTGTAATCAGGTCCTTCATCTCTCAACAAAAGATGGTTTGCACTGGCAAATCTTTCTAAACGACGATCAAGATAGTCTTTGGTTACCATCCGGCTGTTCATTGCTTTGATTTCTGTTTCCATGGCTGTTGAAAATGCATTCATTGTTCTTAAAACTAAAGCAATTTCTTCGTCCACCCTGTTAAACCCTTTGATCATGATGTTTTCCAAATTCTCAAACCTCTGATCAACTTTTTCAAACCTCTTGTCTACCTTCTCGAATCTCTTGTCTATTTGCTCAAACCTCTTGTCTACCTTCTCGAACCGTTTATCCACGTCTTTAAACTTTTGGTCTAATTGAAGACCTATCTTTTCAAACTCTCTTTTGGTCTCAATATCCATAAACGAACTCCAATTAATATTGTTGGAAAGTTATTGTATCCTAGATCTAAAACTAAAGTCAAAATATTTAATATATAGTTAATCTATTCGCTTGTTTTAGTTCTTTCTTGGTTTTTTTGTTTCAGCTCCTGGTTCTTGTTTTTCGACAAGCACAGCTTTTTTAAAAACTCGTTCTAAAGTAGTCCACTTTGCATCAGCGCTTTTAAGCGCACCAAATTAAACCTTGTAATCAGGTCCTTCTTCTCTTAACAAAAGCTTGTTTGTACTAACAAATCTCTCTAAACGGCGATCAAGATAGTCTTTGGTTACCATATGAGCATTGATTGATTTAACCTCTATTTCCAGTTCTTCATATGTTTTACTCACAGTCATTAATACTAGGGATATATCATTATCAACCTGATCAAATCTTTGATCTATTTTCCTGAATTCAAGATTCATTGTCTTAAACTCTGAGCTTATCTTCTCAAACTCCTTTTTTGTTTCTGTATCCATAAACAAACTTCAATTAATATTGTTGGAGGGTTATTGTAGCGCAGATATGAAAGGGAGGTCAAAAAGTTTAATAGCTGGTTAATCTACTCTCTTGTTTTAACTTATACACAATACAAAAGACCGCCCTGGTTGGGCGGTCTTTTGATCTAGTTTAGACTTCTAGAAAAGTTCAGCTTTAACAAAGCTTCTAGACTAACGCAATTATCTTACGAGAGATTGCGTGACTGTTGGTAAAGTCTTTACCAAGTAGTCGTTAGCCCAGTCAGCTGTTGTTGAAGCATGAGACTGTGCAGACTGGTCTGACCAGACAAAGCTTGCAGAGCCGACAACGCCGGCAGTCAAAGCTAAGCCAAAGTCAGAATCAGTTGCAGCAACAGTAGAACCGACAGCATAGTCAGTACCTTTGCTAATTGTAACTAAGCCAAATGTACCACCAGCTGCAACATCACTGTCAACTGTGACAACAATGCTAAACAATTTCAACTGCTTGTTTGTTCCAGTACAAACAATGGACTGGACAGCAGAGAACAAGGTTGTACCAACTACTACTGCGCCAGTACCGCTTACGCCTGTGTATGGGGTACAGACTAAGTCAGAAGCACCTGCGCCACCTACAGTAAATGTAGCTGCGCCAACAGTGTTATCTGTTGCACCTTCAACCATGGTTAGAGTAACAGTACCAGTCACTGCATATGACTGTTGAAGTTTTTGACTAAATGTACCACCAGTGGTTGTTACACCTAATGTTACATCAGCTGCTGTGTAGCTTGATTGTACTGATTCACGAATATCATTTGCACTTATAGTTGCATCAGCATCAACATCAGCAACATATAGGTTGGCACCTGTGCCAGCGTTATATGCGAATGCTGTTTTGTTTATTGAGTAAGTTGAAGGCTGTGCAATGTTAACTGTCAAGCTATCGCCTGCTACAGGAGCACCGCCAACAGTAGCTCTCAACTCATAGGTCTTTGAGCCGCTGACTGCTTGCTCGCTGTTTGCTACGAAGACAATTCCACCAGCAGTGTCATCGTTAACGTTAACAGCGCCTGTGAATACTGCTGTTCCAGTAATTTGAGTATTGGAATCAGTATTCCACAAAGTTGGGGTGGCCAAAGTGTCTACGCCGCTGACATTCTTTGCAACGGTAAAGACTAACTTTTGCCAACCGATTGCGCCAGTACCACCTGAAGAAATAGTGAATTTCGACAAGGTTTGAGTACTGCCACCAGCTGTTAGCACTGTTGATGGCAAAGCAACGTTAGTGATAGTAGGAATTGCATGGTAAACGTACATGACGTTTCCTGCAATACCAGAACCAACACCTGTTGCGCCTGCTGAAGTACCTGCTGAGTTTCTAGCTGTTGCCACAGTCATTGTGGTCAACAAAGAAGCATTAGAAGTACCTGCGCCAAAGCCAACTGCACCCATTGTCAATTGTACTTGGACAAGAACAGTTGCATTTGCTGCGACTGCGATGTTCAAGCCATGGAAAGCAACGGTTGTTGCGCCTGGCAAGGAACCACCGGTAATCGGTGAACCATTACCATCAAGCAATGTTACTGTTGAAACAGCAGAAGCATCGCCTAAGGTGACAGTTAAGTCAGTGATTGTGTAGCTGTCGTTTGCAGATTGGAATTTGTAAACGGCAGATGTGATTGTACCAGAATCATCAACAATCGTTGAATTTGGAGTACTTGCATCAAGAGATGCTGTAATTGTACCTGTGCCACCTGTAATTTGCTGACCTGAGAATCCTGCATCCAACGAAGTGTTAGATGTGCCGTCAGCGTAGACAGCAATACCTGACTGAGCGGTTGTACCTGCTACAGCCAATGTAGGGATTAACTGGTTAGTGCTTAGAGATGAAGCAATGGTTGCGTAGACATCAAATTGCATGGTCTGGTTAACAGCCAATGTGGTGTTAATTGACCAAGAGTTTGCGTTGCTACAACCAGCGCTGTAAGTACAAGTCACAGTCCCTTTAACAGTTGTTTGGTTGCTACCGTATTTGACGTAAAGGTCTGTCAAATCAGTTGCAGGAGCTGCATCTAATGTAGTATCAGCAAAACCAACATAAAGGGTGTTTAAGTTAACTGCTTCGGTTGCATTGCCTGTTAAGACAAATGAACCGATCTTGTATGTGGTTGCTGGAACAACAACAGTCTGGTTTGCATATGTTGATGTTTTAGCAATGCTCAATGAACCAGAAGCAATGGTTAGGTTGTTACCCAAAACATTGGTCTGGGATGGAACATTAAGGGTTCCTAGAGAAACTTGTGGGGTAGCGTTGCTGGTAGCTGTACCGCCGACCAACAATCCCTGTATTGTAGTAACCGTTAATGCTGCGATATCATCTGCGCCTTCATTGTCATAGATGTCGCCGCGGATTTCAACAGTTGCGGGAGCACCAGGATTAACAGTGAAGTTTGTGGTGAATGCAGTACCTGCAGCTGCAGCAAAAGAAGCTGCCGCAGGAACGCTTAAGGTGCTACCAACCTGTCCGGTTGTGCCACTGTTGGTTAACAACAGGCGGGTATTACGGATAGTGACGTTAGCAGGAGTACCGTTGGTAATCATACCAACGTTCAAGGTGCTAACTTTGATTGCTTCACCATAAGCGGTAAAGGTGTACTTAGCCAATGCTTGATCTGAAGCACCGACAGTTACGTTAGTAGCCTGTGAGTCAGTTGTTTTAACAACTGTCATTGAACCATTGTTAACTGTGAATGCTGATGGACCAAATGGGAAAGTACCGGTTGCTACGACACCTGCATTGTACTGAGTATCAGTCACTGAAAGGTCATAAGCACCACGGAAAGACATTTGAACTGTTCTGCCGGAACCGCCAATTACATCAGCAGTTACCTTCAAAACTCTTGCACCTGACTTTAATGCCTGGCTCATTGTGAAAGTCACATAGCCATTGGAATCCAAAGCTGCTGTTGTAGCAACCTGAACACCGTCTACATAAAGGGTGAAGTTCTTAATGTCAGTTGAAACAATAGAACCAAGTTGGCGCAATGCCAAGCGGGTCATCAATACGTCTCTGGTTGATACAGTTGCTGTACCTTGCCAGACGCTGATTGCTACGCCTGGATCAGTGTTGCCTGAACCAGTTGCTGATGAAAGGGCTACGCCAGCTAATGTAGCTGTAGCTACTGTGAACAAATTGCTGGAAACTGTTCCGCCGCTAACTGCGACTGAGCCGCTCATAGCAGAAGTAAGTTGAACACCAATTGTTTCACCTGCTGTACCATTCATATCAGCTTTTACATAAATGGTCTTTGAACCACTGACAGTAAACAATCCATTTGGATTGTTAAAGTTAACAATGCTTCCAGATGAAACTGATGCTCCATCTGTAAGTCTTGTTCCATTTGAATCAAAGAGGTAAACGTTATTCAAAGAGGTATCAGCTGAAACGCCGAATCTCTTTAAGGAAAGGCTTGTAACTGCACCTGTACCATAGAAGGTAAAGTGTGCTAAGTCTGCTACGCCTTCAGTAGAGACCACTGCTCTAGTAACTGGCATATCTGAAGCTGCGCTTACAGATAGAGTTCCAGATACTGGAGGAATGTTGACTGTTGAACCTGTTGGGTTCAATTGTCCGACAACTCTTGCATTCATAATTCCAGAGCTCATAGAAACTGCTGAGTCGTAGCTGTTTGCAGGAACGACTTTTGCGAAGCTATAGCCCCAAGAATTAAATGTTGAAAGAGAAGGAATGCCCATTTTTCCAGATGCTGTCATTAAGTAAACAGTACCTTTGTCGTTTACTAATGTACCAACTGGGTGGGACATTGCTGTTGTGCTGATATTTGAGCCTTTTGCTAAGAAGGAAACATCACCAGCCAAGACATTCTTGTAAGAATAGCCTGAGCCTAAGAAGTTTGGTTCTGTAGTAAAGCCTGATGGCATTCCGTTAACCATCAAATATACAGTGCCTTTATCATTGATAAGGGAACCATCTGATGGAGGAACGAATGAGCCAGTAGGCAAAGCCATATCCTCAGCGGAAGCTGCTACTACATCTGCCCAGGTGTTAAAACCATAGGACAAAAATGCACCAGCTGAAGTGTAAGGTTGTTTCTGACCATTGCTGTTGACGAAATAAACGGTTCCGTTAGAAACGACGTTTGTTCCGGCAGAGTGAACTGCAGCTGAAGCCACAAAAGGGACAGCAGCTAACAACATGGCTGAAGTTGAACCTATTGCAAAGATTTTCTTTGCTAAAGAGGTTTGCATGTTTTACTCCGTTTTTTTAGACGAGGGATTAATTGTTCATATGCGACAATCAATCTTGATCTAAAAAAAGTGTTATTAATATATTTTCTGTTTCAACTAGCTTCTGACAAAGCCTATTACAAGGCCTTTCGCCTAGAGATCGACCAATCTTTATTAATAAAGAACACTAAACACTCCAGTGCTAGTTGCGTATTATTTGACGCCTATAATAGAGCGTTGTTACACCTCTATATATGTCTTCAAATAACCGCCCGGTTATTTTTATACGTACATGTGCGTGCAAACACAATCTGCATAAAAAAACCAGGAAAGTATAACAAAGTCGCTTAAAATCCCCTATTTAAGCGTGGTTGGTTCTACTTTCCTGATTTCTTTGGCTCCTAAGGTATTCAGCAGAATTCCTTTGGAACTGCTTATGATGGTACAAATCATAATGTGGATAAACCTGGTACAAAGGTTTAAGATACAAGCATTATATAATCTTTATAGGTTCTTGTCAACCAACCGTACAGTAAGTTCAACAAGTAAGCGCAACACCGTAAGGTAGACTAATGAGGTGTTGCACTAGAATGTTGAATGTAGTCCTTTTCTATTAAAAAGCTCCTGCTTCTTATTTTAGAAGCCGGAGAATTTAATAATTATTCATTATCTCTGTTGCGTCATAACCGAGTTCTTCCGCTTGCTTCAATTTATCTTTAAGTACAGCTTTCCAGAGTTTAGATTGTAGAGTTATAAACTTCTTGCTTTTAGGATCATCAAGTTTATAATGACCGCCTTTGCCACCAGCGTAAACCCTTTTTGAAATGCTTTTGCTAGTCTCTTTTGCGATATATCAGACGGGAAACTAGATGGTAGCATATACTTTCTGGTTTGCAGTAGCTACCTGTGAGACAGGAGGATTGAAAACAATTAGTTCAGAAATGCAAAATCTTGCTGGAACTTCAAAGGCTGTAAAAATCGCGTCCTTTAATTCACTTTCTAATTCTTCCGTAGTTTGACCAGTAGCAGAAATATAACCCTTTGGATAATCTATGGATTTTGCATAAAAGAATTTTTGTCCATCTTCATTTTCTAAGCTAATATCAAAAGTCAACCCACGATGACGAAGCTCAATCAATAAATGAGTGATCTTTTCTTGGGCTTGTGCCGGAGTAGCCAAATAAGATTGTATTCTTTGAATAAATCTGGACATAGCTAAAATTAGCTTAATACTTGTTTAAATTATACCCTGCTTATACAGACTAGATCAACAAAACTATAAAACCGCTTATTTGATTTATAGCGGTTCTATTATAAATATTTTTTAAATTGTTCTACCAAATCATCACCACCCATAGCCTTAATCTCTTTGATAATTTCCGTTTGGATATGCAACTCGTTATGCCTAGGTATCATTATAAAAGGGGCTTTCTCAGAAGTCAGATTTTCGGCTATTCTTTTGGGAGGATAATATTTATCATGAATACCTCTGCGCTTGCTTCCCTCAAAAAAACCTAATTTTTTTAATGCTTGTAAGCATTGTCTTTTATTGAAATTATACTCTCCCATTGAAATTTAAGTAGTTCGTAATTGAGCCTCATATTGGACTGCTGGGACTCCTTGAATATTCAATTGATCGTAAATTATATCAGCTTGTCTTTTTGGTACATCAAAATAAGTTAAAACCGCGTCATTAACCATATCTAGTAATTCATGTTGAGTTTGTGCTTGAGTAATTAAACCTGGAAGTTCTGGAACAGACGCAACAAACCAGCCGTCTTTAGTAAGACGTATTTGTAAATGCAAAGTACGAGGAATATTATATTCTTTAATAAGTTCCTCTGGGTGTTTAGCGGGATATATAACTCTAAAAATTTTATGTAATTTTGTCATATATACTTTTTTAGTTGTTCGTATTATACCCTACTTATACAGACTAGGTCAACACGCGACCACTACATAAATTCTAATCTGAAGTGCAACAAAAACTTTGTTAATTTAAAGCTTACTCCCTATAATTTTGCTTGCTGAATAAAATCTCGGAATAACTCTACCTTTTTACTATCACTAGGATTAAAAAGAAAAGGCTCTACATCTCGTGCTAACTCTGTAAAATCAAGTTCCTCAGACAGTTTAAGTAGCTTTGCTCTTAACTCTTCTGGTTCCCTAATGTTCATTTTTTGGTGTAGGTATTGATAGTTGGGCTTGGTAAAAGATAGCAAAAATACAATATCATAAAAATCCCTACCTTTGGCCCGTTTGCGGTTTACAGCAGCATTTATTTTTTGCGACAGTAACAAATCAGAAGTGGCAACAAAAATTTCGGTAAAAACATCAAACTTGTTCAAAATCTTGCGTTCGGGTTGGTAAGAAAAACCGTGCGCTAGACTGTCAATTTGAATAAGAATTTTTTCGCTTTGATGTTGAGACAGCTCGCTGCCAAAAAGAATATCTGGAAAACGAACATTGCAACGATAAGCCTCTTTACCAACAATATCAATTTCTACTTTCAGTCCCTCAGCTTCTAAACCAGATTTTACCTTTTCTGCTAAGGCATTAAACTCGCTCTCTTCTAAACCAAAATTGTCAAAATCAATATCTTCAGAAAAACGATTATTATTATAAAGAATTCTTAAAGCCGTGCCACCTAAAAACGACAGCTTAATGGCATACTCAGAAGCAAAAATAATTTCTAAAATCTTATACTGCAAATACTCCCGAAGCAGTGAACGTTTAAAAGCTCGCAAGTTTTCAGGATATTGCTGTTCAATTTGTTCTAAGGTTAACATTATTGTTGTTGCTTAATAAAATTTATAAACTGCTTGACTCGCTTTTCCAGACTGGGACTATTAAAAGCTTTAACATATCTATTAAACTTATTTAAGTCAGCCTTTGCCAGAAATTCTCGCCCCTCAAATCGCCACTCCTGCAAATCTTCCTTTCTCGTGCTCTTGGAATTGATGTATAAATAATCTAAGACTGCCTTTTCCATCTCCGCTAACTTGTATGTCTGTTTTCCTTGCGTTAGTAAGCTAAAACCAAACAGCAGTTGTGGCTTAAGACTTCGATAAGTAAATTCACCAACAGTTGTCTTAAACTTTTCTGTCTTCTTGCTGGAAGCAGAAGTAATCGAATAAACACCTTCGGGGATCAGACCATAATAAGACAAAGCCATTTCAAAAGAAACATAAGATGGAGAATAAATTTTATTAGCAATCAAAAAAAGCTTTTCCTCACTCAACTGCGTGTCTGCAAACATATAGTAACCACGGCGTATCTTCTTGATGTAACCCTTGTCTTGCCACTCATTTAAACGACGGCGGTAAAACTTCGGTTCTATCTTGCGGATATCCGTTATCGAAAAAACAATAAAGTCTTTTAATTGTTCCTTAAATTCATTATATTGCATACGTTTCTAAAAAAGGCTATTAATAACACTCTTTAGAAACATATTAACATATAATCCTAAATATTACAAGCCTACATATCCACTTGTCCCATAAATAGGATATTTGTTAATAAAATTCACTTTAAATTTCGAATTATTCAGGTACCAGCCCATATTGATTTGCTCTTGCCGTGGCTAATAAACTCCAACTGAGATTGTAGGAATAAATTCTGATCTGAAATACATAGCTACCCAACTGAATCAAAAACCACACCGGACCCTTGCGGGCTGGGTGTGGCGTTTGTAAATAAATATTACACTTCCTAAAAAACTCTGGCAACGCTCTGATAACACTACCCCATGTTAATGACTAAGCTTGAGCTTGGTCTTTTCAGCTAGTTTACTAATCCATCCCTCATGGCGATCCAGTCTATATTTGCTTACCGATAACTCTGTTCTCATGATTTCCAAAGAACCAGCCATTCCATCAAGTGTAACCGTGTGACTATCAACAACTTCTCGAATCCCAGTAACATCATCTTTGACATCCGACATGTCACTTTTTAGATACGAAATATCTACCTTAACACCTGACATATCACTCTTGAGACCCGAAACATCACTCTTAAGACTTGAGACGTCACCCTTCAAACCTGAGACGTCATTTTTGATATACAAGATATCGTCCTGCGTTCTTTGAATAGCCTTACTTAAAGGCTCAATTAAACGAACGCCTTCTTCTCTAAATATTGTCCTTATTTTCTCTGTTACTTCTGGCATAATATTTCCTCCCGTATGAGGAGTTTAACAAAAATATTTTTGTGTGGTCAATGAGGATAACCAAAAATTCTTGTGGATAAAAAATGCAGATCTTCCGCAATCTAAATTAACCGATATTTGGAGCGGGTAGTGGGAATCGAACCCGCGACTTCTCCTTGGAAGGGAGGCGTTTGACCACTAAACTATACCCGCATTTGTTTATAGGCTTCTTGTATCCAGCCCATAATTCTTCTATGTAAGATTACCCCAAATTTTATTTTTCCACAACTCTTGATTATTAAATGGGCAGTCCCATATTGCAATTTACGTTTTTTCAAAACTGATTTGTTTGTCCTGGTATCTATATGATTTTTAAAAAACTGGCTTAAGGGTATACCAGTAACTCCTGACCAATATACTTTAGTCTTGTCTTGGTCTATATCAGGATATGAATGGACCCTAATAGCGAGATTAGCTAATGGCACATCACAATTATTACTAAACCATTTAACAGCACTTTTAATTATTTCTGGGTTTGAGTTTACAACCCTAATATTATCATGAGTCTTTGAACCTTCACCCATATAAATAGCCAAACCTAACATCCACTTATCTCTTTTGGAAAGCTTACCTAATTCTTTTGCTGCAGCTATTTTAATCTCTCTTATACTCCTGATCTTAGCTTTTCTGCGCATAATAGCAGAACGCAACGGTCCTTCTTTTATGCTCTTTCTAACTTCTAAGTTTGGTCTGTACGGTAAATTACCAAGCCAATTACTAAGGGTGCTCTTAGATATCCCTGTTCTTTTTTGGATAACGCTGTATGACCAACCTTCTTTGCGCAGTTGTATTGCCTTTTGTTTTAAATATGATTTCACGCATCCTCCTAATTTCAACTTAAATAAAAACCGGGGGAACCGGAATTATTTTGGTCGGGAACCCGGGACTCGAACCCGGAACCTCTCGCTCCCAAAGCGAGCGCTCTAGCCAATTGAGCCAGTTCCCGTTAAAGTTTGGCCAGAAGTTTCTGGCCAAACATTTTCTAGTTATTCGCTTTTTACCGCTTCTTTCAAACTCTTGCCTGCTCTAAACTTTGGGACTTTTGTTGCAGCAATCTGTATTCTCTCTGTTGGATTCTGAGGATTTACTCCTGCTCTTGCTGCTCTGTTACTTACTGAGAACTGACCAAACCCAGTAATATTTACCTCATCTCCCTTTTTCAGAGTTTCAGAAATCACATCAACTAAAGTATTCAACATTCTCTCTGCTTCTGATCTTGGCAGAGCAAGCTTACCTGCAAGGTTTTCTATTAGTTCGTTTTTGTTCATTTCTTTTGTACTGTTTTTCTTAAAATAATTCCCCACTAGTATACCTCAAGCAGAGGCCTTTTGGCAACCACCTAATGCTTAGTTAATGAAGCAAGAACTTCTTTAACAAAAGCATTAATCCTAAGCCCCCAAATCCCGAAGCGCCCGCAATAGCCAATCCTTTACGAGCTCCGTTAGGACGAACTAACTCTTCTGTAGACTGTGCTTGTAAATCAACCACCCCGCTATTTATTAACTGCCCCAAAGCATCAGGTTGCTCAACCTTTAAAGAATCTTTGGTTGTTCCAAGGTTAGCTCTTTCAACATCTGTTGTTGTGTTTGTTGAAACGCTCTTGCTTGTCTTCGGTTTCTTTGCGCTAGTTTTCTTTGTTGTCTTTTTAGCACTCTTTTTTTCTTTGGTCTGTTTCTTTGCATCAGTGTTCTTTGCCTTAGTCTGTTTCTTAGTTGCTTTTTTCTTAGCCTTTTTCTTCTTGGTTGTTTGCTTTGGCTTTGTTGTACTCGTACTACTCTGAGACTGAACCTGTGTTGTTAATTCAGCACTCTCAACAGACTGAGCTTGAGCATGCATTGGAGTTTCTTTCGCTAAAGCAATGCTCCCTGTTAACAACACTGTTATTGCCATAAAGGCAATCGCAATATATTTCATGTTTACTCCCCTCTTTTAATGACAAAACAAAAAGACCTTCTTTTGGAAGGTCTTTTTGTTAGAAGTCGACTTTATTATACCTTCAAAGTCTCTTCAGGAAATAGTTTTTTGTAAAGAGTTCCCAACACACCGTTTACGAACTTACCAGATGATTCTCCACCAAATGTCTTTCCCAATTCAACCGCTTCGTTTATAGCGACTTTAGGAGGCACTTGTTTTTCAAAGATAAGTTCAAATATTCCGATGCGTAAGATATTTCTATCAACGACTGTGATTTGATCCAATGGCCATTCTGGAGCAGTCTCAATAATCGTTTTATCTATATCTTCAAGATTAGATTCAACCCCGACTAGCAAATCATAGATGAACGCAGTATCTTCCATTCCTGGAGCTAGCTGTTCAATGTTGTGCTTTGCTAGATCTTTAAGCTGTTCTTTTCTACCGTTAAAATCCCACTCATACAGGGTTTGCATTGCTACTGTTCGTGAGAGATGTCGGTTTGCCATGTTTCTCGGTTATTTAACTTTACGGACCTGACGTCCCTTGTAAAAACCACAGCTCTGACAAATCTCGTGCGTTCTTATTGGAGCGCCACAGTTTTTGCAAGCTACGTATACCTTTGCTTTTAAAGCGTGGTGAGATCTTCTTTGGTCTCTTCCTGATCTGGTCTTGTGCTTTTTTGGAACACCCATAGTTTTATGATTATCAAGTTAATATACAGGTTTCATTTTAAAACAAAAGACCCCATATGTCAACGCGCTCCTGAAAACACAGACTAGATCTAAACTAATATTCCTTTTTAACCTTCCTACTATTAATACGCAAAAAACATTAAAAATTCATTAACAAAGTATTAAATATACAAAACAAAAAGACTCGTGCCATAGAGCCTCATAAATAAATGCTCTTACACAAGCCTTTTGGGTTGCCCCCAATCCGTATGCACGAAATCAGGAGCCATAACTAATATTTTGTTTTAACTGGGAATATTAACTAAATATTGCTAGTTTGTCAAGGACCTAAGAAAGGGACGAAAAAAGCAGTCAACCAATGCGGTTGCTGCTTCTTCGCTTGCTCCCCAGGAAAACCTGGGGTTGCCCGCCCCGAGCGCCTCGGGGCGAGCTTCCCTGGTGACCCGGCGCCGCCTTGCTACTGCGCGGTGCCGCTGCCGTCGGACTGCGTGGCCGGCGCCTTGTCGATGCCCTGCTGCCCGCTGCCGTCGTCGTGCTTCACCGCGTCCAGGATGTCCATGATGGTGGGAAAAATGCTCGCCTGGGGCTTGCGGGTCCGCAGTCGGCCGGTGCTCGTGGTGGTCATCAGATGGTTCCTCCGAACGAGTTGTCCTTCGTATCTGGACCCTTGTGCCAGAACGAAAGGGTTTCCTACAGCCACTCGCCCTCTGGGCTTGTGTTGCTTCCGCTTCGCTCACGCGAGCGGCTGCAGGAGAATACTGTAGAAAAAGCATATTAACACCAAGGACTTACCATGTCAACCCTCCACAGAGGATCCAAAAGTGCTAGAATAAAACAGTAATGGCTATATACATTAAAAAAAGCAGTTTCCTGCAAAGAAAAGAGTCTCTTTTTATTCTTCTGTTTGTCATAACCTTAGGACTGTTCTTGTTTTTGAGTTATTTAACCCAGCGTGATGTTGATACCTACTCTTCTCTTTCTGATTGGATGCTTTTGATTGTTCTATTAATCCCTCTCGGTTACAGCTTGGCTAAACTTTTTGAAAAAAGATCTCATAGATTTTCAAGAGGAATCTGGGGTGAAGAAAGCATCAAAAAAGAACTTCTTCGCCTACCACATGACTTTTATGTTTTCCAAGACCTCTCTTTAAGACACGGCGGTGATATTGATTTTGCTGTTATTGGTCCAACTGGAATTTTTGCGATTGAAGTCAAAAGCCACTATCACCCAAACCAGGGACAAATGCATGCTTTTTTAAATCAATCACATCGTGGTGCAATGAAGTTAAAGCATTTCATTGATGCGTACTGCAGAAAAAAAATTTGGGTTAATGCGATCCTTGTTATGCCGAATATGCGCGATGGTGGTGTTAATCATGTTTCTGATGATGTTTCTTTTGTACATAAGGATGAATTAGTAAGTTTAATACTGAATAGCTATACGCATTCCATTACAGAACCAGGATATATCGCAGAGGTCATAAAGAAAGTTTAAATACATCTAATTTAAACACCCTAAAGAGCATTCTTTAGGGTGTTTTGTTGCGCTTGATTTTTTAAAACAGATGTGGCAATATGCAATGAAACCCCACGCAGTATCACGCAGCACCACTTCAACATGCGAGGGATCGCAGGAGGGACTATGTTCGGCAAGCGTGCCACGGTGGACACCGGACCAAGCACATGGACGATCGCGTTCGTCATCATCGTCTGCGCGCTTGTAGCCGGCTACTTCTTCGTCAACCAGACCCCGAAGCCGAGAGCGGCCGCCCAGACGCCGCCCGCGGCTGTCATCGACACGACGAAGCCGTGAAACCCCCGTGAGGCCCCCAGACTGCTTTTGTCTGCGGGGCCTCGTCGTTTTTAAAGGTTAAATTTACTCATTACTTGTCTACCTTTGTTTCCTGGGTGGAAAGCAAGCTCGTCTTTCTCTAACACTATGCTATCCTGAAGGTGTATTTTTTTTGTCTGAAATTTACCTGATATTTTTTCTAAGAAGTCTCCGAGTCTATTCTGTAGCATCTTTTCAAATATCTCTGTTACCTTCGCTGCTTTTGGAGTTGTGTATTTAACAATCTGTGGTTGAGCTAAGTATTCTTTAATCCAAGAAATGTTTGTTTTTTGAAATTCATAAATTTCTTCTCCTCCAAAGTATGGGATTAAAGAAATATATTCTACTGCTGAATATATATGCTGTTCCCTTTTTAAAAGTTTACCTTGTTCTATGTAGTGGTTTAAACAAAAACGATTTGCTGTTTTTTTGCCATGTCTTCTAACCCCAAAAATTTGAAAGTATGCACTTAGGAAAAGTCTTGCTAGCCAAATTCTGTTGGGTTTGGTTAAAACAAATAAATCAATATCACTTCCCTCTCTGGAATTGGTGATTGCTTCAGAACCACCAACAGCAAGACCTTTTATGAAAGGTATGTATTTAATTTTTGAAAGATATTTTTTTGTTCTTTTTAATCGTTTGGTTGCAAAGATGTTGTTTTTTAATCTTTGTTCTGAAATTTCACTTCTACCATTCAAGTAGTAGAAACCGTTTGTTGTTTGAACTTTGTCTTTTAAGTCTGTTTCTAGGATTGTTAGTATTTCTGAAACTGTTGCTTTAATACCTTTGTCTGCAAGCAAATATTTATGTATCTCTAAAAGCGTCAAAGGGTGATTTTGAACATCAAAGTATTTTATGGTTTTTAATATTTGTTCAGCTAGCATCTTTAAAATATATCTGTAATGTTGTCTGCTTCTAACTCTCTCCATTCATCAAAACCGTCTTCTTTGAAGAAGCGCATTCTGTGTGTTTTTTCTGTATCTGAAAAAACATATTCTGTTCTAGCGCTGTCCCCTTGTCTGTGGGAATAGTGCATCTTTTTTTCTAGGACCACAGGCTTTGTTTCTCGTATTAACCTGAATCTTCCTTTATCGTTTGTAAACTCTAGAATCTCCTGGGTCCCCTGTTTTACTAGACCGTCAGCTGTTTCTGCGGTTAAATCCTCTGTCCTTAAATCAACATCTCTAAAGGACTTTTTTGCATGTTCTATTAACATGTTCCATTTATCATCTTGCATAGATGCTCCTTGTTTAAGGCTTCTTTAAGCAGTATATCAAATTAATGGATTAAGTCTTGGGACTTAAATTTTTTACCTTTGACAACTTGTTTCTGGTTATGGTAGTTGTGGCATATAATTAGGGGGGATGGAAATATATGGATTTTAACGGATTTCTAAGTAAGATTCAATTTAAGTTTAAAGACAAGAACAAAGAGCTTTTAGAGCGTGCTTTTAAGTTTGGGGAATTGGCACATAAAGGGCAGAAACGATTTTCCGGAGAAGAGTATGTCATACATCCTCAAGAAGCTGCTTTGATTCTCGGAAGGATTTTTCCAAATGCAACGACTATAGCTGCAACACTTTTGCACGATGTTCCTGAAGACACTAAGGTTGGTCTTTTAGAAATTGAAAAAGAATTTGGAAAAGAGGTTGCATCTTTAGTTGATGGAGTAACTAAACTTGGAAAAGTGCGTTTAAGAAACAGCAAAGACAAGTATTATGTTGAAAATCTGCGCAAGATGTTTGTGGCAACGTCTAAAGATATTCGTGTAATTTTGATTAAGCTTGCTGATCGAATTCATAATATGCGCACAATTCAATATGTTAAAAAAGAAAAACAAAAAAGAATTGCGGAAGAGACTCTTGAAATTTTTGCCCCTATTGCAAACCGTTTGGGTATTGGAGAATGGAAGGACGAGTTAGAAGATACGGCTTTTGAGATTGCAAACCCAGAAGCATTTAAGAAAACAAAGGAAGTTTTGGAAGCTGCTCTTTCTGGAAGACAATCTGCTTTGAAGAAACTACAAAGAGATGTTTCAACTATCCTTAAAACCGAAGGAGTTAAGTTTGAAGATTTAAAAGGTAGGGTCAAGCGTGTTTACTCACTGTACAAGAAACTCCCTCGTTATGACGGGGATGTTAACAAGATTTATGATTTGATTGCTTTAAGAGTCATTACACAATCAACTGCAGACTGTTATGCAGCTCTTGGAGCTATTCATAAGCACTTACAGCCTCTTCCTGGCCGTGTTAAAGACTTCATCGCACTACCTAAACCAAATGGCTATCGCTCTATTCACACCACTGTTTTTGACTCTGAAAAGAATGTTTTTGAAATACAAATTAGAACTGAACAAATGCATGATGAAGCTGAGCGTGGTATTGCTGCTCACTGGGTGTATGAGGAAGAAGGCAAAAGTGATGATATTAACAGCTTTAAGGTTCAGTGGGTTGAAGACTTACAAAGTATGCAGGATGAGGTTAAGAATGCGGAGGATTTCTTGCAAGCTTTAAAGATTGATTTTTTCCAAGACCGTATTTTCGTCTTAACACCAAAAGGAGACGTTAAAGATCTTCCTGAGGGAGCAACCCCAATTGATTTTGCTTTTTCAGTCCACTCTGATCTTGGTTTCTTTATGATGGGCGCTAAAGTTAATGGCAAGATGGTAAAGATTGATCACGCGCTTCACAGCGGTGATGTTGTTGAGATTATTAAAACAAAAAAACCTGTAAAGATTTCACAGGATTGGTTAAAACAGGTTAAAACATCTAATGCAAAGCATAAAATACGGCACTACTTGAATGAAAACCAAAGTGGGATATTTAACACTTTAAAAAACTTGATTAAGAGAAAGTAAAAGAACCTCAGATGAGGTTCTTTTTTAGTTATTCACCTAATGTGTGTTTTGCGTATGACGGAGTGTGTTGAATTAACTCTTCTTCTTCAAACCAAATAGGAATCTCTTTTTCCGCATCCTCTACTGATCCTGATGCATGGATTAAATTCTTAACACCAATTTTCTTTACATCAGCATGCTTGAAAGAAATGTGTGAGTAGTCTCCTCGTATTGTTCCTGGAGCTGCTGCTTTTGGTTCTGTTGATCCAGCCATTTTTCTAACCAATTCAACTGCTTCTATTCCCTCAAAAACAATTGCAACAACAGGACCTGATACTAACATTTCAACTGTTACTCTCAAAACATCAGCGCCTTTTCTTTCACCAAGGTCGTGGTACTGTTTTGTCGCAATATCCTCGTCTGGTTGAACCATTTTCATACCAGCAATTTTTAATCCAACCCTCTCAAAACGCTGAGTTATTTCTCCCACCAATCCTCTGCTAACTGCGTCTGGTTTTAGTAAAACTAATGTTCTTTCCATATTTTTCTATTATTTAATTATTGCTTTGTTTATTAAAACAGGGGTCTTAGGAGCACCATCTTCTGTTCCAAAAGGACCTGGTTCTACGGGAACAGCGCCAATCTTCTTAACAACATCGAGACCTATGGTTACTTTACCAAAGATTGTGTACGCATTTGGAAGATCTTTTCGTGTATCTGTCATTATGAAGAACTGCGATCCATTTGTGTTTGGTCCTGAATTTGCCATTGCTACTACTCCTTCAACATACCCTTCTTTATATGAAGCTGTGTCTTGATTTAGTTCATCTTCAAATTTTCCGCCAAAGATACTTTCACCACCAGCACCTGTTCCAGTCGGATCCCCTGCTTGAATTACAAATCCATGCGAGACTCTATGAAATTTAATACCATCATAGTACCCTTTTTGGATTAAACAGACAAAGTTCTGAACTGTCTTTGGAACATCTTGATCATACAGCTTGATTGAGATTACACCCATGCTGGTTTGTAAAACTGCTGTTTTGTTTGCAATGTCTACAGCTGGTTTAAACTTACCGTTGCTGTCTTTTTGTGATGCATCAGCACATGGATTGCTCTGATTCTCAGCTTGCTTGTTTTCTGTCTGACTAGCCATATCTTTTACTTCCTCTCTGCTTCCCCCTTTATTATTCTTAACGATTATTACTACAGCAGCAATGACGATTATTGCCGCAATTACACTTGAAATTTTAACTGCTCTTGTCATCTTGTATTTTGCTTAATTACTTGGGTATTTTAACAAACTATTAAACATCTTTCAACTTTCGCATTAAAGCTCTGTAGAAGAGAAAAATACCTATGTATGCCAGGATTAAAACGCTTGCTTGAATCTTAAAATTTAAGGTTGAATATTTGAATGAAGAGAGTGTTGAAACAACAAACAAGCAATAGTTTAAAGGGATCAAAAGAATTTTTGCAATCAAAAAACCTATCAAAGGAAAACAAACCAAGTACCCTAAAGCAAGACAGATCGGAAGAATTGGAAGAATTAACAAATTAGAAAGTGGAGCAACAACTGAAAACTGTTGAAAATAGTAAAGGGTTAATGGGACTGTAACAATTTCAGCAGCCAGGGTTGTTGCAATAATGCTCCTGATCTCAAATCTTTTTGGAATATGTATTTTTTCAAGAAGGATTTCAAGTGGTGGAACAAAAAACAATATTCCAAGGATTGAAAGAAAAGAAAGCATAAACCCAATGTCATACTTTATGATTAAAGGATTAAGAAAAACCAAAGCTCCCGCTGTAAAGGCTAATGCTGGCAGGAGTGCATATTGTCTTCCAAGACTTTTTCCAAAAACAAAGATTCCTGACATTAAAGCTGCTCGTATAACCCCAGCGGCAAAATCAGCCATTACAATATAAAGGAAAGCTACCGCTAAACAAATGATCCAAGCCTTCTTTTTACCAATGTATGCACCTAGTTTGTTGCAGAAAAGAAGGATTAAAGTGAGTGTAAATCCCGACACCGCGATTATATGCGCCAAACCTGCTTTGGTAAACTCTGTAATTGTTTGTTCTGAAAGCAACTCTTTTTGTCCCACTAGCAAGGAAACTAAAAGACCCGCTTGTTCTTTAGGAAGCTTTTGTTGAAATTGTTTGTAGACCCAGTGTTTAAATTTTAAACTCCAGAATATTGCTGGATTAGAGTTTAAAGTAAAACCATTTGCTTTTGTTAGGACAAAGATTTCTGGAGATGAAATCTGAGCATAGATATTTTTTGATTGAAGATATCTTTTGTAGTTGAAATCATCATCGCTTCTTGGTTCTTTTATCTTTCCACTTACAAAAACATGATCTCCGTAGAAATACTGGTCTCTTGAAAAAAACGTTGTTAAAAGCATCTGATCAAACCCCTCAGGCTTTAGGGTTATTCTTTTAAACCTTTGTTTGTATATTTCAGGGTCTTTTGTAATTGTTGCTTTGAAGAAAGCTTTTTGGCCATAGTATTTAGAATATGTACTAGTTTCCCAAGAAGAAACCTCAGCTTTCAAAAAACCAAGCAAGAAGAAAACAAGAAATATTGCAAATATTTTTAATCTCCTCTCTTTAATCTTAAAAGAACAAAACAACCCAAACACAAAAAGAATCAACGGAAGTATTATCCCCGTCTGTTTGCTAACTCCCAGGAAAGAACCTAGAAGGAAAAAACTACTTCCCCAAACAAAGATGCTAGACTTGTTCATTTTGCAAGTCTAGCATCTTGAGATTAAATATTTCTTAACTATTTTAAAAGTTTTTTTAATTCCTTTGGAAGGTCTTTTTGTTTAACGGTCTTTTGTTTTCTTGTTTTTAAGTCTCTTAAGGTAACTGTTCCTTTTTTTGCTTCTTCTAAACCAAAAAGTATTCCATATGGGATGTTTTTTGCTTCTGCAAAAGCAAACTGCTTTTTCATTTCTGAAGGAACATAGTAAAACTCTGAATTAATACCAGCTTTTCTCAAGTCTGAAACAATCTTTAAGTATTCTTTTTGAAGAGATTCTTCCATGTTTAAGACCAATACTGAAACAATGCCTTGTTTTTTAACTAAACCAAGGTCTTCCATTGCTGCAAACAAACGATCAATACCAATTGAAATACCAACAGCAGGAACATCTTTTCCCGTGAAAAGTTTGATTAATTTGTCGTATCTACCTCCCCCAGCAACTGAACCATATTTTCTTGAGTCTATTGTTTCAGTAATGATTGTTTCAAAGATTGTTGAAGTATAGTAATCAAGACCACGAGCTAAAGAAAGATCAATCTCAACGTTTCTTATTCCAAAAACTTTTAAGGCTGTGAAAACACTGTTTAATTCATCAAAGCCTTCTTGTCCTTGAGGTTGTTTAAGGATGTATTTGTTTATGAATGCTTTTAGGGCACCTATATCAGGAACTTTTGTTGAGGCAAGGGTAATTAAGCCTTCAGCTTCGTTTAAGCTTAAACCGACTTTTTCTTTTAATTCTAAAACAACTGCTTTAGCCCCCACCTTATCCAACTTGTCTATGGCTCTTATCGCATCTAGTATCTTGTCTTCTGAAACCCCTGCTGTCAGCATTATCGCATTCAATATTTTTCTGTTGTTTACTTTAACAACAAATTTCTTTATACCCAGCTCTAAGAAAATCTGTTCTACCATAGCAATACATTCAGCATCTGCAACACCAGCAGGTGCTCCAACAACATCAACATCACATTGATAGAACTCGCGATATCTTCCTTTTTGTGTATTCTCTGCTCTCCACACTGGAGCAATCTGATATCTCTTGAAAGGCTTTGGCAGATCATTTTGGTATTGTGCTGAAACTCTGGCAAGAGGAACCGTTAGGTCATATCGCATAGCAACATCTCTTTCGCCATTGTCTTTGAAGCGATACATTAATTTCTCGCCCTCTGCTCCGTATTTACCAGCTAGAATGTCTTCATACTCTAAAACAGGCGTTTCTAATGGCTCAAATCCAAAACGCTCAAAGACTGCTTTGATTTTTGAAAACATGATGCTTCTTGGAATCTGATCTGTTGGCAGATAGTCTCTGAAGCCCTTTAGATTTCGTGGTTCTATTAATTTCATATCTGTATTTTAACAGAAAAAAACCGGCTTTGAAACAGCCGGTCTTTGTATTCTCTTTAAGTTATTTCTTCAAGTAAGAAACAACAACTGAGGTTTGGGTGTCTTTTTCAAGCCTGCTTATGACTACGTTAACTTCTCCGGAGGCATCTTTCGCATAGATTGATGAAACAACCGGTCCTTCTGACTTGTTTACAACCTCATACTTATTCTTTTCAAAGAAAGATATGTATGCGCTGTATTCATCTTTAACGCTCTTGTCTGTCTTAAAGCTTGCTGTGTATTGATTCTCTGTCTCGTACTTTATGGTGTAGCTGGATTGGGTCTCTACCGAGCTATCAACTATTAATGCTTGTGGGAAACCAGAAACGATTTTGCCCTTAGGCGCATCAGTCCTGTTTATGCTTGGCTGTTCTGCTTGCTTGTTTTGTTTAGCATAATTCTTTAACAAAAGCATTGATATTAAAGCGATTGCTAAAAGAACCACTAAACCAACTAATATTTTTTGTTTGTTTTCCATCATTTTTTTGTTTCTCCTCTAATGTTTTCTAGTGATGTTAGTATATCACAATTAAAAATCTATGCCCCTAATTGCCATGATTCCCTTGTAATATGGATGCTTAATCATTTTTACTTCGGAAACCAAATCTGAAACCTCTATTATCTTTTTGAAAGCCTCGTGTCCAGTGTATGCAAGGTGTAATTCTTTAGGTTTTTTAGAAATGAGGTTGAGGACTTCTTTTTCAGTTATTAGTTTAAGTTCAAGCGCAGAAATTAGTTCATCTAGAATTACGAGCTGATATTTTTTAGACTTGAATATTTTCTCTGCTTCTTTTAATCCTTGCTTTGCGGCTTTAATATGAATCTCTCTTTGTTTTTTGTCGCCTAATATTCCAACAAATCCAGCTCCAACTTGTTTGCTTTCAATTTTACCTACCTTTTTTGTTTTTGTTGCGTTGAAATACAAGAACTCATTTGAGACAGGCCATTCCCCGCTTTGTAAACGGTTTCCTTTTTTTGGTTGTTTTGCTTTAACAAACTGCAAGATTGAAACATTCATTAAAGCACCAGCAGCACGAACAGCAAGACCCATAACTGCTGTGGTTTTTCCTTTTCCTTTTCCGTAGTAATAAATGTTTAGGCCTTTGGACATAATGGATTTGAATAATTATCTATGTTTAATCTTTATTTAATTTGAGTTTGTTATGATTTGTTCCTGGGCCTAAAAGCTTCAGGTGAACAGTGTAGACCTAACATTTTACACGCGGGGTTCGATTCCCCTGGGGTCCACCAAAATATTGACGTTCTACAATTGTTTTGCTACATTGTCTTTGTTAGGTCTACGTTCCCTAAGAACTCGTGTAAATTCTCTAGCCCCGAGCAATCGGGGCTTTTGATTACCCAAACAAGTCTCTTGGCATTTTGGGCTTGCCTTGTATCTCAAAGCTTTTTTGTTTAGAAGCGCTCCCCGACTTTATACTAATCAAACTCTTAGGGATTTCTAGTTCTTCAGACAAAAGCTCTATGATTGCTTTGTTAGCCTTCCCTTCTATTGGTTCTTCATGAATCCAAACTTCGACTTCAGTATTGGAAATTTTCTTGAGCATTCTTTTTTTAGATTTAGGATGAGCTTTTACTTTTAGGATCATTTTAGTAAAAAGAAAATCGCCTCTAAGGCGATTTCTTTAAGTTCTTTAATTAACCGCACTTAGAATATCCGCAGACATCACATTTCATACATCCCTCTGCCATAACAAGCATTGAAGAACAATCTGGACAAACCGGCGCATGACCATAGTCTGCCATTGAAACCTTTTGTTGTTTAGGCTGAAACTCCGCAACAGAACTTACTTCTACCGGTCCTTCTGAAACTGTCATTTTGACTTCTTCTTTTAAATCGAGTTTTGCTGGTTCTGCTTGTTTGAATTGGAGTTGTAAGCTTTGCTGTTTGCGATTGATGTGCTTTTCCATGGTCTTTGCAATACCATCAGGCAATGAATAAATTATCTCGCCTTGGTTAAATGCAACCTCAGTACTTCTAATTCCCTTCAACTGTTTGATTATTTCCTCTACAGCAACGCCTGATCTTAAACTTAAGGAAATCATTCTGCATAGAGCTTCTGATTGAGCTGCGAAAAAACCACCAGCTTTACCAAGCTGTGCAAAGACTTCAAATGGTCCATGCTCATCTTCGTTTATGGTTACAAAGAGCGAACCATACGGCGTATTTAATTTGTATGTTGTTCCTTGCATCTCAATTGGACGTTCCCTTGGTACAACTTCAAATTTAGTTCCGTTTTGAATGAGTTTTTTAACCAAGAACTTGTGGTCACCAATTTGTAAGAGATCTTGTCCTTCTTGAACAATTTGAGTTACTTGTGTTTCAATCTTTGCTTTTGCCTCTAGTTGTTCCTGAACATCTTTACCAAGGTTCTTTGCATCTGTTGCTAAGATTTGTTCATCTCTTGAACCATCACGGTAAATGGTTCCACCTTTGCAACCAAGGTCATACATCATCTGGTATAGCTTTTTAGTGTCTTCTACAGTGTAGTTTGAAGGGGCATTACAGGTCTTTGAAATTGCTGAGTCTGTCCAACGTTGAACTGCTGCCTGAACTCTAACGTGGTCTTCAGGAGCAAGGCTCATTGCAGTAACAAAGTATTCTGGAAGTTCTTGTCCTGGATTTTGATCCAACCAGTCTTGAGCTAGTTTAATCTTTTCTTCATGAACACCAAGTCTGCTCTTTCTAAAGTATGTCCATGAGAAGAATGGTTCAATTCCTGTTGATGTTCCAACCATTGTTCCGATTGTTCCAGTTGGTGCCTGAGTCATTATTGTTACGTTTCTGACACCATACTGTCTGACTAATGAACGAATATATTCAGGCATTGCTTTCATGTATCCGCTTTCTAAGAATTTTTCAGCATCAAATTGAGGGAAAGATCCTTTTTCACGAGCGATTTCTACTGATGTTTCGTAAGATGTAACTGCAATGAATTGATAGAGCTTGTCGATGAATTGAATTGCTTCATCACTTCCATATCTAATTCTTAATTTAATTAACATCTCTGCGAGTCCGATTGTTCCCATGCCAACTCTTCTTTCAGACATTTGTTGTTTGAAGTTCTCATCAAAAAAGTATGGTGTTGCATCTATGACATTGTCCTGGAAACGAACTGCATACTTTACTGTTTCTTTTAATTTCTGCCAATCAACTTCATTGTTTGAAAGATGTTTTGCAAGATTAACATGTCCTAGGTTACAAACACCCCAAGCAGGAAGTGGTTGTTCACCACAAGGATTGGTACAAGGCAATGCTGCGTAGTAGTAAGAATTTGAAAGATAGTTTGCGCGATCAATGAAGTAAACACCAGGTTCTGCTGAAGACCATGCTGAGGAAATGATTTGATCCCAGATTTCTTTTGCTTTCATTGTTTTATGAACAACGACTTTACCACCAAGTTTTTGCCATGCTTTAATATCACCTTGTGTATTAGCCCACTCTGCTTGGTACAAAGGATCTGATGTGTCTGGGAAAACTAAATCCCAATCAGCATCATTTTTAACAGCTTCCATGAAATCATCAGTAATACCAACAGAAATATTCGCGTTAGTTATTTTTCCAGCTTCTCTCTTCGCATTGATGAAATCAACAATATCAGGATGCCAAACGTTTAGAATGAGCATTAAAGCGCCTCTTCTGCTGTTTGAAGTGTAAACACCACCACCACTGAGCAAATGGACATCTTCAACCTCAAAGTCATAAACATCGCTTTTACCAACCGATTTGATTGCGGTAATCGTGTCAGGAATGGTGTGCATGATGTCATCAAGATATTGGGCGGCAGAATATTGTTCGACAGTATTCAAACGTTTTTGGATGTGTACAAGTTGATTAAAAGAAACCTGCGGAGATGTGCCATCATAGATTCCCTGACGGTCCTTGCTACGCACACCGACAGCAGCTAAAATTTCTGACGGGTAAGTATTAAACATATCGCGCTTGCCATTGAAGTCAGAACGCTTGGCAGTAGAAACCAAATCTGCAAAACGCTCTTTAAATTGATTTCCAGCAACACTTAAACGATAGATTGTTTGCCAACCTTGTTCTGTTCGATCAGTTGCACGAATAGCAGACAAGACACCGTTTGCAGCTAAAAGCTGTTGCACGTCTGTGAGCATTTCACGACTTATGCTGTCAATACCATAACCACCCTTTGCTCCACGGTTGCAACCGTCAGCGTCAAAATACCCGGCTATGAATGACCCAGTCACGCTGGTCGGTGAGCGAAAAATGCTTTCTGGCACACGAATATCTTTTGCTTTAGATTTGAGTAAACCATTTTCTAAGAGCCACTCAATTACAATGCGAGAATACAAAGAAACGTTTTGGCAAGCACCGTCGCCTTTTTCAATTACTGCATCAACACCAAAAAGATTTTGGATCGCATCAACAATTCTCTGACGAATTTCAGGGTATGTATCGGCGGTTGCCATTTTAACAGCTTTAGGAGCAGACCAATTTACTTTTTTACCCCAACTCACATATCCATCACCCAACATATATCCAACAAGGTATGCCAAATCTTCATTGAGCATTTCAGGAAGACGAACATCAGTATTTAAGGTCGTACTCATTACAGAACGCTTGTAATCACTTTTCTTAAGCGACACATAATTTTGACCAGTAGCATTGCCAAGCAACAACAAGATGTCGTCTCCTTGCTTCAAATTTTTTAAAGCAGTTGTTTCAACTCGGCCGTTTAATAGTACTGCGACCTTATGATCTGCTGTTATCTCGGTGCTAAATCCACGCTCAGTTGTTACTTCATAAAGTTCTTTCACGCCATTTCTGAATTTAGCTGTTATTCGACGCATACCTTTATGGGTTTGGGCGTATATTGCTTCTCCTGCTTCAATACGGTCAGCCAATTCTTTTGCAGGAACCAAACCAACATTGGTTGCAATTCTTTCATTCGGTCCAAAACAACCACCCTGTTCAATTAAACCCGTAACAAAGCTATACAAAGAAGCCCAAGAAACAGAACCAGAAGATCTTCCATTAACACCTTTAACATATGCGTATCTTGGTCTCAACGTAGATACGTTTATACCAACACCGCCCCCTCGGGACATGATTTCTGCCATTTGTCTGAGTGTGTCAAAAATACCACCACGAGAATCCTGAGGACATGGTATGACATAGCAGTTGTAAAAAGTTAGGTTTTGACCGGTTCCTGCACCAGTAAAGATTCTTCCTGCTGGAACATATTTCCAGTCATCCATTAGTTCTCTAAATTTCCCCTGCCATTCATTTTGTTTTTCTGGAGTTTTCTCAACGCTTGCAATATGACGAGCTATGCGCTCAAACATTTGTTCAGGAACTGTTTCCAAAGGTTTGTCTACATGCTCTATTGCGCGTTTCTCTACTGTGCCATCGCGCAAGGTTACTTCTACTTGTTTGCTAAACCTATCAACTTCCTTAACTGTTCCAATTTCTCTCTGTCCTGTTTTTAAATTAACATTGATGACAACAGTATCTCCTACTGCCAATGTTTCTTTTTTAGCATCTTTAACTGCATAACGATCTAGAAAGATTTTTTCTCCGAGTTCGGATAGTGCGTTCTTGGTTCTGATTTGTAAGTTTTCACTCATGGTTTTTAATTGTTTTCTGTTATTGGTTATTAAAGTTTTTGCAGTTCTGCTTTGAATTCTTCAATGTCTTCAAACTGTTTGTATACTGATGCGAATCTTACGTAAGCAACCTTGTCGACCTTTTTAATCTTTTTCATGACTATGTCTCCAATTTGCTCTGTCGTTATTTCCGGATCTGCAACTTTTTGTATCTCCTGCTCAATCTGTGATATTAGTTTCTTGAAGTTTTCTTCTGAGACTGGTCTTTTTTCAAATGCCCTCCTAATTCCCCGCTCTAGTTTGTCTCTAGAGTAGAGTTCTTTAACTCCATCTCTTTTTACAACTGTTAGATCTAAAATTTCAACTTCTTCGTATGTAGAAAAACGAAAACCACAGGAATTACATTCTCTTCTGCGGCGAATTGCAACACCATCTCCAGCAACGCGGGAGTCAATAACTTTTGTGTCTTCGTGATTGCAGTTTAGGCAGCGCATGGTCTTAAAATTTAGGTAATATTTCCTTTTTTGAGCCGATGATAACTAGCCCTTAGCTCCAAATAAGGTTAAAAACAAACCGGGGAACATTAAGAATGTGCTTTTGTCTTTGTTTCAGGACACTATATCTTGTGTTCCTAAAAACATCTTAGCACCATATGTTGTGGTAGGCAAATATATCAAAAATCCAATAATTTCAACCTTTTTAAACAACTAAATCAAGTTTATCCACAATCACTAAAAAACAGCAGGCTCTGGTACAAAATCTGCACCAGAGCCATAGCCTGTTTCTTTCATCCGTCCTCCTCCAGGGACGGTTTTTCCTCTTGTCGATTGTTTGTTACTGGTTCGCGTGCTTCTCGGCTTCGCGGTCGAGGTACTCCACGATCTGGTCGTAGGCGGACTGGGTGGATTCACCAGCAGCCAGGTAGTAGGAGAAGACTTCAGTGACCGTGAAGACGGGGTGAACCTTGTACCCAGCAGCCTCAAGCCGCTGTCTGCCGCCCTGTTCCCGGTCGATCAGGACGGCGATATTCTGAACGATGAGACCGGCGCGCTGCAGGATGTCGATCGCACGAAGCTTGGAATCAGCCTCGGTGATCAGATCGTCGACCAACAGAACGGTCTGCCCGTCATGGAAGTCACCATCCACGAGATCACCAACCCCGTGCCCCTTCGCCTGCATCCGCGGCGACACCTGTCCGCGATGCATCAGCAGGGACAAGGCTGTCGAAAACGGTGTACCGGCAGTTGGAATGCCGGCGATGAGTTGGAAAGCACCACCATCAATATCCTCGATGATCTTCTCCCTCATCATCTGTGCTGCCATGTACAGGGTCGCCGGGTGCGACTGGACCCGCCGCAGGTTGAAGTAGAACGGCGAGAGTGGGGCATCTGGGTTACGCTCGTGAAGCGCAAGCCGAAACCCCTTGCCCTCTGGCGACTTGTCGACGCCCATGATGGCGCCAAAGGCCCAGAGGGAGTCTAGGAAGCTTGTCACAGCTTCGTTCTGCCACCTTCCCCCAGTTACTATCATCCTTCCTCCTCCGGTTGGTGTCAGAACTCCACGTGCTTCTCAGTTTCCGCGAGCAGATTCTCGAACGTAGCCACTGGGTCCTTCGCCATCGTGACTTCGCTTCCGACAACGATGCGCGTTGCACCGTTGTTGAAAGCATCCCATGGCGTAGTGATGCGCTTCTGACCCCGAAGGTCGCTACCCGGCATACGAACACCGGGAACCAGCAGACCGATGCCAGGGTACATCTCGTGAAGCGTCGCGACTTCTTCCCCGGAGCAGACCAGATTGCCAACCCCGCTCTCGAGCGCGTATTTGGCAAAGATCTTGACCTGCTCAATCGGCTCACGCCCGTAGAGCGCCAGGCAGTTCATCCGATTGATCGAGGTGAGCAAGGTCACAGCAATGATCTCCGCTGGACCGTGCTCAAGCGCAGCCTTGATGGAATCAAGGCCGCAGCTGGCATGGATTGTGAGTGCAACTGCACCCGCCTCGCGCACCCGCCTCGCGCTTGCGCTCATGGTCTTGGGGGTGTCGCTGAGCTTCAGGTCTGCGAGCACCCTGACGTGAGCACCGCCGGCCGCAAGACGCAACATCGGTACCGTCTGCTTTCCACTCTCGACCCAACGATCGTTGACCTTGAACGACCATGGAAGAAGATCATTGTGAGCAAGTGCAGCGATCAGCTCACCGATCTGATCCGGTTCCATATCGTCAAGAGCCAACACCATACGGTTAAGCAACATCAGTTTGTCCAAGAGTCCTCCGTGTCAGACTGTGAACCTACTTGTATCACGGCATGTACCGCGACATATAAAATTAACATAAGGTACGGGTTTTGCCAAATCCTTTGGACAAACAAAAAACGCCTCGGTTTGCGTAGAAGTCCGTTGCGTTCTTTGTTTTGAATTGTTGCTTAAAATTATCCCTGCACCCTCCGTCTAGATTCGATCCGAGCTCCCATCGCGCAGATCATCTACTCTCTATTGTCCAACAAAATATGCTGGGTTGTAATATACGGCACCAAGTACTGCTCCTTGAGTGTAACTCTGCACTTGTGGTGCTAAAGCAGTTTGTCTTGATGAACCATAGTGATATCCATCAAGTCCCATAAATGCAACTACCGCTGGCTTTATTTCGGTAGCAACAAAGTTTAAGGAATCTTGAACATTAAAAACCACTTTGTTTATGACCTGGTCTAAATTCTGTGAAATTTGAGCAGGACCAAAGAAGTCAGGGAATGCGCGCTCCTCGCCGTAAAAAGATGCGTTGCTATATGATACAGCAAACAAGAAAAGGTTTGCTGCTAAAGCAACAACTAACAACGGCATAATAATGTGCGCGTCTGATTGATAGACTTTAGTCTTTGTTTTCATTTTTCTTTTTTGTTTTTGTTTCATACCCTTTATTCACTAGATCTTTGGGAACAAAGGATCGGTAATCGACCAATCAAAAACTCTAAGGTTTTCTTAGAGTTTCTAACTTTACATATCTATTATATCACAAAATTTCGTTCTTGTCTAGAGTTTTTACTTCATTTTTTTTCTGATGAACGCAGGAATGTCTAACTCATCTGTTTCTTCATCAACGACTGGCGCTGTTCCTGAAAAAAATGGTTTCCTAACTTCTCTCGCTTCTGGAAGAACTTGTTTTTCTTGAACCACTCTTGGTTCTTCTACTTTTTTTGGTTCAATTTTTGGTTCTTCGTGCTTTTCTACTTTTTTAAAGATGTCTTCTCTTTTAATATCATCCATTTTTCTAAATTCTCTCATACCACCACCGAGCTGTTCATCAATTTCTGACAAACGAATTGTGCTTGGTTTTCTTTGCATCTCATCAAAACCTGTTGCAATGACTGTAATCTGAACTTCATCAGTCATGTCTTCGTTAATAACTGCGCCGAATTTGATTTTTGCTTCAGGATCAACGCTCTTTGTAATGATCTTAGCTGCTTCATCAATTTCAAACATTCCAAGGTTGGTTCCACCTGTGATATTAAACAAGACTCCTTTAGCACCATCGATTGCTAATTCTAATAATGGCGAATTAATTGCGTTTCTTGCGGCTTCGATTGCTCTGCCTTCACCAGATGCTCTGCCAATACCCATTAAAGCAGTACCAGCATCTTGCATTATTGTTCTAACATCCGCAAAGTCAGCGTTAACAATACCGTGTGTTGTAATTAAATCGGAGATTCCTTGTATACCTTGTCTTAGTACATCATCAACTGTTTTGAAAGCATCTATTAAGGATGTTTTTTTGTCGATGATCTGTAAGATTCGATCGTTTGAAATTGAGATTATTGCGTCAACTTTGTCTTTTAGATTTGAGTAGCCTTCTTCTGCAACGTCTCTTCTTTTTGTTCCTTCAAATGCAAAAGGTTTTGTAACAACAGCAACTGTTAAGACGCCGTGTTCTTTGGCTAGCTCTGCAATGATTGGTGCTGCACCTGTTCCTGTTCCTCCACCTAAACCACAAGTAATGAAAACCATGTCAGCATTTTCAATAGCTTCAAATATATCATCGTGTGATTCTTCCGCTGCTTGTCTTCCTTGGTCTGGATTCATTCCAGCACCAAGACCTCTTGTGATTGTTCTTCCGATGTGAACTTTTTTATCAGCTTTGGAATTGTGTAATGCCTGCGCGTCTGTGTTTATAGCAATGAACTCAACACCATTAATACCAAGTTCCATCATTCGGTGAATTGCATTTGTGCCTGAACCACCAACACCTAACACTTTGATTCTGGCGTAGGTCTCAATTTTAGGTTTAACTTGCATCTTTTTCTTGTTTAAATTCTTTTTCATTATGGCAAAAACTTCTTAAACAGCTTTTTTAGAGGATCCAATTTTGCATTCTGTAATATATCAAATCCAAACTTTGGTGCTTTAGCACTACCATGATGGTATTCAAAAGCCCAAAGAACTAGACCCACTGCTGTTGCGTATGCAGGGTCCTCCACCCGGTCAATGATTGTATTTACGTTTGCGGGAACTCCAAGTTGTACTGGTAATCGAAGCTGCTTTTTAGCTAATTCTAGTATGCCCGGAAGATTTGCGCCAGCCCCTGTGAAAACAACCCCGGCCGGCAGTTGTCCGTCTCTATTTATGGTCTTTAATTCTTTGTTTACTAGATCAAAGATTTCTTCAAGGCGAGCTTCTGATATTTCAGCAACATGGTGTCTTGAAACACGCTCTTCTTCAGATGAATCAATCTCAGAAAGATCTATTTCTTCGCTTCTGTTTACTTCTCTTGGTATTGCATGAGCATATCTTTGTTTAACTTTCTCTGCTGTTTCGATTGAAGTTCTGAGGCCAATCGCAATGTCGTTTGTAATATGTGCTGAACCAACAGGAACAACTGATGTGTGCAAGAGTTGTCCTTCTTCAAAAACAACTAAACCTGTCGTGCCACCGCCCAAATCTACTAAAGCAACGCCAAGTTCTTTTTGGCGCTTTGTTAGTACTGCTTGAGCTGCGGCAAGAGGTGCTAAAACCATGTCGTTTATCTTTATACCAGCTTGCTGTATTGCTTTAGTTAAGTTTTTTATGAATGGTGCTGCTGCCTGAACTATGACTGTATCAACTTCTAAACGAATACCTGTCATACCGAGCGGATCTTTTATTCCTGTTTGTCCGTCAACAACAAAATTTTTAGGTATGACGTGTATTATTTCCCTGTTCGCTGGAATTGAAATCGCTTGTGAAGCGTCTATCACTCTTATGATGTCATTTTCCATGATCTCACCATCAGCTCTGGAAACTGCAATGACTCCATGTGATTCAACTGATGAGATATGTGCTCCACCAATTGCTACTGTTGCCTCGGTAACAGCAATACCTGTCATGCGTTCAACTTTTTCAAGTGCTTGAGAAATTGTTGAAACAGCTTCATCAATGTCAATGATAACTCCCTTTCTGATTCCAGAAGATGGTGTTTCGCTTACTCCGATGATGCTTGGAACTTTGGATTCTTCATCAATCTTTCCGACAACTACTCTAACGTATGATGACCCTATATCCAAACCTACAAGATATTGTTGTTGTGGCATTTGTTTTTTTTAACTAAGCTTTTCTTTCAAGATTTTTGAAATTAAAGAACCGTCGGCTTTACCTTTTAACTTAGGCATTACTAAAGCCATGGCCTTACCAAACTCAGAAGCTTGGAATGTTTGCCCTGCTAATGCTTCTGTTATGATCTGTGTTACTTCTTGTTCTGAAAGCTGAGCTGGTAAATATTTTTGTAGAACTGTGATTTCGCTTTGTTCTTTTTCTGCTAGCTCTGGTCTGTTCCCTTGTGTGTACGCGGTCACTGAGTCTTTTCTTTTTTTAACTTCAGAACCGAGGACTGAGATAATATCTTCGTCTGTGGAATCTTTTCCCTTAGCTATTTCTTCGTTTTTGATGCGTGCTCTAAGCATTCTTAAAGTATCCAGTGTTGTCTGGTCTTTTGCGATCATTGCTGCTTTTAAGTCTGCGTCAATTTGTTCTTTTAACATGAGGGTTTAATATCTACCGTACTTTTTAATAGGTAATTTACCTGATTTTTTTAACTCTTCTCTTTTCTCTTTTAAATCAGCGCGTCTACGAGCGTCTTCTCTGACAAATCGCTTGCTTTTTACTGGCTCGAAAAATCTTGTTTTTCTAGCACGCACTAAAACACCGCTTTGTTGTATTTTGCGGTTAAATCTTCTGAGTAAACTTTCGAATGACTCGCCTTCTTTCTTTTTAACTTCTACCACTACTGTCACCCCCTTCTAAGGATGTAAAAACTGATTAAAACTGATATGAATATACCCCAAATATGGGCTTTGGTCAAATGAGCGATTCTCTTTAAAACAAAAATGCCGCCCTATTATGGCGACATTATTTCTTCTTTGCTAAACTCGGTCGTTCTCTAGATTCCCTGCTACAAGATGTAGATGCAAGTGTGACACGTGCAGGTATTTCCCAATGTTAAAAACCAATTTGTAATCTTTTATGCTTTCTAGCTCAGCAATTTCCCTTGAAAGAACAAGTAAACGTCCTAAAGTATCAGCATCTTCTTGGGAAACATGTGCCATTGAAAGAATATGTTTTTTAGGGATTAACAAAAGATGTGTTTCTGCTGATGGAAACTTTGAGGGAAAAACCAAAAAATCCTGATCTTCAAATATGATTCGTTCAGTTGGTTCTTCTTTGTTTACGATTTTACAAAATACACATTCTTCCATGCTATTTCCCCAATCTTTTTTTAACCTCTTCAATTATTTGGTCATATCTAAAAACTTCCTGCATTCCTGATTTAACATCTCTTAGAATAACCATGTCATCCATAGCTTCTTTTTGTCCAATGATTAAAGCAATCATGGCTTTTGATCCCTCTGCTAGTTTAAGTTGATTTTTGACACCCTCTCCTCCGAAATGATCATGAACTGAAACCTGTGCATCCCAAAGTTCTGAGAATAGCTTTATGGCTTTCTTAGAAGCAAGATCACCAAGTGGTGCTAAGAAAACCTCTGCTTTTGCTACAGCTAATGTTTCGATCTGTTCTTGTTTTTGTTCTTTAACTGCTTTTTGTAAACTTTCAATGTTTGAATGAAAACCAAAACAAACAACATTTTTGCCGGTCAGTTCTTTATATATCTGATCATGGTATGCTCCCTCTCCTAGAAATCTGTCTACTGTTCCTGTTGGAGTTGTTTCTGTGTGTTTGAAAGCAAAGGTTGTTTTAGATGTTCCTTTTTTTCCAGCAAGCATTGGATTTAACGCGTACATTATTCCCAACTCATCTAATCCTTCTAAAACATTTGTAAGATGTTTGTGGCAAGCAGTGTCTAAGAAATCCACTGATTGTGGAGCGTCTGTTGCAACGGTTTTGCACTCTAGGTTGTTGCATCTGAAAACCTGCATTGGGAACTCTTCAATTGCAGCCACACAATCATTGCAGAGTTCATATTTCTTGCTTTGTAAGTATCCGGTTAATGCTTCCTCGTATTGTCCTTTGCAAGCTTCGTCACCCAAGCTGTCTATCTCCAAAGAAACATTTTGTAAACCTATTGCTTTGAAGAACTTCCAAAGCAAGCTAATCATCTGAACCTCGTTTAAAGGAGAAAACTCGCCAAACATTTCAAAACCATATTGCCAAGAAGAAATGTATTGCTTTTGTTTCTGGTCATAGCTTAAAACCGGAGACAGGTAGTACCATTTTGAAACCTTGTGTCCTTCCGGAATTTTGTATTCATGAAAAGCACGCATCAGAGATGGCATGCTTGCTGCTCTAACAGCAATTTTGGTTGCGCTGTTGTCTACAAAATCAACCGCTTCATTGTTTTCTGCGAATTCTGTTTGAGCGTACAAACTAATATTTTCAAGGAGTGGCATTTCAATTCTGTTGAAACCATAACCACGAGCAATTCTTTGAAGATGAGAGCTTACAAAATCCCAGTAATTATCCTGTCCTGGAATAATATCGGCTAAGCCAGGAAGTGATTGTGGTTTGCTTGATTGAGAAACTGTTGTTTTTTTCTTTATATTCATATTATTTAACCCCGTATTCAATTGTTTCAAATTTCTTTAAGTCACTGAAAGGAAAAGCTCTGACAAAAACTTTTCCGATGATGTCATTTTTAGGGACTGGCCCCCAGAAACGAGAATCAGATGATGCTAGTCGATTGTCTCCCAAAACATAGTACTCATTGCTTCCCAATGTTGTCATACCATCACCTACTGGAAGAGTTGTGTCTGACGAAGGAATGTATGATTCATCTAACACCCATCCGTTTGGATGTTCTTTGTTGTAAATAATGACGTTATCTTCCTCTATCTTAACTCTTTCACCAGGTAATGCAATTATTCTTTTTATGAAATATTGACTTGTGTCTTTAGGATATTTAAAAACTACTACATCGCCTCTTTGTGGATTGTCGAAATGATATGTCCATTCATTGATGATTAAGTATTCACCAGAATAGAAAGTTGGTTCCATGGAAGAACCGGAAACAATGAAAGGTTGAGCTACAGCATATCTAATCGGTAGGATTATCGCCATCGCGATTATTAAAACCTTAACCAAATCCCAAACAAAAAGTCCGAGTTCTTTAAAACCGCTTTCAGTTTCCTGGTTTTCTGTATTCTGTTGTTCTGGATCTGTTTGCATGTTTTTTGTTTGAAACTTTGGTGGACGATAAAGGACTCGAACCTTTGACCTCACCGATGTGAACGGTGCGCTCTAACCAGCTGAGCTAATCGTCCAAAACAGTCGCCACCTAGAGCTAAAAAGTAGAACTTAACTAATTCAATATACCTGTTCTTTTTAAGTATTGCAAGCGTTTAAGAGGGTTCTTTTGCTTCGCAAAAGGCTCATTTTCAGATATACTAACCAAGCTACTATGCAACAATTTCAAGATATACAACCACAAACAAAAAGGCGCTGGTTCCCAAGAATATTCTGGCCAGCCCTGATTATCCTATGCATCATCTTAGGAGTTCTTTTTTCTAAAGCATATTCTTTTGGAAGCAAAGTTTTTGTACATAAATCTTCTTTCTTTAAAAAGGTAACTACTTTGGTGTTTTCAGGAAGCACGTCGTCTCTCAAAGGAGAATCAGAAGGAAGGATTAATATTTTACTTCTTGGGTATGGTGGTGAAGGACACGATGGTCCGTTTTTAACTGACACTATTATTCTTGCAAGCATTAATCCTGAAACTAAACAGGTTGCTCTGACCTCTCTCCCCCGCGATTACTACTGGGAAGACGGAAAACAAAAGATTAATTTTGCTTTTGCTGCTGGATATCAACCACGCCATGATTTTAATGAAGCAGGAGAAAAAGCTTTAAAAGCTGCTGACAAAATTACAGGGCTAACCATTCCATATTTTGCTAGTATTGATTTTAAAGGTTTTGAAAAAGCAGTTGATCGCTTAGGTGGTATTGATGTTCAGATTGATACCAGTTTTACAGACAGCCAATATCCAAATGATACGTTTGGATACTTACCAACCTTGGTTTTTAACAAAGGTCTTGAAAAAATGAGTGGTACAAGAGCTTTGCAATTTGTTCGTTCAAGACACGGCACGAATTTAGAAGACTCAGATATTGCTAGAAGCATACGTCAAGCAAAAGTTTTAGACGCTTTTAAAACCAAGGTTCAAGACTTAGGTATTCTTTCAAGCTCAGGAACAATCAATGATCTCTTAGATATTCTTGCAGATCGTGCTCACACAAATGTCGAACCAAGCGAATTACTACATCTTGCTGAGATATTAAAATCTCCTGAAGTTAAAATTACTTCAGAGAGCATTGACTTAGAAGCAGGAATGTTTTGTGATGGAGTGAAAGAAGAAGTTGGTTATGTAATCTTCCCATGTGAAGGAGTGACAACTAATCAAGTGCAAACATACTTTAAAAACAGTTTCAGTAACACAGCTGTTAAAACAGAGTCTGCTTCTTTAATCTTAGAAAACGCGGGGAGAGATCCTGAGTATTACAACTTAATCAAAAAACAATTAGTTAACGCAGGTGTTGTTGTTTATGAAGTACCATACCGAGGGTTACCGCTAAGCAACAGTGCTTTTTACAAGGTTAATGAAGACAAACCCGCCACTATTACATATATTCAACAATTAGTAAGCACAAAAGCTTTGCCAAAGCCAGAAAGTATGACTGCAAGAGTCGACCTGGTGCTTTTTGTCGCAGGAGGTAAATAGCTATGTCTAACGAAAGAGAAGCATTGGTTGCAATTATCGGAGAACCAAATGTAGGAAAATCAACATTAATGAACAAACTTGTTGAAGCAAGAATTGCTTTAACATCTTCAGTTGCTGGAACAACCCGTGATCGTTTTTATGCTCCTGCTACTTGGAATGCAGTTGATTTCTCTTTGATTGATACTGCTGGAATAATCCTGGAACAACGCGATGAGCTAGAGAAAAATATTCAAAAGCAAGTTGAGATTGCAATCAGTGAAGCTGATTTAATCCTTTATGTTTTGGATGGTAAAAAACCTGCTGACTCAATCAACAGAAACATTATGTTAAAACTAAGGAAACAAAAGAAAGATGTTCTCCTGGTTATTAACAAGATTGACTCTCCTAAAAAGTTTGTTGAGATGGTTTCTGAATATTCTTTTACTGGATTTAAAAATATTTTTCCAATCTCTGCAGTTTCAGGAATGGGTACTGGAGATTTGCTTGATGGCATTACCGATTCTTTGAAAAAACAAGGCTTTGGACAAATTGAAAAAGACCCCTCCACTATATCCGTTGCAATTCTTGGTAAACCAAATGTTGGTAAATCTTCTTTGTTTAACAAAATCATTGGTGAAGAAAGAGTTGTTGTTTCAAGTGTTCCAGGAACAACAAGAAATGTTGTTGATACTGATATAACTTACAAAGGACACAAGATTAAGTTCTTAGACACTGCTGGATTAAAACGAAAAGACAAGAATCAACCGCTACCTGATATATATGCGGCTCTTCAAACAATACGTGCAATGCGTAAAGCTGATGTTTGTTTGTTTATGATTGATGCTTCAGAAAGTATCTCCCAGCAAGATCAAAGAATTGCAGGAGAAATAGTTGAAGCATCTAAAGGATTTGTTTTGGTTGCAAACAAGATTGATTTACTTGCTCCAAAGAAAAAAGAAAAGCTCTTTTCACAACTTCCTGATTACTTCCCTTTCCTTTGGTGGGCTCCTGCTGTTCCAATCTCAGCAAAAGACGGAGAGGGTGTCAAAGAAGTCTTGGACTATATTCTAACTATTGAAGTAAACCGAAAAAAAGAAATTGATAGTCAAACCTTAAAAGACTTTTTCTACGCTAAACAAAAGATTAGACAGCCACAAAGACTTAGAGATGAGAGAGTTCCAAAAGTATATTCCCTACAACAAACAAGCACTAATCCCCCGGTTTTCTTAATGATGGTTAATGAACCTTCTGCAATCTCAATGCAGTTTAGAAAATTCATTCAAAACTCTATTATGAAAGAGCTTGGCTTTTGGGGCACTCCAATCATCTTAAAGCTACAAGCAAAACGTGGTAATCCAAAATTTAATGAAAAAATGGTAAACTACTAATATATGCAGGTAATCATTGGGCTTGGAAATCCTGGTGAGAAATACAAAAACAACCGACACAATGTCGGGTTCTTGGCTTTGGATCATATCTTGAAAGAACTACAAACAATCTCTTGTAATTCAAGTTTTGACTCAAAGATTTGTGAAATACATATGCCGGGAAAAACTTTTTTCATTTTCCCTCAGACCTTTATGAATGACTCTGGAAAAGCTGTAAAACAGGTTCTTGATTTCTACAAGCTAACACCAAAGGATATTGTGGTTTTGCATGACGATGTAGATTTACCTTTAGGGACAATTAAGTTTACAGACAACTCAGGATCAGCAGGACACAACGGAGTTACCTCATTAATCGACTATCTTGGTACTAAGGAGTTTCGAAGAATACGAATTGGTGTTGAAAGCAGAGAGAACAAGGAACATATGCCGACAGATGCTTTTGTCTTGCAAGATTTTTCAGATGAAGAGTTAGAACAAATTCCTTTTGAAAGTATTAAAGCAAGAGTTCTTCTGGAGTTAAAAGAAAAGGTTTAAAGAAGATATATAAAAAACGAAGCGGCGCGGATTCTACAAGATAGTTAGTCTTGCAGAACCCGCGCCTTTTGCGTCGTGTTAGATGTCGATGTCGAAGCCAGTCGGGATGCCCAAGGCCGCTTCGCGGTCCCACATGCCGTGGTCTGCTGAGATCAGCAACCCATCGCGGAACCAGCGGAAGCAGAGATGGTGATCACCGGTCACTTCGTCGTGGTCATCGTGGTGTCGATCCAGCAGGACCCCGCCACAGCGGATGCCGAGTTCCTGATGTTCGCCCCGCAGTCGTTCTGGATGCGTGTAGAGCAACGCCAAGATGGCATACGGATCCAACGAGAACTCCTCGATGCTGTGCTGCGCCTTGGACGAAACCAGCGAGTGCCCGGCCCAGTTCTTGCCGAACTGGACAGGAAGTACGATGAAGTCGCCGGGGTGGTTGTGTTGCTTGGCGTAGAACATCTGCATCTTGGTGATGAGGTGCATGTGCGCCTCGTCCATCTCGTACGCAGCCTTGTTCTCAACCACGATCCCGAGCTCGGAGAGCTTCTCGACCATCAGGCGCATTGCCGAGAAAACATCCTCAGCAATGACCCAAGGCTTGGGAATCACAGCCCAGAGATCTGCTTCTTCTGGGAACGCTGTATTCCGAATGATCTGGTCGACGTGCGAACCATCGAGATTTCCGAACAGCTGCTTGTAAACCCGAACCTGGGTCTCGTGGCTCCGGAAAGACAAGCTCTCCGGATATCCACAATCCGAGGATACAGACCAGGCCCTCGGGTCCCGCCACTTCAGATCGCGTTCCTGCTGGGCGACAACCCTGATGCCCATGACGATAGACTGGGCAACAAGGTTCCCCTTGGAACTGATCACATGCTGTCGGTCATGCCTGGTCAAGCCAGCACGAACCAACGCGTCGTGAAATTCCAAGCCCTGTCCGTCATCGTGACGGATGTTCGGGGTTGCACTCGACGGGACATTGTCCCGGCCCGCAACGTCTGATACCGACATCGCAAACCTCCTGCGAGTTTTACCGTGTGTCTGGCCACGGCGCCTCTCTCTCGTGTGTGAGTGAGCAACTTAATATACCATAAAAACAAAAAAGCGCAAAAGCGCTTTAATATTTCATACAATACCCTATTTACGAGTGAAAGGAAGACAACAAACGCTGCCAACCTTTACTTGATAGCTACTTACAAATAGTAGGAGGGATTCATATCTATTTTCGCTACTCGCAAATAGGGGGCTGGATGAAATATATATAAAGGACCAACTAACACTGTAATTTAACACAGTACCCTTACTTTGTCAACGGTACTAAACCCCCTTTGTTTATTGCCTTTTCTTCGCATTTAGTAGTATATCACACCCAGATATTAGGGATTATAGTTATGGGTTGTTTTTTTGAGGTATATTTGACAACCTTTGAAACATATAGTTAAACTCTTAAAGTAATTAGCGCCGTTTCTGCAACTAATATATAGAGTGGATGAAAAAAACATTAGTAATTGTTGAGTCCCCGACTAAAGCAAAAACAATTTCCCGTTTCTTGGGAAAGGATTTTGACGTTCAAGCATCTTTCGGACATGTTAGAGATCTTCCTAAAAGCAAGATGGGTATTGATATTGAAAATAACTTTGAACCTACATATATTGTTCCTGTCAAAGCGAAAAAAATAATCAGTGAATTAAAAGCTAAAGCAGATAAAGCAACTGAAGTTATTCTGGCAACTGATGAAGACCGCGAAGGAGAAGCAATCTCTTGGCACCTAGTTTCTGCCTTAAAACTTAAAGACAAAGAACCAAAAAGAATTGTATTTCATGAAATTACTAAAAGCGCGATTGATGAAGCTCTAGCACATCCCCGTAATTTAGACATGCATTTAGTTGATGCCCAGCAAGCGCGTAGAATCTTAGATCGCTTGGTTGGTTATGGACTCTCCCCTTTCATCTGGAAAAAAGTCCGTTATGGTTTGTCAGCTGGAAGGGTTCAGTCTGTTGCTTTACGTTTAATTGTTGAACGAGAAAGAGAAATTGAAAAGTTTGTTAAAGAAGAATATTGGAGTATTGATGCTTTGTTTTCTAAGGACAAGGCTTCTTTTCCGGCAAAGCTAAACCGAATTGATGAAAAGACTGTTGAAAAGTTTGATATTGTAAAAGATGTTTCTGCAAACAAAGTAATTTCAGATTTAGATGGTGCAAAGTATACAGTCACTGAAATAGAAAAGAAAGAAGTCAACAGAAATCCAGCAGCGCCTTTTACAACATCAACTTTGCAACAAGAAGCAGCTCGAAAGTTTGGTATGTCTGCAAAACAAACAATGGTCATAGCTCAACAGCTCTATGAAGGTATTGATATTGGAGAAGAAGGTTCAACTGGTTTAATCACTTACATGCGTACTGACTCTGTTAATCTTTCTGAGTTTGCTTTAAAACAAGCAGTAGAGGTCATTGAATCCCGTTTTGGAAAAACATATTACCATGGTCAAGCAAGGAGATATAGCAACAAATCAAAAAATGCACAGGAAGCACACGAAGCAATCCGGCCAACTGATTTAATGCGTCATCCTGATGTGGTTCGTTCTTTCTTGGATCGTGGACAGCAAAAAATCTATGATTTAATTTGGAAAAGAACTGTTGCAAGCCAAATGGCACAAGCTGTTTTTGATGCAACTGCCGTAGACATTGAAAGCAATGGTAAATCTTCTAAGAAATATGGTTTTAGAGCAAATGGACAGGTTGTTAAGTTTGAAGGTTTCATTAAAGCATACACTGAGGGACGAGATGATGAAGAATCAGAGGTAGAAGGACAGTTACCTGAACTTTCTAACGGCGAGTCTTTGGAGCTTTCAGAGCTTGTTCCTAATCAACATTTTACAGAACCACCTCCAAGATATTCTGATGCTACTTTGATTAAAGCCTTGGAAGGACACGGTATTGGCAGACCTTCAACATATGCGCCTACTCTTTCTACAATTCAAGATCGTGAATATGTTGAAAAGATTGATAAAAAGTATAATCCGACTGAAATAGGGTTTTTGGTTAATGATCTTTTGGTTGAACACTTCCCTGAAGTCATAGACATTGGTTTTACCGCAAAGATGGAAGATGAGCTTGATGAAATCGCTGAGGGAAAGATTGAATGGCAACCTGTTATTAAAGAGTTTTACGAACCCTTTAAAAAACATTTGGATGTAAAAAACGAAGAGGTTGAAAAACAGGTTACTGTTTCTGACACTCCTTGCCCTCATTGTGGTAAACCAATGATCATAAAATACGGGAGGTTTGGAAAATTCTTGGCATGTCCTGAGGGTGAAAAGATTACAAAACCAATGCCTGAAGAAGAAGCAAAGATCAAAGAGCTGGAAGAGAAAACAAAAGGAGAGCTCTGCCCTATCTGTAGCGGACCTATGAAAATACAACGCGGAAGATTTGGTTTCTTCTTAGGTTGTGCTAAATATCCAGAGTGCAAAGGAATTAAAAAGATTTTAACTAAGATTGGTTTTAAATGCCCGAGCTGTGGTATTGGAGAGGTTGTTGAAAAGAAAGCTCGTGGACGTGGTCAGCCTTTCTATTCCTGCTCTAGATATCCTGATTGTGATTTCATCATAAACAAGAAACCGCAAACTGAAGAAGAGCTTAAAACGCTTTGGGAAGAACAAAAAGCAAAACCTAAGAAAACAGGAAAGAAAAGATTTTACAAAAAGAAAAAGGAATAGTTAAAAACCGCAGAAAGCTCTGCGGTTTTTTTAATCATTCCTGGTATATATTTCAACATCAAACCAAGCAAGCCAGATTGCTTTCCAAGGGGGTAGTAAACGCATAAAATATCTTAAGTTTGCGAATTGCTTTACAAACCAAGCAAAGAATCCTTTGATGTTCACACCATTTGCAAGGTGTAATAATGCCCACTTCCCTTTTACAGGGATGATGTATGGTGATGGTTTAGTTACATATTCAAATGTTGGATATCCGTTTACTGAAGCAGCAATGTTATGGGCTACAAACTCTGCCTGATCAATTGCCTGTGTTGCTGTTTGCGGCATTGGCATTTTGTTTGAGTCTAGCACACAAGCATTGTCCCCTATTAAATACACATTAGAAAAATCTTTAAGGGTTAAATCAGTGCTAGTCATGCAACGATTTTTGTGATCTGTTTCAGTTTTTGCATCAAAAGGAATATCCGCCCCTTTTATACCAGCTGCCCAAATGATCATATCAAAATTTTGGACCTCTCCATTTTTTAAAGTAATGCTTTTTTCTGAAACTTCTGTGATCATTGAATTGAAACTAATACGAACTCCAATCTCTTTTAATCTTTCTGCGATTGGTAAGTACACTTCTTTTCCCATTCCTGGCATTAACTGATTAGCCCCTTCTATTATCTCAATCTCTATTTTTTCCTCTGGGAAAGAATATTTCCAAGCAACAATCTTTTTAAGGTTTGTAAGTTCTCCTGCTAGCTCAACGCCTGTAAAACCTCCACCTGCAATTATTATCCTAACAGGTCTCTTTGCTGTGGTTGTTGCTGCTTGTTGAACTAGTGCTTCAAGGTTTGATCTAACTCTTAAAGCATCGTTTACTGATTTAAAGGTTAGAGCGTTTTGTTCTGCTCCAGGGATGTTGAAGAAATCTGGAATCGCGCCGGTTGCTAAAACAAGGTAATCATAGTCAACTTTTTCTTCTCTAAAAACAACGTAGTTTTCTTTTTGATGTATTTTGGTTACTTCTGCTTCAATGAACTGAATGTTGTGTCTTGAAAGCACATCAGTAAAAGGAAGGGCAATGCTTTTCTTTAAAGCCTTTATACTAACAAACTCTTCTTCTGAAGAAGCGATTTCATAAAGGTTTGGATAGTAAAGATGATACGAACTTTTGTTTATTAACAAAACGTGTGCTTTTTCCTGACGAAGGTATTTGCGTAATAGAATGGCGGCGTTTAAACCGCCGAAGCCTCCGCCAACAATAGCTATGGTTTTTTGTTTTGGTTGCATGTTTGTATTTTAGCACAAAAAACCCAAGAAGTTATCCGGATATTAAAACACCGCACTTGCGGTGTTTTTCTCGTAATATAATTATTTTTCAAGTGCGGAATTCAAGACATTTTTTGTTTCTTCTGGAGTCAAAAGTCCTTCATCCCTAAGTTGCATACATTTACGCATTATTCGCTGCTCGCCATCTACCCTACCAATTCTTCTTGTTTCTTTCAAAGCTTTCCCCATCCAACCGACAACTTGCTCTTTGCTAAACATGCCCCTATTAATCATGGTTTCCAAATCGTTAGAATTATTATCTACCAAGCTCATCAAATGACCCGGGTAGCCTTTTTCGTCATTCAATGTTTTTGCCATTCCATCACGAGCTTGGACCAAAGACTCTAACCTTAAGCCAAGAGCTTGTTTCTTGTCAAAAGCCACAGGGATTTTCATCAACTTAACATAACTGACAAAACGCTCTTCTATAACTCCGGACTGTTCTGCTTGTTCGTTTAATTTCTTGGTAGCGTCCTCAAAATTTCTTGCCAAATTGGGATTTTGAGCTAAAACAGTTTGGGTTTCATTAGGTAAGTCCGCGATTCCATCTGCAAGAGTTTCGGGTTGCAAATCAGAGAACGCTTTTTGAACTTCTTCAGATGAAATCAAACCTTTTTTAAGGAGTGCTGGCATAGCTCTTCTGGCTGATTTAGATTTAGCAAAATTTAGAGTCTTAACCTTATCTCTCAAAGCGGAATTTTCTGGTTTGTCTAAATCTTCTATTGAAACTAAACCAACCTCGGGCAAATCGACTTTTCCCTCAGTTTCCTTGATATGCTTCGTTTCTTCTAAATACTGCTGCTCCGCTTCTTTTATAATTGTCCTGTGTTGATCTTCAATCACAGCTTCTGTGTGTTCGGCTGTATCCACTTTTGATTCAACTTGAGGTTCAGTAATTGTTTCTATTTCTTTTTCATCACGATTTATCTTTAAACCCTCTGCCGAAGCCATACTATAAGCTTGTTCTTCTAAAGCTGCTCTAGTAGTGATCTGCTCGGAAGTGTTGGTCTCTGCCATTTTACTAGGGACAATGCGTTCTATTGTTGCTTCTGCTTCAGCAAAACCCTGTTCAGCTTGAGCAAGCCGCTGCTCCACTTCTTGCTTTTGTTGCTCAGCTTGATTTAGTTCAGTCTGATAACTGGTTAAATCAGTCTCGGCTTCGGTTTTTCTTTGCAAAAACACTTGGTCATCAGGTATACCCAAAGCACGAGCATCTTCTAGAGTAGAATTATACTCTTCAAGTTCAGCGGTTTTCCTTTGAACCTTTGCCTTTTGTTGTTCAACTTTTTTTGCAGCCTCAATTGCCTGTTGTTTTAGTATTTCTGCTTGAGATTTTGTTTCGGTAACTTCAGTAGACTTCTCCTTAGCTTCTAAAATAGCTTTTTCTCTGGCATCCAAAGCAGCTTCTGTGTCTGCTTTAGTTGTCATTGCTTCTGAGTCTTGAACCGAAGGAGACTCTTCTTCAGCCACCCTAGTAGCTTCAGCATCCTGCCTAGCTTTAGCTTCAAAAATCATTCTCTTCCTAGCTTCAAGCGGGTCTTCAGCAGCATTGGCTTGTGCCGCTGCTTGTTGTGCTTGATCTAACTCTAGATTTTCTGACATTTAAGTAAAAGTTAATATCTTAAGCCTATTATAGCATTAAGTTAATTCTTGTTCACACACTTGGAAAGAAAAACCCAGGAGTTACCTGGGCTTCTTAGTTATTCGTATCTTAACGCTTCGATTGGACTAAGTTTAGATGCTTTGTTTGCAGGGTATATACCAAATATTAAGCCAAATAGCGTACAAACCCCAAAAGCAAGGAGTATTGAACCTATGGAAACAACCGGAGTCCATTTCCCTATTAACGCTATACCAACAGATCCCAAGTATCCTAAGAATATTCCAATGACTCCGCCTAAAACTGTTAAGAATACCGCTTCTATGAGGAACTGTAAGAGGATGTCTTTTCTCTTAGCTCCGATTGCTTTTCTTAAACCGATCTCTCTTGTTCTTTCTGTAACTGAAACAAGCATGATGTTCATAATACCAATACCACCTACTAACAAAGATATTCCTGCAATTGCTCCTAGGAATATTGTTAGTACTGAAGTGATGTTTGAAAGCAGGCTTAAAGCATCTTGAGGATTACGAACGGTAAAATCATCTTTCTGTGGATCTGATATTTTATGATTGTATCTTAAAATTCGTTCAACTTCTTCTTTGGCAAGTGGAATTGAGTCTGCGTCTTTAACCTGAATTGAAATTAAGTTGTAATGGTTAATCCCTAAAAGAAGTTTTTGAGCTGTGCTTACAGGAACAATGATCTGGGTATCTTGATCAACACCAAAAGCACCAACTCCTTTTGGTTCAGAAACACCAACAACTCTAAAGCTCACCTGCTTTATCTTAACCAACTGACCGATTGGATCTTGTTCTCCAAAAAGATCCTCTTTTATTGTTGAACCTAAAATCGCTACTTGAGTTAAACCATCTACATCTGATTTAGTAAACCAGTTTCCTGCTGTTAAATTAATGTTTCTAACAACACCAAAGTTTTCATCTTCGCCGACTACAGGAGCAATCTGGTCAACGTTATTGTATGAAACTGTATATTGTCCTCTAACTTCTGGACTTACATACTCAATGTCAGGAGCAAGTAATTTGTTTCTTAATGATTTAATATCTGAATCAACTAAAGACGTGATGATTATTCCTTGAGCTGATGCTGGTGCTGAAAACTGTGACTTACCGCTACCACCTGGAATTACGAAAAGAAGGTTTGACCCTATTCCTTTAACCTGATTAACAATGAGCTCTTGAGCACCTTGTCCTGCTGAGATTAGGACAATAACCGCGGTAATACCAATGATAATCCCTAACATTGTAAGGAATGATCTTGTTTTGTTAAGAAGCAATGCTCTTGCCGCTATTTTTATGGATTGGAAAAACATATTATATTCTGTTCCTGTTAAGTTCGTCTGAAATGATGACTCCGTCTTTTAATCGGATGATTCTTTTTGCGTATGCGGCAACGTCTTCTTCATGTGTTACGAAGATTAAGGTTCTTCCGGAATCATTTAAACGCTTAAATATACGCATCACTTCTTCGGATGATTTGGTGTCTAGGTTTCCCGTTGGTTCATCAGCAAAGATAACCGCGGGATCATTAACTAAAGCTCTTGCTATGGCAACGCGTTGTTGTTGTCCTCCAGAAAGCTCTGATGGATGATGGTCTTTTCTGCTTTCTAAATCAACTTGTTTAAGCATTTCTAAAGCACGTTGTTCTGCGCTGGATTTGTCTGAATTCGCTGCATACAACATTGGCAACGCCACGTTATCAAGCGCTGATGTTCTTGGTAAAAGATTGAAGGCTTGAAAAACAAACCCAACCCTTTTGTTTCGTATCTCTGCTAATTCATCATCTGTTAAGGTAACAACGTTTTTGTCTTCAAAGAAATAGTTTCCAGAATCTGCTTTGTCTAAAAAACCAATGACATGCATTAGTGTTGATTTGCCTGATCCTGAAGGACCCATGATGGCAACGAAATCACCTTGCTCTATTCCAAGATCAATATCTTTTAAAGCAACAACTTGGTTATCCTCTCCGTTGTTGTAGATCTTTTTGATCTTCTCCATTCGTATTAAATGCATATTCTTCTGTTATTTCTTTGGTTCTATGGTAGTAACTATTTCTTCCCCACCAGACAACCCACTTGTAATTTCAGTATATGAATCACCACTTAAACCAATTGTTACTTCTATTTCCTTAACATTTCCATTTTCTAAGACTGTTACGTATCTATGAGAGTTGCTTTTAACTAATCTGTTTGGAACTGCTAAGACCTGAGTTTTTTCGTTAACTAGTATTACTAGATTAACTGTCATTCCTGGTTTAATATCAATATCTTGTGGGATGGATGAAATTACTCTGTAGTTTATGACTCCTGAAAGAACAGTTGATGCAGGATCAATTGAAAGAACTTCTCCTGTGAAGTGTCTGTCAGGACCAAATGCATCCATTGTCATGTCTATTTTCTGACCTGATTGTAATAGCGCAATTGAAGATTCAGATATATTAGACTCAACATGCAAAGAAGACTGGTCTAGGACTACAATAACGGCTTTTTGCGGAGCAACGTTTTCTCCTAGCTTTAAATCAACAGAAGTTACTGTTCCATCTATTGGAGATGTGATTATATTATTACTATATTGATTCTGGGCTGCTTGTAATTGTGCTTGTGCTGTTTTAACTTGCGCATCAGCAGCAGCCAAATCCTCTGGTCTTGCTAGAGACTGTTTTAGGTTTAAATTTGCTTGAGCTTGTGTTAGGGCTACGCGTGCTGAATCAACAGCATTTTGAGCAGTAACTAAGGCTTGATTCTGAGTTTGCAAAGCGCTCTGATATGAATTGGATGCTGTGATGTATGTAGAAGATTGAGTGTTAGGAACATCGATAACCCAAGAATCACCGGCATTTAAAGTTCCTGTTGTCCCGATGGTTATATACAACCCTCTGTTCCCTATTTTAGCTGGAACTCCACGTTGAAACTCAGCGTAATATCCTTCAATTCCCGAAACATTGTATGTTAATCCTGATCCGCTTGTACCCATAACTACTCTGTATCTACCTTGTTCTGTTCCTGTGTATGTTCCTGAAACTGTTCCTGTAATTGTTGTTGAACCGCTTTCAACAACTGCTTGCAATCCAGAGTTAAGCATTGCTCCTTGTGCAGAAGCAACCAGACTTTTCTGTTGAGATTCAGTTGCAGTGTATGTATTCTGGGCATTTTTGTAAGTTACTTCAGCAGCAACAACAGAAGCTTGCGCAACTGCAATTTCTGGTTGAGAAGCACCACTTTTAACTTTCTGATAGTTTGCTTGTGCTGAAAGCACAGATGCCCTTGCTTGGTTTAATGATGCGCTTGCATCACGCTGATCAAGCATCGCTAGCACCTGACCTTTTCTAACTTTGTCTCCAACTTTAACGTTTATCTTACTTAATATACCGCCGTTTTTAAAACTCAAGTTTAAGTTTGATTGAGAAGTTATGGTTCCGGTTGCTAAGACGGTTTGTTTAACGTCTTGTTTAGCAACTGTGTAAGCTACGGTGTATTTAGGACCATTGCCTGAATTAGCACGCCAAATGATTAGCGAAAGCAAGATTACTCCACCAATAATCCAGTACTTTCTTCTTTTGATGAATTCTTTCATCTTTTCCTCTTAGTTATTTCTTACTTTTAAATTTTCTAGTTGTTTTAGAATCTTTGCAGGGATCTTTAACAGAAGTTCAATTTCTGCATCACTTAAAGACACCAAAAGATTTTGCATTTGTCTTAAGTGTTGAATCTTGAATTGATCAAATGTCTTTTTCCCTATTTTAGACATACTAATCTGTACTGACCTTCTATCTGTTGGATGAACGACTCTTTCAAGGAAACCATTTCTAACTAGTCCTTCTATCATCTGCGTTGCAGCACTGCTTGATATGTTCATTATCTCAGCAATGTCTTTGATGGTTTTTGATCCACCTTCTGAAATGAAATACATAACAACCATCTGCGGACGGCTGAGTTTATACTTTGTTAAAAAAGAATCTTTCTTAGAAAACATGAGCCTTTGTAACTTGGCCATTTCTTCAAAAAAGACCTTTACTTGTTCTTCCCTGTTATATTTCAATGTTTTTAGATATGTTAGTACCTAACATATTAACCAACTTACGCAATTTTGTCAATTGAGCTGGGACTGTAAAAATCCTCAGTTTGTCGCTGTGTTTGAAGTTGATACAAACTAGAGTATTTACCATGTTTTGCAAGTAATGCCTTATGATTCCCTCTCTCCTTTATTTCCCCTGCTTCTAGAAGAATAATCTCATCTGCGTTAACAACTGTTGAGAAACGATGTGCCACAGTTATTGTAGTTACATCTTTAGAAACATCTGAGATTGCTTCTTTTATCATTTCTTCTGAATGCGAATCTAAGGAAGACGTTGCTTCATCAAAAATTAAGATGTCAGGTTTTTTAATAATACTTCTAGCGATTGCAACGCGTTGTCTTTCACCACCAGAAAGCTTAACTCCTCTTTCACCTACTAAAGTTTCTAAACCTGAACTAAGTTTTTTAAGAAAAGGGGAAAGGTATGCCCTGTTTGCTGAAGCTTCGACTTCAGTATCACTTGCTTTGAATGTTCCGTAACGAATATTTTCTGATAGCGTGGTGTTGAAAAGAATATTGTCTTGCAAAACTAAACCAATTCTTTTGTGAAGTGCTTGAAGATTGTAATCGGCAATGTTTTTACCATCAATTAAAATCTCGCCTGTTGTTGGTTCATAGAAACGAAGTAATAACTTAACTATTGTAGATTTACCACTGCCTGAAAATCCAACGATTGCTAACTTCTTTCCTGGTTCAACTTTGAAAGAAACATCTTTTAATATCTCACGCTCTTGATTGTAGTTAAAGGAAACATTTTTAAACTCAACTTTTCCCTGAAGCTTTTTTGGTTTCAAAGCATTTGGCTTTGAAAAAATTGTTGCTTTTTCAGAAAGCAACGTTTGTAAACGATCAACAGCACTAACACCTTCCTGGTATTTAGCATAAATATCTCCAAGATCATAGAGAGGTTGATATATGACGAATGAATACACTCCAAAAAGAATGACATCTGCAAAGGTTAGTACTCCTTTGAATGCAAGAACAGAACCAAACCAAATTAAGGAAACTCTTGCAAGGTTTACAATTGTTCCCTGAACAAAGAAAAGCTGCTGGTATGCTATGGTTTTCTTTTTAACATTGTCGTGAGTTACTTTGTTGTCTTCTTTAATCTGATTAATTTCGTGTTCTTCTGAAGCAAAGGATTTAACAACCTCAATGTGGTTTAACGCTTCAAATGATGTTCCAAAAAGTTTCTCGTTCCTCTTGTTTATCTCTTCCTGTATTTTTTTAACTCTTTTTGTGAAAAAAGATGTTGCTATTATGAACACAGGAACTAGAATAACGGCGATTACACCGACTCTCCATTCTCTGATGAAGATATATATGAGGACAATGGATATTGAAAACACGTTTTGAAAAATCTTGTCAAAAGCAACGCTAAAAAGTGTTGTAATGTCTTCTCTAGCTTTTGATATTTTTCTAAAGACCTCTCCTGTTTTCTGGTTTGCATGGAATTGAATTGGAAGTGATATTACATGTTCATACGCGTGGTTAAAAACATTTATTCCAATTCTGTCACTTACAGTATTAACATAATATTGTTGCAGATTTTTAAATATTCGTGCTGCAAAAGCAGAACCTATCCAAGCAAGCACAGTAATGCCTAAAGCTACGAAGAAAGCGTGTTCTGTTGGAAACTTTGTTAAATTATGTGAATCTCTTAAGAATCGATCTAAAATTCTAGTGTAGAATACTGGCTCTGCTAAAGAGAAGGTTTGCGAAAGCATCACTAATACAAAAATCAAAACGATGTTTTTTCGCTCTTTTTGGAAATACTGTGATAGGAATTTAATATATTTGAACATCTTTAAGTACCTTGAATTTTTCTGATATATATTGTAAAATACGGAAGTTAAATCAATTTTGACTCGCAAAGCTTGCGGGTCGGTAGCTCAGTTGGTAGAGCAGCGGCCTTTTAAGCCGTTTGTCGTGGGTTCGATCCCCACCCGACCCACCATAGAAAAATCCCGCAAACCGGGATTTTTAATTTGGCTTTTTTCTTTACTCTAGTCTGTGGTCTGAGATGTGCCTACCCACGAACACTAAGAAAGCGATCGGCAGAAGCAACCAAACAAAATTTGCTGTTTCTGAAATGAAAACAAACTTTACAAGTGGTGCGAACGTCGTTTTAACTTCAGGGGGTAAGAATGAAAGAATAACACTGATTAAAAAACCGACCTGTAAGACAGCGAAGATAAGGGAAAATACCCATGAACCCCAACGACGATTTTCCACAGAGGTCCTAAAAACAAACTTTGAAAGAACAAGGAAGAAAAAGGCAAACAAAACTAGAAAAGTGGTTAAACGACCTAAATACAAAGCTAAACCAAACTGATCCCCTACTGCTGTACTTAAGAAAGGGGCCTGGATTACCAACAGTTCAGACATGTAAACAGCAACTAATATGCTAATTATTCTGCCTCTACCAGCTGAAAAGCTGTATATTACAGCGACTATGGCCCAAAAAAAGAAGATGAAAGCATCCCAGCTTGGGTTTTGGAAGTTAACACTGTTTAAAAGCGAATTATAATCTTGTGGCATTTTTGTTTCTCTACTCTATTTTGTTTCTCTAATTATACCATACTTGCTCAAAATATATTTGGGATATTGGTAATAAGGGCGTCTGTATTTAATAAGTAAACCCCGGTTTCTTGTTCGCCAACAACAGCCACATACGAACCATGAACAATCCCTCCAGCTATTACTCGCTCCTTATTTATCCCTAACCTCTTAAAATATCTGTCTCTGTTTTTTGCGAACAGCTTCATCAACAGGTATACGATTCCACCAAACCATCGAGCCATCCAAACGTTTTGTGGTCGTTCCTTAAATTCTATGCGCATAAATTTTTTTAGACTTATTTCAGGATACGCGTAACCCTAAAGTCAATAATCTTAACTAGCGTATCCTTTGCGACTTTGTCTCCATAGTATCCCTTGAAGTGTTTAAGCATGTCTTCAAGGGTTTGGTGTTTTTTATGATCTGCGAAATCAGGTTCTTCTATATACCCAAGTGTCTTTTCCCTAACCTTTGCAATTTGTGCCTCGGCAAACTTTTCTCCCGTTGACGAATCAATTAGCGCCAACATGTCTCCCGTTCTCAAATCTTTGTCATCAAATAATCTCCAGGTAACGGTTTTCCTACCTTCTAGAATTTCTTTCACTAAATGGTTCTTAAACTTGAGTGTTTTCATAGACCCTTTTTACTCAATCTCTTCTAGTTGTTTAAGTAAGTCTTTTTGTTTTTTGCTTAATTTTTCAGGAGTATGAACTTTAACTGTTACATACATATCTCCCCTACCAGAATGGTTTAAATGCGGAACACCAATATCAGATATTCTGAAAACCTTTCCTGATTGTGTTCCTCCTGGTATCTTTATCCTCACGCTTCCATCAATGGTTTCTGTTTCTAAAGTCATTCCAAGCGCTGCTTGAGGAAATGAAATTGTTTCTTCTTTGAAAAGATCAAAACCTTTTCTAACAAAGTCTTTGCTTCCCTGAACCTCTATTTGAATATATAGATCACCGACAGCTGAACCACGGTATCCTTGCTCTCCTTCTCCTCTAACTCGTATTCTCTGTCCATCATCAATTCCTGCTGGAATTGAAACCTTGATTGTTTTTCTTCCCCTCTTTAATCCAATACCTTTACATTCAGTACAAGGTTTTTCAGGAACTTTCCCTGTTCCTTCACAACGGTCACAGGCTGTTGAAGTTGCCATTGTTCCAAAGATTGTTCTTCTCTGTGTCTTTATCTGTCCTTGCCCATGACATTTTGGACATGTGTTAATCTTGCTTCCAGGTTCTGCCCCACTCCCATTACATTTAGCACAAGGGTTTTTCTTTTCAATGGCAATTTCTTTTTCAACACCAAAGACTGCTTCTTTAAACGAAATTCTTAGGGGCATTTCTAAATCAATACCGCGATTCCTTGCTTGTGTGTCTTCTCCACCAAACATGCTTGAAAGAATATCTTCAAAACCAAAACCAGCATTGTTAAAGTTTCCTTCAAAGCCACCAAATGGATTACCTGAAAAACCGCCCTGTCTTTGGGCTTGATCAAATGTTTGACCATACTGGTCATACTGAGAACGTTTTCCTGAATCAGACAAAACCTGATATGCATCATTTAATTCTTTGAAGCGATCTGAACTACCTCCCATGTCAGGATGGTGTTCTGAGGCTAACTTTCTGTATGCCCGTTTAATTTCATCTGCACTTGCTGTTTTGCTGATGCCTAGAATGTCATAGTAGTTTTTTACCATACTTGTTATATCTGAAGGGTTTTTGCTGTAACCTGAGTTTCTCTAATTTTAATTAATCCCGAACTTTCAAAGATCTTAAATATTAATAACGCAATCAGAGCAAAGAGTAGTCTTCCTATCGGCCAAAGAACAAAAAGTGAAAGGAAGATGACGTATATACCCGATTTTTCAATGTGATATTCTTGAAGGAAACTATTAAACTGATTTGCAACAAAGTCTTCACCCAAAGCAGACATGCTTTCTTTCCCGTTTAAGTTTAAGTTGAGCTGTTTAGAAAGTTCATTTCTTGCTGTAGCAATCATTTGTGGTGTTGGTTGTTGAACGCCTTGCTGTGTAAACTCAGAGGCTAAAAACTCATTAACTGTTCCATTGGTATTGTACTGGTTAAAGTATTTACCTACATAGGGCCAGAGAGCACCTACTGCTTTTTGAGATACTGCTGTATTTCCAACGTTTGCAACAACTCTGTCCTGAAAATATATTGAAGTGATCGCAAGAAGCGCAATTATAACTAAAGCTATTTTTGAATATGCTGTTGAAAAATAGTTTAGGTCTATCGAGTGTTCCAATGCGCTTGCAAACTCTAACAGTGCTTGGGAGAAAAGAAAAAGCACGATTGCTGCTATGATGTTTCTTCCTGTTGTTCCTAAGAATACAGGGATCCAAAGAACTGAAAGTAATGAAGTAACCTCAAAATCAAAACGATCTCTGGTTGCTGCTATTAAGAAGCTGAAAGCATAAGCTAAGGCGATACTAAAAACGAAACCAAACCAATTCAAGCTGTTGCCTTGGAAAATATTACTTCCATCAAAGATTTGAGAGAATAGATACCAACCCAAACCTGAGAATATTACTGCTCCAAAACTTAGAAAGAGTTTTTTTAGTTTCATTTTTTTGTTTTAGTTATTCTGCCCTAAAGCCAATCTTTGGCTCTGGCGTATCAACATGCTTTATTGTACCAAATTTATCTTCGAAAAGCTTTAAGTTTTGTTGCATTGCGGCTAACACTCTTTTGTAGTGTGCTGGAGATACAATTACTTTTGAAGTAACTATACCAACTCCGCTTGCAGGAAAGATGTTCATGAAATCCAGAACAAATTCATCAGGAGTGTGGCTTACTTGCATTGTGTTTGCATAGACGCCTTTTAAGATCTCGTCTGTGATCTTTACCTGGATCTGTTGATCCTGCTTATTTTCATTGTTCATGTGTTTTCTCTTAATTATTTAACAACCTCTGCATCCACTGGTCCTTCTTTGTTTTCACCAGAAGGTTCTGTTCCGGATGCTTGTTCAGGCGGTGTTTGCTGATACATTGCAGCACCAATCTTTTGAATTGATATGGAAAGCTCATCTAAGGCTTTTTTGATTGCATCAACATCATCTTTGTCTTTGGTGTTTTTTAGAGCGTCTAGTTTTTCCTGAGCATCTTTTCTGTCTGCTTCAGGAGCTTTGTCTCCTGCATCTTTCAAGGTTTTTTCAGAAACAGAAATTAAGGTATCTGCTTGGTTTCGGATTTCAACTGTTTCTCTTCTTTTCTTGTCTTCAGAAGCGTGCTCTTCTGCTTCTTTTCTCATTCTTTCAATATCATCTTTTGAAAGGTTTGAAGAACCTTGAATTGTGATGTGTTGTTCTTTACCGCTTGCTTTGTCTTTTGCTTTAACAGTTAAGATACCGTTTGCATCTATGTCAAAAGCAACTTCAACTTGTGGCACGCCACGTGGTGCTGGTGGAATTCCGTCTAGTATGAACTTACCTAAAGTTTTGTTGTCTTTAGCAAACTCACGCTCCCCTTGCAACACGTTTATCTCCACTGATGTCTGATTATCAGCAGCTGTGCTAAATACCTGAGACTTTGATGTTGGAACTGTTGTGTTTCTATCAATTAATGGTGTTCTAATACCACCCATTGTTTCAAGACCAAGTGTTAAAGGAGTAACATCAAGTAAAAGAATGTCTTTTACTTCACCGCCTAAAACACCGGCTTGGATTGCAGCTCCTTTTGCAACTGCTTCCATTGGATCAATACCACGTTCTATTTGTTTACCAACAAAGTCTTCAACGAATTTCTGAACAATAGGCATACGAGTAGGACCACCAACCAATATAACTTTATCAATCTGGTTAGGAGTTAATTTTGCATCTGCGATTGCCTGCTCCATTGGATGTCTTAATTTCTCAATAATTGGTTTAACCAACTCTTCTAATTTCGCTCTGGTTATTTTCATAGTCAGATGTTTTGGACCATTTGCATCTGCTGTAATGAAAGGAAGGTTTAGATCTGTTTCCATTGTTGTAGAAAGTTCAATCTTTGCTTTTTCAGCTGCTTCTCTAACTCTATTTAAAGCCATTTTGTCTGCTGAAACATCAATACCGCTTTCGTGTTTGAATGTGGTTATGATGTGGTTGATCACAGCAGAGTCCATGTCTTTACCACCAAGCTGTGTATCACCTGATGTTGAGATGACTTCAAAAACTCCTTGGCCAAAGTCCATTGTTGTAACATCTAATGTTCCACCGCCAAGGTCAAAGACTAAGATCTTTTGTTCTTGCCCAACTTTGTCTAACCCGTAAGCTAAAGCTGCTGCCGTTGGTTCGTTGATTATTCTAACAACCTCTAAACCAGCAATCTCACCTGCGTTTTTTGTTGCTTGTCTTTGAGCATCGTCAAAGTAAGCAGGGACTGTAATAACTGCTTGAGAGATTGCGCCTCCAGCATAGCTTTCAGCATCCTTTTTAATCTTTTGTAAGATGAACGCGGAAATTTGTTCTGGGGTGTATTCTTTTCCGTTTAATGAATACTTAAAGCTAGTACCCATTTTTCTTTTTGCTTCAAAAACAGTTCCTTCTGGGTTAGTAACTGCTTGTCTTCTTGCAGGTTCACCAACTAAAAGCTGCCCTTCTTTTGTAAACGCAACGTAAGAAGGGAATGCTTTGCCAGCAATGCTGTTTCCTTCTGCTGATGGAATAATTACAGGCTTTCCGCCTTCCATCACTGAAGCTGCAGAGTTTGATGTTCCTAAGTCTATTCCGATTATTTTTGCCATATGTTCCTTTCTTAATGTTATTACTAAATGTTCTTTTTTGATATTGATACTTGTGCTGGTCTTAAAAGTTTTCCTTGAAGTGTGTATCCGGTTTGATATTGTTCTACCACTAAACCATCTTCTTCTCCAACCACTTCTTTTATTGCTTCATGCAGGTTTGGATCAAACTTTTTTCCAACTGCTTCTATCTTTGATATACCCATTGCTTGAATAGCCGCGTCTATTTGTTTAACTATGCCATCTAAGCCGTTTTTGAAGTTCTTGTACTTTTCATCCTCAATCTCTGGTGCGTGTAATATTGCCATTTCTAGGGAATCAAGAACTGGAAGGATTTGAACAAAACCTGCTTGTTTTCCGAACTGTACTAGCTCTGTTCCCTCTGCTTCTTTTTTCTTTCTGTAGTTTTCTAGATCAGCCTGTGTTCGTTTCCATCCAGAAAGATTTTCTTCTGCTTGGTTAAGGGCTTCTGAAAGCTCTGCTTGCAGATGCTCCATGGTTATATCTCCGCTGCTGGTTTCTGATATTTGTTGTTCGTCCATAGTTATTCTCCTGTGCTTAAGTATTTTGCAAAATATTCAACTAAACTAATATTTTTGTCATACCTCATGGATTTTGGTCCGACTATACCAATTAATCCACGCTCTCCTGTTGGTAGTTCAACTTTAGAAACAATTAATGAGTAGTTCTTTATTGGCGCCAGATGGTGTTCTTTACCAATTAACGCTGCTGGTTGTTCTTTAAAGAAATCACTTAACATCTGATCAGCATATTCATCGATGTCCTCAAAGAACTGAACTACTTCTACAACGTCTCTTTTATCAAACCTCGGATGCTGTAAGATGTTTGAAAGGCCACTAGCTGAATTTTCTTCTGGTAAAAGCGCGAATGCGGCTTGATCTGTTTTTTCAGCTAGTAATCTTGCGATGTTCTTCCCTATTTCATGAGTTTGCTGTTGTAACCTACCAAGCTGTTCTCTTAAAGAGTGTTGTTCTTTTAATGAAAGCTCAAAGCGCTTCATCAGCTCTTTAACAAAGTAGCGATATCCAAAATCAGTTGGAACTCTTCCTGATGATGTATGTGGCTGTTGGATGTATCCGTTTCTTTCTAAGGCCATCATTTCATTACGGATGGTTGCTGAGGATATATCTAACCTATATTTCACGCTTATATCCTCTGAACTAACTGGTTCTGGTGTATTTGAATACTCTCTGACAATAGCGGCTAATATCTTAGCTTGTCTGGGAGTAATGTTTTGGGGCTTTTTTTCATTCATTTAGCACTCTCCTCTACTGTTTGCTAAAGACATTTTAATATTTAGCAGTCTAACATGTCAAGTGCTAAAAGTCATAAATGATATTACATTTTGGTGGTGAGACTGCCGTCTCACCAGCGGCATCAAACGAAAATAGATTTCACAAAACTTTGGTTACTCCTAATTTATAAAACACAGGCGAAATGGATATATAAGGAGTGGGGGTTGTAAATACCAAAATACACGCAAAGAATCGCATAACTATTTTATACGATTCTAAGACTTGACTATATATTAGCATCTGCTAATATATATATACATGGAATCAATAATCCTTGCAGCACTTTCAAACAAGGTGCGCTTAAAACTTTTACTTTGTCTCTCACGTAAAGAGCAGAGTGTAACAAAACTTATTAAAGATTGTGGACTATCGCAATCTGCTGTTTCGCAACATCTAAAAAAATTGCGACAAGCGGGATTGGTAACTGCTAAGCACAGCGGCAAAAAAATAAATTACCGCCTGGTTTCACCACAGGCAGCTAAATTAAGTAAGCAATTATTAAACTTTATAAGGAACACAAAATCATGAAATACGCTGTTACAACCATTGTTATTATATTATTTCTGACAATCTTAGGACTTTTTTTAAAATTTGATCAATCGCCCAAAAGTTTAGAAATCAATAAATTCAGCACTATTCAAAAAGGTATAATAGATGGGGATATCCTGTTAGATGTTCGCACCCCAGGTGAATACGCTGCCGGGCATATTCAGGGAGCACAAAGTCTACCATTACAAGATATCCAATCCGGCACTTTACCAAAAGTAAACACAGACAAAACCCTGTACATATACTGCCAAAGTGGAAATAGGTCTTCACAAGCTACCGCTATCTTAAGAAAAGCAGGGTACCGAGTAGAAGACCTTGGTGGTATGGATAGTGTTGTTGCTATTGGCGGTACGATTGTTAAATAGCTTACTAATCTTAATATTAATGGTAACTTTATATGTTTATATTTGGGTCTAAAATTGACGTGCATAAAATAAAGGAAGAAATAAAGACTGGCAAGGCAATGCTTGTTGATGTACGTAGAGATGATGAATGGAATTCTAACCACGCCGTTGGAGCTATACATTTTCCGGTTGACAGAATCACCCATGGAGAGGTACCGACAAGCGACGTTTCAAGGAAAATTTATTTGTATTGTGCTTCTGGTGGACGTTCTGCTATGGCTACACATGAGTTGAAAAAAAGAGGCTACCTTGCTGAAAATATCGGTGGTTTGGGTAATTGGCAAGCTGCTGGCGGTGCAATAGAATAAACAGTTAACCACTATTCAGGTTTTAATTATTAACTGCTAAAAAATCCTCCATAAGCTATATGAATAACAAGTTCACTATCCAACAATTTGAGTACAAACCGTTGTCGCAATATGCTTATGCGATTTTAAGTGGCAAACAAATAATTTTAATAGATCCTGAACGTAATCCTCAACCGTATTATGATTTTGCAAAAAAACATAACGCCAAGATAATAGGTGTTATAGAAACACATCCACACGCTGATTTTGTCAGTAGCCATTTAGAAATCCATGAAAATAACGGTGCTGCAATATATGTCAGTAAATTTGTTGGTGCTGAATACCCTCACGTTAATTTTGACGAAGGAGATAGGATAGTTTTTGGAGATGTTGTCTTAAAAGCTATAAACACTCCTGGGCACTCACCAGACAGTATCTCTGTGATTTTGGAAAGCAATGGAAAAGATAAAGCTATTTTTTCTGGTGACACTTTATTTGTAGGAGATTGTGGCAGACCAGATTTACGGGAAAATTCCGGTAATAAAAAAGCTGAACGCAAAGAGTTGGCGAAAAAAATGTACAATTCCCTCCGTAAAAAACTCCTTGTTTTAGAGGACAAGATTATAGTGTACCCCGCGCATGGTGCAGGCACTCTTTGTGGAAAGTCATTAGGTAACGCTAGTAACAGCACTATTGGTATTGAGAGTTTAAACAATTGGAGTCTTCAGGAAATGAGTGAAGAAAGCTTTCTAAAAGAACTTCTCACGGATCAACCTTTTATTCCAAAATATTTTGGATTTAACGTTGAGTTGAATAAGAAAGGGGCGGGTATCTTTGCAAAGAATATTTCAGGCGTACCGCGAATGAAAAAAATAACTTGTGAAAACTATACAAGCATATTAGATAAAAATACATTAATTATCGACACGCGCCCGTCACAACAATTTCAAAAATATCGCTTTAAAAACAGCATAAATTTAATGGACGATGGCAGGTTTGAAACATGGCTGGGTAGTATTGTTTCACCTAATGAACAGTTCTATTTAACAGCGGAGAATGAAATGAGGCTTGAACAAATAATTGAACGCATTGCTAATATAGGCTATGAAACTAAGATAAAAGGGGCTTTCATCGGCTCATTTTGCCCGGTCGATTTTAAGTTTCTAGATCTAGAAAATTTTAAGCAGAACCAAAATGCATACACAATTTTAGATATTCGTAACACTCCAGAAATTGTTCAAAAACAAATATTTTCTGGTAGCATTAAGATTCCTTTATCAGAGCTAAGGGAAAGGTTTAGTGAAATTCCTACTGACAAACCTATTGTAGTGCATTGTGCTGGCGGGTATAGAAGTGCGGCAGGTAGTAGTATCTTAAAAAATACGATGACAGATTCAATAGTGTATGATTTAGGCGAAGCAATAACTGAATTTGGGGGATAGTTACTAGATATATGGCTTAAACGGTACTCTGTTTGTTTTTTAAAGCATCTTTTTTAGATATTGTCCTGTGTAACTTCTCTTTATCTTCGACACATCTTCAGGGGTTCCGGCGGCTATTAGTTCTCCGCCCTTGTCCCCGCCTTCAGGACCAAGGTCAATAACCCAATCAGCGCTTTTTATGACATCAAGGTTGTGTTCAATGACAACGACTGTGTTTCCTTTTTCAACAAGTTTGTTTAAAACAGAGAGTAAACGTTTAACATCTGCAAAGTGTAATCCTGTTGTTGGTTCATCCAAGATGTAGAGTGTTCTCCCTGTTGATGCGCGAGATAGTTCTGCGGATAGTTTTATACGTTGTGCTTCTCCTCCAGAAAGAGTTGTTGCTTGCTGACCAAGGTGCATGTAACCAAGACCTACTTCTGAAAGTGTTTCTAGTTTCTTGTAAATTAATGGGATGTGTTTGAAGAAAGTCTTTGCTTCATCAACTGTCATCTCTAAAACATCAGAGATATTTTTTTCTTTGTAATGTATTTCTAAAGCTTCTCTGTTGTATCTCTTACCTTTACATTCTTCACAAGCAACATATACGTCAGCTAAGAAATGCATTTCAATTTTAATGACTCCGTCACCTCCACAAACCTCACATCTACCACCTTTAACATTAAAGGAGAATCTACCAGCTTTGTAACCTCTCATTTTTGCTTCTGGGGTTGCAGCAAAGAGATCTCTAATATATGTGAAAACGCCTGTGTATGTCGCAGGGTTTGATCTTGGTGTTCTTCCGATTGGTGATTGATCTATGTTTATTACCTTGTCGATGTGTTCAACACCTTGAAGTTTCTTGTGTTTACCAACTGCTTCTTTTGAGTTGTAGAAATAGTTTGAAAGAGCTTTTGCAAGAATTTCATTAAGCAAGGTTGATTTACCTGAACCAGAAACACCAGTTAAAACAACAAATTTACCAAGAGGAAGATCAACATTGATGTTTTTTAAATTATGCTCTTCTGCTCCTATGATGCTTAGTTTCTTACCGTTTCCAGGATGTCTTCTTTTTGGAACCTCTATTTTCTCAACACCAGAAAGATATTGCCCTGTTATTGAATTCTTGTTCTTCTTTATTTGTGCTGGTGTTCCTTCTGCAATGATTTCACCACCATGCTTGCCTGCTCCTGGTCCAATATCAACTACCCAATCAGATGACTCTATTGTGTCCTGATCGTGTTCAACAACAATGACAGTGTTTCCTAAGTCTCTTAATCCTTTTAAGGTTTTTAATAGACGGGCATTGTCTCTTTGGTGCAAACCAATTGATGGTTCATCTAGGATGTACAAAACACCTGTTAAACCAGAACCAATCTGTGTTGCTAAGCGAATACGTTGTGCTTCTCCACCAGAAAGAGTGTCTGCTCCTCTATCAAGAGTTAAATAGTTTAGACCAACATCTTTGAGGAAAGAAAGTCTTGCGCTAATTTCTTTTAATATTTGATATGCAATCTTTTTGTCTTTCTCTGAAAGTTTTTTGTTTAAGTCTCTAAAGAAAAGTTCAGCATCATCAATGCTCATTTTTGAAACATCAACAATTCCCTTGTCTACAACTGTCACAGCAAGAGCCTCTGGTTTTAATCTCTTTCCAAGACAAACAGGACATTCAGTAATACGCATGTAATTCTCAATTTCTCTGCGCATATAATCAGAATCGGTTTCTCTGTATCTACGTTCAAGGTTTGGAATTACACCTTCAAATGTAGTGTTGTAATCATATTCAAAATCATCTTCCCCGTGCTCAACAGAGATTTTCTTCTCCCCTGTCCCATGCAGGATTATATCAACTGCTGATTTAGGAAGTTTTGAAATTGGTACATCCATAGAAAAACCAAATTCATCAGCAACTGCCTGAAGAATCCTTGTATACCAGGAGATACGAGACGTTGTTTTGCTCCAAGGACGAATTGCTCCTTCTGCAGGAGTAAGTTTTGGGTTTGGTATGACTAGCTCAGGGACAATTTCTAATTTAGTTCCTAAACCAGTACATTCAGGACAAGCACCGTGTGGTGAGTTGAAAGAAAAGTTTCTTGGCGCTAACTCTGGCATGCTCATGTGCCCTTCTGGGCATGCAAATTTCTGAGAAAGTAAAATTTCTTTGCTAGAATTGTCTGCTAACTGGACTATTACTGTTTCATCACCAAGTTCTAAGGCTGTTTCTAAAGAATCAGCAAGCCTTCCACGCTCATCCTTATCAATGGTGATACGGTCAATTACAACTTCAATCGAATGTTTCTTCTTTTTATCCAAGTTAAGTCTCAAAGCTTCATCTAAATCCATAACAATACCGTCAACTCTAACTCTGGCGTACCCTGCTTTTTTAGCTTCCTCTAAAACATGTTTATGCTCCCCTTTTTGATCTTTGATGAATGGAGCCATCAGGATTATCTTTGATCCATGGGGAAGGTTTGAAAGTTGATCAATCATTTGACTCACTGTTTGTCCAGAAATTTTCTTTCCACAAACAGGACAGTGTGGCACACCAACTCTCGCATAGAGTAAACGAAGGTAATCATATATTTCTGTAACAGTTCCAACTGTAGAACGAGGGTTATGTGATGCGCTTTTCTGATCTATTGAAATTGCTGGAGAGAGACCTTCAATGCTTTCAACGTCTGGCTTATCCATTAAGCCCAAGAACTGTCTTGCGTACGCTGAAAGTGATTCAACATATCTTCTTTGTCCTTCAGCATAAATGGTATCAAACGCTAAAGAAGACTTCCCTGAGCCGGAAAGTCCTGTCATTACGATAAGCTTATTACTTGGTAAATCCAAGTTAATATTCTTTAAATTATGCTGTTTTGCACCTCGTATTTTTATCATACCTTTTATTACAAACAAAGTAAGAAAAAGTATACACCCGATGTCAAGCTCCGGTCAAGGAGCCATGAGAAATGAACCAGCCGCCATCTTGGTGTTACCCAAGGTGGCGGCTGTTGTGGTTCAGGAAGCTCACTGCTGCTTGACGTGTAGCAGCGAGGAACGGGACTCAACCGCGTTCTTGCGAGCAAGCGTGGCGATCTGCGTCGCCACTTGCTTCGACTGTGCATCGGGATCTTCCCGACGACGACGAGCTTCTCCCTTGCTCTTCTTGTGGCGAGCGGCGTTGTCGAATCCGGAATCCCAGTACGCTCTCATACGGGCCATCGGTTCTCCTATCTCCTATGAGTGGGGACTGCACGCAACGTAACTGAAAACCTTCCTGTTATTTCCTCCTCTATAAATGATCCTCGATCTCGTGCATCCGAGTCAGAATTCCGACCAACTTCGGTCGGAGCACGTACACAGTTGTGTCTGGTTGTCTCGCGTGATGAACAAAGTCCTTCACTGAGTGCTCGCACTCTCTCGTCAACAGCATCATGTGCGGGCCGTCAGCATGGCTGCGTGCGTCTCGCCGAAAACTAAAGAACTGCCTCAGCAAAACATGAGCTCGGTGCTTCAGGAAGTTCAGCTGATCAGTCTCGAGCTGCCGCAGCAATCCGTAAAGCTGAGCGACCGCCCACTGATACCGGACAATCCTGTCCTGCTCAGAGAACGAGGAATGAATCTTCCCAGCCTCCATGGTGACAAATTCCATCCGTTCAGAGTAATACGGCAGGAGTCTGAAACCTTCGAGTTGTCCGGCGCTGTTGATCTCACGCTCGAGAGTTTCGAGAAGACTATTACACTTCTCAGTCACTCGAACTAGAGTCTCAGCCCCATTGCTGCTTGGCATGCTTGGTCCTCCTGAGGAAGAGACCCATGGGAATGCTACTAGGACACAGCTAAAAAATATACTATATAATAGCGATATGTACAAGATCAAGGTTAAATTACGAAATACGCCCAAGAAAACAGGGGTTTACCTGTTTAAGAACAAACAAGGTGCTGTCGTATATATTGGGAAAGCTCTGAACCTGAAATCCAGAGTCGGTCAGTATTTTGACGGGCACGATACAAGACCGCAGATACCTTTTTTGGTTAATGATACGGTTGATTTTGATTACATCATTACAAACAATGAGCTTGAGTCTTTGATGCTTGAAAACACGTTGATTAAAAAGCATCAACCAAAGTACAATGTCATGCTTCGTGATGACAAGAACTATGCATATATAAAGGTGGACTATGAAAGTGAGATTCCACAAATATATTCAGTACGAAATCCTGATTCTAAAAACGCGAAGTATTTTGGACCATACTCCTCTGCTATGAAAATAAAGGAGACTCTAATTATCTTAAGAAGAGTTTTTCCATATTGTGCTAACAAGAAAGTCTCAAGCCGCCCCTGCTTCTACTATTACCTACACCGCTGCCCTGGTGTTTGTGTTGGTAAGATTTCACTTTTGGAATACGAGGAAACAATTCAAAAGATTGTCTTGTTCTTAAGTGGACATATTTCTGAGATTAAAAAAGAGATTCAAGCACAAATGCTCAAAGCTTCTAAAACTAAGCGATTTGAAAGAGCAGCAGAGCTTAGGAATCAATTGCAATCCCTCCTCATTATTGAAGAACGTCAAAAAGTCATTTTCTCTAAAAAGGTTTCGTGGGATTTTATCTCTTGTTTTCAAAGCACTGATAAAGCAACGATTAATGTTTTTGTAATACAAAATGGGAAGTTAAACGATCGAAAGAATTTTATTTTAGAAAACACTGAAAACAAAACTGAAGAAGAAATATTCTCTGCTTTCTTGGAAAACTACTATTCTCAAACAACAAATCTTCCTAAGGAAATCTTTGTACAACAAATACCAAAGGAACTATCTGCTTTAAATAAGGTTATGACTTTAAATTCAGGAAGAAAGATTAAGATTACAAAACCAAGGATTGGAAAAAAAGCCGAGGTTATCAAGATGGGAATTGAAAATGCCCAAGAGTATTTTGAGTCATGGGCAACCAGTCAAGCAACTGAACTTTCTAGAACAACACTTGCTTTAGATGAACTAAAGAAAGTTTTGAAGCTTTCTGAAACTCCATTCCGTATTGAATGTTTTGATATTTCAAATATCCAAGGAACAAACTCAGTTGCGAGCATGGTTGTCTTTGAAGGTGGAAAAGCTAAAAAATCAGAGTACAGGAAGTTTAAGATAAAAAATGATGGGAGACCAAATGATTTTGCAATGATGGAAGAAGCATTAACTAGAAGATTTAAAAACAGTGCTGAACACAAATGGCCTCTACCTAACCTCTTGATTGTTGATGGAGGAAAAGGACAACTTGGTGTTGCTGTGAAAGTGCTTTCTTTGTACAAGCTTAAAATTCCAGTTATTGGTCTTGCAAAAAGAGAGGAAGAAATCTTTGTTCCTGGAAAATCTAATTCAATTATTCTCTCAAAATCAAACCATGCCTTGCAGCTACTACAAAGGTTAAGAGATGAAGCACATCGTTTTGCAATAACCTTCCATAAGAAGCTTAGATCTAAACAAGCATACAAATCAGTGCTTGATGAAGTTCCTGGGATTGGTCCAAAAAAGAAAAAGCTCTTAATCCAAAGATTTGGGTCAGTGGGGGGTATGAAGAAAGCGTCTAAAAAGGAACTAGTTTCAATCTTAGGTGAAAAAACTACTAAGGATCTGTTAGAAAACCTCTAAAAAAGCATCGTTGACCGCAAAACCCTTTGTTTGATATACTTTTCGCATGACTAATTTACAAAAAATACTAAGCTTAATTGAAATGGCGGTTGGGGTTATCCTTACTGCTGTAATCCTTTCCCAAAGCAAAGGGGTTGGGCTATCTGGTGTGTTTGGTGGTGGGGATGCAATTTACAGAACAAAACGTGGGTTTGAAAAGTGGCTTTTCTACTTTACTATCATATTAGCAATTGCCTTTGTGGGATTAGGGTTAGCAGTTGTCTTAGTTAAGAAATAGCATTGGAAAAAATGTTGTTAGAAAACTCAATAACTGAACTTAAGAGAACTGGACGCGGGATTAAAGATCTGCGTTCTTTTAAGTTTAAGTATCTTACCCCTATCTTTAAGATGTTTGGCAAAAAAGAAAAGATTTGGGTCTTTTCCCTTCTTGCTTTAATAATCATGGATGTGTTGTTGTTAAGCATTGGTTTGTATTCTGCAAACACGGTTGTTGTACCTGCAAATGGTGGTAGTTACAGTGAAGGTATGGTTGGAGAACCACGGTTTATTAATCCCCTGCTTGCTCAAACTCAAACTGACAAAGATTTAACAAGGCTTGTTTTTTCAGGACTATACAAGTATGACAATCAAGGAAATATTGTTCCTGACTTAGCCGCTGAAAACTTTAAGCTTTCTGATGACCAGAAACAATACACCATTTCTTTAAAACCAAATTTAAAATGGCATGACGGACATTCAATTACTGCAGATGACGTTATTTTTACCATTCAAACAATCCAGAACCCTGATTACAAGAGCCCAGTACATGCACTTTGGAACAGTATTGTTGCAGAAAAAATTGATAACTTAACAATTAAGTTTACAAACAAAAATGTTTCAGCTCCTTTTGTTACTAATTTAACTCTAGGGATTCTTCCAAAACACATCTGGCAAAATGTCCCCCCTCAAAACTTCTATATAGCTAAGTACAATCTTGAACCTGTTGGTAATGGTCCATATTTTGTTAAAGAGATCAATAAGCTGCCAAATGGTACAGTTAGGTCTATTCTCTTAGAGTCATATTCTAACTATGCGAATGGAAAAGCATATATTGATGAAATCTCTCTTAAATTCTACCAAACCAGCCAGGACATGATTTCAGGACTTCACACCAAGGAAGTAGACTCAATTGGTTTCATTCCTTTTGACAAGAAAATTTTTGTTGATCCTAAAAATACAAAGTTAAACATCTTACAAATACCTGTAAACCAATACCAAGCGTTGTTCTTTAACCTAAGCAAAAACAAAGCTTTAGGAAGTCACGCTGTTAGAGAAGCAATGGCAAAGAGCATCAACCGAGAATCTTTCATTAAGGATGTATATGCAGGAATGGCACTCCCTGCGTACACACCGATTCTTCCTGGACAGATTGGTTATGATCAAAATATTGCTTCAAAAAACTCTTTTGATTTAGATGCAGCAAATATGATCTTAGAAAAAGACGGTTGGAAAAAAGATTCTTCTGGGATGCGCTTAAAAGGAAAAGATGCATTGCAATTTACAATTACAACAAATGACTTTTCTTTAAATGTTAAAAGCGCCGAAGCTTTGAAAGAGCAATGGTCAAAGATTGGTTTGAATATTAATATTAATGTTGTTGCAAGCACAGAGTTTGAGAAGAACTATCTGCGTACAAGAAATTTTGAAGCTTTACTCTTTGCAGAAAGCAGTGGCTACGACCCAGACCCATTTATATTCTGGCACTCATCTCAGAGTAACAACCCGGGAGTCAACCTTGCTCAATACAAAAATTTAACAATCGACAAGATTATTGCTGATGCAAGAACAACTTTTAATGGTTCAACTAGAGATGGTTTCTACAAACAGTTTCAGGATATTTTCTCATACGACCTCCCTGCAATAATTCTGGATCAAAGCGTTTTTGTTTATGAAATGCGTCCTGATGTTAAAGGGATTAACATTAAAGTGCTTGCAAATCCAGAAGATCGCTTCTATGATGTAAATCACTGGTATTTAAATACTGGTAGAGATCTGAAATAGCTTCTTGCCCTGGTGGCGGAATTGGCATACGCGTACGTTTCAGGTACGTATGGGAGTAATCCCGTGTGGGTTCAAGTCCCACCCAGGGCACCAGTAGTAACTTGTTCGGAATTAAGAATATGGAGCGATTTTGCAGAAGCCAAAATCGCGCTTTGATTTTCGCCAAAACCCTTTCCGCCTACGGCGGAAGCCGTGAAATCCCATAATTCCCCCCAGCGTATGGAAACCGTTTTGTCCTTGATTTCAGGGTTAGAGCCGATTTTCTGAAAAAACTTCTTCCATTCTAAATGATTGGAAGTTTTTTCTAAATCGGCCGCTTGTTTCAAGGACAAAACGAAACTCCGCAAGGGTTCGACCCAATTCTTTCTCTGTTGCCCAAAATTTGTTTCTGATTCGAGCAAACCCGCTTTTTCACGCATGAGCAGGTCTTTGCGCGTGAGATACATTTCGCGTTCAATATCGCCGTCAAGAAAAACTGAAACGAGCTTATTCAGTTTTTCTTCGTTTGCTCGAATCTT